>Ga0224507_10000879_pt1 | contig 11914 bp, 13 predicted proteins | sample SF_Jan12_sed_USG_3_FD_170159 | JGI IMG/M metagenome (GOLD analysis project Ga0224507, IMG submission 170159) | Sediment microbial communities from San Francisco Bay, California, United States - SF_Jan12_sed_USGS_13 | ecosystem: Environmental > Aquatic > Marine > Sediment | place: USA...
AGACGTGCTTGTTGTGCAATTCTTTTCTTCTCGGGATCTGTAATTGGCATTTAACTGTCTCCTTAATCTCTCTCTTTTATTCTAATCGGATTTTTCCATCTTTCCTGCAAGTAATACTGGTACTTCTGCAGGTCTTTTTGCAACTGGGATATTTGCTTTGTTAAACATTGATACCTTGGATTCTGCCGAACCATAAGTTCCCATGACGATTGCTCCTGCATGACCCATTCTCTTTTCTTTTGGTGCTGCTCTGCCTGCAATGTATGCTACTGTTGGTTTGTTAAAACCACTATCGATGATTCTTTGAGCTAAAATTTCTTCAGAATCCCCTCCGATTTCTCCCACGATTACTAGGCCTTCTAAATCTGGAATATCCTTAACCATATCAAATGCATCAATGAGTCTTGTTCCGTTTACAGGATCTCCGCCAATTCCAATTGTAATTGATTGCCCAAATCCTGAATTTGTAAGTGCATCTGAAATTTCATAGAGTAATGTTCCGCTCTTTGATAGTACTGCAATCTTGCCTATTTTGAAAGGCATTGGAGGCATAATTCCAACTTTGATTAAATCTGGAATCATGATTCCTGGTGTGTTTGGTCCGATAACCACTGCTCCTTTCTGCTTTGCCAAATCTAATACTTCCATGGTGTCTCTGATTGGAACGTGTTCTGGAATTGCAACTAGTAATTTGATTCCGGCATTTAGTGCATCTTTTGCTGCTTGGAGAAAGAATTTTGCTGGAACAAAAATAATTGAAATTTTTGCATTTGTTGCATCTACTGCATCTTGCATTGAATTGTAAATTGGAACTTTATCTTCAAATTTCTGACCCCCTTTACCTGGGGTGACTCCTGCTACAACATTGGTTCCGTATGATATCATATTTTTTGCATGTAATGAACCATATGCTCCTGTGATTCCTTGAACAATTACCCCTTTATTTTCATAATCAGAATCTCCAGGTTTTCCTTTCATTATTTCAAAAATATCTGTCATTTCTTTACCCCCATTACAGCAGCATTGATTGCCTCCTCGATTGAACTAAACATGTTGGTTTTAGAACCTTGAAGCATTTCTGTCGCTTTTTCTGACTCTGTTCCTTTCAGTCTTGAAAATACTGGCAAGTCAATTAGATTATCTTCATACGCTTTGAGAAATGCTTCTGCAACCACTGTAGTTTTTACAATTCCTCCGTAGAGGTTTACCAGAATACCTTTCACTCTATCCATCTGACTGATCAAGGTTAATGCTTCATATACTGATTCTGTAGTTGCACCACCACCTACATCTAAAAAGCATGCTGGCTTTCCACCGTTATCTGATAACATGTCTAGTGTGGACATTACAAGGCCTGCACCATTTCCGACAACTGCAATATCTCCATCTAGTTCTACTAATGAGAATCCGCTTTTTTCAGCTCGTACTTCAATCTCTGATTTTTCTTGATATTTTTCTAATTCTGGATGTCTAAAATTACTATTGTCATCTGTTACAAATTTACCGTCAAGTGCCATGATTGTATCATCTTGCATGATGGCTAGTGGATTAATTTCTACAAGCTCTGCTTCTTTTTCAATTGTAAGTTTTGATAGTTTTTTCAAAGTATCTGCAAATTGTTCTGCTGTGTTTCCTTCTAATCCGATCTCTTTTGCAACCTCTTTTGCAAGTTCGTCAGAAACTTCTCCTAATCCAACTTCTTTGATAATCTGATTTTTTACTGATTCAATTTCAACTCCACCTTCAGCTGATGCAATAATCGTATAGCATCTCTTTGAACGGTTCAAAAACAACGATAGATACAATTCTTTTTTAATATCTGCCATTTTTTCTAGCAGTATCGCCCTTGCTTTTTCACCCTTTATTGTCAAGTCCATGACTTGAGGGTATTTTAGTTCAAATTCGTCATCATTTTGACATTTTTGAATGCCTCCTGCCTTTCCTCTGCCTCCAACTGGTACCTGGATTTTAATTACAAATGGATATCCTAATTCTTTTGCATGTTTTCGTCCTTCCTCAATATTTGTGGATGATATGCTGTTTAGCAAATTAATTCCATATTCTCGAAATAATTCTTTAGCCTGAAATTCTAGTAATTGCATGCAAAATTCATGAATTTTATGGTCTTTATTAACTATGATGTTATTTTAATTGCTCCTCTAGAAAGTCGATCATTTCTAAAAAGCGATCTTTGCTTTTTCTCAATAATTCCTGGGGATACTCTTCAATAGTAAATACAAATTGTTGATGAAAGCTTGGAACTAAAATTCCACCAGATGTAACCATTTGCTCAATCACATATCCTTTGGTAAGTGTACATACAATTTCTTCATATGATTCTTCTTCTTCTTCTAGAGTTTGCCTGTAAAGGACAATGGGTCTGTTTGTTTTTGCAACAATCTCTGAACCTTTTTTTAACAGATCTGATAATTGTTGTATCTGCCATGTATCTAGACTAATCTGTTTTACCATGCAATTGATGTGTCATTTTTATATTTAACCCTGATAAAACAACGCATCTTCACAACTTGTCGTCAATAAAATTACGTTAATTACAAATTTAAAATAAAGAAAATGATGTGGCACTTATGCCATATCGAGTGCTCTAGAATGTTTTCTTGTATGTGGTCTTTCACCAGGATATTTTCGTCTCATGTGTCCTGATGGTCTTCCGTAGATTAGCTCTAGGAACCAAGACTCGTGTTCAATCTCTTCAGCAAGAATATCTTTTGCAATATCATATGTGGCGGGATCTTTGCCTAAAGTCATTTTGCAAATTTTATCCCAGTTGACAATTGCACCTTGTTCTGCTTTGAGACATTTTTCTAGAATTGCTTTGTGATCTGTTGGATTTGCTGGAAGTTGTAGAAATTCACAACCTGAAATTTTGATAAATTCAGTTGCATCATTTGGAAGAGCACCTCCTAATTGGTAGATTCTTTCAAGACATGATTCAAAGTGGCTAAGATCTTCCATTCTTGCATCTTCGATAATCCCTTTGAGTCCTTCTCCTTCCATGCCTGTACAATGTGCTCTGAGGTTGGTAAAGTAGTAGTATGCTGTAAATTCGACTGCTGCATTTTTGATTAACTCTTTTACCAATTCATCGACATCTAGGCCATTTTGTTTTAGAATGTTAATTCCAACAACATTTGGTTTTGATTCTGACATTTCTCTTTGCAATTTTTGATTGTAATAAAAATATTACATTCATTATCAAAATTTATTCTACAGATATTTTGATTTTTTGACCGTCAATATCATCATTCTTGTATTCCTTACAAGATTTTGTAAAGTTGACCTGCTTTACTCTGACTAAAAATGCCAATTCTTCAGTTCTTTCTTTTATCATTTCAAGTGACTCTTCATCTAATTCTAGAATTGATGCAACCCCTAAAACATCAGTTGGTGTGTATCCTCTTTCTTTTCTAAGTGTTTGAAGTCTTCTTGCAATATCTTTCACCAATCCTTTTGCCATCATTTCTTTGTTTCTAGATGTTGAGATTAGTACAGTGTATGTGTCTCTTTTTGCTACTGCAAAGTTTTCACTTGCATCAAAATCTATTATGAAATCATCTTCATCTAATGATATTGTTTCGCCATCGATATCAAAACTATATTTTCCATCTTTTTGCAATGATGACGTAATTTCTTCAGGGTTTGTTTCATTAAATGCTGCAACTAGTTTTCCCATGTGTTGTTTTGCTTTTGGTCCTATTCTTTTTCTTTCTAATTCTATTACTGCTTTGACGGGTAATCCCAATTGCTTTAATTCTAATAATTGTTCTAGTCCTGATTCTTTTTCTGTCTCAACAATACTGAATTTTTCTACGTTTAACTGGGATTGCAATAATTCTGCCAATGATTCGAGTTTGATTTTTTGGTCTTTTTTTACACAAATTTGTGCCTCATTTAGTGGCCACCTTCTCTTTAACTTTCCTTTCATTCTTGCTGCAGATGATGTAGATACAACATCTTTCATAATATCAAATGACTCTTCAATTTTTTCGTTGACTAGTGATTCTTGATATGAAGGCCATCTATCAAGCAGGATACTTTGTTTTTCATGAAATACAGTCTGATAAAGATACTCACTAGTAAATGGACAAAAGGGGTGAATCAAAATATCTAATGTTTTGAGTACCTCACTTAGTACAGCATAAATTGACAATCTTCTTTCTTTCTTTTCCTCATCCCATAACTCTCCTCTTGTGATTGGAATGTATATTTGACTTAGATTATTTATTATGAAGTCATCTATTGCCTTTGCACATTCGTGAAATTTACATGCTTGATTTTTTTCAGTCATTTTTTGAATTAATTTTTGGAGCTTTGATAAAAGCCAAATGTCTGGCGATGTTAACAAATTATTTTGCTTTGCCCATTTCACTGTGTTTGTTTGGTCAAAATTATCATATTGGCTATTTTGTTTGAAGTAGAGGTGCAGATTGAACAGTGTATTTATTACCTGATATGGCCTTGACATTAATTCATCTGTGCTAAAGCTTAATGGTTCAATCGGACTTGCTTTCCACATGAAATAAAATCTTATCAAATCTGCTGGATATTTTTGAAGTAGTTCAGCCCCTTCCAAAATATTTCCTTTACTTTTACTCATTTTACCTCCCTTTTCATCAAGTACGTGACCTTGAAACAAGAATGCCCTGTATGGTGACACTGCAGAGTTGTTTAGGATTACGTTTTCAATTAGTAATGTATATGCCCATCCTCTAGTCTGATCAATTCCTTCAGTGAAAAATGGTGCAGGAATCTCATTGGAGTATTCTTCATCTGTTAAAGACGAATATGGTGCAGAGCCACTATTGTGCCATGTATCTAGGACATACTCTTCTCTCTTTGTATTGACACTGCCACATTTTTTACATTTTATTGTAATGTGATCAATCCATGGTCTATGTAATTCAAAATCTGGACCGTCTGGTAATTTATCTGCAGATTCAACAATCTCTTTTCTTGTAAAGAACCAGTTTTTCTCCCCGCAGTCATCGCAATTCCAGACAGGTAACGGACAACCCCAGATCCTTTCTCGTGAAATACACCATGGATGCCTTTCTTTGACAATCCCAAGAAATCTATTTTTTGGCTGTTCAAAAAAGTATTCTACGCTTTCCGCTGCATTAATTGCTTTATTACCTAATCTATCTAATTTGTAAAACCATCCCCTTCTGGCAAGCCAAACAATTGGATGGTGTGATCTCCAGCATAGGGGATACTTGTGTTTTATTTTACCAATTTTTACTAGTGCGTTGCATTCTTTTAGATCCTCAACTATTGGTCTGTCTGCATCTCTAACAAACATGCCTTGATATTTTCCTGCCTTATCTGTAAATTTTACTTCATCATTTATGGGACTAAAAATTTTGACTTGACGTTTATTTGCAATTTTGATATCTTCTTCTCCATTTGCTGGAGATAAGTGGACTAGTCCACTCCCTGTACTTGCATCCACAAAAGATTCCGAGACTGCAACATGATAATTGTCTAATTTAGAATATTCGTTTAATTCAGGAATTAATCTTAATAGTGGATGGATGTATTTTTTTCCTTCGAATTCTGAACCCTTTACAGTTTTTAGAATTTTATAATCTTCAATCTTTACTTCTGCCATGAATTCTTCTAATCTTGTTTTTCCAACTACCCATGTCTCATTCTCTACTTTCACAAATGCATAATCTTCTTTAGGCTGTAATCCGACCATTGCATCTGTAACTAGGGTGAAAGGCATGGTAGTCCATACTATCAAAAATGCATCTTCATCATTGAGCTTTACTTTGTAATACAATGATGGATCTTTGACTTCTTCATATCCCTGATTTACTTCTGCATGGCTAAGTGATGTTTGGCAACTTGGACAATATGCGATTACAGTAAAATCTTCTTCTAAAATCCCATTTTCATGAGCTTTTTTTAGCACTTGCCATTCTCTTTCAATGAATTCGTCTCTAAAAGTCCAATATGCTTTATCATGATTAAACGACATGCCAAGTAAGTCATCAACTTCTAACCATGTCTTGTTGAATTTCTCCACAACTTTTTTACATTCTGAAACAATTCTTTCAATTCCAAACTCTTTGATAGCTTCAGTCTTTCCTCCTGAGACTCCTAGTTCCTTTTCAACTTGCAGTTCTACTGGAAGTCCTTGTGTATCCCATCCGCCGTTAAATTCAATTTTTTTCCCTTGCAGTGTGTTGAATCTATACCACAAATCCTTAATTACCCTGCCTCTCAGATGTCCTGCGTGTGGTATGCCATTCATTGTAGGAGGACCTTCAACAAATCGAATTTTCTCAGGTTTATCTGATGCAAAAATCTCTTTTTCTAAATCAAATGATTTGATGTATTCTTTTACTTGGGATTCTATTGCTTTAGCATCAAATTTTGTGGAAAGTTCCATCTGGATTTTGATATCTATGTGGCATTATAAAGCTAAATTGATTTGATGAGACTTGGATTATATAATTGGGTAAAAAATAATTTTTGTTGGTAAATATCCTGGTGATAGGTTCTGGAGGACGAGAACATGCATTGTCTTGGAAATTATCTCAAAGCAGTAAAGTTGAGACAGTTTTCACTGCACCTGGAAATGGAGGAACTCAAAATAATGTTTCAATTGATGTATCTGATTTAGATGGCTTGGCTGATTTTGCAAAAAAAAATAATTGTTTTACTGTGGTTGGACCTGAGGATCCGCTTGCAGCAGGAATTGTTGATAAATTTAACAAACTGAATCTAAAAGTTTTTGGACCTTCCCAAAAAGCTGCTCAGCTTGAATCAAGTAAGATTTGGGCAAAAGACTTCATGAAACGAAATGATATCCCAACAGCACAATTTGAAATTTTTGATGATGCTCAAAAGGCTCAAGAATATGTACAATCCCTTGACTACAACGTGGTTGTCAAGGCTGATGGTCTAGCTGCCGGAAAAGGTGTTATTGTTTGTAATAGTAATGATGAGGCAATATCTGCAATTCAAACCATTCTAGTAAAAAAGACGTTTGGTGATGCTGGAAACCGAATAATCATCGAGGAACGAATTGATGGAATTGAGGCATCATATATTGCACTTTCAGATGGAGATGTTGCAATTCCTATGGCTTCAAGCCAAGATCATAAGAGAATTTTTGATAATGACAAAGGTCCCAACACTGGTGGAATGGGGGCTTATTCTCCAACTCCTATTATCGATGATGAATTAGCAAAAATAATTCAAGAAGAAATAATTGAAAAAACAATTAATGCCATGAAAAATGAAGGGATTCCCTTTAAGGGATTTTTGTATGCTGGTATCATGCTTAGAGATGGTAAACCATATGTTTTAGAATACAACGTTCGAATGGGTGATCCTGAATGTCAACCAATTACAATGAGGATGAATTTTGATTTGTATGATTATTTTGTCGCATGTGTTGAAGGTAAACTATCTTCATTACCTTCGGCCTCTTGGACGTCTCAATTTGCTGTATGTGTTGTATTGGCATCAAAAGGTTATCCTGCATCATATCCAAAAAATGATGAAATAACAGGATTTGATTCTATTGCTGATGGTGCAATTGTTTTTCATGCTGGAACAAAAAAACATAATGATAAGATTCTCTCAAACGGTGGACGTGTTTTGGGTGTTACTGCATTAGGTGATACTTTGGATTCTGCAATTACCAATGCTTATAGTGCTACGGAAAAAATTGTTTGGTCAAATAAATATTTCCGAAAAGATATTGGGCAAAAAGGCCTTTCTTATATTTGAGTTTGAAGCATTCTATCTTCTGTCACAATCCAGTCAATAATTATATCATGTTCTGATTTTGGGATATTTTTTACAACTTGTTTTTCCAAAGTTAAAGATATTGTAGTTACTTTATTTTCTACCAAAAACCTGTCGTAGAATCCATGACCATATCCTAATCTAATTCCTTTTGGAGTTATGCCCACGGTAGGAATTAAAATCACATCTAATTTGTTATCTACTTTACAGTCATCTTTGGGCTCCATGATGTCGAAACTTCCCTTTTCTAGGCTTGAAAAATCTACAATTTTTCTAAATTCCATTTTGTCTCCTATCACTTTTGGCAAAAAAACTTCTTTTGCATTACTAAGTAATTCTTGAATGATGTCTTGTGTTAAAATTTCACTTCCTATTGGATAATACACTCCAATCTTTTGAGCATTTTTAAACACATAGATTTTCTTTAATCTTTTTTGTATTTTCTCACTTGCAATCTTTAACAAATCAAAAGATGTATTGTCTCTTTTTTCCAAAAGAAGATTTCGAAGTGGTATTTTTTTAGAGTTATCTTCCAATTTGACTACTCAATGATGCTGCGGTAATTGTATTTTTTAATAGCATGGCAACTGTCATTGGACCTACTCCTCCTGGAACTGGTGTTGCAAATGATGCTTTTTGGATTATCTGATCATAGTCTGAATCTCCAACCAATTTTTCTTGGAATCTTGATATTGCAACATCAATTATAATTCCACCTTTTTTAATCATTTCTGGTGTTAAAGTGAATTTGTTTCTGTCTCCTACAGCTGTAATGATAATGTCTGCTGATTGACATAGTTCTGTTAAATTCTTGGTTTTAGAGTGACATGTTATGACCGTTGCATTCTTTTCTAGCAATAAATGATAAAGTGGTTTTCCTACTAGATTACTTCTATTGATTAATACTACATTTTTCCCCTCCAAACTGATCTTATGATAATCAAACATCTCCATTATTCCTGAAGGGGTACATGCAACTAATGCCGCTTTTTTCATTGCAAGTAATCCTGCATTATATGGAGTTAAACCATCTACGTCCTTTACTGGTGAAATTCTTGACGTGGTTGTAAACTCATCTAGTTGTTCAGGTAAAGGAAGTTGTACTAAAATTCCATGAACAGAATTATCTGTATTTAGATTATCAATAATATTGTTTAATTCTAACTGGGTAATGCTTGCATCTAGTTTGTGGTCTTTGGTTGCAATTCCTACTTCTTGACATGCTTTGTGCTTATTTCTGACATATGTTGCTGAAGCTGGATTATCTCCGATTAATATCGTGGCCAAACAAGGGTCTATGCCTTGAGTTCTCAGCTCTTCTGCAGCTTTTTTAACTCTGTCTTTGACTGATTGGGCAATAATTTTTCCATCAATCTTGATACCTATCACATTATGCTTTTGATTTGTATATATTTAATTCTTGGAATTCTTTGATGAAAATATTCGAAAAGAAATTAAGTGGCTGTTTTTGTAGTCGTGACATGTTTGTAATGATAGCAGACGTGCAACTCAAAGAAGGTGCTGAAGATGATTTCAAAAGCTGGTTTTCTGAATCAAATAAAGTACTGTCCAATTTTCCTGGATTTGTATCGAGACGATTTTTAAAATCTTCTGATGGAAGCTATAGGATTGTTGTAGAGCATGAAAGCAAAGAAACTTTTATCAAAATGCATCAAAGTCCTGAACATGAGAAAATTCATCCAACTGGACATTCTTTCATGAGTGCAGATCCACAAAGAAAAACATACACTGTAGCTGCTGAATAAAATTGAAACTAGAGTATGATTTAACTACATACCTTGAAAAAGTAAAAAACGGTAGTTCTTATTTTTCTACTTTTATTAATAAAGACAGTTTAGCTGCTGGCATTTTAGTACTTCAACCTGGTGAAGAAGACACTCAAACACCTCATGATAGCGATGAGGTATATTATGTCATTTCAGGTACTGGATTTTTGAAAATCAAGGATAAAGATTACAAAGTTTCAAAAAACAAATTGTTTTTTTGTAGCAAAAAATGTGGAGCATTTTTTCCATGGAAATACAAATGAACTCAAAGTTTTGTATTTTTTTGGCGGACCTGACTCCTAGATTATTGTAGTTCTACGTCCAATAACTTTGATTTTTTTTCTGGCAAAAAGATTTACTGCTTCAGGATAAATTCTATGTTCTTCTTTTAGAATTTTTGCTGATAGGGATTTTTCTGTATCTTTTTCGTTTACTTTGACAACTGCTTGAATTATTACGGGACCTGTATCCATTCCTGTATCGACAAAATGTACTGAGCATCCTGAATATTTTGCTCCATATTCCAATGCTTGTTTTTGTGAGTTTAATCCTGGAAATGCCGGCAATAATGATGGATGTATATTGATAATTCTATTTTTGTATTTTTTTACAAATTCTGGACTAATAATTCTCATATATCCTGCAAGGCACACAAGACCGTTTTTTGGAGTAACTCCATGTTTTGATAGAATTGAAATTATTTTTTTATCATATTGAGCTCTATTTCCTTTGAATCCTTTACTTTCTACTATCTCTATGTTGACCCCAAACTTCTTTGCAATTTTTAAGCCCTTTGCATCCTGTTTGTTTGAAATAACTACTGCTGCATTAATTGGAATTCTTTTTTTCTTAATTGCTTTTAATATGGACTCCATGTTGCTTCCACGACCTGAGATTAAAATTCCTAGATTTAGCAACTAGTCAACACTAGATCAATACTGCAATTTATATCAAATTTATCCATTTTGATTTTTATTGCCTAGACAAGTCAGGATGACAAAAAATGGAATTCTGTGTGAAGTAAATGAAAAACGTGTTTATTTAGATCCAAAAAATGGCGATACTAAGGGAATTAATTTTGTTTCTCATGCCCATTCTGATCATCTTCCTTCAAAAAATGGTGGTACGCTACTGTCTTCTATTGAGACAAATGAAATAGCAAATCTACGTGGATTTAAGATGGAAAACCATGTGGAATCGCTGGATGATTTTTCTCTAATTGATAGCGGTCACATACTTGGTGCCAAAGGATTACTGTTTGATGATATTTTCTATACTGGGGATATTTGTACTAGGGATCGTGGATTTCTCAAAGGGGCAAAAATCCCTCAATGTAAAACTCTGATCACTGAATGCACATTTGGATTGCCTGAATTTGTTTTCCCTAAACTTGAAGATACTCTAAAACAAGTAAACACATTGATTTCTGAACTTTATGGAAAGGGTGTACCTGTAATTTTAATGGGATATCAATTGGGCAAGGCCCAAACAATTACTCAATTCTTTAGTCATTGGGGGCCACTTTATTTTCATGATTCGGTAAATGACATGAATTCGCTTCATCAAAAATTTGGAGTAGATCTTAAAAATGGGATTGGTTATACTGAGGCTGAAAAAAATGGTTTGTTGGAAAAAAAACCTTGGATTATGATTGCCCCTCTAATGTCTAGTAAAAATCAATTTGTTCAAGACATGAAGTCAAAATATGGCGCTGTAACTGTTGGATTTAGTGGGTGGGCACAATCAACTAGATTTTCTTTTGGACGGCGTACCGATTATTCAATTCCAATGAGTGACCATTGTGATTATGATGAATTGGTGGATGTAGTGATACAATCTGGAGCTGAACAGGTTTACACTATACATGGTTTTGTAGATGAATTTGCAGAAGATTTGAGGAGAAGAGGCATTAGTGCACAACCTTTACTTGAAAATTCTTTAGATGATTTTATTTAGTGAATTCATTACATTCACAATCATTTACTAGACACGTTTCTGCATTTCTAATGTGATCATGTGAGAAATGTTTACATTTTTCATTTTTACATATTCTTCTTTGTGATTCTTTCTGTAACACTAATTGGGCAATTAAATTTGCTTTTTCTTTTGAATAGCCTTTTTTATCCATATAGAAATGAACAACTCTGTTGTATAGCAAATCTGGATTGAATTGTTTTTCTAACATGAGGGATACCTGGCTTTAATATGTCATAATTATATTAAAAGATCGTGTAACAACAAAACATTGGAATTTTTGAAAACTTGCTCCGACCTAACCCCACAAAAAAGTGGTACTAATATCAATTCAAAAATTAATAATAATGTATTAAAATCTCAATAATATT
>Ga0224507_10000880_pt1 | contig 11910 bp, 12 predicted proteins | sample SF_Jan12_sed_USG_3_FD_170159 | JGI IMG/M metagenome (GOLD analysis project Ga0224507, IMG submission 170159) | Sediment microbial communities from San Francisco Bay, California, United States - SF_Jan12_sed_USGS_13 | ecosystem: Environmental > Aquatic > Marine > Sediment | place: USA...
ATAACGAGTTCTGATGAGCCGCCGCCCACAATGCTTTGCTTCTAATTCGGATTTTCCTCAATGATTACTACCTAACTCAAGCTGTGTGCTTTCTGCGGTCGGCTCCATCTGCTTGGTTCTTCAGAGTTAGCAGCGTGCTGGAAGGTAAAAAGAAGGCAAAAAAACTACGCGTTTGCTGCCAAGTCAGCGTGTCTATATTAGCAAACTTGCTATATAGCACGCTGACTTGGCAGCGGTAACACATTTTGCATTATTTTTCAAGGGATAGCGGTTAATTTCTGGGGAACGCCAAAGTTAACCAGCCTGCCAACCAGTTTGGCAATCAACCTTGAGCGTTGTAAATTGATGAACCTATCTCGAAAAAACGCACGTGCTCGCAGGTCTGGTTGAACGCATTGTTGGGCTAGTGTTTGCACGATATTAAGTTGGAGATATATTTATGACTTTAACCTTAGCCTTTTAGTCTTTTAGTCTTTTAGTCTTTTAGTCTTTTAATTTTGAGATTAAATGCTGATATAAGCTTTCTTTGGCCTTTATAAGCTGCATGGTCAATGTCATTAGTATATATTTGGTCTTCTTTAATGAGATATTCAAGAAATATAATAATGCTGGCATTCCACTTTTGATAGATATTTTCTCCTTTAATTACTTGCAGTTTTTGATGAACCTCTTGATCCGAAATTGGTGTAACTTGCAGCATTGAACCAATGTAACTCTCATCCCATGACCCCCAAAACAAATGTTGTAAACCAGAAGGTGAAAGCTGCACTTTCTTAACAAAAGCAATATCCATAACTGTTGGATCATAACTTAGGCACAATCCTGATTTTAATAAGGCATCAAGGCATAAAGTTGTACTTCGTCGATCAATGCCAACGGCCTGAAGGTAATCCAATATTTGCTCAACAGTGACATAATCTTCAAGCCCACCTGCATCATGGTGTTTGGCGTCTCTTAATAATCTCAAGATCCTAAGTGCTAAAAGTGAAGTTGTTTCAATTTCTGTTGTGAGCGAATAAAGATTTTGAACAAATTCATTTTGACCAGTTGGGTAAAAATTATATCCTTTGCGAATTATTGCACGTTTGATATTGATCTCAGAACTTTGAAGAGATGTTTTTGCTATGTATGATTTAACTAAATCATCAACTCTTAAATATGGAGAAGAAACAACATCTCTTGTGAGATGTAAACATCGTCGAATATCATTATTTGCAAGATTACCAATCCATTTAGCAACCATTCCTGTTTCCAAAAAAACATTTTGCAGACAAACAACAAAAGCATTTATGTCGTCAAGTGATAGACGAATTCCTCTTTCTAGAAAATATCCTGCTTTTTTTTCTTGCTTTTCACTTAAAAGTTTTTCTGCAAGGAAAGAAATTCTTTTGTCTATGACAATTTTTGGCGTTGGAGTTGGCAGAAAGAATGATTCACTATCAAATGACTGCAAAGCCCCTTGTCTTGATAATTGCCAACTTGTTTTATCTGTAATAGGAATGAGAATAAAACATAATTCCGATTCATAGAGAGATCTTGCATATTGGAAAACTATTTCTTGAAATTCAATACTGAAGTGGTCTGTGTTGTCAAATACTAAGCAAGGTACTTTTCGGCGAGAACAGACAATGTGACGAATCAAACGTTTAATGTATTCTTCAGGTTTTTCTAATCTGAGTTGCTCAATATGTTCTCCAAACTTTTCTTTAAATTCTCCTTTGTCTCGTTCATAAAGAAATTTGTGTGGACCTCGAAGCCATCTTTTATATTCATCAAAATACATACCTTGTATTTCCTCATATTTGGGGCCATAGTCTCCAAAAAGATTTTGTTCTATTGATGAAAGTAAATGTTCATTTAGCCATTCAATTATCGTTGTAGGATCACCTGAGCTTTCTCCTACATTTATACGCATAATAACACTCTGATCTTTTATTTTATCTGGTAGAATGAACTTGAAGAATCTCTCTGTAAATGTAGATTTACCTGCTCCTTTTGTGCCGACTAATAATACAAACTCATTTCGTTGAGTTTGTTGTACACGCTCTATTACTTGAGAGAGGGCTGTTCCTTCATTAGTGTCTAAGTTGCTTATGTTTGTACTTAAATCGTCCGTAATACGAATTAGGCGTGTGTCTGCTATTTGGCTTTCTTTGGTGACTACAAAACATTTTGCAAGCATTTCTTCTTCATCTATACCTGAAAGGCGCCTGAAAAATGTTGTCATTATTCTATTGATGTCAATTGCCAACTCAGATTGTTTGAGCAAACGATACCCATCAACAGGTCTCAATGTTTTGCTAAAGGCTCTTGCTCTTATTGGTTGACCTTCTGCTTCTTGAAAGTAGCCACGATAAACATATTGCTCTACTGCCGTAGTTGATAAAAGATCAAAAAATAATTTAAAGTTATCTTCAATTGAATCAAGATTGGGAAATACAAAAGCCATGCCTTCTGATGTGTCTTTACCATCCCCTAGACGGCTTCCTCTAAAGATTATCCATTCATTGCCATTTGTAACACAAGCTAGTTCAGCATTTTTAGAACCGCAATAACGGATTGCCTGTAAGATACCACCACGAGGCTGGGGTGATTTTGACAATACAGGCCCACTTAATTTGTATGCTCTTCCTGGTGAACGGCTTGTTAAGCCTAAAGAAACAGAATCTTTTTTTGCTTCTACTATTAGTTTTGAAAGATTGTTTATTGAGAATGTGTAGTCAACAAAACCATCGCCAGTCGGGTCTTCAGTTGAAATATTGAAGGGTGCCCATTGCAATATTTTTATAAAAATTGGGTCTATAATTTTTAGTCTGGTATCTTGCTCTGTTGATATTGTTTGAGCATTATCCTTCAGCTCTGGTAGCAATGATTTAAAATCATTATATGCTTTATCAATTGGGTCAAGATGCTTAGTTGACATTATTATTCCTTATTAAAGTTCTTGAAGCCCAACGTAGGGTTAAGGGGCTGGCCCTGGAACTATATGCAAGCTTGCCAGTTGCTTGAAATAGCATTAAATACGAAACGTCGCACGTGACCGCCAGTCCCTTTTGAACCCATGGTTAGCCCACTGTATTTCTTGAATATATATAAATTTCACTCGTTGTCGCAATCACGAGGGTTCTACCGGTGGGGGAGAAGCCTTGTGCCCTAATTTCGGAATCTGAGAATATCTTATAAAAATTGCAGGGTTTCCCGTAAAGACTTCCATACAACCATGACCCAGGTTCCACCAATAATAGCGACTGCTCAGGCCAAGCGAGTGTGACCGTTTCAAGTGACCAATTGTCAGAAGTGGAATTAGGTAATCCTCCACCATAGAGGCCGGAAATCCGGATGCTTTGCCCTGACATCTGGCCAATGCCCTCAGCCTCAAGCAGAATCTCATCTTCGTAGTACTCACTACGATCCCGGGTAAGTGTTATACCCGTGACGCAATCAATAACTCCACGCCCCTGTTCAGATACAACGAGGAGCAGGTCAGAATCTCGTTGAAACCCGATTGAACGTAAACCTCCAATCAGGACCGTAGGCGCTTTGCACCAAGGTGCAGGTGGTTTAGACAAGTCTAAAGCAGAAAGTTTTGAAACCAAAGGCTTAAGGTGATGAGTCATGTACCTTCTCTTGGGCTAACTTAAGGTTAAGGGGTTGGCCCTGGTACTATATGACAGCTTGCCAGTTGCTTAAAACTACAATAAACCCGAAACGGCTCACCTGGCCGCCAGTCCCTCTTGAACCGCGTGTTATAACGATTTTATGATTATTTTTAATTGGTCATCTTTATTTTTCATTATAAAACTTCTTATATTTCCAAGTTCTTCGTAAGGGTCTATAATTGAAGGTAGATAGGAAAGATAATCGTCAATTTCTTCTGCGTCACAAATCTTTTCAATGAAATTATTAATATCTTCTCTAGATAGAAGACTTTCATTAGGAATAAGCATTTCTGTGTTTTTAGACAAAAAGAAATTATCATTTTTCGTATTAGTTATTTGAAAACTGCATTCTTTGAACTGATTTTTAGGTGTAGGTTCGAAAGTTTTTAGATTATCCCAATCGACTTGTTCTTCCTCTTCACTTTCATCACCTTCAGTGAAAGCACAAATATTGTCACCGGAGTGCTTCTCAAGAAATTCTCTAAAATTTTCTGTACATTTGGTTACTAGGCCGATTGAATTAAAACCAGAATATATCCAGCCAAATGAATATGAATTTACATCCCATTCTTCATTGTAATTATGTTCAATTAAAATGTTTGGTAGGCCAATAAATCCACCATCACCAACTTCTGGGGCTTGGATATTTTTATTTACAGCAATTGTAATTGTCCTTATGCTCATCAATCCTTCCTTTGTGTTTATTTTTTGTAACGGGTTAGAGTTTTTGCAGCGCTGAGTGTAATGAAGCCGCTGTCAAAACTCTGTTGAACTAAACCGCCTTCGCGTTGCTGGGGTGTTTTGTCTTTAGGGTATATTGTTTGAAACTGTATGCTGCCCTTGAATAAATATACGGGGAGGCTGGAAGGGGAGCAAGGAAAAAGTGGGTATTTTTGTAGGTGTTTGGTTTAATTTTCATCTTTTGCCAAAAGAATCAACAATAGGGGACAGACCACGTTTAAACATTTACCTGCAAGAAAAACCGTGGTCTGTCCCTTATGTTGCCAGTTCCTGTATCTTTTTGAAATTAAAAAGGAAAACGTAATTTTTTCATTTTACTGAAACTTGGTAGTATATCAACTCGTTAGGCCTGGAAATACTAATTGGATAATTTAGCTGGCAACATAATAAGCTCCTCCCGGTAATACTATTCCGTTATCTGGTTAATAGTTATTTTTACTTTATAAACTATCGAGCCAGTTTAAAATTTGCTCCTTATCATCCCAATCAAATAATTCTTCTAAATACGGGTCATTTCCTAATACTCCTTGATTATATTGGATGAATTTTTGTTGTACTTCTCTTTTAGTACCTAAATCTAGCTGAAGATAAATCATTGTAGAGTCAATGTTTTCATGTCCCAACCGATTTTTAATATCTGTGACCGATTTACCCTCAATCAACATGTTCATTGCACATGAATGACGAAAACTGTGGGCAGGGTTTAAGACCTTGAGCCGGTTTGCTGGTAGAGCCTTAGACAGGTATTTTTTACATATTTTATATATGCCGTGCCGGGTTAATTCTTCACCGCGTTGATTAACGAATAAGACGTTATGATAGAGGGGTAACCTAGGAGCAGTTCGATAATCCTTGATATAACGGACCAAAAGGTCCACTGTTTTGGGCCACAGTTCAACAAGGCGGTATTTATCACCCTTGCCTAAAATTGCTAGTGTTTTAGCCTCCTGATCAAAATAATCAATTTTAAGGGTGGCTATCTCAGAAGCCCGAGAACCGGAATCAAGGAGGAGGTGGAGTAGGCAGTAATCACGGAAACCCCCGTTTTTGTTAAGGTCTACCGCTTTAAATACTTTAAAGGATTCCTGCTGAGTAAGGAAACCAACTAATTTTTTTTGGACCCGTTTTTGTGGGATATTTTGTAGTCGCTCTGCAATATCTACCATTTGGGGATGGTAAATACGGATCATTTTGGCAAGAGACTTAAAAGCAGCAAGACGAAGGTTCCTCGTTTTAGCGCTATTGCCTCGACCTTCTTCCAAATGTATTAGAAAGTCAATAAGCAGTTCTGTGGTGAGTTGTTCCAGTTGGAACGTTTTAATATCCAGGTGATGATGTTCATCTATGAAAACAAGAAATAGCGCAAAGCAATCCCGATAGGTTTTAATTGTATTATCACTAACCCCTTTGATCTTAGTAAGATAATGACTAAAAAATACATGTAGACATTTGGCAAAGGTCATAGGTCCTCCCGGCGTGCCACTGTAAAATCAACCAGCGCACGTCGCTGTCCAGCTTCCAGTACCTTGAGATAAAGAGCGGTATAACGGTATTTCCGATGACCCATGTAAGCAGCCAGAACTGGAAGGGCTTGCTGGGCTGACTTCCCCTGCTCTCTAATCCGCTTAAGAGTGTTAATGGCAAAAGAATGCCTAAAACTATGGGGCGTGGGCGCTCCGAAAGTGGTATGACCGATGATTTTTCTGGGTTCCCACAGGCCAAGGTTCGTAACAGCCTGTCGGAAAAGAGGATATATCTGATTTGTTGTAAGGGCTTTGTCATCTTTACCGATCAGAAGCGAAGGTATTTTTTTGCCGTTAAGAAACCGCAAACGCACTGACAAGTAATTTTCTATTTCCTGTGCTGCAGCTTCGGGAAGGGGAATCAAACGATCTTTGCAAAACTTAGTTTTTTCAATATAGAGAGTTTTTTCCCGCCATCTATAGTGATCTGGTTGCAAACGTATAGGTTCGGAGATTCTCAAACCGCAACGCACAAGTAGGGCAATGGCCGTGTAATTAGTGAAATCGTGAAAAAAATGATCTTTGCTATGTCGGATGCTTGCTTGTATGTAATTGAGCAGGCCATCAACCTGAGTTTGTGAAAAAACAAACGGGATAAATGAATTTTGTCTTCGAGCCGGGATATCTCTCAACGGATTTTCTGTACATAACTCTAATCGTACAAGATAATCGAAAAATCCGCGTACAGCACTTACGATAAGATTAACACTGCGGGGCTCCTGGGTTAAAGACTGTCTAAAATCTAAAAAGAACAGAGGGATGAACATCCCCCAGTCTGCTTCTTTCTCGCTGACATAACGGTCAAATTGACGTAGTAATGAGCGTAGATTTTTATCTGTAAATCCCAGCGTATGTCGGTAGGTAATGTAGTCTTCGAATATGTCCGCCAAAAAGCTATTAAAGGGTTTCATCAAAAAGTACCTTTCGCATAAGTTTGGTGTGAATATGAATATAGCGCTTACTTGTTTGTATTCGGTCGTGCCCCAGCATTTCCTTGATTTCAAAAACAGAGACACCAGCTTCCAGAAGATTTTGAGCGTAGGTATGACGCAACCAATAAGCGGATGCATTTATACCTGTTCTCTTGAACCAGACCTGCAAGTACCGGGAGACTCCTGCGGCTGTAACAGGTCTGATAGGGGCTTTGTGACGAAGAAAAAGCGTGCGGCTTGATGATTTGGGCCTGCCACCTACCAGATAAGCGGCAATTGATTTGATGGTATTTTCCGGCAAAGGTAGCTTGATGGGGTTACAAGCTTTGCGTTGCGGCAGGGATATTTCACCCTGGCGAAAAGAAAGATCATCAAGAGTGATTCGGCTAATTTCACATGGTCTAAGTCCTAAAGCATATGCGAGATGGAGCATGGCATAGGTGCGTAATTCAAACGAAGTGACCGGCTCAATAGTGGTGAAAAGTTGTTGAACCTCATGGGGTCGTAAAAATCGTGGAGGTTTAGCCTGGGCAAATTGAGTCGCACCGACGATCAATAGTGCCAAATCTCGTTGTAGCATTCTTCGTTCAATATAGAGATAACTTAGAAATCCACGGAGTAAGGAGCGATTAAAAGCCTGTGTACTTGTGGCATGCCCATGATTAAACTGTGCTAAAAATGAATCAATCTGTTTGATGCGCAGACCGGTAAGCTCCCATTTGTTTTTCTCCAGATAATCATGGAGCGCCGTGAGCAATCTTTTTGTCTTTTGGATACGTGACGGATTTACCTGCCGAACTTTGTCAAAATATACGAGATATTCTTCATAAATTTCGGGCAAAACTCGTTGTTTTTTCCAGAGCGGTTGGGTGATTCGACCATGTTTGAAAAGATAATGCCCAATGCCTTTTATGGGTGTTTTCTTATAACTTGACTTACTTACCTTTAGAAAAGCCTCCAGGGTGTCAGGGGTGAAAACGTGCTCCCAGGCTATCTTTTCCCGGACGACAAATTCTTTAAAGTGACCTAATATTCTACCATAATAGTTTGAAGTTTCGGTAGTATATTCATTTTCGATCATCCACATTAAGTAATCATTGATAGCACCTTCCAATAAATCACTGCTTCCATGGGAATCACTCATAACGCCTTCTCCTTATTCATTAATATCTTTAGGGACTGTAAGGCAGTAAGGGCAGCATTTGCAGCAGTTGGCTCATGGTTTTCCAAAAAACATTTTGGCGGAGCTGGCAGTCTTACAGGCAGAGAAAGCACTTGGAAAAGTTGCTTGTTAAAGGCAATAAGGTTCTTTTGAATGAGATTGTTGCGGGCAACAAGGTATTCTTCTGGAGAAAACCCGCAGTACGAGCATATTTTCTCCTTGCCGTAAAATGACAACCCCTCTCGATCCGCCACCAGTACCAAAAAAAAGTAGAGTACAAGCTCATCGTGCGAGAGTTTGCTCCAGAAACCCTGACGAAGAAATTGATGTTCAATGAAAGCAAAAGAACCGTTTATCTTTCGAACTCGCTCCGCTTGAAGGACTCTTTTTTTCTGCATGGTTTGCCCTCTGTTTCAGTTAAAAGAGTATTGTTTTGACAGTGTGCTGTTATTTGCATCTGATGCCGCTTATTTCCATAACCACGACGTGGAAATTCTTTAACCAGGACACCTGGGCAGCCGCAAAAGTGACAATGTTGAACTAAAAATTGTTCTGTTAGAGGCAGGATAGCATGTGGTATAGGGGGTGTTGAAGAGGCATCATCCACGGTTTTTTTTCTTTCTACACGTTTTCTCATTCTTCGCAGCTTTTCATCTTGGCGATGAGCCTCACGACCCTTTACCGTCTGCCGGTACCGTCTTTGCGCTTCTCGGTGAAGAAGCCGTTGACCTTCGATTCGGCATGATTGACAACAGTAAAGTTGGCCGCGATAACAGCTTTGACAAACAGCAAAAAGTAAATGGCAATGTTTGCAGGAAAAAATGAGTAAATTCAAAGAAACCATACCTCCGACCTTGCAGACAGCCGGAAGCCATGGTTAAATGTAATAGTTGGTGGTTGGCTTCCGAATGACTTTGACTTATTGGACGTCTACCTACTTAAAGGCCCAAAGGTGTGACTTTGGGCCTTTTTTATTGTAAGGCTCAATAAACCTAGATTACCTTAATAAAGGTAAATAGTGAAGAGAACTGTTTAAATTTGCAAGATAAAAATAAAGAATAAGTTAAAAAGAAATACATGAGTGAGATTGAGAGAGTGAAGTGATCACGCACCTAATCAAAATGATAAATATTGAAGGGAGGAGAGAAAAGTATATTTGAAGAAAAAATAAGAAAAACTTTTTTTATTTTAAAATTAAGAAGAATATGCTGCGCAAGAACACGCTACATAACTCAACTGGCAACATAATGTCCCCTATTATGTTTGTTAGTATGTTAGTATGTTAGGAAGCACAGCATTAGCATCAGTTACCCATTCATTTTCAATTACTTTTTCAGATATCTGAAATTCTTTGAGCGACGCATGAATTTCATTTGTACTTTCTTCGAGAAGCATATCGTACGGCCATACCAAGGAAAATACAGGACATAGCGAAGCAACATAATCAATAAGTGATTCGTAGTGGTCTCCAATTGGTTCTGAAAGCATCTTGATCATATTTTTCACAGATAACGAGTTCTGATGAGCCGCCGCCCACAATGCTTTGCTTCTAATTCGGATTTTTCTCAATGATTACTACCTAACTCAAACTGTGTGCTTTCTGCGGTCGGCTCCATCTGCTTGGTTCTTCAGAGTTAGCAGCGTGCTGGAAGGTAAAAAGAAGGCAAAAAAACTACGCGCTTGCTGCCAAGTCAGCGTGTCTATATAAGCAAACTTGCTATATAGCACGCTGACTTGGCAGTGGTAACACATTTTGCATTATTTTTCAAGGGATAGCGGTTAATTTCTGGGGAACGTTAAGTTGAGGGGCAGCCAGGAAAGCGGTGCAGATGCCGTGAAATTGGCAGCTAGCGAAATCGTGACGATTTTCAACCGCGCTTATTGCTGTCCCTCTCTAACGCCTTGTTAGCGGTTTATTGCGCTGTGCATTTAAATAATGATTTCAAGTAATTGAACATACAATATTGCTCGTTCAACTGATGGATAACGTAAATGAGCTCAAAAACAACTACAGCAAGAATAAAAAAACGAAATCGCTGAATAACAGTTGCCTCGGTTCTAGTGTTCGGTTCATACTTGATTTCTTCTGTCAGGACTTTCCATTCATACTCAAACATGTTTGTCCGGAGCTGCTTTTCAATATTGTCAATAACCTTAAATTTCCCTCTATTAAGATTTCCATACGAATTAATTAACTTCTCCCAAAAGAAAGAAACTAAAAAAGCCATTCCTGAAAGAATGACCATTGCAATAGTACCTGCTAAAGAAAATTCTAGTGTTTTGCCTACAACCAAAGCCACAGAGAGAATGGACGAAGTTACCGTAAAAAATAGATTGTTTACCTTAAGCCTTTGTTCTGTGACTTTCTCTGTGGAAGACACCATAATTTTGTACTGCTCTAACAATAACTGACGGTCATTTTCAAAAACCCGCTCCAGATATTTCAGGCATTGTGTCGCATTATCGAATACTTGGAAACCCTGGCAGAACACAATTGAGTCAATAGTGGCACTTGGTAGCTTTACACCTACTATTTGCTTATTTAGTTGTTTTGCTTTCGCATACTCCCATTTTATTTGATCACTTTCAAATGTTTGGTCTCCCACCAAAAAAAGGACGAAGTCTACTTCCTGTATTTTTTTAGCGACCTCAATTTTCCAATTTTCTGAATGTTCTGTTTCTCTCAGTATAGCTACAGAATTTTCCGAAATATTAAGTATTTCATCTATAAATTCATTGGCCGGTTCGGCCTCAATACTTCTGTTACAAATAAAAATTTTCATTACACGCTACACATTCTAAAGTGAGTCGAGAAAGTTTTTGATATTACTCCACGTCCAATTAACTACTCTTATGCCTGAAAACTCTGATGGTAATGTGGCTGGCTTGTTATTTGAATCTACATATATACCACGAACAGGAATACCTTCTTCTTTAGCACAATTAACTTCCCATAGTTGGCCTGTCGCCTTGGCAGTGTTCTTACTTACAAGGGCGATCATTCCGTCACAGCCTTTTATTTTGGTGCGGCAATTTGTTTTCCATGCATTATCCCATGGCTTTTTGACTGACATATCGACAAATGAAAACGGGCTCTTTTCATTTTTTGCCTGTCCAACCAGGAAATCACGATATGTTTTGTCCTCGACTGCAAAGCTGATAAAAACTCTGTTTTTCTTTGCCATATTATCCTCCAATTTGTGATGTATAGATCTGCTGCGCTAACAATCCACGCCATTCTGATTCCGCTTTTCTTTTTCGGCTAAACCTTCCGGTTCTTCGTACTTGCTATGGACTCCCATAAAAGAGCCCTTTGGGTGATATTTCCCGTCCTGGCCAAGAAAAGATCCCTCGAGGTGATACCTGCCGTCCTGACCGAGGAAAGAGCCTTTGTGGTGATATTTCCCATCTTGTCCTAGAAAACATCCTTCGGGATGGTACTTGCCATCGCGACCAAGGAATGCTCCTTTCGGGTGATATTTGCCATCTTGCCCAAGGAAAGAACCAGCAGGTTGGTACTTCCCGTCCTGACCAAGAAACTGGCTTTTCGGATGGTATTTCCCATCCATTCCGACGAATTCCCCTTTCCTGTGATATTTCCCATCTTGGCCCAAAAAAGACCCTGGTGGATGGTACTTCCCATCTTGCCCTAGAAAGTAACCTTTTGGGTGATATTTGCCGTCTTGTCCAAGAAATGATCCGAGGGGGTGATACTTTCCATCTGTACCTAAGAACTTACCTGCCATTCAATTGCTCCTTATTTCGCTAACGAGTTCTGATGAGCCGCCGCCCATAATGCTTTGCTTCTAAATCGGATTTTTCTCAATGATTACTACCTAACTCAAACTGTGTGCTTTCTGCGGTCGGCTCCATCTGCTTGGTTCTTCAGAGTT
>Ga0224507_10000881_pt1 | contig 11909 bp, 19 predicted proteins | sample SF_Jan12_sed_USG_3_FD_170159 | JGI IMG/M metagenome (GOLD analysis project Ga0224507, IMG submission 170159) | Sediment microbial communities from San Francisco Bay, California, United States - SF_Jan12_sed_USGS_13 | ecosystem: Environmental > Aquatic > Marine > Sediment | place: USA...
GCCGCCCCGCCTGCCTGCGAGGATTGATCCTGAAAAGATAGATAGCTCATATCGTTGCAGTTCCCGTACTGATTGTGTACTCTATTGTGATTCCTGCCAAGTAGACATCCCCTGCCGTGTCAGTCGCGGAATCCCTTACCATTTTGAGGGATACCCAGTCTCCCGCGGTAGGAGTGTTGGCAATCGTTATGGAGCCGGAAGCTGCCGACTCGTTGATCTTGTCCTCTGCGGCTGTGGAATCCGTGGTATCTGTTATGGTAACAGCTGTGCCGTATGCCGTGCCACCTATTGCGCCAAAGTTATCCAGTGCCACTCCGGAGCAGTCAAGCTCGAATGTGGTACTTTCGGGTGTTGCGATATCATTTAGCACAAACCAGTATGCCTTTACTTTTATCGTGCCTGCATTCCAGTTGTTTAGCTTGAACTGGTAGTATGCCTCGGTGTTTGAGCCGTCGGGGAATTTTATTGCCCTGATTGGCTGGTTCTGTGCACCTAGCTGGTAAGTGGCGATTGCGGTTGCTGGTGTTGCGCCACCTGGGTATAGTGCTGATGCATCAACCTCTAGGAGTTGCGTTCCTACTACCGTATCCCCACCTGTAGGGGCTGACCATGAGATATCAGTCCCGTCGCTGGTTAAAACATGAGTGGATGTTCCTACGGCTAATCTGTCCGTAACGTTTGATGCGTTTCTAATTATTATATCTCCCCGTGTTGTCATCGGGTCTGAAAATCCTGCTGCACTTGCCTGAAATGTTGGTGCAGCTCCTGCTCCGTTTGATGTTAGTACTTGATTGGCCGTTCCTGTCGCCACAACTGCTGGAGCTCCTGTCGCATCCCATGTGATCAGTTGGCCGTCCGTACCGTTTGCTAAAGCCCCGACTGGAATGCCTGTAACGTTTGTCATGACACCTGATGCGGGTGTACCCAGTGCGGGAGTCGTAAGGGTTGGTGATGTCAGGGTCTTGTTGGTGAGTGTCTGCGTCAATGCCAAAAAGACAATATCATCAGATGATGCCAATGCAGGTATGGTTATGGTCTTGTCTGTCTGTCCAGTTTGTGCTACAAATCGTATGCCATTGACACCACCAGAATCCAGAATCCTTAGAACATCAACATCTAGATCAGGGATATCTTGCTTGAAAGCCCCCCAGGTATTGACCTGATCAGTCTTTACAACGTTGGAGGTAATTGATGTAAGAAAAGTAACGTTCTGTGCATTTTGTCTTCCTCTGAATACCTCGTCTGTGGACTTGTACCACATTGCGCCGTTTAGTGTGGTTGATGGATCACCTACGGAATTGACCAGCCTAAACGAGCTGTTAGTAGCATCATGGGCAAATGATTGTAAGTTTCCTGCTGAATACGTATTTGCCTGGTCAGTTCTTACTATTACTGCCGTATCTGTCAGGTCAGTGGATGCCTCGCCCGTGATATCGGTAAGGTATGCCTGCAAGTCTGTAATTTGGGATTCCGTTATTCGAATCCCGTCCATGCCAAGCTTCTTGTCGGCATTGCCTCCGGCTACATCATTTATGACAAACTCGTCTGTCGCTGCCCCTGTTGCCTTTTCTGTAAGGTCTGTGATTTTGGTATCAGCCAACTACTTTATCCCACGACTATCTCGATTCCCCATGATCCGTGATGTGATTCAATCTTGTTGATATCAGGTGTTAGTGAGAATTTCATGGTTCCCCGTTCCTCGGAGAACAGTCTTGGTGGATAGTCCTCTATTTTGAGGGTTTCATCTGTGGAAAATGGCTGCCTAAGTACCAGTTGGTCCTTGGACTCGTTTTGAAGGAATAAGGTCATCTCCTTTCTTTTGCCTGGGATTGTCTCTCCCCAGTCAAGTATGGGCATTCCGTCCTCGTTCAATGGCACCCGCTTGGTGTGGGATTCGTCATAGTAATAGGTTAGGGGCGATTTCATGTGTAGTCTTCCCTTAGGTTATCATTTATGTACTTTATAGCAACTAGTTTCTCGTTCTTAATCTCCCGGTCGATATCGTATGATTCCGCCTTTGGTTTTTCTACAGGCTTTTCTATCGGTTTCTCTTTTGGTTCTTCTGGCTGCATGTCCTGCTCTGCTGGTTCGGGTATCTTCCATGAGAAGTTATCAGTCAGTATCTTGGCTGCCTGTTCTGGCTGGATGATTTTTAGCTGTACCGCTTTTTCCAGTGCTGGGGGAAGTATCAAATCAAACGTATCCTTTGCACCCCACTTGAACTCTATCTCACCGGCTTCAAGGCCTGTTATTCGTGGGATTACCTCCCTGTTCATGAAGCGTCTTATCTTTTCCATCAGACCTAGTACACGGTCGTCATCCTGTGCGCCTGCCTCTGATGCATCAGCCATTGCCGAAGGTTCGGTGATAAGTCGGTTCTTGGATGACTGCATGCCTGTATCAACCTCATCAATCACATGCTGCACTGATTCTGTAAATCTGGTTCTGCCGTCCACTTCCTCCTGTACCTGCTCGATGTTCTCGTTGATAATTGCCCTGTCTCCCGGCCCCATGCCTTCGACTATCGGAACTATATCATTGTCTATTGTTTCCTGGTTTGCACCCGGTATCTTGTAGATTATTCTAGGCGAGCCTATCTTGTGCAGTACCTTGGATTCGTCCTGAATAATCTGCCTGTAGTAGTCCAGTGTGGCCTTTGCCGGCTTGCCATCGATATCATTGTAATCAGCATACATCAAGCTTTCAAACATTCCAAGCGGCCAAGCTTCCCTGTCAAGGTGGATATATGGTATCTCTAGGAACTGTGTAGCGTCAAGCCTTTGCTCTATGCCACCAATCATCTGGATGTACTGGATTGTATCGCCTGCCTTGTCCCTTCTCTTTGCAACGATTGACTCCAGCTGCACGGCTACCCAGTCAACAGGGGACAATATGTTGACACCGCAGATAATCCAGTTTCTTGTCATGTTTTCAAGTATGTTAGATAGGTTGTTGTCTTCCTCCCATTCCTCCATTAGTTCTACTTGTTTGGGATATTTGCCATCATCATCATCATAGTACCAGCCCCGATTAATAATATCCAGCACAAAGGAATCTGTAACATTCTGTACCCTTCCGATACTCTTGTAGTATTCCTTTCTTTTTATGAATGGTATTGGGGGGGATATCCTGTTCTCTAAAATATTACCTGTACTTGATGATGATCCAGCTCTGGTGGTTGCCTCATCCTTTACTAGCGCACCAGCAAACACATGTGGTTGTATAGGGGTGCTGGAAAATGGGTTCTTCATGCTGAACTCTCACTAGGTGATATGTATACCTGCTTTAGTTCAGTGCTGCGTTTAGTTGTTGAATCTGTTAATTGAATCTCTACTAGCATCCATCCTGTTATGTTAGGTCTAGATGCTGCAGTAAATGCAAACGTTCCTTCGCCGCTTGCCTGGGTAGTCCATGATACTGCAATATCGTTTATGACAGTTCCAACCTGCCCTAGTATGGTGACCTGCCTAGCTACATCCCTCCAGAACGTGGAACGGTCGTTGTGTCTTTTATAGAATTTGGCTGTGCCTGTTAGCCCTGATGCGTCAAATGCTGTACCTGACTCGTCGTATATCTTGAATGCGACATTGTACCCATAGTCCAACCTAGGGAATTCATACTGGTCCAGTGTCAGCTTTAGTGCCACGACATTATTGCATTTAAAGAACTATTGAGAACTATTCTTTTGTTTCTGCACTAGTTTTACTTTCTTGCCCATGTCATTGGACAGATAATTCTCCAGAAATGTTATGTCCCCGTGTATGTCTGCCTCGTATGTCACCTCTCCCCTTGTCTCTGTGAGTACCTTGCAGTTCTTTACGAAATAGTATTCCTTTCCCTCGAAGAGTTCCATCTCTGGGCCGTTCATGTTAATCTCTCCCTTAGGAAAGCCATAAGTCTTTTGGGGTAGTTCTTACGGTGTTTCTCACACAGATACTGCTTGCACATGGTGCAGTATTTTGTCTCGTTGGATGTACAGAAATAACACCTGTTCAATATGTTTCATCTATAGTTCTAATGCCTTTAGAATTAAACCATTCTGTTAGAAGACGATAGTTAGCTGTAATTGTTGATTCTGTTATGCCTGCCGCCGCAGCAATATCCCTTTGTGTCACACCGTGTTCCCGATTTGAAATTACCCAGATGTACACCAGTGCCGCAGCTATGGATTTTGGGTTGGTCATACACTTGGTACTGTCTCTAAGTGAGATCATCCCGTTGGCTGCCATCTCAACCCGTACCTCTTTATACATATCATATAGTTTCTCGGTATTTGTCAGTTTTAGCTTCGTAATCAGTTCTTCCATATATCTCTGAATGGTGTTATTAATGCATGTGTCATCCATTACATTATTTCCAAACCCAACAACCAGACCGGTCGACAATCGCTTTCATTAATAATCTCTCTACTCTTTCCATTTGAATTTCCTCATCATTGGCTGCACTTCGTTGAACTGCCAGCACAGCATAATAAAAGCATCACCGATATCAAATGTAAGTTCCTTCTTGTCCACCCCTCCCTTCTCATCAAACTGGGCTGCCCGTAACTGGGCTATAAGATCTGTAAACATGGGATGTATCCTTACCTTTTTCGTCTTTACCATCTGGGCGGCGTTGATTGTCATCTTTGAACGTAGTGACTGTACGCTGGTTCCCTCGGTATCCCTCACGGGCATGCCAAAGTTCACTGGCTTTGCGTTGATTCCCCTCAGGTTAAGGTCCCTTATCAGTCCCGGATGCGCCCCGTCTATGTGGCAGTTCCTGTCGTAGTTCTTGGCCAGCTCCTCAGTCACGTGTAGCATTGCCTCAGGTGACGGCCTTGCGTACTGCTTTGCCTCTTTTATGTACAGTATTCTGTCCAGCTGTTCCCCTGCACAGATACCAAAGTTACTGGACCCAAAGGCAGGATCGGCACAGATGGCTTTCTTTCCCATTTGTAATGATAAATCGTATTTTTCTGTGATATCGTCTAATCCTTGGAAGATGTTTCCTATGCCGTAACCGTACTGTAAGTTGTACTCCCTTTCAAAGGATGGGGATTGTTGGGCCTTTTCGATGGCTGCAGAAGAAAAGATCTTCCCAAGCCCCACCTGATACCCCATGGCCTTTCGTATGTATATGGATTTCTCCTCTCGCTCCATTGTGTCATATAGCCCCAACGGTAAATTAGGGGTGGATACCATTGCTATGTATGGGTCGGTCTTCGCGATGTATCGTTCTGACACCATTCGAGCTTCTGTCTGCATCTGGGGTGGAAAAAAATCAGCCTCGTCCAAAAATACGAATTGTGGGTTTAGACCTCGTGCCGGTGCAAGGTGATGACTTGGAAATACTTCAATACGGTTTTCGTTCAGGATTAGAGCAGTCTCCTTAGATTTGAACTCGTGATCACCAAACAGATTCTTCATCCTGTTCATTATGGTTATGGCCAGTTCTATTCTAGGCCCGACGATTAACACCACATTGACATCTATCTGCTTGTTTTTCCATTCGTCATTAGTTAGGCATTTCCAGGCGATATATCTAATCATGAATTCGGTAATGCCTAGGCCGGTTGCCTTTTTTACCCACAGGTGTTTTTGTTGCTCAGGCGGGTATTCCTCGGGATGCTCCAGGATGTCGTGCAGCTCCTCCTCATAGTCGAAATATTGTAACTTGTGCGGCAGCCATAACCAGAATTCCTTGAATGACATGCCCCTGCATTCCTTAAAGTCTATTGTATCGAGTTTTTTGTTTTCAAATTCCTTGAATAACTGCTTAGGTAGGTTAACGCCCGTCGCCAGTCACCGAGCGTATGTTCATTAAAGTTGGACCATCTCCCTGTATGACCCATTTCATATTGATTTTGTCTGCCAGCTCGTGTATGATTCTAAGCTTCCTGTCCACGTCTTTTTCCACGCTTCTCATGGCCTGAAGATCCATTATAATATCTGATAGCTGGTCTATGGTCTTTCTAGTCTCCCATATGTAGCCATCCAGTGTATGTCCTGACAGCCATTTCTTAGAGTTGTGCCTCATCCAGTGGAGATCGTTCCTTATCCTGGCTATTGGCTCGTTAATCTGGTTTGCTATCTGTATGGGATTTGTCATTGATTTGGCAAGGCATAACGATACCTTGTTGCGTCTCTCTAAGGTTTTTGCCATTGAAACCATTGCACTATTAAGCTAATTGGTTACTTTTATCGCTTTCGTCTATCCACTTTTTTATTATCTGTGCAAGTACAAATGAGTATTTCATTCCCTTCTTATCACACTTGCCCTTGAATTCGTCATAGACTCCTTCCTTGTCGTCAAAAAAAGGCAATGATCACATTGCCTCTTTTGTCTTGTAGAATTGAAAGTCCTGCCTGCCATGATCTGTGCATGTCGATTCAAATGTAGAATCATCTGAAACTTTTTTAGAATCAGAAAATCTGGATACCTGGTCACATTTTGGGCATGAGAAGAAATGTAGGTATTTCATTCCTTTGCCTCCAATCTTTCTTTCCTGGTTTGTATTGCCTTTCTTGCTATCTCTGATCTTAGTTTCTTGATCTTCTTTTGCACCTTTTGATCATCTGGGTTTTCCTTTGCCTTTTGCAATAATTCCTTTAAACTCATAGAGTTATTTCACCTCCTATGTTATTATATATTTTCATAGTATTGTACTCTCCTTCAGTCCAAGTAGTACGGGCATCTGCTGGTATTTCTTTCCGTCTATTGTGTTTCCTCCCCAGGTCTTCACGCCATCTGCATGAGTAATTTTCTTGGTTCCCCCCATCTGCTTGAAAAAGAATGGCACCTTGTACTTTCCGCACTGGTCACGAATCTCTCTAGCCCAGTCCTCAAGGAATGGTCTAGGATTTTTAAAGTCCGATTCCCCTCCAACTATCACCCACTGAATCTCTGAGAGATCTGCATTTGGTATTGATTCTAACAGTGGCTCAAATGAGATGAATCGAATCTTTGCCTTGATTGATTTCAGTGTTGACAACCTGTGAAGCTGTCGATTGTTCTCTATGCTGGTTCCAATCCATACATTGTCGGGGATTCCGTATTTTTCAGAGTATTCTAAGGCTCTTTCAATTCTCTTGGTCAATACTTGGAATTGTATGTCCTTGTATTCTGCAAAGAGATCAATCCATGTCTTTATCGTATCATAGGAGTAATCCTTGTGAAATGTGTCTGTCATGGAGTTGACGAATATCACCTTTGCCCCGTTCTTCACGGTTTTGGCTAGCCTCTTCTTTGTATTTTCAAAGTTGAGCTCTGTTGGTACATCTGGATCCCTTCCGAATGGCCTTGATAGCCTGTACATGTAGCAGTTTTTGCAGCCTTCAGAGACTTTGGTGCAACCCCAAGCCGTGTTTAGTGTCGCATCAGTCCATTCTATGAGAGTTTGATCCATTATTTCTCACCTATTTTCCCAATTTCCCTCTTAGTTTCTGTTATGGAACTCATCAGTATTCAACCTCATTCCAGTCTTGTATGATGTGACCATTATCATCATATTGACATTTTCTGACATGTCTTTTATTTCCCTCGAAGAATATTTCTATTCCTTCATTGTCTGAACCCATCATCTTGATTACTTTGTGACCTCTTTGAATCATGTAACCACAGTTTTCAGAAACATCAAAGAGCTTTTCATAGCTCTGTTGAAGTGTGTCAGTGGTTTCAAGCTCAGCTTCACCAAATAGCCAGACTTTCATAATTCATTTCCTCCATAGAATGTCTCTTTGCATACTTGGCATCTGAATTTTCTAGCCTCTTCTTCTGTAGCCAAGACTAAAGAGGTGTCACACTCTTTATGACTGAAAGTGTATAGGTTTGTCATTATGCATACACCTCTTTGCGTAATATTTCTTCTGAGACATCATCTTTAATAAAGTCCTCAAAACTTCCACTATACACAACATCTAGGGCATTGTATCCTTGCCTGATCTTGATGGTTTGGTGTAGAACATCTACTTCTGTTAGCCATTCAATATCTGAATGCTGGAATAATCCGATTCCATAACCCAAAGTTTTCTCTCTTATGAGATCTCTATCATCTTCAATGTCTGACTTTCCAGATTCTAACATTGTTTCAAAAATTATTCTTGTAAGATATTCTTCATCATCCCATCTAGCTTTTAGTTTTAATGCTTCTTGGACTTCTAAAGGTGTGTTGTATCCATCCCAATGTTGGTATAGATAGATACCACTTTGTTTCATGAATACTTGTGATCTTGTGCTCATACTATTACACACCTCTTCCAGATTAGATCAGTCAATTGATCAAAGTATACCCCTTTGATTTCATCTCTTTTTTCATTGATAATGTATGGATATTTTCTCAAGATTTTGCACATGTGGAATTCTATGTCATAAAGATCTATGCCTTCATCATACTTTACCACTACAGTATTGATGTCTTTTCTATCACCTTTCACTTTGAATTTGAGAGATTTCTCAGTATTGGAATAAGCCATGTGATCAGCTTGTAGAGCTGTTAAAAGTCTCAATGGCTCATTCTTTGGTTTTTGATTGACTTGCTCAATCATTGTTTCAATTATTTGATTCATATATTATAATATATAATCTCATATATTAATATATCTTGAAATCTGTCATTTAGATAGGCGCTAGGATTGCCTTTTCATGGGTTAGATTTTCAATTCTTTCAATCATGACATCAACATTAAGGGGGTCTAGCTCCATTGTGTAGCATGCCCTACCCAGCATTTCAGAAGCTGTCAAAGTACTTCCTGAAGAGCCAAACAGGTCAATGATCAGATCTTGAGGCTTTGAATAGTGTGTGATGAATGACTTTGGCAAACTTAGGGGTTTTTCATGTCTTGTTAGCCCATCCTTCCTAAATGACATTTCCTGAATCGTGCCAAATGCATCATAGAGATTTCTGAAATGTGATCTGCCTTTTCTATAATGTGAGATTAGCCTGTGGCTTATCATTGGCTGGTTTGGGTACCTTACGGGAGAATTGAAAGTCACTATGTAAAACCCTACAAACTCTTTTCTGTGGTTAATCAGCATGTCAGCAGTTCCATGATCCCCATGCATGACAAGGATCTCAATCTCCTTTTGTGATAATAGAATATCAAGAAAGTCATACTGCTTTAGGTCGTATGGTGGGTCCAGGAATACAAGTGTTGGGGTTTTGCCGTCAAGCAGTTTTTCCACGTCTGTTGGATTCATTGCGTCACCGCACATTATTCTGTGATTCCCTATCTGGTAGATTTCACCTGGTTTTGATTTTGGTATCTCTGGTGGCTCTGGTATCTCTTCTGCCTCCTCTGTGATTTCAGGCTGTATCTTGAACTCTTCGGCTATGTTCATCTGGAACGGCTCCAGGTCTATCTTGTCAATTCCTTGGAACAGTATCTCCATGTTTTCCTGTATGTATGGTGAATCCGACACAAAATTATCCCTAATCACTATGGTGTTTTTTTCTGACTCTGTAAGACCTTCCATTCTAAAACATGGTATTTCTTTCTCTCCTAATTCCTTCATAGCCATTACCCGTCCGTGACCAGCTAATATCGTGTTATTCTCATCTATGATTATCGGGTATGTATAGCCTATCTTTGGGTTTGACATCAGTGTTTTTAGGTCTTCTATCTGTTTTTTTGGATGTTCTTTGACATTGTGATGATAAGGTGTTAGACATTCAAGAGGAATATTTAATTGAGTGTTGACCTTTATCGTCATTCCTGGTAATATATAGACCTGATTTATATTATTTAGTATTTATTGAGGCGTCATTCCTCGTTTGTGTATGGGGCAGTATTCTATTGCTTCCATCATATCACCTTAGTCATCAGTTCCTTGGTTTTGATCTCCTGCCACGTACGGCATGCGTAGCAGAACAGCATATTGTTGTTTGAATCAGTGTTGTACTTGTGGTCTATCCTCCATGAGCCGCACTCGTCACAGGTTACACCGTAGAATCCTGCCTGTCTTGCCTCCGCCCTGTTTTTGGGTTCGTATAATAGTTCTACTTTGCTACATCTCCCCGATACCAGTCTTACGGCCTGCTTTGCAGTGATGTCTATTATGTTTCGGGCATATTTCATGTACTTGTTGAACATGTCGTTCTTTGTCCCCTCCGTATATCCGTATAGTAGCAAGTGTAATTTCTCAGGCAATACCTTGTCCCTGTGATCCATTCCGTCCCTGATCAGTCTCTCCAGGCCCTTGCTTCTTGTCTCAAATTCGTTGAATTCTATGTCTGGGATCAGTGTGAGGAATTCTGTAGTTCGTAGCTTGGTCTTAAAGTCCTGGCACAGTTTGATGGTTCTGTCCATCCTGTCTATGTATGGTTGATTATATTTGGTTATTTCCTGCTCTGTCTTTTTGTGGTCTTGAAAACCGCGGTACTCGTACTCTAAAAGCTTCTCTGCGTGTATCTTGGTGCTGTCCTTGTATTTATATGGTAGGCAGTGTCTTGCCCACTCTGTTGCTTTTGGAAGACCCATTGATTTTAGTTCCGTGCTGATGTGTTTGGATATTGTACAGATGTCATCCTTATATTCCCCCAGATCGTGGAGATGTTCCAATGCCTCCGCCCACGCCCTGATTCTGTCCTTCTTTGGCGAGTTTGATGCGTATATGGCATAATCAAACGTGTTGGGATCCTTGATGGAGTTCTTGAAGTTTTCTATCCTTTTGTTGAGGATTTCTATCTTCTCTTCTTTGGATATGTGCAAGATTATTGCTATATATGGTGGAGTTATGCTTATACTTTACTTTTTATGTGATTCTATAATTTTCAATGCATTTACCAATCGGGTTTGAAACTCATATACTGTCATGTTCAGTTTGTATTCAATATCTTTTTCAAAGAATCCTACACATGGTTCGTTGTCTAAGATGAAGAATTGAATAAGTTCATGTAATTGTGTGTTTCCCATTTTACTTTTCGCTCCGTTGGTGAATCGTGTCAGCGGCAATCAGTATTCCCCATATGAAATCGCAGGCAACAAAAACACTCTTGTTTTATGCACTCAGATTCCTTGTCATGGCTGCATATTCCGCACTGGCAGTGCAGTGTGAGGCTCATGATATTCCTCCTATCCCCTTTAGGTTGGCCCTGCCAAATTGCAGATTGATTCTCTCCCATACGCATACATCACATATGCAAAGTGCCAGCTTGTAACTCATTTCGCATCAGTTCCCTCTATGGTGGTCTCGTCCTCACTGCTGATGTTATAGCTTGGATGGCCTGCATGTTCGTCTTCAGTTCCCTCGCATTTGGCACAGTGAACCATCCCATCCTCTCTATGCCTGCATTTCTTCATACCGCACCCTCCAGTATGTCGGATATCGCAGCTGACAGGGAATAATTCTGTGATGTGTTTCTGATTATTTTTGCCTGGTGGTTCCTTACCCTCTTTAGGATATCGTCTGGAATGTATATCGTTACCCTGCTCCCGTTCATTCCACCTCAAACTCCACCAGTATCTCTTTTTTCCCTGAGCCCTTGCACTGGAACCATTGTAACTTTGGCTCTTCCTTTGAGGCCATCTTGTAGTTTGTGCCCTCTAAAGTGTTGATGTCCCTTAGTGTGACGGTGTTGTCCTCGTATACTATCTCCTTTGGGTGGTGTGCCACGTCTATGATCTCACCGTTTTTTTTTATTACTATCTTCAATTTTCTGCCTCCTTTAGCTGTGAGAGTATGCTTTTGCGGAATGCCTCTCTCCTGTTTTGTATTATTGTTTTATTCATACTAGTGTATAGTTATGTTATTACTTAAACTTTGTTAAACATTTGTACTTTTCATATTTCTTGCATTTCACACAATAGGCATAGTCCTTGTCCTTCTCCATCTGTGCAAAATATGTCATGGCTGTTTAGATATAAAAAAGGATTAGAGTGTTGGCGTAAAAAGTTTTCTGCGCTGATTAGAAAAACCTCAAATAGTGTCAA
>Ga0224507_10000882_pt1 | contig 11896 bp, 4 predicted proteins | sample SF_Jan12_sed_USG_3_FD_170159 | JGI IMG/M metagenome (GOLD analysis project Ga0224507, IMG submission 170159) | Sediment microbial communities from San Francisco Bay, California, United States - SF_Jan12_sed_USGS_13 | ecosystem: Environmental > Aquatic > Marine > Sediment | place: USA: California...
TTGGATAGAGAGAAAAGGAGGCTCCATGTTCTTGATCGGTTGGCGCGTGCAGTTTCCAGTTCTATTCAGCCCATTGATATAGCCTCTGGTGCCATTGATGTTATTTCCAGTATACCCGATTTACAGTTATCCAAAAAAGCTGCTATTTATATCTGTGATCCTCAAACACAGACTCTTGCTTTGGCAGCGTCTTTAAATTTTCCCCATCTTCAGCAGCAAAAATGCGGTAATTTGAAATATGGTGAATGTCTGTGCGGATTAGCGGCAAGCACAGGTGAAGCTGTATTTTCAGAACATAGTGAAAGTGACCTCAACCATACTATTCAATATGAGAATGTATTAGACCATGGTCATATAATACTCCCCTTGAAATCAAGCGACCAGTTGTTGGGTGTGTTGTGCATATATTTACCTCCTGGACATGTGGAGTTTATATCGGAAAAAGATTTTTTTAATAGTATGTGCAATATTATTGCGGTAGCCTTGGAAAATGGCTTACGACATAGAAAAATGGAATATTTGGCGTCTTTTCCTAAAAACAATCCGACTCCAGTTCTGGAATACGATTATCGTAAGGATGTTGTGACTTATCGTAATTTATATGTGGAGAAGATGTCAGCAAGTCGTGGTGTTGACGAGCGATTGTTTCTCCCTGAGCAACCTCGGCGGTTAGTTAAGGAAATCTCCGCAAGCGGTAATCAGACAGATTATTATGAGAAAAAAATTTATGATAATTGGTATGCCCTCCATATTCAAATATGGGACGTAAATGGCCTCGTACGTATATACGGATTTGATATCACAGCTCAAAAAAATGCAGAACAAGCATTGGCTCGCTATGCTGAGAAATTGGAAGAGAGGGTCAGTGAAAGAACGTTTGAATTGGAAAAAGCGCTCCATGGGGCTGAAGCTGCAAATCGAGCGAAAAGCGCATTCCTTGCAAACATGTCCCATGAATTGCGTACTCCCTTGAATGCAATTATAGGTTTTTCTGAATTGTTAGTTAATGGTATTGCTGGGGGGCCGCTTAATAATATTCAGCATGAATGTGCAAAAGATATTGCTGAAAGTGGAAATTATCTACTACGTCTGATTAATGAATTACTTGATTTAAGTCGGATAGAAGCAGGTGAATTAACGTTGAGGTATAGTAGGGTTGATATTCAAGAATTATTAAGCCAATTGGTTAAGAAGACCAGCTTTGAAGCTGAGCAGAAAGGTGTAATTCTGGTTATGGAGAGCGATGATTTACTTGATCCTCTCTATTGTGACGTTGACAGGGTGCAACAGGTAGTACGAGAGTATCTCGTCAATAGTATAAAGCATACGCCTTCTGGCGGGAAAATTGAACTGCTAGTTCGGCAACTTACCATATCTCAGGTGCAAAGTTCAAGTGAGTATGAGCACTTTTTGGATAAAATGAAATATTATGAGGATAAATTTCTTGAAGTGATTGTACGGGATAGTGGCTGCGGCATCTCGGAGAAAGATATGGATAAACTTTTCCAGCCATTTTTTCAGGTTGGCCCGCTTTTACGAAAAAAAGGGGGAGGTGCGGGATTAGGTTTGGTTGTGAATAGAAAAATAATCGAAATGCATCACGGGGTGGTATGGGCACATAGTAAAATTGATAAAGGTAGCAGTTTCGGCTTCCTTGTTCCATATATTTGCGAGAAAGAGGTTGTGAAATTAGAAAACCGTACTCGAGAGCCTCATAGTTGGGAAGATTTTCTGCGTTATTTTTCAAGTATTTTCGAATACCATCGTAGAGAAGGTTTGCAATTGGGTTTGCTTAGTATGGATATGGCAGGAGTGGATTTGGGGAGAAGGAAGTTTTTTGAAAATATGCTCTATGAGCATACAAGAATATATGAGAATTTTGTTTATGTTAGCGAACGTTATTACTATTTGCTTCTTTTTGCAATAAACAGAGAAAAAATGGATATGATTATTAGTAGATTGAACTCTATTATGGATCAAAGTGGTGATGTACGTTTGCGGACAGTTATCTATCCTGATGATGGGACAAGTGTTGAATCATTATTGGCGACATTGAAGCAAGATAACAAGGTGTTGAGTTGAAGATTGCTGTCTGTAAAAAATATATTTACTGCTAAATATGATTGAAGTTATTATCCTGTACGCGTGTGAAAGAAAAGCAATGAACTTGGTCGGAAAAGGTCGAAGCTCCGAAGCGTTATGAGGTAAGTTGAATGAAAATACTTGTAATTGAAGATAATCCTATAAATTTAAAATTAATGCGCGATTTTTTGCGTAATACCGACTACGAATTATTGAGTGCAAATAATGCGGAGCAGGGCCTTGAGATGGCTAAGGAGGGGCAACCTGATTTAATTCTCATGGATATTAGGATGCCGAAGCTTGATGGTCTTGCTGCTACCCGAATGCTTAAGCATGATGAGGGCACTAAGCATTTAAATATCGTAGCGGTTACAGCTTATGCCATGAAGGGTGATCGAGAACGAATCTTGGCCGCTGGCTGTGACGGCTATTTGGCCAAACCGTTTTTACACAAAGAGTTTATATCTCTGGTTCGCTCTTTTGATCCCAGGTATTCTAATTCTGATGAGTAGAAAAAATAATTTTATTTTTTTATGATAGCTAATTATTTATTTTGGTTATTGTCATATTTTTTCTTGTTGCAGTGAATAAATATTATTATTATCTCATTAAATGTAGGTTGCTATTTATTATATGTTTTCTTTTCGTACGATTACTCAAAGATACCTGTTTTTAGTAACTGTAACAATGGTTATCATTTCGTTTTTTTTATGGGTTTCTCATAGTTTCACTAAACACCTTGAAGATAACATGAGGGTGATGGAACTTGCCAGAATGCAAAAAATGCTGGTGTATAAATTGTCTTGGCAGCTTAATATGGCAGCAGTAGCCCCCCGCACATTTCCTAACGCACACCTCTCTATTGTTAATAATAATCTTCTTCCGGAAATAATGAGTAACTTGGATAGGTTGTCTGCATTGATTGTCTCCGGTGGCTATCGCCTTTCCTATCATAAAGTTATGCTAAATATAGTAGAGGAGCGAAAACACCATTGGCGTGGATACATGTTTCCTTTGTTGGATCGGATAAGTATGGAAATTAATGGGGTGGAAGATCAAGGAAAGGATTCCAGTGCTATTGATGCTGAACATGCGCAATCAGGACATCATACGAACGGATCACAAGAGCTGGATGTTTCGCATGGAACCGAGCATCAGATGCACCCCCCTGGTTGGTCCTCTCAAAGGGGTAGTGCTTTGGATGAATATAATCAACATATTCATCATCATCTAGCCCAGGTTGATGAGCTGATTCGTATTATGCAGGAGCTGAGTCAAGCTGATAAAAAATGGTTTGATTTAAAGAGGATATTATTCATTGTAGCCATACTTGTTGTGTTAGCCTTTTTCACCTATTGGGTCAGAAAATCTCTGGTAGCTCCTTTAGTTGCAGTTAGTAGGGCAGTAAGCGAGGTGGCTAAAAGAAATTATGCAGTTAACCTTTCTTTGGAAAGTAAAGATGAGCTTGGTGAGGTTGCGGTAAACTTTAATCGGATGGTTGGTACAATTAACAGAACTATTGTTGAGAATCAAGAATTGTTAATTGATGCTTCTCGTAAAAAAGAGGAACTAACTCTACTTAATCGAGTCTCCAAAGGTATAAGCAGTATATTGTTTTTTGACGAACTTATTGAGTATTTGCTTGTGGAGATAAAGAAAATCTCCTTTTTTTGTTTTGAGAAGAGGGCGTGCCTATTTTTGGCAGACAAGGACGGAAAAGAGATGCGACCAGCCGTTGATTATAATTATTTTGAATCAGAGGGGCCACAATTTTGTAATGATTATGGGTGGGAACAGTTGTGCTTAGAAGCAATTAGTCAACGTTCTGTGATAATTTCGGAGAGACCCATTGTTATTTCCACATCCGGGCCTGATTCATCCTCGTCTTATGAATTAGGGTATGTATCTCTTCCTCTTTTTGCCAAGGATAAGTTGCTTGGTGTTCTTTGTCTCTTCTATCAGCCGTCTCTTAACGCAATTCCTCTTCATATTATGGGGCTGTTATCTGCTTTTGCTGAACTGGTTGCTATTGCCGTTGGAAATATTTTGACTTTCCAGCATATGAAAAATGTGGCCTCCTTTCCGGAAAAAACTCCTAACCCTATAGTTGAGTTTGATCATAAATTAGAGGTGGTATATATAAATCCGGCGGCTCATAAAATCTGTACTGATATGGCCATTGAGCCTCGTCAATTGCTCCCGGAGAGGTTGTGTCTCGATGAGGTTGGAGAAGATAGTGGGACGAGAGCTATGACTTCTTGGGAGCATCGGGTTGAGGATCGTGTTTTTGATGAATATATCCATCTGCTCGGCAGTGAGTCTGTTCGTCTGTATGCCTTTGATGTAACCGGACGAAGAGAAATGGAAAACGCATTGCGAGAAAGTGAAGAAAGATTTCGTGCTATTGTGGAGTCGTCAAGTGACTGGATATGGGAAGTGGATACAGGCGGTAATTATACTTATACGAGTCCAAGGGTGGAGAGCTTGCTCGGATATACAGCAGTGGAAGTAATTGGTAGTGGTTTATTTGATTTCATGGCATCTGACGAATTACAAAGGGCTAAAGCAATTTTTCAATCTTATGTATCTGTACAAGCATCTTTTTTCCTTTTTGAGACAGCCTTTACCGCAAAGGATGGGGCTACAGTGGTCTTGGAAACCAGTGGTGTACCTATTTATTGTAAAGGGCAGTTTGTAGGGTATCGAGGGGTTAGTCGCGATATAACTGGTCGGAAGAGGGCCATGGAAGAGTTACGGAGCTCTGAGTCTAGATTTCGAACGTTATTTGACGGTGCACCCATCGGCATCATTATCGTTGATCATAAAGGTACTGTTGTAGAGGCTAATCGTTTTGCCTTGCAACTCTTAGGGTATGAAAATAAGGATGAATTGTACGATCGGTCTATCACCGTCCTTTATGGGGACGATTATGAGTTCGCTCAACTTCTTGAATTTCCACATGGGGCCAGTGTGGGAAGTGGCAAGGAACTTCATTTTTATCGTAAGGACGGTTCAGTACGATGGGGTCGATTGACTGCTGTAAAACATCTTGATAATACAGGCAATGAACTGGTTATTACCACACTAGAAGATGTTACTGATCAGAAGGAGGGTGTTGATGCTATGCAGGAATACAGTCATCAATTGCTCGCTCTCAATGAGGCTTCTCATTTACTTATTCAAGAGAGACAACCTGCCAATGTTCATCATGAAATTTGTCGTATTGCACGGGAAATTTTTGGGATGAATATGGTTTGGCTGGGTCTCATTGATGAGGATGAATTCAAGGTTAAAATTGTGGCAGCCAGCGGGGATAACCATCGTTATTTGGAAGAGATAGATATTTACCTTGATGATCGGCCGGAGTCAAAAGGTCCAGTTGGGCGGGCGATAAAGAGTCGTAAGCCGATGTTGGTTAATGATACGGAAAAAGACTCGAATTTTAAAATATGGCGTTCTGCCGCACTTGCACGGGGGTATCGTTCTGTATTGGCAATTCCTTTTTTTAAAGTAGGTGGTGTGGTGTACGGTTGTCTTAATTTTTACCATTCACAAGTTAGCTATTTTACTGAACAGCGGGTGCGAATGTTACAAGCTTTTGTCAATCAAGCTCATACTGCCATAGAAAACGTTTTGCTTCTGGAAAATCTGGAGGCGAAGGTTAGGGCGCGGACAGTGGAGTTGGAACAGGCTAATGTTGCTTTATCGGTAACTAAAGAGATGACGGAAATGGCTAGTAAGGCAAAGAGTGTTTTCTTGGCGAATATGTCCCATGAATTGCGCACACCGCTTAATTCGGTTATTGGCTTTTCCGATTTAATGCTCAATGGCTTAGCGGGAAAAATGAGTGAATCTCAGGAAGAATATTTGGGTGATATTAGAGAGAGTGGAGTTTATCTTCTTAAACTCATAAATGAGATTCTTGATTTGAGTAAGATAGAAGCTGGTAAGATGGAGCTTGAATTTAACGAAATGGACATTGAGGATGTATTAGAACTTAGTGTGATGTTGATTAAACAAAAAGCGATGAAACATGGTTTGCAATTAGATATTCAAATTGATAGTGAGCTACCGTCAATCTTTGCAGATGAAAAGAAAATTAAACAGGTAGTTGTTAACTTTCTAAGTAATGCAGCAAAGTTTACTCCAGATAATGGAAAAATAATTCTAAGGGCTGAGAAAGTATCCGGCAAGGCGGAACGAATAGTGAAGAGTCTTTCTATGATTGATCAACAAAAAAATGTGAGTGTAGCATCCTATATGGAAGTATCTGTAACAGATACCGGTTGTGGAATACAACATGAAGAGATTGACAAACTCTTTCAACCCTTCACTCAAGTCGGGGTATCATTAAGTGAGAAACCTGAAGGTACCGGACTTGGTTTGGCATTATGTAGAAAAATTATAGAAATGCATCATGGCGTTATCTGGGTGGAGAGTGAGTTTGGGCAAGGCAGTAGTTTTGGTTTTGCTCTTCCTTATCGAGAGAATCCTTTGAAAAACAATGAGAACGTAGGTGGTTCAAAGATCTTTTAGTATTTTATGAAGTCGGAAGTAATAAGATCAAATAATCTTAATAGGTTTTATTTTCATTTTTAGTGTATGGCAACTGATACATAACTCAACTAGGATTCTATTGCGGTGCCTTGAAACTTAAATAAAATTCTGAGTAAATAAATGTAAACTTCGATCTTTGCTTTATCTCTTCCGAGTTCTTTATTGATGAAATTAATTTTATAATATGAAAAGTGAATCTAATAATGGAAAAGGATCCGAAGAAAGTCCTTATAGTAGACGATAGAGAGAAAAATATTAAGATTCTTGAACTGTTATGTCGCAGTTTAGACCTTGAGACGATAAGGGCGTTTAATGGGAAAGAAGCTTTGGAAATGGCTTTGGAATATAGCCCAGATATCATCCTGATGGATGTTATGATGCCGAAGATGGATGGTTTTGAGGCTACTAAGCTACTAAAATCCATAGATCAGACTAAATATGTCCCGGTGATTATGGTGACCGCTTTGGACTCGCGGGAGGATAAACTTAAAGGGATAGCGGCCGGTGCTGATGATTTTTTGGTCAAACCTTTTGATTGGGAAGAATTGTCCCTACGTCTCAAAAATAATCTGCGTATCAAAGAATACCATGATTTTCTACAGGAACATAAGGAGATTTTGGAAAAAAAGGTCGCGGATCGAACCAAAAAGCTTCGTGAGGGATATTTAGATACTATTACCCGTTTATCCCTTGCTAGTGAATACAAGGATGAGGATACCGGGGCTCATATAAAAAGAATAAGTTATTATACCAAGGAGTTGTCTGAAAGAATGAGGCTTGGGTCTCTGTTTGCTGAGATGATATTTTATGCCTCTCCCATGCATGATGTAGGGAAGGTTGGAATACCAGATGCTGTTATTTTAAAAAGCGGGCCCTTAACCCCTGCGGAATGGAAGGTAATGAAGACTCATACTACATTGGGGTCGAAGATCTTAGAGGGGTCTGCTTCACCCTATCTTGTAATGGCTGTCGATATCGCTCGATATCATCATGAACGGTGGGATGGTACGGGTTATCCTGAAGGGCTTCGGGGAGAGGAAATCCCTTTGACTGCTCGTATTATGAATATAGTTGACCAATATGATGCTTTGCGTAGTCGTCGTCCTTACAAACCGGCTTTTGATCATCAAACATGTTTGGATATCATTACTAAGGGTGACGGTCGAACTCATCCGAATCATTTTGATCCTAAGGTCTTGGACGCATTTTTGCAGTCAGCTGAGATTTTGAAGGATATATATGAGTCTGTTGATTTATGAGAGTTTTATCGTTAATTGAATCGTTAATGTTTATTATTAACATCTGTCAACGACTAAAGTATACGAGTCGTAAGGTTTTTTATGTGAACCTCGTGCACGTTGACCTCGTAATGTGGGGTCTATCCGGGTTTCCCAAATGGCATTTTATTCAAACCTAATAGTATTATAGAGCATAGAAGAAAAAAACCTGTGCAAAAAATCACAAGTTTCTATGCCTCAAAAACTGTAGTGTTTTTCGATCGTAGATTCCTTCAACCTCAAGCTCAAAAGCAATAGGGGCTTTAGACCTATTTTTTTAGTGCAATACACCGTTTGGGGAACTCGGACAGGTTTATTAAGTCAGCTAGTTACAAACTATGTAGCCAGGTGTCGTAAAGTGTCTTTTAGAGAACTTGGATAATAGAGTTTTCTAGGCCCTTGAAAAATATTTTTATTATCTAATTAGGTTTCAGAAGTTCCATGAAAAAAAGTGGAGAAAAAATTAGGGTACGGATTCTCATCCCCTTGGTCGTAGCCCTTATTATAATGTTGACCGCTTCTTTGTTCAGTAGTTATCGACTGCAGCAGTATCATTTGGATACTGATATGCAGTTTCGTCGTTCTAACCTGGAACGTTTATTTAATGATCTTGTAGAAAAAGAAGCTAAAACTCTTCAAACTTACATTAAAGTTATTGGTGAAAACCGCCAACTACGTGAGGCGTGGCTTAGGGGGAATAGGGATGAGGTGCGGAGCAAGGCGCTAACATTTTTTGAAGAGCTCAACACCCAAGCTGGGGTAACTCATTTCTATTTCATTAATTCCGAGCGTATTTGTTTTTTGCGTATGCATCATCCTTCCCGTTTCGGTGACATTATCAACCGGGTTACTTTGGATCGGGCGGTTTTCTCGAGAGAGGTATCCAATGGGTTGGAATTAGGGACCATGGGTACTTTTACTCTGCGTGTGGTTATGCCTTGGATTATAAACGGTCAAATGAACGGTTATATAGAATTGGGCAAAGAAATAGAGAATATTAAACTAGATTTGGAAAATTTGTTTGGTGTACGATTGATATTCGCTATTGAAAAGAAATATGTTGATCGTAGAGGGTGGGAGTCGGGTATGAAAATGCTTGGCAGATCTTTGGACTGGAACGAATTTTCTGATTTTGTTGTTACTATGGAGAATCCCGAAGATCTATCGCCTAAAATAGAAGAGCATATAAGGACTTTCTTATTGGGGCGGGAAGACGATGTTTCATTTAGAGATGGCGATAAGAGATTGATGGTTGGTTCGATCCCTTTGCAAGATGTTCGTAGAAGAACAGTTGGTGAGATGTTTGTGGTTTATGATGTCACTGAATCAGTGAGCAATCTTCGTCATATCAATAAGTTGCTGGTGGGGCTGTCTTTTTTGTTGGGTAGTGGAGTATTTTTCCTTTTCTATTTTTATATTGGTCGGATTGAAGATAAGTTAGGCCTTTCTTTTAATGAGTTGACGAGAGAAATTGCTGAACGACGTCGAGCTGAGAGTTTATTGGAAGATGCCAGGGAACATTTAGAGTCTGAAGTAGCCCGGCGGACCGAGGAGTTGAAGACTACGAATTCAGCTCTGGTTCAAGAAGTTGAAGAGCGGTTGAGAGCTGAAGAAGCGCTCAAGTTAGATGAAGAGCGGCTTGAGGCGTTACTGGAGTTAAGTCAGCGGGAGTGGAAGACTAAAGATGATTTAACCAATTATGCCTTAGAAGAGGGGGTTCGTCTTAATAAAAGCACCATGGGGTATCTTCATTTTTTTCGGGAAGATTGGAATGAGTTGGAACTTTTTACCTGGAATCAGCCTGAGTTAAGTTCGGACTCGAAAGTAGAAAATGTTTCGTGTCCCTTGGAAAAACAATCTATTTGGAGAGAATGTGCTCAACAGGGTAAGCCGATTATTTTTAATAATTATCAAGAAGAAGCTGAAAATCTTGGTGAGACAGGAGGAGTAAATCTTCCTCTTGTGCGACTTATGAGCGTGCCTGTTTTTGAGGGGCGGGAATTGATTGCTGTTGCTGGGGTAGGTAACAAACAAGAATTTTATGATCAAAATGATGTCCGTCAGCTCACTCTGTACATGTCCAGTATGCTAAAGATTCTGCAAACTAAAAAAACCGAGGAGTCTTTACGTAACTCTGAGGAGAAGTATCGACGTCTTTTTGGCGAAGCTTTGGACGCTATAATGGTTACCGATGCCGAAACAGGCGTGCTAGTGGATTGCAACCACACCGCAACAGTGCTGACTGGTAGAAGTAGAAAAGAACTTCTTACCATGCACCAAAGTGATCTTTATGATGTTGGAGAAAAGAAGGTGCGAAGTGTGGTTTTTTTACCGCGTACCTGGAGCGGGAAAATGGAAGAGGATTTTCTTGAGGTTTCAATACGGACTAAAAAGGGCGAGTTGCGTGAAGTGACCATTAAGTCTAATATCTTTGAATATCAGGGTAAAAAGTTGGTGCAAAGTATTATTCGTGATGTTACCAGCCAGAAACATGCTTTGGAAAAGCTTGAACGTTCGGAAAAAAAATTTAGACAACTTTTTGATAGCGCTAGTGACGCCATTTTTATTCATAATCTTCAAGGGCGTTTCCTGGAAGTCAATGATGCTGCTTGTACCCGTTTGGGCTATACCCGGGAGGAGTTGTATACCATGACGCCTTATAATCTGGATCATCCAGATGAGTCGGTTAAGGTGAATGAGCGAATTCGAATTTTACTTAAGCAAGGGTATAATCTTTTTGAAACATTTCATGTGACTAAGAAACAGCAGGTTATTCCCACCGAAGTTAGTAGTAGAGTAATTGATTTTGAAGGAGAGAGAGCTGTTCTCAGTATAGCTAGGGATATAACGGAGAGGAAAAAATATGAGGCGGAGTTGCTTCAGGCTAGGGTAGAGGCTGAAGCCGCTAATGAGGCTAAAAGTCGATTTTTAGCCAATGTCAGCCATGAGATCCGTACTCCTATGAATGCCATTATGGGAATGGGTTATCTAGCTTTGCAATCCAATCCGAGCGTGGTAGTACAGGATTATTTAAATAAAATACATTCATCTGCGTATTCCTTGCTCGGTATAATTAATGATATCCTTGATTTTTCAAAGATTGAAGCAGGTCGAATGGACTTGGAAACTGTTAGTTTCACCTTGGATCAGGTTTTGACCCATGTCATAAATTTAACTGGTACTAAGTTAAAAGAGAAAAGGTTGGAATTGGTCATTTCTATATCTGAAAATGTACCCCAAAACTTGTTGGGTGATCCCTTGCGACTCGGTCAAATTTTGACCAACTTAGTGTATAATTCTATTAAATTTACTGATTCTGGAGAAATAGTAATTTCTGTTTATGCATCTGAGTTGACTTCTGATCATTGTAAGATGAACTTTTCAGTGCGTGATACCGGAATAGGTATGGATCAAGAGCAAGTGAAGGGTATATTCCAGGCATTCAGTCAGGCGGATGCTTCAATTACCAGGCGTTTTGGTGGAACTGGATTAGGGTTGGCCATTAGTAAGAAATTGGTCGAAATGATGGGAGGGGGGATGTCCATTGAGAGTGAATTGGGAATCGGCTCTACATTTTCTTTCACCTCTGTTTTGTCGATAAGCTCGGATGAATGTACTAATATTTATGATAATGTGCCAAATGTCTCGGGAATGCGTGCTCTAGTTATTGATGATAACTCTACTGCTGGTGATGTCCTATGTAAAATGTTTGATCATTATGGTATCAAAGCAGAATTGGCCCTTTCTCAAGAGGAGGGGATACGCAAACTAGCGAAAAATGAATCGGACTGGGATTTGGTGTTTGTTGACTGGAATCTTGGGGGTGAAAGTGGTCACAAGGTTGTAAGCAGTATTGTTCGTAGTGTCGGTGCGGTGCAGCCTCCACTTTTGGTAATGTTGACCGGTTTTGGTTATGATGGAATCAAGGAGGCGCAAAAGTTTGGAGTCGAATATTTTCTTGCCAAGCCGCTTCTTCCTTC
>Ga0224507_10000883_pt1 | contig 11893 bp, 12 predicted proteins | sample SF_Jan12_sed_USG_3_FD_170159 | JGI IMG/M metagenome (GOLD analysis project Ga0224507, IMG submission 170159) | Sediment microbial communities from San Francisco Bay, California, United States - SF_Jan12_sed_USGS_13 | ecosystem: Environmental > Aquatic > Marine > Sediment | place: USA...
TGTTACGATGATTTTTATAATGTCTCCAGGATAAATTCGGTGTGGATTATTGATATCGCTGGCTTTGGCCAGTTCGGGGTAGCGGTGCGGATTGTCTAAATAGCGTTGGGTGATGTCCCAGAGAGTATCTCCTTTAACGACAACATGAGTAAAGCGCTGAGTGACTGTGTTTTTAACTTCTATCTTTTTACGAAGTTCGCTTTCTTCAGAGGTGAGTAAAGTTGGTGCGGTCTCTTCATTGATGTGTAGTTCAAAAACTCGTCCCGTTTCTGGCTGAGTTGATTCAGCGGTGAGCAGTTCTTCCTGGCTCTCAGAAGTCTTGTCCTGCTTTGATAAATTAAGGACGGGTTGGGTTGCCTCGATTGTGGGCTTCAACTCGGTAACGCTGGGCTCAGATTTTATTGTCCTGTTTTTTATGTTTTTATATTTCTCGTAGCTATCTATGGGCTTAGCCGTTTTTAATGATTTGTTGTTATCGCTTATAAACATTGCGGCGCTGGCTATTATAAAAAGCAGAATGAGGCTGATGCTAATAGCTACCACATGGTTTTTCTTTTCAGAATTAGAGTTTTTGGTTTTTACCTGTTTTTGAGAATGGTTGATTGCAGGGGCTAACTGGTAATGCTCAATATGATCGGCAGTGTTGACAGAATCGGATGATGATCTGGTGCTCGAAGCAGGGCTCGAATGGTGGCTCTTAACAACGGGAACAAATGCTGTGCTGGTGTTATTTTCGATTAAAGGTTTAATAACGGGATCGATATCACTGTTGATAATATCCTGTGTTGCTTCTAATTTATCGGTCGATATTTCGTTATTGGCTTGTTGATTATTGTCTTCATCAATCTCAGCTTCTGTCTCAGTTGTTGCATCATTGTTTATATCTACTAACCAGTTCAGGTCAGATGCAGCGCAATGATACAAGCGTTCAAAGGTTGTCTGTAAATAAATGTCCTGGTCGCGGGTCAGGAAGTTGGAGTAGGCCTTGATGTCCTGCGGGGCATAATCTTCAACTTCCTGAAAATCTGATTTATCAGCAATACCGATTGCCGTGTCGACCCAGAAGCCCCTGAGTTCATCACCGACAGTGGCCAGAAGAATGTGAGTCATTTTTTTCTCAAGATTCAACGGCAGGCCAAATTTGTTGTGCATGCTTAGCACAGTGACGGTTCTGCCCTTGTAATTAAAGCAGCCTGCAATCACATTGCTGCTGAGTGGTATATGAATTATTTCAGGGGGAGAAATAATCGCTTCTATATCGAGAGTCGGCACGCAAAAAAATAACGGCCCTACCTTGAATTCAAGTAGCAAGGTAGTGTTTTCTGTTGGCTCGTTTGTCTGCATCGATTTTAATGGAAGTTGCTTTTACCTATCTTCGAACGTATCGACCAGGTGTTCAATCAGTTTTTTTGAGTTTTTTCTGTATAAATCTTCATTCTGGAGAAACTACTTTGTTGAGTCGTGGTCGGATGTGGGTGACTTTGATTGTGACTGTTTCATGTAAGTCACTGAATTGCGGTGCTTTGGACGTACAATATTCCTGATAAAGCATTCTTGGTGTATCATCTACCGCAAGATTTTATAGATAGCCCTGCTTTACAGACCGTATTCGGAAAATTACCAATGAAGAAATTATTAAGTCATGCCCTGAGAGTGCTGAGTGTTACCCTGTTTGGCCTGGCGCTTGCCTCCTGCACCGATACTGATGGCCCGCCAGAAGATCTCGTCGGTGTTGCCGCTGCGGGTGCTGCAACACAGGGCACAGTTTATGTGGTGGATAGCATGGGTGCGGAACTGAGCAAAACCATTAATCTGGATGGTTCCTTCAAATTTGATGTTCGCGGCATGACGGCACCGTTTATGCTGAAGACCGTTGCCAGTAATGGTATCGATCCTGATCTGTTCTCATATGCATTAGAAGAAAATATAAGCGTCAATGTTACACCGCTGACAAATCTGGCGATGTATATTGCAAGCAGCAGCACGAGCGCTGCCGATCTCGGTATTTTGTACGATAGCTGGGCGAGTGCATTTACCACTATAGACGCACTGGTACTTAAGGATGCACAGGCCACGGTGAATGCGAATCTGGCTACGCAGTACACCGCCTTTAGTCTTGATCCTTTCACCTATGATTTTTTTGCTAGCCGATTTCTGACCAATGGCACCAGTGTTGATGCTTTGCTGGAAGCCATGAGCATAGACCCTGTCGCTGGTACGATTGATATCGTGGCTAGAACTGTTGCTGGCGTGGCTACACCAATTACATTAGATTTTAATATCCCTATTACCGATTTTGATATTGGTGGTACTGCCACGACTGTATCCGGTGCTTATACGCTGTCGATGGCGTTAACTATCAATACGGCTTCTTCAGGTTCGCAATTTTTGTCAATTAATTTACCGGCGGCTTCTGTACCCACTAGCGGTGGCAGTACGCAAATGGTTGAAGATATGTTTACCGTATTTTATGGTTCGGTTGGAGCCATAGTGATTAATTCAGTAATTATAACTGGTGATGCGGCAGAAACTATTGCCGTGGTGGATGCGGATATCACAAAAGCAGATAGCAGTGTTTTAAATTATACTGCGACCTATACCTATACACTGAATCCATAAAAATTTATTCCTGAAACAGCATGCCCCAGTTCCAGACCTTGATTGGCTCTTTGCCGGACAGGGGGAAGTGCTCTACCTGCATCTCGGGCAGGCTGAGTATCGAGCAGTTGTGATTGAAAACGGTGCTGCCTGGATTGATCAGTAAAACATCCCCCAGCTGCTCGCAAAGAATTTGATGCGTATGACCGGCGATAAGAATATCGGCGTTTAAATCTTTTAGTTCATTGCTCCAGAAAGCTTTTCTATCCTGAAAGACTACCCCCTCAGGGTCGAGTAACTTAATACCACCGTGCTCAAGGTCTGGCGGACTGGCGTGAACCACGTAAAGTCTTTTGCCTTCGATGTTCAACTCAAGATAAGAAGGCAGGCTGTTAAAGAAAGAAATGACCCGGTCTTTATTGTTGCTGGAATATTCCTCTATCCAGTGGTCGTGATTACCCGCCACCATCAGGCAGTCGTGTTTCTCTAAAAGCTCGATTAACGGTTCGATATCGTGCTGAATCTTTTTTTCACCATAACCGGCAATATCGCCAGCACAGATAATGCAATCGACCTGTTCACGCTGAAAAATGTCCAGCGCTTCCTGAAGTGGTGCCAGGGTTGAATGGGTGTCACTGATGAGGCCGATTCGGGTTGCCATGGTGACGTCCGTGTTTAGATGTTTAAAGACCTGCCGCCATCGACGGGCACGATATGGCCGGTGATGTAATCGGCATCGCGCACCAGAAATAAAATCGCTTTGGCGATGTCTTTGGGTTCGCCGTGGCGTTTCAATGCGGTGCGTTCGATAATGTGCTGTTTGGTGCTTTCATCCATATCATTTTCCGGCCATAAAATCGCACCGGGACCGATGCCATTGACGCGGATCTCCGGTCCCAGTTCTTTCGCCAGCGACTGGGTGAGCATGGCAAGACCGGCTTTGGCAGCGCAATAAACCGGGTGTTTTTTCATCGGGCGGAAGGCGTGGATGTCCACCATGTTAATAATGCAGCCACGGGTTTCCTTTAGAAATGGCGTCGCCGCCTGCGATAAAAACAGCGGTGCTTTCAGATTGCTGTTCATCAGATTGTGCCAGTGACCGAGGGTGATGCTACCGATCTCGGTTGGAAAGAAGCTGGAAGCGTTATTGATCAGCACATCGAGCTGACCCCATTTTTCCACGGTGTCTTCGATCAGTTTGCCGTAGGCGAGCTCATCATCCAGATCAGCCTGTACCACGTGTGCTGAATCTGCACGTAGTTCATTGAGTTCATAAACCAGTTCATCGGCTTCCTGCTGTGAAGATCGGTAGTGAATCACGATATTCATACCAGCAGAATGGAGTGTACGTGCTGTTTCAGCGCCGATACGTTTGGCGCCGCCGGTAATCAGCACAACTTTTTTATTCATGGTCTTTTCTGGGGTAGAATCCATCACTGCTTACCTACTATGAATCTGAGCCTAAATGCTATTGGTAATAATCGCATATAACGCATGAATGAACCACACTCTAAAACGCCATCGCCTGATGTCCTGCCCGAGCCAGCTAAAGGCGCTAAAAACTGGAGTCAGGCGCTGTGCGCGCAAATAGAAGAGCAGTGCAATCGCTCCAGAGGGTTGATACCTTTCAGTCAGTTTATGCAGATGGCGTTGTACACACCGGGTTTTGGCTACTACAGCAGCGATATTCGAAAATTTGGTGCCGAGGGTGATTTTATTACCGCGCCGGAAATCTCGCCCCTGTTTGCACAGTGCCTTGCACGACAGGTATCAGATGTTCTGGTGACCATGCCAGCTTCTTCGATACTGGAATTTGGTGCTGGTTCAGGCATCATGGCTGCCGATATGCTACTGGAACTGGAACTGCTCGGTACGCTGCCCGAGCACTATTTTATTTTAGAGCTCAGCGCCAGCCTGAAACAGCGCCAGCAAAAAACTATCGAAAACAAAGCCGCGCATTTGCTTAATCGAGTTATCTGGCTGGATGCCTTGCCCGAAGAAAAATTCAACGGCGTGGTTGTCGCCAACGAAGTGCTCGATGCCATGCCGGTGGAATGTTTTAAAATTTTCGGCGAGTCGGTGCAATCGTTATACGTGAGTTGCCGCGATAGTGTACTGGATTCAAAGTACCAGCCTGCGAGTGCAGCGGTGGACACGGCAGTGCGTACCATTGAAGAAAGAATCGAAGTGCGTTTACCGGAAGGCTATTGTTCAGAATTGAATCCATCGATTGCAGGCTGGTTACAATCCATCGCCGACAGTATGGAGCAGGGCATGGTGCTGTTGATCGATTACGGTTATGCTGCGCCCGAGTATTACCATGAAGAGCGCAACACTGGCACGCTAATGTGTCACTATCAACATCGAGCGCACAGCGATCCGCTCTGGTATCCCGGACTGCAGGATATTACCGCCTTTGTTGATTTTACCGATGTAGCTTACTCCGCCGTTGATGCTGGTTTTGACGTCAGTGGCTATACTTCACAGGCGATGTTTTTAATGAGTGCGGGGCTGGATGAATTGCATCAGCAACAGGTCACCGATGATGTCACCAGTCAGGTGAAGCTGGCTCAGCAGATAAAAACACTGACTTTGCCATCAGAAATGGGTGAGCGATTTAAAGTTATGGCGTTGACAAAAAATTATGATGAACCTTTAAGAGGGTTTACCTTGCAGGATCTTAGAGGAAGATTGTAAAACGTGGATATTATTCAAGTTATTGTTTTAGCGCTGGTGCAGGGTTTAACCGAATTCTTACCCATCTCCAGTTCGGCGCATTTAATTTTGGTACCTGTCATTACTGACTGGCCGGATCAGGGGCTGGCTTTTGATGTTGCGGTACACATTGGTACATTGTCGGCAGTGGTTTTTTATTTTCGAAAAGAACTGGTGACTATGTTTGTCGAATGGCTGGGCTCGTTGCGCGGAAAGCACACGCCCGACAGTCGATTAGCCTGGGCGGTTTTGCTCGGTACTATTCCGGTTGGTCTGGCGGGTTTGATATTCAAGGATGTTATTAGTGAGCATTTACGCACACCATTAGTGATTGCTATGACTACCATCTTCTTTGGTATTTTATTGTGGCTGGCGGATAGAAATAAAAATCTGACGCGTGATGAACACAGTTTGCAATGGAAGGATGTGCTGATTATCGGTGTTGCGCAGGCGATGGCATTAATCCCCGGTACTTCGCGTTCTGGCATTACCATTACCGCCGCGCTGATGCTGGGTTTGACTCGGCAATCAGCCGCGCGTTTTTCATTCCTGCTATCGATTCCGGTGATTGTTCTGGCAGGTGGTCTGGAAACACTGGAATACGTGCAGGTGGCGAGTATTACCGATATAAACTTCCTGATGATCGGTGCGATGATTTCTGCTGTTAGTGCCTACGCCTGTATTCACTTTTTCCTCAAGTTGCTGGAAAGAATCAGTATGCTGCCGTTTGTTATTTATCGTATGATATTGGGTGTCGTACTGTTATTTATGTTTGTCTAGGTTGCTTTTAGCATGCAAGAAAATAACCCTGTTCACCGTTATCAGAAATTTTGGCTAGCCATTGGTTATGCGCTGGTCTCACTGGTGATTTATTTATCGGTGACCAGTCATCCGCCCGATCCGGGTATTGATGTACCTTTTTTTGACAAGATAGCGCACACCCTGGCTTATTTTGCGATGATGATCTGGTTTGCCCAGCTTTATCATTTAAAAAAACAGCGTGTTATTTATGCGCTTTCGTTTGTCGCGCTGGGCGTGGCTCTGGAGTTTGTACAAAGTTTTGATCCTGCGCGCAGGGCCGAATTTGCCGATATGGTGGCGAATACTTCGGGTGTGTTGATTGCGTTGTTGATAACCAGAATATCAGCGTTCAGACTGGTGCTGAAAAAAGTCGAGTCTTATTTCTAACCCTTAATTTCTTTTACCAGCCGAATCCGTTCTTCTTTAATTTTATTCGCCAGCTCAAGATTCTCAAAACCCTGTTCTCTTAAAGCCGCGACATCAACACTATTGGCGGCTTTAAATGCACGCCTGAAAAAATCACTCTGTTCAAAATATTTATTCTCAAAACCGGTGCGGCCGTGAGCATCGGCTTCAGAAGCGATCAGGAATTTCTCGAAGCGTTCGGGTTTTCTAAAAGCATCGAGTTTAATCAGCGTTTCCACCATGGTTGAAGGCTTGAGTTCCAGCGCGCGGTGGTAGTGCAAATGAAAACGTGCGGTACGTTCGGCCAGGTCGCGGAAGTCGTTGGGAATGCGCAGGCGTTTACATACTTCCAGAACAAGATCGGCACTACGCGCTTCGTGGCCGATGTGGCGAGGCCATTCTACTTTTGGCGTGGTGCCCTTGCCCAGATCGTGCATGAGTGCGGCAAAACGCACATCGGTGGCATGACTAAGTTTGCAGGCCTGTTGCAAAACCATCAGTGTGTGAATGCCGGTATCAATTTCGGGGTGATGCTCAGGTGGTTGTGGTACGCCAAACAGGCAGTCGAGCTCGGGTAGAATGACCTTGAGTGCGCCGCAGTCACGCAGTACTTCGATAAAGCGTGAAGGTGAGCGTTCACCCAGTGCCTTTTCGGTTTCCTGCCAGACGCGTTCCGGTACCAGCGCATCGACTTCACCCGCAGCAACCATGTCTTTCATCAGCTGCATGGTTTCTTCGGCGACGATAAAACCCAAATGCAGATAGCGTGCTGCAAAACGCGCAACGCGCAAAATACGCACCGGGTCTTCGGCAAAAGCGGGTGAAACGTGGCGCAGAATTTTATCGTGTATATCGCGCTGGCCGTTGTAGGGATCAACGATATGGCCGTCTTCATCTTTGGCGATCGCATTGATGGTCAGGTCGCGGCGTTCAAGATCTTCTTCCAGCGTGACATCGGGCGAAGCATGCACGGCAAAGCCTTTATAGCCTGGTGCGGTTTTGCGCTCGGTTCTCGCCAGCGCGTGCTCGTCTTTGGTCTCAGGATGAAGAAAAACCGGAAAGTCCCTGCCGACCTGCTGATAACCCTGCGCCAGCATTTCTTCAATCGTAGCACCAACTACCACCCAGTCTTTTTCGTGGAAGGGGTAGTCGAGTAATTCATCGCGGACTGCGCCGCCAACCAGATATGTTTTCATGGCGTAATAGTGCCATAAACAAAAGGTTTTTTGTTGGTGTTATCTGACTTATAACAATCAGGGGATATTTGTTTTATGGGATTATATCAATGACCTTATAGAGTACTATGAAATATATGACTACACAGCTTAGATGTTTATTTAAATTGTCGGCAGGTATCGCGATATTGTTGATATTGTCGGCGTGCACGTCATCAAATATCATTAATATCGAAGGCAGGGACAATGATGTGCTTTATGGCCTGCAGACCAGTTTCCCTGTTTCAGAAGGTGAAAATCCAGTTTATTTCAAACTACAGTCATTAAAAACCAGTGCCGATTTTTCACATAGAATACCAGATGGAAAATTCATCGATTTTGAAAACATTCAGTTGTCTGGCCCTGATAGCGTTTCAGTAGAAAGTGATATCCGAACTACAGCAGCGAGTTTTGGCACTTTTGAATTGATGACGATGAATGACTTTTCCTCGTCCTTTTTTATCGGTTTTTCACACACTGAGCTCGATGCTGAGATTGCATTTCTGAGTGGTTCAGCAGTAAATAAAAGAGATCAAATTAACGAGTTATATTTTGATGTGGGATTCTGGTATCAAGCGATTGAAGAATTGAAACTGGGTTTCGTCATGGCTTTTGGAATAAATGGGAATATAAGTACGTATAGTGATATTCAATTATCACTTAACTACAAACTATTGCCGCATATGGAACTTGTGGCTGGATTTCGTGATTTTTACTACTACTATGGTGAGGGTGATTCGACATCAAATCTGATAATTGATTCGAGAGGCCCGTTTATGGTACTGAATTTCCCTTTCTAGCTTGCTGTTACTTTGTATCTTATTACCCGATTTTTTCTCAATCTTTCCTATGACTGGCCTCACTTGAAATCGGTGTTGGGTATTTATAAACCACCCAGTAGGTTGAGAGGATAAAGGTGATTACCACTACGTTCTGGATTAAGTATGATGCTTTTTCACTGATCAGGCCAGAAGCTAAGGCGGTGAAGGCAAGCAGTATTGAGAATTCACTGGCCTGTCCAAGGCGTGCGCCGAGTTCCCACGAGGTTTTATCTTCCTCACCAATGCGCTCGAAAAAGAACCGAAAGACAAGTGGTTTAAATATTACTACACCGAGTGCCACAATCAGGGAATCGAGCAGCACACGTTCTGCCATCAAAACATTAATATTCGCTCCGATGGCGAAGAAAAACAGAATCAGGAAGAAGTCGCGCAGTGGCTTCAGGTTTTCTGCTACCACCATAGCAATTGGTGATGATGCGAAAGTCACACCGGCGATAAATGCCCCCATTTCATAGGAAAGCCCAAGCATGCTGCCGACACCGGCGCCGAGAAGTCCCCAGCCTAATGAGAGTAGAAATACATATTCTGAAATAATATCGAAACGTATCAACAATGTATTAATGACATAGCGAACCAGCATAAATGATACCGCTACCATTGCTATCAGTTTTGCCAGCAAAAATAGTGCGGTTAGCGGCACATTGTCCTGGGTCCCGGTGGAAAGCATTAAGATCAGCACAATCGCGATGACGTCCTGCATCAATAATACACTGACCATCATCTCGCCACGGTGTTTGTGGTGCAGCGTGGTGGTAGGGATCAGCTTCAAACTCACAATCGTACTGGAAAACATCATTGCTGCACCAATGATCAGGCTCTCGGTCAGGCTATAACCAAAAAATAGCGTAATCGATGCCGTTGATAGCATAAATACCACACTGCTAAGCAGGGTCAGTGCGGTAGTCTTGCTAAACAACTTAATTAGCCGATCAGGTTGCAGGTTCAGGCCAATTAAAAACAGCAGTAGAATAATGCCGAGGTGTGAGAGTTCTTCGATGTGCTGCGCATGCTGGATAATGCCCAGACCCCATGGCCCCGCTACCATACCAAACACGATATAAGCCAGCATCACTGGCTGCTTCAAGTACAGAAATAGTGTGGCAAACACCGTAGCACCGGCAAAAATCACCACCAGTTCATAAATGATATTGCTGTAGTCTGCCATCTAGTTGCTGTTCTTAATTTCGCAGCCCGATTTTAAATCACTCAGGTGTTTAGCAACCTCGATAGTGAATAGTCGATACGCTTCATCATCCATATAATGTGCCAGCTCTTTGCATGCATTACAGGCAATATCAGTGTGTATTTTTGAATTGTACTCATTGCCCTGATGTGCATATCTTATTGCGGCATGAATATGTTCCCAGACGCTGTGCTCAAGTTTTTCTTTGATACCAGGGTGTATGTCAGAACCCTGGCTTCTTTCTTTAAAATATTTTGAGAGCTCACCCACGTAGCGAAATCTTCGATTAATAAGATGGGGGTGATTGTCCGCGTGCTGTTTTTCATTAGTATACGAGTTAGTTATTGTGCCTTCGTAAACCGTATGAATGACCTCGGTTTCAATCTGATTTCTGCTCATAAACATGTCCACACATTCTAATAATGGGGACTTAATGTCATGGCTAGTGGAATGGGGGGTGTACTTAGAATAGCTATCCATACGTTTACGCAGTACGACCAGAGAAACCTTGAAATAGATTTGCTCTATTCCATGAATAAGTGAACGATAAGAGAGTATTTTGCGCATAGCCATCACAGGGTTAAAGTAGGTAATCATATGATTATAGGGTGTAAGTAGAAATATTTGTACGTTATTTCGTTTATCTATTAGCTATGTTCGGGCAAAGATAAAATACCAGTATATGGTATCAGTAAAAATAGCAAGGTTAAAAGAACTTGGCTAAAGTGTTATTTTGTAATTAAGTCTATAATTGAAACGCAGCATTTCATGCATTATGCTATTAAAGACATACCTACCGTACATCAGGAGTGAGTTTTGATAAAACTGAAGCACATTGTAAATAGAATTATTGTTTCTGAAATTAATCTGCCCGCGGGTGATTTCAGCATAGGCCGTAATAGCGGTAATAACCTGCAGCTGGACGATGGTGTGGTTAGCGGTGAGCATGCGGTAATAATGCTGGTCCCGGATGATTGCCTGCCCAATGTATTTGATATAACGATTAAAGATCTTGGCAGTACCAATGGTACGTTTGTTAATAACGAATCTATAAAAGAAAAGAAGCTCAAAAACGGTGACTCGATCCGTCTGGGTGAGCACGAATTTAAAGTGTTTGATGATCAGGCGGTAACGAATACTCAAACTGAATATTACGTGCCGGAAGACTAGTCAGTTTATTTAAATTCACCTTCAATATTGATCTGCATACCCTCAACAGAATCAAGATAGTCTTTATTATTGATTTTTTCTTCATCAGTTAGCAATTTACCGCTGATGTTAACTTTAGAATCGACCTTATCCTGGCTTAGTTTTTTAAATAGTTGACTCTTTTCTTCAGTGGGCTTCCTCTCATTAAGAAAAAAAGCCTCATTATCGGGTTGGACTTCGACTGGAATATTATCGATGGATAAATCCAGTATGGCGTTATCTTTTTGTGGAACTATCTTTATTTCAGGATTTTTTGTAACAGGCGCGGGCGGCTCCTGTTTATCACAGCCAGCGACAAATAAACAAATTGAACAGTAGATAAGGATATATGAGTGCTTCATATGGAAAGTATGGCAGGATTGTTGCTGTTAAGTTCAGTAGTTTTCCTGAAAATATATGTTCTATTAATTAGACCGAAGACAACGCTGTCTTAATAATGAACTCTCTATTTGCTTATCATCTGGTACAGACTGTTTTGATATTTGCATCACATTACAACAAGTTACAGCACGGTCATCTTTGTCTCGAAAATACCCTAAAAATTAATGGTAACCTGATTTAGTGGCTTGAATTTGATGATTCTGGTATTGCTGGTTAAAGATGTGGTTTTTTAACCTTGTGCTTAGTGTGAGTTTCATTTACTACCGTTGTTATATGCTGATAAAGCTACAATTATGTGCTGTAATCCAGCACCAGCTACGCAGGTCAATCTTAGACTTCACAGGGAAGCCATTTTTTTCAGGGAATAAGAAGATGCATTTAAAATTCTTGATTATTTTTCTACTGTTAACTGGTAATGCCTCAGCTGCCGTCCTGGATGTTACTGATGCTTCAAAAGTAAATAGTGACTTCATTATTGAATATTTGTATGACGAAAATAGTTCAATGACGATAGAAGAAGTTGCTGACACAGTATTTAGTCATGA
>Ga0224507_10000886_pt1 | contig 11881 bp, 9 predicted proteins | sample SF_Jan12_sed_USG_3_FD_170159 | JGI IMG/M metagenome (GOLD analysis project Ga0224507, IMG submission 170159) | Sediment microbial communities from San Francisco Bay, California, United States - SF_Jan12_sed_USGS_13 | ecosystem: Environmental > Aquatic > Marine > Sediment | place: USA: California...
TTGCTCCACGATGATTGCGCCCCCGAGAAAAAATGGAATTTTACTCGTGACTATTTCTGACACAGGTAACAGGAATGCTTCTTTGAAGGCGTGTTTCCATACAGATGCACCTTTGGCACGTGCTGTACGTATGTATTCCTCTTCCATGACGCGAGAAACCTCTAGGCGGACATAACGTACTATTTCACTAATGAGTCCGCTACCCAAACCGAGAACGACGACTGGTAACAAAAATTTTAATACTTGCGTTTCGCCCTCATCGCTAAAAGATGACGATAGTGGGAAGTAATCAAAGTAAACAGTCGATACGTAAACCGCGATATAACCCAGCCAAAATATGGGCAGTGACGATATCACATAAGCCAATAAGCTAATCGGTGCAGTAATTAGAATATTACGCTGCAATGCACTGATCAATCCGATCGGAAATGCAATTAGCAACGTTAAACATATTGCAGTCAACGTGAGGTAAAGCGTATTAACCGTTACTTCAATAACACTCGGTAACACTTCTTTTCCTGTACGAATGGAGGACCCAAAATCCCCTTGAAGTATATTACCAAGCCATGAGGTATATTGCCCTATCCAGGTTTGAGAGATCCCCATAGACTCACGCAGCTCGGCGCTTGCGGCGCTATCTTGGTTACCCAAAAGCAAGGCAAAAGGATCGCCAGGTGAAAAGTAAATGATACTAAAAGAAACGATACTAACACCCAATAGCAAACTGAATGTTATCGCCATTTCTCTAAATAGAGTTGCTAGCATTGGCTGCAACCGGTAAACAGGAAAAAACTGTTTTAAACTCATAACATTCCCATTAGTAAATTAGGAAATAGCCAGTGGCATAAGCTACTGGCTAGCGATTATTTACTTTTTAGACTTTAAGAACCAGTCATCCGCATAAGTAAAGAATTTGTAAGGGTGAATCTCAACCTTACGCAGATCTTTATGAAATGCTGAATAATTAGTTAAAGTCCATAGGAAGGTATAAGGTGCTTCATCAGCCAGAAGCGCGTGCAACTTACGATAAATAGTACGACGTTTTACGTGATCCATCGTCAATTTACTTTCAACAATTAAACTATCAACCGTTGAATTTTTAAATCCGCCAAAGTTGTTCTTCCATGGGCCAGATTCACTCGAGTGAAACAGTGATGAAATATCCGCAGAATCATCAAATACCCAAGAGGCAAACATTATGTCGAAATCGTGATTTTGAAATACCGCTTCTTTCCACGCCTGCCACTCAAGGAAATCCACTTTGATTCCCACATTTATTTTTTTAAGATAATTTTTAAACGCTAAAACGACGCGTTTAACAGCTTCACTCTCTTTTGATATAGGTACACTTAATGTGAGATTTAACGGTTGCCCATCTTTTTCCATAAAGCCACTCGGCCCTTTAACAAAACCTGCCTCGTTCAATAATTTTTTAGCCTCACTTATATCATATGGCGTTACTTTAACCTTCAAATTATAAGCCCAGCTACCGGGTGCAAATGGCCCAGATATAACCGTTCCCTGATCGTTAAAAAATGAACGTAACATTTCGTCTCGATTTATTGCCATTGTAAAAGCCTGTCTTACTCTTTTATCGGCCAATAATGGATTACGTGTGTTATAACCAAAAAATGAGTAGGAAAGTGCGTTATAAGGCTGAAGAATGAAACGCTTATCACCTTGCAGCTCGGGAATATGTCTAGGATTTACTAAAACGACCATATCAATTGCGTTAAAGGTTAAAGCCTGATTCATAATATTTTGGTCAGCAAATGATTTTGCGACAAAACGACCAATCTTTGGTTTACCTTTAAAGTACTTGTCATTCGCTTTTAAAACCACTTCACCATCGCTGCCAATTTTTTCTAGCATATATGGGCCTGTACCAATAGGGTTTTGTGCAAACTTATCATCTCTCGTAAGATAAACGGGATTAGACGGCCCATGTTTTGGTATTATTTTAAATGTGAATTTTCCAAGCGCATTTAATATGGGACGTTTAAGAAAAAACTTAACCGTATACTCGTTAATTTGCTTAACGTCTTCAATAAATTCATAACGTACTTTTAACGGTGTTATGGTTTTAGGATGCATCATTATCTTATAGGTGAATACAACATCATCAGCGGTAAAAGGCTGCGCTTCCTGGCCTTCTTTTGGATGCCAGAAGACATCCTTACGCAGGTTGAAGGTATAAACTTTTCCATCGCCATCCACTTCCCAGCTCTCAGCAAGCTCGGGCACAATTTCCTGTTTTTTATCAATGCCGACCAGGCCATTAAATAACAACTCGGTCAAACGCATCGAAATCATATCATTACTGGTAATCGGATCCAGCGTGGCAGCACGTCCATATTCGCCGTAGCTTAATACATTCCCTTTACTAGCATACGCCATATTGAAAAACTGCGTGCATAGTATGGCGACAATTACCATTGCACTAAATAATGTTTTCCGTTTCATAAATACCTCTCTCCAGTTACATCGTTTAAAATACTAAAATATTTTTACATCGCCAGCACTTTTTTGCTGCATAGAATATATACCTTGAACCGCTTCTTGTATTTGAATGACGACAGGAAAGTATCGACTCATTTCAAAATAGATTTCCAGGCTCTCGTTGTAGGCCTTCTTTTCCTGGTACGCTTCAGCAAGAGAAACAAGCAATAACGGGGCGTTCGCTGATATCTTGTTTTTGTTACTTTTATCTCTCGCAAGTTCCAAATAAGTTAGCGCATCTCCCGCTTGTTTATTAGCTAATAAATAGCGACCGATAGCTGTGTTTAGTGGAATATATTTTTTACCACTACCTTTCAAAGATAATGTTTTCGCCGTGTCAATAACTTGATCACAATCAGCTCTTGTATAAACACACATACTAATGACTTCTGTAATAACACGTAGCTCCGTCAGATTTTGGCTAGCAACTTCAGCCCAGCTATCTAAGGCCTGTTTTTTGTTGCCAGCAAGATAATCGTTCGCACTCACTCTAATAGGTAGGTACTTCTTAACATTCTCTGGAAGGTTGCTGTCTTTCGACAACTGCCCCAGTGTTATATCTCTTAACGCTTTATCAGCGAACACAATACTCGCGTTTACCAAATGAAACGCTGCAGTAGAACCAAGTTTGGCGTCGTTTGAAATTGACAACAGATGCTTCTTTCCCGCTTTCGTAAGTAGCAGAAATATTTTTTAATAATGAATTATTGTAGAAATATATCTGTTTACCATCTTTCGTCACTTCCTGAAAAGAGGCGTGATCAATCACATCTGACAATGCAATTTCAATCGCTTTGTCGTACTCACTATTTTCATTCAACAAATACAACATATTTGATGTCAAATGTGAGGCCACATTTTCACTACCAGCTACAATTTTTTTATATTCATCGTACAGGGAATTAACATCGAACTTTGGTTTCATACCAGCCATTATTTTATTTGAATAAAGGCTTGCCCTCACCTCTAACGACTTTCCTTTTATCTTATTAAAAATATTTTTTGCTTTTGTTTTTTTTGAAGTTTTATAATAGGCTAAGGCTAACTCTACGCGTGCAATATCACGCAACTCACGATCTATTTTTTTTATTTTCAAAAAATGTTCAAAATACTTAATAGCTCCCTTGTAATCCCCTTTATCTAAAAGTGTTTCAGCAAAAAACAAACTTGCGTATCGACTAACCTTCTGGCCCTTTACTTTTTTTGTAAGTTCTTTTAAATAAACCAACGACGATGATAGTGATGATTTGTAGAGACTATTGTGTAATTCCGCATTTTTTAGCAGAATGATGCCCATGTAAAAATTTCCAGCGACGGCTTCTTTTTCAGGCAATTTGCTTAAAGCTGGTTTCAGCATACGAAGTGCACTCTGGTAATCCCGCTTATCATGCGCCTTCATTGCCTTGGACACTATTTTTGAACCAGCCATCGCCGCACTGGTTGACAGCATTAACACCAGTATTATAATGATTCTTTTTTTCATAATTAGCCTTCTGCTATTAGCAAAAACATTACTTATTACTTATTACTTTTCTATTAGTGCCTGGTAGTTTAGTCACAAACATTTGGTCCCACTGATTCACCTGTGAACGAAATGCAATTATCCCTTCGGCAGAACAGCTCACATCATGATTTATCTTTGTATCAGTCACAATTCGTTTAGAAACTTTATCGTTGATATTAACCAAGTGAATAGGATTGTAACGCTTTCGATTTTTTTGTACGTAGACGATGTTCTCACTATCAGGCATCCATGCTGGCCCCTTATCTACATCTGGAATAACATCAGTCGCAACTATTAAAGGGATTATATCTTCTGCAGTTTTCAGCTCATGAGAGTCTGCATCTACAATGGCAATCGCCCAGACTTTGGAATCATTCTGTTCGTTATAATTTGTATAAAATGCGATTTTACTGCCATCGGGTGACCAGATCGGGCGAAGATCATCATACTTCCATGAAATCAGTGAACGATGAGTAATATTTTTCGTTTCACCTTCAAGGTTTTCATAAATAATCACGTTATGATTCTCATTGCTACCAAGGGTTACAGCTAGCCTGTCGCCATGGGGTGACCATTGCGGGTATAAAAAAGCCAGTGGATCATCACTTATTTGCGAAATTATTTTTGAGGCAGTGTCATATAAGTACACATTTGCATTGCCGCTTCGACCTGATATAAACGCGATGCTATTACCTGTTGGGGACCAATCTGCGTGACCGTCTTTTTCATCATGCGTTGTTAGTCTTGTGGAAATTTCATTACCAACAGACCCAAGATATAGATCGTAATTGCTATCATCTCCATTACTCATAAAAATAAATTGGCTATTATCTGGAGACCAGCTTAGTCCTGCGTTGTAACTGCTATTGTTCGAAAACTCAGGTAGCAAAAGATCGAGACCGAGGTCATCTGGTTCTTTGGATTTATATTTCACCGTTTGTAAAATATTTCCGATTTTATCTGCAATGATAATTTCTTTACTTTGCGCATTGTGTCGCTCAAACCCCAGGTTCTGACCATCACTAGTCCAGGTAGGATTTGAATTATTGAACCCAATATCCATTAATCCTAGTGGGTTAACAAACTCTGGCGTAATAACCGGGTCACTTAGCCTCTCAATATGCGCAAGTATTATGTCTAGTTCGCTTTTAAGTAAAGTTATTCGTTCTTTTGCGGTATTAGCATCGAGTAAATTATTATCCAATCCATTTAACATGGCCTGAATTGCACTGATACGCGCCTCAGTACTGTTTTTTTGAGCTGTCAGCGGGTCAACTTCCCCACTTTCCTGTTCAGCACTCATTGCCTGCCCTAGAGAAAAGGGCAGACCGAGCACCAGCACCATTAGTATTGATATTTTCATCTTTACTCTTTTTTATAGTTGACTAGTCTATTTTTTGAGTTGCTCCACGAATTTTTCTGCAGAATCTCGACTCACCAGATACTCTGCATTATCTTCTAACTTTGCTGGATAGAAATCGAGATAATCACGCCAGGCTAACTCGGCCTTGTTAAGCAGAGACGCCTTATTCGATAACTGATAAAGTTTGTGATATGACAACGCTATATAATAGTAGGTGTCATGAATGGCTTCATCGTAATATTCGTTAGGGAAAAAACGGCTGTTTTCTTTAGCCTTTTCTAATGATTTGATAGATTTTACAAAAAATTGGGCAGCAGACCTTTTATCGCTATGCATTACCGCACTCGCTTTTTCATGATAAGCATGACCAAGATTGGTATAGGTAATCGCAAATTGTTTGTAAATGAGTGCTTTTATTTCTGGAATTGCCACAACTAATTCAAATTCCTTAATCGCGGCATCCACATTTTGTTTTTTATCTAAATACAGTTGAGCCAAACTATGATGAGCTTCAGCATAATCTGGGTGATCTTTGTCTGCTTTACTGAACATTGAAATTGCTTCATCGACACGACCAGCATCAGCTGCTTTTTCCCCCATATTCAGGTAGTTTTTGTCGAATTCAATTGACTCCTCTCCAGTCCAGTCAACTTCATCTGTTGAAAACTCCATAACCTCTTCCCAATCCCGCCAGTCACCACCAGCGGAAATGCGCACAGTATGGAAACCGGTAGAAACTGGTTTTCCATCTATCATTGGCGTACGTCCTATGTTTTCATCATCAATAAAAACGGATGCATTACTTGGGGTAGATTCAACTTTAAGCGTAGAATAGTAGGATTCCAGCATGAACTCCTTGAGTTCAGCATTTTTATTCACTTCTAGCTCACCAACGATTTGTGAGAAACCATGACGATAAAGTGAAATATCATACTCTTTCTTTAACGCAACAGAAATTTTAGCCTTTCCGTTTTTGTCGGTGGCTCCCATCCATTTTTCATCAAGATATATATTCACCCCTTGAAGTTTCTGAATACTGCCTCGAATTTCACTTTTTGCTGAGATGGTGACAAATTTCGTATTCTTAGCATCAAACGGATCCTGTCGAATCAGTTTCGCACCAACAGCGAGGCTAGCTTTATCTTCAAGACCTTGTATTTTTGCTATTGAATACTCGTCATCAGTGTCGTCAATTACAACAGTTCCCACCTCTTTATAAGAAGTTAGCTTTCCTTCCTTATCAAAAGCTGGATTTAAAGCAAGAAACTGATTATTACTTTCGATTGTGGATATATCATCACCAAGATTAACTTTATACTCCTTTCCATTTTGCTTAATTACTCGACCAATAATAGGATAGTTTTCGCCTACTTTTATGGCTATTTCTTTTGCTGCACGATCAATTTTACCCGCATTTTTGGCGGTTACAATCTGACTAAAACCCTGGGTACCATCAGCTGAGTGAAACTTCGCTTCTACTATAAATCTTCCCTTTAAATCTTTTGTAACACTACCAAACACAATCACATCAATTTCTTTATACAGGTCTGTTTTTTTCCATCCATTTTCTTTTGCTTTTTCTGGAGACAATTTTGACTTTTTGAACAAATCAGCTAGCAATTCTGTGTCTACAATTTTTATACCTTTAATATTTTTTAAACGTTTTTCTATAGCTACTTGAAAACGGTTAGGAATGCTGCCGATATCTTCACCTGCAGTATTACTAATAAAGCGGAACATTCCTACACGCAACGGCTCTTGTTTTTGTGGGTAGAAAAAACGTTTTATTTTAACGTTGCCGGATAGGTTAATTTGCTTTTCCCATGACTCAGGTAAATATCCATTAGCAACCAATCTTAACTGGCCTTTTTTCCCCTTAAGGCCACGACGATCTATACGAAAATTACCATTTTTATTTGTTTTTCCCAGTAATTTTTTCCCAAGATAAACATGAATTTTGGGCAGATCTACTGATTCATTGTATTTTTCGGTCATGGTGGAAACACGAAGCAACAATTGTTGTCGAATAGATGCTTCAATCACATCACCAGGCACTATTACTAATTTTTTGTTCCAGCTTTCATGACCATATTTTGTAGCTTTAATACGTACTTTCGTATCATTCACCGCAGGAAGGTTATATACCAGCAATCCCTTTTCATCTGTCTTTCCTAGGTTATCTTTGCCGAATCTAATTTTTGCACCTTTAACGGCATTTTTTCCATCAACTACCTTGAATGTAACAAAAGCCACACCTGTTAAACCTGCTGATAGTGAAAATGAGTCACCGGATTCAGCATTAAATGTAAGTTGCTTTTCCCAGGCTTCAAGCTTGTAGCCATGGATTTTCTTATTAATTTTTAAGTTAATTGGTGTTTCGTATTTACGCATAATCATGGTCTTAAAATTACCTTGATCATCAGTACGACCCGCTTCAGTTTCATCAATATACACAGTCGCATCGATTAGAGCCTGACCGTTGAAAGTAGTATTAATAGCAATATTGACTTCACGTGGCTTTTCGCTGCAAGCACTAAGCATAATGAGTAGCAACATAATAAAAAACGGATAAAATGATCGAGCAAACATATTAAGGCTCCCTAATTTGCGTGTTTCTTCGTTAAATTTATATTTATAAGAATGTATATTTTTGTGAACTTATAGCTCTGTGAGAGCCCAAGCATGAAAAATCACATACTTGGGGGCTGTATATTAACTTCACCCGGATTAATGATTTTATTTGCATCTGATTTAGTATTTTTGACTGAATGTCTCTTTTTTGTCTTTATTTTCCGTAAAAATAGCTCCAGTTTCCCGTGACTGTATTTACCCACCTCAATCGTTTGTGTCGTACTTTTATAGCCAATACGCTGGGTCTCAACCTTATACATGCCGGGTAGCAACTTTCCTTTTTCCGACATAAATGCACCCATATCATCAGTTTTTACTGAGTGGGATGCATTTTCAAGTGAAACCGATGTATTTATCATATTGACCATAATATTATTTGGCCTTTCTACTGTGATTGGCTGCGAGTTGGCATCAACCAGACGTACAACACCACTAATTTTTGCTGAACAACCTGCTAGTAGTGTAAACCCCAGTATCAGTGCAATCGTGAAAATCCTACTCATTAACAATATCCTCATGTAAATTTATTTTTTACGCTTGGAATTACACCAAGGCCCACCAGTATTGATGCCATAAAGATAGATAACGGTTAAAGTTTGATTATGCTTTAGGCTAACATAGCCCATCTGTTAGTAATGTGACCTGAGTGAACATTACCGTATGACGCGATTAACATATTGAGAGTTATGCACGGGAATTTGAGACTTGGATCAAGTACAACTTAATTGTAAATAATACACACTTAATAAATCTCATCGCATGAAACGTGATAGCAATCCAACAAATCGGATAAATGATAGGCTCCGTTTCCGTTTACCATTTATGTTATTTCAATATTTTTCGAGGTATGAGACAGTTTTTTCTATAAGAAAGGAATCCGAGACAACACTAAATTTATATTACGCCTATACACCACCTAAAATTTTAGTATTACCCGCTTCAAAAAGCATGATAAATCACACAACCAAAACATAAATAGTAATCACATATACCAATAATTATGCAATTATTTATTTTTGACATTATACTGATAGGGTCAATATATTTTTTAAAACGTAATTACTGAAAACTTGAAAAACCAGAGTTAAATGGAGTTAATTTTGTCCCTTCAAATACCACTTTCTAATAATACGACTGAATTAAACAGCGCAGAAAATGTTGTGTTAATGCGTTTCACCAGTCAGTTTTTCTAGCGTATGATTGCCAACCCTACAGGAGGCTTTAATAGAAACCAGTGGCTGATCTGGGCCGTTCCTCTATTTTTGTCATTAGCACTTATCGTGGTAAGTTTTGACTATTTTCTACTCTTTCATATTCTCGTTGAGTTTTTTGCAATTATTATTGCGGTAGTGTTGGCCGTTGTCGCGTGGCAAACGTTTCCATTCACCAGAAACAACATGCTTATGTATCTTGGTTGTGGTTATTTCTGGGTTAGTTTATTGGACATGATTCATACTCTTACATATAAAGGTATGAGTATTTTACCAATTTTGGAAGCTAATACAGCCACACAGTTCTGGATTGGTGCGCGTTACTTTGAGGCTATATTACTCCTCTCGGCCCCCCTATTTTTAACCAGATCAATGAATAGAAATTCTATTTTTGTAATCATGGGTGCAATTGCATCAACAATTACTCTATCCATTAGTTACGGTTTTTTTCCTGATTGTTTTATTGATGGAAAAGGTTTAACGACTTTTAAAGTTGTTAGCGAGTATCTCATTATTTTTTTACTTATGGGAGCCATTGCCTTCCTAATTGTTCAGCGACAACATCTTGACAGGGGAGTTATCCATTTGCTTGTTGCTTCAATGGTATTAACTATGTTCGCTGAACTTGCCTTTACATTCTATGTAAACGTATATGGTTTCTCAAATCTGGTCGGCCATATATTTAAATTAATTTCATATTGGTTAATATTTATCGCCATCGTTCGTACGACCTTGCAAACTCCCTTTCAAATGATGGCGCGCACTGCGAGCACCTATGATGCTATTCCTGATGCAATAACCGTTGTTGATTCAGACGGTATCGTTAGACAGGCCAACAATCCAGCAATCCTCTTGGGAGGAGACGATTTGATCGGCGCTCATATACACGCGATATTTCATTCTTCTGAAGTCAACCAGGAAAATTGTTCTATTTGTAAAAATATTGCGTTAAAAAAACCGCTATCTGAAGTTGATGGCTTTGTAACAAAAACTCAACGTTGGTTTGATTACACTTTATCGCCAATATTTCTTGGCTCTCAAGACGCTGGAATGGTTCATGTTATGAGAGACATAACCTCACACAAACTAGCCAAGGAAGAAATTGCATTACACAGGGAGAACTTGGAATTACTAGTTAAAGAACGCACTCATAAACTAGAATCCGCCAACAAAGAACTAGAATCGTTTTCCTATTCTGTATCACATGATTTACGCGCACCACTGAGAGCAATAAGCGGATTTTCAACCATTTTACTGGAAGAATCATCTAACAAATTAGATGCAGAGGAAAAAGATTATCTCAACCGTATCGTAGGCGGCGCGAATAATATGTCTGTACTTATTAATTCTTTATTACAACTTTCTCGTATAACGAGGAAGAACATGCATAATGACATGGTGAACTTAAGTGAAATTGCCACTGACTCTCTAAATCGGCTCACAAAAAACTCACCAACGAGAAAAATAAAGATAGCAATCAACAATAATTTAGTCGCGAATGGGGATGCCTCTCTTCTCCAGATTATGCTTTTCAATTTACTCGATAATGCCTGGAAATACACATCAAAAACAAAAGACTCTTATATTGAATTTGGAGCCACACTGATCAATAACCAAAGAACATTTTTTATCGCCGATAATGGTGTTGGTTTTGACATGAAACATTCAAACAAACTATTCAATGCCTTTCAACGATTGCATAAAGCTGAAGAGTTTCCCGGGACCGGAATTGGCCTTGCTACTGTTCAACGCATAATTCACCGGCATGGTGGCAACATCAGGGTTGAAAGTACTATTAATAAAGGCACTACATTTTATTTTACGCTGCCGAATTCTAATTAAAACTAAATTAGACCATACTAATTACTACATTTACTTTCCGCTTTAATAGGCGTTTTTATCCATTGAATACTTTCCGTTATTTACTCGGTATCGCTAACAGCACCGTAGCCCCTAGCTATGCAGAAATTTACTCCGAAGATGGGACTCACCCTACATCTAGTGGGTATGGGAGCTAAACGGATAAGCACGGAACGAGGGACCAAAGACTTTAATAAATCGCTAGGTAACCAACGAGCCAGGGCAATAAAAGAAAATTTAATATCAAAAGGTATAAATGAAAATCAAATTAACCTGATCAGTTACGGCGAAGAAAAACCAGCCGTATTCGGAAATAATGACGATGCCTGGCGCTCTAATCGCCGAGCAATGTTTGTTTATAGTGATATACCTGGACAACAAGCTAAAAAACAGGATTCACAAACCAACAGCGCTAACAAGATGTTTGTTTCTGATCAATAATTTCTATCGTTATAATTATTGAATTATTTATTGAGGTTCGTATTTTATTTTACGAACCCCAATTCGATGCATTCGTGATCAAACGACATTTTTTACACTATTAACATTTCTTTAAGCAATCCAACATTCGATGTAGGTTCAGTGAAAATCTCTGGACTGTGTACTTAAATCACCCAGCCAATCACTTAAATCTTCAAGCCGCCCGGCAATTAAATGCAGCACACCATCTTCCTGTTGAATTGTTCCACTCACTGCCAATAACCGAGACTTTATCAATGCCTTGCGCTGGGCTTCTGCAAATGCTGGCCAGACAACGACATTAACAAATCCGGTTTCATCTTCCAGTGTCATAAATACCACTCCGGATGCAGT
>Ga0224507_10000887_pt1 | contig 11878 bp, 7 predicted proteins | sample SF_Jan12_sed_USG_3_FD_170159 | JGI IMG/M metagenome (GOLD analysis project Ga0224507, IMG submission 170159) | Sediment microbial communities from San Francisco Bay, California, United States - SF_Jan12_sed_USGS_13 | ecosystem: Environmental > Aquatic > Marine > Sediment | place: USA: California...
GTTGTTATAACTGTTTTCTGGTAATCCATTGGCACCATAACCCAGAGATATGTTGAGCCAGTGTGGAATTTTGCTTTCTTTGAAAAATGACCTTAAATTAACCGATAACCAATAGGTTTGCCCATTGTAATCTTTTAATATTTGTTGTAAAGTGTTTTCACCCAGTTGGTTGGGGTTGTATTGTTGGTAGTTGCTTTTTTGGAACGAAAATTTTAATTGTATGCGTTGCTCATTCCATAACAATTCCTGACCTATTAATAAGCCGGTTCCCAGAGCATTAGCAAAAACATCTGCTGTAGAAAAGCCCCATTCTTCTGAAAAACCGTCCAGAACTTCCACAGCAGTTAAAAATACAAAGCCTAAAGTTGCTCCGTAAATTAATTGATTTTTTTTTGTTTCACCCGCCCAGGCCAGGGCGTCCATGCCCATCTTTCCGATATAATAAGCGCTGAAAGTGTGACCAAATTTATCCATCTGCATCCACAGGTCATTGTCATTGATGAAGTGAAAATTCGAACGCGGATAATCGGCATACCAAAGTTGATTTAAGCCAATAAGTGCAATCGCTCCTCCGGTAGCTTCTGTGATATAAACGGCATTGCGTCTGCTTTTATTTAAAGTGTCTGACCTCTGAAAAAATGAAGTCTCATTTTGAGCATAGCTAACCGAATAGAAAAGAACTATGAATGCAAAAAGGTATTTATTTAAGGTTTTTGATGACTTAAAATAATGCTGCATTTTATCTGTTTATTCCTTGTTTACTGATCCAGTTCTGATATTTTCGGGCATTGATATTGTGCTGAGAAAGTGTTTTGGCGAATTCGTGTTCACCTATTCTTTCCACACTTGCGCACATATAGTAATAGTTGTGTTTAACCGGATTAAGAACAGCTTCGATAGACGAGATGTCGGGCATGCCTATTGGGCCGGGAGGTAATCCGAAATTGGTATAGGTATTATAAGGAGAATCAATGGTCAAATCTTTATTTAATACCCTTTTGATTTCAAAATCTTGTCCTCGTTTTTGTTTTACAGCATAGATTATTGTGGGGTCAGCCTGCAGTGGCCAAAAATCTTTTAACCTGTTTAAGTAAAGTCCTGCAACTTTGGGCCTTTCGGCGATTACTGCAGTTTCTTTTTGAACAATCGATGCAAGGGTTGATATCTCAAGAGGTGTCAAATTTTGTTTTTTTGCTTTGTTTGTTCTCTCCTCATTCCAAAATTTATGATACTCATTGAGCATTTTATCTCTAAACTGTTCTGCCGATGTATTCCAGTAAAAATCGTAAGAATTTGGAATATACATCGCTAAAGCTGTATGGCTGCTAAAATCATTGTTTTTCAGAAAGTTTTCATCCTTCATACTCTTTAAAATAGCTGTTGAATCTGCTTCAATTTGATTGGCAATTCTTCCGGCTAGCTTTTCAAAAGTATCTTGATTGTTAAAAGTTAGTTGAATCGTTTCGGCTTTACCGCCTCGCAGATGATCAACCAAAACATCATTACTCATGCCTTCGGAGATCCTGAACTTACCGGCTCTTATTTTGTTGGGGTAGTTTTTCTTTTCTGCTACCCATTGAAAACTCTTTTCATTGTTTAAAAAAGGCGCAATTAATTCGGTGACTTTTTCAAAACTGGCATTGGTGGGTATATAGATGTCAGTTGTTTCTTTAACATTCTTATGATAAATTTTGCTATAAATATTATAGGCAAAAATTCCACCAATAATTATAATGATAATGAATAAAATGGCTACTTTTTTTTTCATTTTGATCAAGCGTTGATAAGTTGGTAAAGTTTTACATCTTTGTATTTTCCGTTAGACAAAAGCCAATCTTTTTTATGACCCGTCAATTGAAATCCCATTTTTTCAAACAATGCAATACTAATGTTGTTTTCGCTAATGATATTGGCATAAAGCTGATGTAAATTGAGCTTTTTGAAAGCGTAATGAACACATAATTTTAAGGCATCACCGGCATAACCTTTATGCTGGTATTTTTCTAAAATTAATATACCTATGCCTGCCCGCTGGTGTTGTGGATTGAAATCAAATAAATCGATAAGGCCAATATTTTCATTGTTTGTGGTATCTGTAATGACCAGTCGTAATTGCTTGGCTTCATAGATGTCTTGGTGGGCATTTGCCAGATATTGTTTTAAAATATCTTTTGAAAAAGGCGTTAAAGTATTGCTGACCTCCCAAAAGGATTCATTGTTTTCTATGTGAAATAAGAACTCGAGATCTGTTGATTCTAAAGCTCTTAATTTGATTTTGTTATTCTCTAATAATACCATGTTAAACTTCAATTTCGCCTTTAAAAACAAAAGTTGCCGGGCCTTTTAAAACGATGTGCTTATAAATATTCATTTCATTTTCAAAGCTAACTTCCAGATCACCTCCAGGCGTTTGTAATTTAATAGTGTTGCTATTTGATTTTTTTGATTTATGGCTGGCAATTGCAACAGCCGTTACACCTGTGCCACAGCTTAAAGTTTCATTTTCAACGCCGCGTTCATAAGTTCTGACTTTGAAGGTGTCTGCATTGATTTGCTCTACAAAATTGACATTGGTGCCCTCATTAAAATAAGGACTGCCATTTCTAATCGCTTTACCCTTGCTAAATACATCAATTTTAGAGATTTCTTCTTCAAAGGTGACATGGTGAGGAGAGCCTGTATCTAAAAAAATATGATCTGGGTAAGTTTCAATATGATCAATATCGTTCATTTTTAAGCTTACCAGTTGATTTTCAATGTTTGCGAAGTACAATTTGTCAATAGCTTCAAAAGTTGTTTTTTTATTGATAATGCCTAGTTTATGGGCAAAAGCCACGATACATCTGCCTCCATTACCGCACATAGAACCCAAATTTCCATCGGCATTATAATAAACCATTTTGAAATCATGATCTACAGAATTTTCTAAAAGCATCAAACCGTCGGCTCCCACTCCAAATTTTCTGTCACAAAGTTTGTTGATTACTGCACTGTTTTTTTTAGGAAAAATCTTCTTACGATTATCAATGATGATAAAATCATTGCCGGTGCCCTGGTATTTATAAAAATTGATCTTCATGCTGCAAATGTAGGAATTATTACACGAATTGTTGGCTGTTAAAGTATAGTTAAAGTGCGATTAAATTGAGAATATTCTTTTAATTTTGAGAGAATATATTTAAAAAAACAGTTAAATTATGAAAAAGATATTGAATTTAATTCTTGTTTCTGCGCTTGGTGGTGCATTAACTTTGGGTAGTTATTTATTGTTTTTTGAAAAAACAAATGATCATCAGAGTCAAGAAAATATGATGCCGGTTGCCATTCCGGCAAATTATAAACCGGTTTCGGTAGCGGCTGCCGAAAAGACAGATTTTACTGAAATTGCAGAAAATACCGTTCACGCGGTTGTACATGTTAAAAATGTTTCTGTAGCACCGGTAAATGCAAACCCTTTGCTGGAGTTCTTTTATGGAGAATCGGCTGCCGGTGGTCAAAGAATTGTTGGTACAGGTTCGGGGGTCATTATTTCAAAGGATGGCTATATCATTACCAATAATCATGTGATCAAAGACGCTAAAAAACTGGAAATAACATTGAATAATAAAGAAACTTACAATGCTGATGTGATAGGTGTTGATGAAAGTACTGATATTGCTTTGTTGAAAATCAATAAAGACAACCTGACTTATTTACCCTTTGGTAATTCTGATAACTTAAAAGTTGGCGAATGGGTTTTAGCTGTTGGCAACCCTTTTAATTTGACATCTACGGTAACTGCAGGCATTGTGAGTGCAAAAGCAAGGGATATAAATATGTCTAATAACAACAGTAGAATTGAATCTTTTATTCAAACCGATGCCGCTGTGAACCCCGGTAATAGTGGCGGTGCTTTGGTGAATGTGCGAGGTGAATTGATTGGGATCAATACCGCTATTTCATCTCAAACCGGTTCGTACATTGGTTATTCATTTGCGGTGCCTTCTAATATTTCTAAAAAGGTTATTGAAGACATTTTAGAGTTTGGAAATGTTCAAAGAGCCTATCTTGGAATTAATTATGATGAACTCAATAGCGCTAAAGCGGATGATTTTGGAGTTACAAGTACCGAAGGTGTTATTATCACAAGAGTTATTGATCAGGGAGCAGCAAAAGAAGCGGGATTGTTAGCAAATGATATCATTACAAAAATGGATGAGGTTAAAATAAGTAAATTTTCAGATCTGCAAGGGTTTTTAGGTTCAAAACGTCCGGGAGATATCGTAAAAATTTCTGTGATTAGAAATGAAAAAGAAAAAACAATCCAGGTAAAATTAAAAAATCAATTTGGTAAATTTAAATATGGAAATACAGATTTTTCAAATTATTATATAGGCGATCTCAAGTCTATCGGAAACAATGATGCTAAAAAATTCGGTATTGATTATGGCGTTAAAATTACTGACTTAAAAAATGAATACCTGAAAAGTACCTATGGGATAGAAAGCGGTGATATTATTCTCGAGATAGAAGACCAAAAAGTAAATACTGTTGCCGATGTAGAAGGTTTGTTAAAAAAATACCAGAATAAAGACTTTATGGTATTAAAGATAATTACCCAGCAAGGGAAATTGGGCTATATAAGATTAAGAAATAATTAGCCGCATGATTATCAAATATTTAAAAACCACTCAAATGGAGTGGTTTTTTTTTATCATATACTAAAAATAAAACCTCTATTTTTGTTAGATAATTATCTCGTACAAAATAAAAAAGCATGAATACAATAGAAAATTTTGAAACAGAACTTGCTTTACAGGTGGCTCACAGAAGAGCGACGGTAGAATTTATTAAGTTAATAAGTGATCTTTGGTATGATAATAACATCGAATCGATTTTGTTTAGAAATCAATTGTTGGATAAAAATGTCAATGAAATTTTAAGTTTGGCCGAATACTCAAAAGAGTTTGTTCAAAAACCTATATCTATTTTTGATTTGGTTGAAATTGCAAAAATCATCAGAGATTTAAAATTGCCACCGGCAAAATTAGATGTTGGTAAATTGGCCTATACCTATCAGATTGAGGGTAAGGGAGACCTGAATGAATTTGTTCACAACAAATTACATGATGCAAAAAAAACCGGTAATTTTCGGCCAAAAGATGTAGTGCTTTACGGTTTTGGTAGGATAGGAAGATTGTTAGCCCGAGAGATCATGTCAAAAACAGGGAAGGGTATTCAAATGCGTTTAAGAGCTGTTGTTACCCGTGGTGAATTAACACCTGTTATCTTAGAGAAAAGAGCAGCCATGTTAAGAAACGATTCTGTTCATGGAGATTTCAAAGGATCGGTAAAAGCTGATTTTGAAAGAAAAGCATTGATTATAAACGGTATGGTAGTTCATGTTATATCTGCAAATAACCCTGAGGATATTGATTATACGCAATACGGTATTAAAAACGCTTTGGTCATTGATAATACAGGGGCATTTAGAGATAAGGAGGCTCTGGGAAGACATTTAAAGTCTGAAGGAACGGATAAAGTATTGCTAACAGCGCCGGGTGCAGGTGTACCTAATATTGTTTATGGTGTAAATCAAAAAGATTATGATCCGAAGAAGGTTCATATCTATTCGGCAGCTTCATGTACAACCAATGCCATAACGCCTGTTTTAAAAGCGGTTAATGATACTTTAGGAATTAAAAGCGGTCATTTAGAAACAATCCATGCCTATACCAATGATCAAAATTTGGTAGATAATTTGCATAAAAAATATCGAAGGGGTAGAGCGGCTGCCTTGAATATGGTCATTACTGAAACAGGCGCCGGAAAAGCTGTGGCAAAAGCCTTACCCGAATTAGAAGGAAAGTTAACCTCCAATGCAATTCGTGTACCCGTTCCAAATGGTTCATTGGCTATTTTAAATTTAAATTTAGAAACTGTAACCAGTAAAGAGGCTATCAATACCATTATGAAGAAATTTGCTTTAGAGGGTGCGCTGGTTGAGCAGATCAGATATTCACTAAGTAATGAATTGGTGTCTTCTGATATTGTTGGTACTTCTGAGCCATCTATTTATGACAGTGAAGCGACCATTGTATCAAAAGACGGGAAAAATGCCTTGCTATATATTTGGTATGATAATGAATATGGATACAGCCATCAGGTGATGCGTTTAGCCAGATATATATCACAGGTAAGAAGATATTCTTATTATTAATCAAAAGTTTATATCCAATTAATTCAAAAAAACTAAGCAAAATGCTTAGTTTTTTTTTATATTTATTAGATAATTAGGATTAAAATTATAATTAAATGAAAAGCTCCCCTCTGGTTTTATTAATTATTGTATTTTTTTTATTGACCTCTTGTAAAAAAGAAACAGCCGATAAACCATTACCACCACAGCCAATTACTGTTTTTGAAGTTAAAACCGAGACCGTACCTATTTATAAAGATTTTGTAGGTCAGGTATTTGGAGATAAAGACATCCCGATCAGAGCAAGGGTAGAAGGCTTTTTAGAAAAAATATATTTCAAAGAAGGATCGAAGGTTAAAAAAGGTCAGTTGCTATACTCTATTGATTCAGATCGATTTAAAGAAGCTGTTGCAGCACAGCAGAGCATGGTGTCTCAGGCGCAAACCCTGCTTGTTCAAACCGAAAGTGATTATAACAGGGTAAAACCCCTGGCCGAAATGGACGCGATTAGCAAGCGTGAATTGGATATTTCTCAGGCAAATAAAGATGCGGCCTTGTCTTCTTTAGAAGCAGCGAAGGCCAATTTGAATATTGCGCAGATCAACCTGGGCTATGCAGAAATGTATGCGCCAATTGATGGTGTCATTGGTAAAACACTGGCCAGAGAAGGTGAATTTGTTGGAAAACTACCCAACCCGGTTATTTTGAATACTGTGTCAAAAATTGATGTGGTTAGGGTGCAGTTTTTTTTATCTGAAAATGAATATTTAAGATTTATGGAAAGGGTTTTAAATTCAGATGAATTAGAAAAAATGAAAAAACAGGAAAATCTGGAATTAATTTTATCAGATGATTCCATACATAAATACCGGGGACATGTTGATTTTATAGATAGAAATGTTGAACCTACAACAGGTACCATTATGATACAGGCCTCATTTCCTAATCCCGAGGGTCTAATCAGGCCGGGTCAATACTCCAAAGTAAGAGCCTTGATCGCTACAAAAGAGGATGCCATTATTATACCTCAGCAAACCGTGAGAGAAGTCCAGGGAGCAAATTTTGTTTATATAGTGAATAGTGATAATCTTATTGAAAACAGAGGTATAGAGATCTTAAAACCATATAAGGATTATTTTATATTGAAAAGTGGTGTGGCCCCGGGTGAAAAAATTGTTCTTGAAAATGTACAAAAATTACGTTCAAAAATGGAAGTAATTCCAACTGTAGTTGCCTATCAAAGCAAAGGAGAAAATAATACGAACTAGACATGTCAAAAGAATCAGGTAATATTTTTGTTTACAGACCCGTTTTGGCAATTGTCATTGCGATTATTATTGTGATTGTTGGCTTGATCACCTTATCTGGTTTGGCCATTGAGCAATACCCTAATCTGACACCTTCTATTGTGAAGGTGAATGCCAAGTATACAGGAGCCAATGCCATTAATATTGAAGAATCTGTGGCTACACCTTTAGAACAACAGATTAACGGCGTTGACAACATGATCTATATGCAGTCAACAAATTCCAATGATGGCACCATGAATATTCGCGTGTCCTTTGAAATCGGAACAGACCCAGATATGAATAATGTTTTGGTTCAAAACAGAGTTGCCGCAGCAATTGCAGGATTACCTGAAAGCGTAAAAAATTTGGGAGTTACAACTAAAAAGGTGAATTCAAATGTATTGTTGTTGATCGGGTTGTCATCTGAGGGACAGGTTTTTGACAATATTTTTCTGGGGAACTATGCCTCAATGAATATCAAAGATAAGCTGTCTAGAATTCCCGGTGTTGGTGATGTGGTAGCTTTGGGGTCGGCAGATTACTCGATGCGTGTATGGGTGGAGCCAGACCAGTTAACGCAAAAAAATATTACGGTTCCAGAAATAGTTGCGGCTATAAAACAGCAAAATATTTTGGTTCCCGGCGGACAATTAGGTGCAGAACCCGCGCCCAAAGGTACAGAGTTTACTTATACCTTACAGCTTCCGCCCCGGTTTAGTACTGCTGCCGAATTTGAGAATATTGTAATCAGAACGATGCCAGATGGATCGCAAACGAAACTGGCAGATGTTGCCGAAGTAGAGTTTGGTGTTGAAGCATATAAAGGATTTGGAAGATTAAATAAGGAGGATTGTGCCGTTATAGGTGTTTATCAGGCCCCGGGATCCAATGCCATTGAAGTTGCAGAAAATGTAAAACAGGCCATGGTAGAAATGGAAAAAGATTTTCCGGAATCCATTAGATATGATATCTCATTGGATTCAACTCTGGCCATTACCGAAGGTATTAATGAGGTGATAGAGACCTTTATCATTGCATTGATTTTGGTGGTGCTTGTCGTATTTTTGTTCCTTCAGGATTGGAGAGCGACCATTATTCCTTTAATGGCAATTCCGGTTTCTTTGATCGGTACTTTTATCTTTTTTCCAATGTTGGGATTTACCGTCAATGTATTGTCTTTATTGGGTTTGATCCTGGCCATCGGGATTGTCGTCGATGATGCCATTATTGTTGTAGAAGCCGTATTGGTAAATATCGAACATGGCATGAATCCAAAGGAAGCCACGGTCGATGCCATGAAAAAAGTAACAGGCCCGGTAATAGCAACGACTTTGATTTTAGTAGCCATCTTTATTCCGGTTGCGGGTATGGTTGGAATTACGGGTAAATTATATCAGCAGTTTGCCATTACCATAGCGCTTTCTGTTATTGTGTCTTCTATCAATGCCTTGTCATTGTCACCGGCCCTTTGTAGTTTGATGCTCAAAGAACCGAAACCCTATAAAGGGATTCTTGGTAAAATTTTTGGCGGATTCAACAGGGTTATGGACAAAACAACAGATTCATATGTCGGCGTAGCTTCTGTGCTTACCGGAAAAATCAAAAGAGGCTTTATTTTTATCATTTTTGTTTCTTTATTAGCGGTGTTCTTTGGTAAAAAAGTGCCGGGAGGGTTTATTCCCGAAGAAGATATGGGTTATTTCTTTGTGAATGTACAATTACCTCCTGCAGCATCCTTGCAAAGAACGGATGAAATAGCCAAGCAAATTGAAGAATTATTACTAAAACATGAAGAAGTTGAATACGTTACCAATATTGTTGGCTACAGTTTGCTTTCAAATTCATTGATTCCAAACAATGCATTTATGTTTGTATCTTTAAAAGATTGGAGCGAAAGAGATATCGTAGTAAGAGATTTTAGCGATCAAATCAATGTAGAACTGAGCCAGATCCAGGGCGCTATAGCGATGGCTTTTAGACCACCGCCTTTACCTGGTTTAGGAAATGGTTCTGGATTTAGCATTATGATCCAGGACAGGGCTGGAAATACACCCCAGTATCTTGAAGAACAAACCTTTAAATTTATAAATGCAGCCAATCAAAGACCAGAAATAGGGAGGGCCTTTAGTCCCTATCGGGCTTCTGTGCCACAACGTTTGATGGATATAAATAAAGAAAAAGCATTAAAATTAGGGGTGCCGTTAAATGATCTGTATACCACTGTCGGTGCTTTTATGGGCGGGTCTTATGTGAATGATTTTACAAGGTTTGGAAATTTATTTAAAACATATATTCAGGCAAAATCAGAGTACAGACAAACTGAAGAACAGGTTTCTAACTTTTTTGTCAGGAACAGCAATGGTGAAATGGTACCGCTTTCAACTCTGGCTGAATTCAAACATATTTCAGGTCCTGATTATACCAATCGATTTAATTTGTTTCGATCAGCCGAAGTTACCGGAGTACCGGCACCGGGATATACCTCTGATCAAGCATTAACTGCTTTGGAGGAAGTGGCAGATGAATTTTTACCTCAGGGAATGGGATTTGCATGGAATGCCATGTCGTACCAGGAAAAAACGGCATCGGGTACACTGGGGCCTATTTTAGCCTTGTCGCTGATTTTTGTTTTTCTCATTCTGGCGGCACAATATGAGAGCTGGTCACTGCCTTTTAGCGTATTGCTGGGTACACCCTTTGCTATTTTTGGGGCATTATTTGCCTTGTATATCGCAAGATTCTTTAGTTTGACCTTTGAAAATAATATTTTTGCTCAGGTATCTTTGATCATGCTCATCGGTATGGCAGCAAAAAATGCCATTTTAATTATTGAATTTGCAACAGAAGAATTTCACCGTGGAGCTTCGTTGACAGATGCCGCAATTAAAGCATCCAGAGAAAGATTCAGGCCTATTTTAATGACGGCCTTTGCTTTTATATTTGGAATATTTCCTTTGGTTATGGCATCGGGATCGGGTGCAGAATCAAGAAAAGTTATGGGTATGGCGCTGCTGGGCGGTATGGGTGTGGCTACCTTGCTTGGCGTGTATTTATATCCAATGTTGTTTGTATTGATCGGAAAAATTGCAGGGTACGAAAAGAGAAGAGATCAGAAAAAAACAGAACCATTAGAATCTTCAGATAATGCATAGGCGATTATTTACATATTATTCGATACTATCTATTCTTGTTCTTATACAAGCCTGTGCTGTTGGACCAAATTTTCAAGCCCCCGAGAAAAAAACGCCTGTAACTTATCGTTATACAAATAGTAGTACAGATAGTATTATTAACCTAAGGTGGTGGAAAATTTTTAACGACCCGGTTTTAGATACTTTAATAAAGACCGCTTTGCTTGAAAACAAAGATGTATTGATTGCCGCCAGCAGAGTAGAACAGGCCAGAGCAAATGTAGGATATAACAAGGCCGATTATGGACCTAAAATTGGGGTTTCGGGAAATGCTAACCGGACAGATATGTTTCAAAGTATTCATTTAGACAATACAGTGAATTCATTTACAGCCTCAGCAGTAGCAAATTGGGAACTTGATTTTTGGGGGAAATACAGGAGAAGTACGGAGGCTGCAAAGGCAGAATTATTGGCGTCTTTTTATGGTAAAAGAGCTATTGAAATCGCTTTGATCAGTGAAGTTGCCAAAAATTATTTTCAGTTGATCGACTATAAAGCACGTTTACAGATTTCTGAAAATACACTGGCCTTACGAGACAGTACTTTACAAATTATTCAGGCTAGATTTGATCAGGGATATACCCATGTTATTGATGTCAATCAGGCGGAAATACAAAAGGGAATTACGCAGATCTCTGTTCCGAGATTTAAACGGGCCATCGCATTTACCGAACATAATTTAAGTATACTTTTAGGTAGAAACCCTCGTGAGATCCCTACTTTAAAAAGCCTGGAAAAATATGCCATACCAGATTCTATTCCAGTAGGAATTCCATCCGAATTGTTAGAACGCCGCCCTGATATTTTGCAGGCTGAGCAGTTTTACAGGTCGCAAAATGCCAGAATTGGCGTGGCACAGGCCATGCGTTTTCCTTCGATAAGTTTGACAGGTATGTTGGGTCTGGGTAGCAATGAGCTTTCTGATTTGGTTTCCAATGGCTTGGGATGGAGTGCCGGGGCAAGTTTGTTCGGACCTTTATTTGAATGGGGAAAGAATGTTAGAAGAGTAGACATAGAAAGAGAAAAGACAAAACAAGCCTTGCTTGGCTATGAAAATACGGTATTGACGGCCTTATTGGAAGTGGATAACGCCCTGGTTGAACTGTCAACACTGAGGGAGGAGCTGGATGCCAATAATATTGTAATGACTGCTGCCAGTAATGCCAGTTATTTGTCGAGGCAGAGATATTATCAGGGTGTGACGAGTTATCTGGAAGTTA
>Ga0224507_10000889_pt1 | contig 11876 bp, 8 predicted proteins | sample SF_Jan12_sed_USG_3_FD_170159 | JGI IMG/M metagenome (GOLD analysis project Ga0224507, IMG submission 170159) | Sediment microbial communities from San Francisco Bay, California, United States - SF_Jan12_sed_USGS_13 | ecosystem: Environmental > Aquatic > Marine > Sediment | place: USA: California...
AAATATAAGTGTATTTTGCGTGCGACTGCATACCGACTCTTGGAAAGCCTTGTAACTGACTGTTTTATATATAGTATTGACTTCGATCACTTTTTGACCAATCTGTAACAACTCCACTGATACAAGCCAGGAACCCCCTTTTGACCCAAGTCATCCACAGAGTTATCCACAGGAACTGTGGACAAGATCAATGCCTAAACTGGGTCTATTGCCGATGATCTTCCAGGTTGCCATCAATGCCCCCCTCCACGGGCTGTTTGATTACCTGCCGCCGGCCGACTGGACGGGCGGCAAAGACGCCCTTGGAAAGCGGGTGGAAGTGTCATTTGGGCGGGGAAAGACCACCGGGCTGATTGCCGGGGTGGCCGACCAGTCCTCAATCCCCGCCTCCCGCCTGCGCAAGGTAGGCCGGATCCTGGATGAGGAACCGGTGCTGGACCCGGACTTGCTGTCACTCCTGCTGTGGGCAGCGGCGTATTACCAACACCCGGTGGGCGAGGTGATCGCCACGGCGCTCCCCCTGGCCCTGCGCCAGGGAAAGCCCCTGGGTGGAATGGAGCTGATATGGAGCCTGACGCCCCCTGGAGCGGAACAAGACTCTGCCGCCCTTGCCAGGAAAGCGCCCAGGCAATGGGAACTCTGGCAAAGACTCCGGCAATCTCCCGGCGGAATATCAGAAACATTACTGGCCGACCTGGCCCAGAACTGGCGTGACACCCTCAAGCGCATGCTGGATAAGGGCTGGGTGAGCAGTCGGGAGGAGCGGGTCAGCACTGAATCCCCGCTGGAAATTCATCCTGGGCCCGCCCTCACCCCGGACCAGGCCACCGCGGTGGCGGAAATTTCCGTCGCCCTTTCGACATTCAGCCCCGTCCTGTTGTTCGGTGTCACGGGCAGCGGCAAGACCGAGGTGTACTTTGAGGCCATGGAAAAGGTCTTGCGGGAGGGACGGCAAGTCTTGCTGCTGGTTCCAGAGATTGGGCTGACTCCCCAGTTACTCGCCCGGGTCAGGGCCCGCTTCGATGGCAAGCTGGCGATTCTTCACTCGGGACTGGCAGACGGGGAGCGGTTGGCATCCTGGCGGGACGCGGCCAGCGGCGCGGCACGCATCGTCATCGGCACCCGCTCTGCCGCCCTGGTCCCACTGGCCAGGCCCGGCATGATTATCGTCGATGAAGAACATGATCCCTCATTTAAACAATGGGAAGGGTTTCGATATTCGGCCAGGGACATGGCGGTTGCCCGGGCCCGGCGCCATGCAATTCCGGTCATCCTCGGCTCGGCCACACCCTCGCTGGAATCCCTGTACAACGTGCGTCGCGGCCGCTACCGGCAACTGGACCTGCCCGAACGGCCGGGTGCGGTCACCCACCCGGAGATTCGCCTGGTGGACCTGCGGGCCCACGCAAGCAATGAAGGCTTGTCCACTCCGCTGGTTCTTGCCGCCGAGAAACACCTGGCCCGGGGCGGCCAGGTACTGATCTTCCTCAACCGGCGCGGATACGCACCCACCCTGTTCTGCACCGGCTGCGGATGGACCGCGCGCTGCAAGCGCTGTGACGCCGGAATGGTAGTACATCAGCGGGAACGTCGCCTGCATTGCCATCACTGCGACACCCGGCGGCCGATTCCCGAAACCTGCGAGGAGTGCCAGGAGCAACTGGCCCCGGTTGGACAGGGCACCGAGAGAGTCGAAGAAACCCTCTCGCGACTGTTGCCAAAATACCCCCAGGTACGCATCGACAGGGACTCGACCCAGCGCAAGGGTTCCATGGAAGGCCTGCTTGATCAGATTCGGTCCGGTCATGCCCGCATACTGACCGGCACCCAGATGCTGACCAAGGGTCATGATTTTCCCGACGTTAGCCTGGTCGGTGTGCTCAACGCCGACCAGGGCCTGTTTGGCACGGACTTTCGAGCCAGCGAAAGGCTTGCCCAAACCATTATCCAGGTGGCCGGCCGCGCCGGCCGCGCCGAGAGACCCGGACTGGTGTTGGTGCAGACCCAATACCCGGAGCATCCCCTGTTAACCAGGCTGGTAACCGAAGGCTATGCGGCATTCGCCGAGGCCGCCCTGACTGAACGGGAGGAATCGGGTTGGCCTCCCTACAGCCACCTTGCCTTGATGCGCGCCGAATCACCCAGCATGCAGAAAACCCTGTCCTTCCTGGGCGAAGCCCGTCAGCTCCTGGAGCTGCCCGAGGACAACTCCGTGGGCGCCCTGGGACCGGCTGCGGCACCCATGGAAAAACGCGCCGGCCGTTTCCGCGGCCAACTGCTACTGGAGTCCAGGGATCGTGCAGCCTTGCACAAACTGCTCACGCCCTGGCTGGACCAGGTTCGGGAACTGCCCGAGTCCCGCAAGGTTCGCTGGTCTATAGATGTAGACCCCATAGAGCTATTCTGAATTCTGGAGACCTCTAAAACAGGCTGCACAGCCGGCCTTTCTGCTAGACTAGGTGGCTGTTTTATTTCTCCCTTCCGGTTACCAGAAAATGAAGTCATCCATTCATGCATTGCTGACAAAAGCGCTGGAGAATCTTGTCTCCAGGGGCGTACTGGAATCGGTTCCCGCCGAGGAAACTATCCAGGTCGAACGTACCCGCGATCCCAGTCATGGCGACTTCGCCAGCAACTGCGCCATGATGCTATGCAAGAGCGCCGGCATGAAGCCCCGCGACCTGGCCCAGCAGATCATCGATTCCCTGCCCGGCTCTCACTGGATTCAGGAAGTCAGCATCGCCGGGCCCGGCTTTATCAACTTCCGCTTTTCCTCCAGTGCCTGGCATGCCGAAATCCGCCGCGTCCTGGAAGAAGGGGTGAGCTATGGCACCAGCCATCTTGGCAAGGGTAAACAAGTGCTGGTGGAATTCGTTTCCGCCAACCCCACCGGACCCCTGCACGTGGGTCACGGCAGACACGCCGCCTACGGCGCCTCCCTGGCAAACTTGCTGGAAGCAATCGGATATGACGTTCGTCGCGAGTACTACGTAAACGATGCCGGCCGCCAGATGCAGATCCTGGCCGTGAGCCTGTGGCTGCGGTACCTGGAACTTAACAAGGTGGCTGCAGCCCTCCCGGAAAACGCCTACCAGGGTGAATACATTATCGATATCGCCCGTGACCTGCAGGCCGAGCACGGAGACTCCCTGGTCCGGGATCCCTCCGGACTGCCCACGGTGGCGGATGCCGAGGACAAGGAAACCGCACTGAGCGACTTGATCGCCGCCTGCCAGAAACTGCTGGGCGAAGATACATTCCGGATCGTCCAGGACAAGGCGCTGGATGCCATCCTGTCTGACATCAAGGACGACCTGTCAGAATTCGGCGTGGTCTTTGATCGGTGGTATTCCGAGCGCAGCCTGTCCGAGACCGGCGCCATTGATCGGGCCCTGGAGAAACTCCAGGCTAACAATCACACCTACATCAAGGGCGGCGCCACCTGGTTCCGTGCCAGCGACCTGGGCGATGAGAAAGACCGGGTGGTGGTCCGTGATAACGGCCAGACAACCTACTTCGCCTCGGACATCGCCTATCACCTGGAAAAACGCGAACGGGGCTTCGATATCCTGCTGGATGTACTGGGGGCTGATCACCACGGCTACATTGCCCGGGTGCGTGCCGGCCTGGAGGCCATGGGCGAGCCACCCGCGTCGCTGGAAGTAAAACTGGTGCAATTTGTCAGCCTGTTCAGGGCCGGCAAGAAAGAACAGATGTCCACCCGCTCCGGTCAATTTGTGACGCTCCGGCAATTGCGCGAGGAAGTGGGTAACGACGCAGCACGCTTGATTTACGTGATGCGCTCCAACGACCAACACCTGGACTTTGACCTGGAACTGGCCAAGTCCCAGTCCTCGGACAATCCGGTGTACTACATCCAGTACGCCCACGCCCGTGTGGCCAGTGTCACGAGGCAGTTGCATGAAAAGGGCTATCGCTGGGATCCGGAGTCGGGCCTTTCCTCATTACACGCCCTGGAAACGCCCCACGAACTGGCGTTGATGAAAACCGTCACACGCTATCCCGAAATGGTTGAAACGGCTGCTATGAATCGGGCCCCGCATATGCTGGTTCATTACCTGCGCGACCTGGCCAATGACTTCCACACCTATTACAACGCTCACCAGTTCATCGTCGAAGACCAGGCGCTGCGTGATGCACGTATCAGCTTGATCAACACCGCCAGGCAGGTCATCGCCAACGGACTCGGCCTGTTGGGTGTGTCAGCACCGGACACCATGTGAACCAATGACACGGGACTATAAAAAAACTCGCCGCAAGAGCAAACAAGTTCCCGGATGGGTCTGGATGCTGTATGGCCTGGGCGTCGGTCTTGCTGTGGCCCTGTGGGTTTACCTGCACGACCGCCAACCTCAGCACCTGGCCGGACCAAGCGCCAAGCCTGCAACCGCCGTCAGTGCCAGCGCTGCAGTCGAAGAAGAAGAGGTGCCCAGCAGGCGCTTCGATTTTTACGAAATGCTGCCCAGGTTCGAGGTGGTGATTCCGGAAATGGAATCCGGCGCGCCAACTCCCAAGGATTCGCCGGTTGAAAAACCCGGTTCCTATGTTCTGCAGGCCGGGTCGTTCAAGAACTATGCCGATGCTGATCGGATGAAAGCGCGGCTGGCCCTGCTGGGTGCAGAAGCCAGCATCCAGCGAGTCACCATCGACGACAACACCTGGCACAGGGTCAGGGTAGGGCCTCTGACCCGCCTGGATGAGGTCAACAGCCTGCGAGAACGGATGAGGGATGCAAAAATTGATGTCTTTGTGGTTCGACTCAGCGAATAAGTCACGCCGACTAATTCTGATGTTGGCGTTCTGCACCTGGATCGCCGGTTGCGCGACAACGACAGAAGACAAACCTGCTCCCGTGGCCGACACTGTCGTTCCGGCTACTGTCGAAGAAGTCATACCTGAGCCGGCGCCCCCGCCAGCCCCGCCCAAACCGCCCAAACCGCCAATCACCATCGCCGCCGTGGGCGACATGATGCTGGGAACAGATTTCCCGACAGATCGCCTGGCCGATGATGACGGGAAAGGCCAACTTTCAGAGGCGCGTATTTACCTCTCCCGTGCCCAGGTCGCCTTCGGTAATCTTGAGGGAGTGTTGATGGACGGCGGTGAACCGGCCAAGGTCTGCAAGGATCCTTCCCTGTGTTACCTGTTTCGGAGCCCCGCCCGTTATGCGGAACACTTTCGCGATGCCGGCTTCAATGTACTGAGCCTCGCTAACAACCACGCCCGGGACTTTGGGGAAGAAGGCCGGGACGCCAGCATGCTGGCACTTGATAAGGTCGGCATTGCACACAGCGGCCGGGTCGGCGACGTGGCGTCCTGGCAGCAAGGCGACTACCGCCTGGCCATGGCGGCATTCGCGCCCAATATCGGATCACACTCCATCAATGACGAGGACGCCGCCGCCTGCCTGATAAGCAAGCTGGCCCAGGATCATGACCTGGTACTGGTGTCTTTTCACGGTGGCGCCGAAGGCGAAGGCGCCATGCACGTGAGCGATGTTGAAGAATTCTATTACGGTGAATCCCGAGGAAACGTGGTCGGCTTCTCTCACCGAATGATCGATGCCGGTGCAGACATGGTAATCGGCCATGGACCCCATGTTCCCAGGGCGCTGGAGTTGTACCGGGGGCGCCTGATCGCCTACAGCCTGGGAAACTTTGCCACCTATTACGGCATTAGTGTTAGCGGCGACAAGGGGGTGGCACCAATGCTGACGGCCACCTTGGATGAAGATGGTCGCTTGCTGGAGGGTGAGATCATTTCCTTTCGTCAGCGGCGGCCCGACGGTCCGCGACTGGATGACCGGCAAACTGCCGCGAGCCTGATCCGCAGACTTACCCGGACGGACTTCAATGGCGGCGGACTGGAATTTACCGATGGAGGCAGCTTTAGGCCTTCAATCAGTCCTCAGACCCGCCCTGGCGAAAGTCCACGCCAAGAGCCCGCAGCTTGCGATACAGATGGGTTCTCTCCATCCCAACCCGTTTCGCCAACTGACCAACTTTCCCACCGCTAAGAATAAGCTGTTGCTGCAAGTAGGCGCGCTCGAAGTGCTCCCTGGCTTCGCGCAACGGCAACGCCAGCAGATCCTGTTTAACCAGCGGCTCGTTGGCCGCTGCTGCCGCCTGCAATTCGCTTTCGATTTCCTCCAGGGATACCGATTCATCCTCACCTGAAATCAGCAGCCGATGCACCAGGTTTCTAAGCTCCCTGACATTTCCGGGCCAGGGATAATTGCGTAACCGATTCTGTGCAGCAACGGAAAACTGGCGATACGGAAGACCGTCCTGGTCAACCATTTTGTCGACGTAGTACTTCAGCAGTTCCGGCACGTCCTCGGAGTAGTCGCGCAGCGGAGGAATCTTCAGGCTAAGCACGCTGATGTGTGATAACAAATCTCTTCTTACCGGCGAGTCGCTGGACTCCACCGACTGGTTGGCCGAGGCTAATAGTCTGACATTCAGTGGTACGGCTTCGGTTGAGTTCTGCGGGATAAAGCCGCCTTGCTCCAGCACACTAAGCAAGACAGTCTGACCACGCGGACAAAGATCCTCGAGTTCATTGATATACAGCGTGCCACCCTGGGCGCGTTCAAGGTATCCCGCGTCGGAGCCATTTTCACGCACCACTCCCAGGAGCAGGCCATCCGCGTTTTCTTCCGTCAGAGTGCCGGCAGCTAGTGAGACAAAAGGCCCTTTCGACCGATCGCTCACACTGTGCAAATAGCGGGCGAATGCTTCACGGCCTGCACCGGATTCTCCCAGCAACATCACAGGGGTGTCATGAGGCGCAACTTTCAATATTTGCTGTCGCAAGTTGCGCATGATTTCACTTTTGCCGATGGGCATCAGTACCGAAGAGGCCAGTTGCATTGCGGCCGTCTCCCGACTGGGCCTGCCTTCATCGAGACCACGCTGTACCGAGCGCAGCAGTTTCGATAATGACAGAGGCTTCTCAATGAAATCGAATGCGCCGAGTCGCGTAGCCTCCATGGCTGCGTCCACGGTGCCGTGGCCAGACATCATGACCACGGCGCTTTTCAGGCCGCGGCCCACCCACTCCTTGAGCAGGGATATTCCATCGGTGCCCGGCATCCAGATATCCAGCAGGATTAGGTCAGGGGCTTGCTCTGCGTATAGCTGGCGCGCCTCTTCAGCGTCAGCGGCCACCCTCACCTCGTAGCCCTCATCAGAAAGAATTTCCTGCAAGAGACTGCGGATGTCGGCCTCGTCATCGACGACCATGATTTGCGGAGTACTCAATTTGGCTCTCCCAAAATATTTATCGACGAACCAGTCTTGGCATCATCGCATTGCGGGATGCCTCGTTCAAAGGCAGCACAATAGTGATGCGGGCACCGCCACTTTCAAGATTTCGGGCGTCAATGCTACCACCATGTTCCTCAATCAATTTCTTTACGATGGCCAACCCCAGTCCGGTACCCTTCGGTTTGGATGTCACGTAGGGATCAAATACCTGTTCGACACTGTTCATGTCGAAGCCGGGACCGTTATCTTCAATCGTTAACTCAACCCCACCATGACTCTCATCCTTGCCCAATCGGGTAGCAATGCAAATCTCGCCGTCCTCGCTACCCGCCAGGGCCTCAACAGAATTTCTAATCAGGTTGTGCAGGATCTGTCGCAAGCGTCCACTGTCAGCTTCAACCGGGGGAATTTCCCGATCCAGGTTCACATTCAACTTGATGCCAAAATCCCGGGCGCGGTAAAGATCGACAACCTCCAGCACAATCTCATTGATATCCAGCCTGGAAATCTCCAGGTCGGGTGCCCGGGCGTAATCCCGAAAGGCATCCACCATGTCCTTCATGGCTTCAACCTGCTGCACAATGATGTGAGTAGACCGGTCCAGAACCTCACCCTCTTCCTCGCTCATGCTGCCCAGATATTTCCTGCGCAGCCGCTCGGCCGCCAGCTGGATAGGCGTCAAGGGATTCTTGATCTCGTGAGCAAGACGACGAGCCACCTCGCCCCACGCGGCGTCTCGCTGGCCCTGCAGCAACGCAGTGATTTCATCAAACACGACCACCACGCTACCCAGGGCACCGGGCAAGGCACTGCAGGCAAAAATAAGCACCCGGTTTCCCGTCTCGCCGCGAAGCACAATTTGTTCGCGCCACTCGGTTTTCCCCTTGCGCAATTGCGGCTCGACCGCATCCACCAACTGCTGCACCAGGGGGTATTCCTGCGCAATAATCGGCAGGGCCTGGCCTTTCCAGTTCTCAAGGGGTACATCCAGTATAGAGCTGGCTGCCTGGTTGGCAGTGCGCACTACCATCCCGGGGTCCATGGAAATAACCCCTGTTGAGAGCCGCGCCAGGATGATGGCCAATCTGGAGCGCTCCGCTTCCACCTGCTGTTGATGGTGAATGGATTCTTCACGAGTGCGCGCCAACCTGCGGGTCATGTCGTTGAAGGAATCCACCAGGAACCCAAGCTCGTCACGGGGCTGCTGGGGAAGGCGCATATCGAAGTCGCCCTTGGCCACCGCCCGGGTTCCCGCCACCAGGTCCGGAATTGGTTTTAGCAACACCCGGGCAACGAAGAAGGCGCCGTTCACGGCCAGTAACAACGCCAGGAACAGCACCAGCGAAAGGGTCAGGGTGAAGCTGGTTTTCAATGGCTCACGCAGGTACTTCAGTTCGCCGTACTTGTCGTAGGCCAGGAGCACGCCGTCAGCCAGGCGGCTCAATCTTTCCGGGACAAGATATTCGACGATAAGGACCCGGGGCGCAGAACCTGGAACCCGGCTCACAAGAGGCGTAGCGGTAATAATGACGTAGCCACCCTCGACCAGCGCCTCCAGGCGAACATAGTCTCGGCCCTGACGGGTTTGAAACATGATTTCCCCCACCCTGCGGGCGGGTTCAAAACCCGGGCGTTCCGAGCTGGTTGCAATGATGCGACTGTTGGCGCCTGCAATGGTGATTTCCAGGGCGTCATTTTCCCGTCTCAGGAGACTCATTTCGCGAACCAGCTCCAGATCAGACAATCTGGCCAGGGACGCCGACATCGTGCTGGTGCGCTCGACGTATTCGCGCTTGCGTAATTCCAGCGCCGTGCGGCTCAGCTCCAAAGCCTGGCTAAGGCCTCGATCGATTTCAACGTTAAACCAGCTGTCGATACCTCTATTCAGGAACTGCACTGCGAAGTAAAAGACCACCAACAAGGGTACGATCGCCAGGGCTGAAAACATGGTGACCATGCGGGCTCTGAGCCGGGAACCCGGAACCAGTTGCCGGTAATCGCTGACCAGGCGAAACAGGTTCCCGCCAATCAGCACCAACAGGAGCAGCACGCCCACACCATTGATTAGAAGCATGGCCTCGTGGGTGCGGGAAAACTGTGCCCAATTCTGAGTAGTCTCTGCCAGCAGGTACAGGCTGGTACCCCAGAGCAGGGCGCCGGCAATCAGCAGCGAGCGAAACGCAAGGCGCCTCAGGGCTTGAGCGGCCATCGGTACCAGTCACTGGCGGTGCGCAGATCCCCCCACCAGAAAGTCATCCAACGAATCGCACCGGGCAAGTCTCGAAGCTCCAGCACCGAACGCAGTGAAACCTCGTAGGGCTCATCGGGATCCAGCAAGGACTCGTCGATCAGCGGCAACTGGTTAATGTGCCCGATCTCGTCCAGGGCATCAGCCAGGGTGTAATAACTGAACTGCTCTCCGCTGTTAAAATTCGTGACCAGGTAACGCTGGGTCAGCGCGTGAAACTGCAGCTGGGACATCTGGTGCAGGGTCGCTACCTCGGCATCCAGCCACCAGCGTCGCTTCTGGCTGAGCTGGATCTCCAGTTGCAGTTGCAAGGGCACGCCGCTATGCAGGGCTTCACGGGCCGGGTTACTCAGGCGATAGCTCACCCTGCCATTGAGGTAATACACGCCATCACGAAACTCTGTGTAAACCGAGCGAATTTCAAAGAGCCCCTCACCGGAATCAGCCACGACCGGAGCACAGAACAACAGCAAGCACAGTGCGAAGCACCGTCCCGCAATCTTCCGTAAACCCCTGACTCCCTGCATATACATTGGGATCCCTGCCCGATTAGCGTTTTGTCACAGCAACATAATAGAAGCCGTCCATCGCCGAGTCACCCGGCAATATCTGGTAACCATATGTCATGCGGGTCGCCACGTCCTCCAGCAACTCGAGAGGCGCTTCCTCTGCATCACCTGTTTCAGCAAGGAACGCGCTTACAATCGCCTCGTTCTCCTGCTTCAGCACCGAACACGTACAATACAAAAGTCTGCCGCCAGTGGCCAAAAGTGGCCAAAGAGCGCGAATCATTCGGGCCTGGAGTCGAGCCAGCTCAGCAATATCCTCGATTCTGCGTAGCCACTTGATATCCGGGTGCCGACGAATCACGCCGGTGGCGCTGCACGGGGCATCCAGCAAGATTCGATCAAACGGTTTGCCGTCCCACCAGGCGCCGGGGTCGCTGGCATCCGCCTCCAGCACGCTTGCCTGGTAGCCGCCTCTGCGCAGATTTTTCTGCAGCCGCTCAAGGCGCCGCCCCGAGCTATCCAGGGCCAGCAAATCCAGCCTGCCATCGGCCAGTTCCAGCAAGTGAGCGGTCTTGTTGCCCGGCGCGGCACAAGCATCCAGCACACGCTGTCCCGGCTGCACATCCAGGCAGTGGCCCGCCAGCTGCGCCGCCCCGTCTTGCACCGACACCCGCCCGTTCTCAAACCCGGGCAGGCGCTCCACATCCATGGCCTTTTCGAGTAACAGGGCTGACGGAACGCTCACCACCATCTCCGCCTGGCGACCGCATTCACCTTGAAGCGCCGACAGGTATTCCTCCCGGCTGCCGCGCTGCAGATTCACCCGGAGCCAGAATGGGGCCTGGCAGTTGTTCGCAACGAGGATCTTCTCCCAAGCGCTAGGCCAGTCCGCCTGCAGGCAGTCCAGCAGCCATACGGGATGGGCATGACGCACTGCCGGCTGCTTATCCAGTATTTCAAGAATCGCCTTGCCTTCACGCTGGCTGCGACGAAGGATGGCGTTCACCATGCCAGCGGCACGCGGTTGACGCAGCTTACGGGCGGCGCTGACCGTCTCCGAGATCACCGCGTGTTCCGGGGTTGACAGGTAATGCTGCTCGTACAGGCCACAAATCATCAGGGCATGCAGCACCCTTTGCTTTCGCGGCACGGGGCGTTCCAAAAACGCAGACAGCAGACCATCCATGCGGCTGTACCAGCGCAGAGCCCCGTAGACCAGCGCGCCCACCATTCGTCGATCGGCGTCGCTATCCAGGCTGGCCTGGGAGTCAGGAAGAATTTCCGACAGGGATTTCCCCTGGTGGACGACCCCGGAAATCAGCTTGGCGGCTTCGGCCCTGAGGCTGGCGGAGCTACTCATGAGCCCAGGCACACGTCAGCAAGCGGATAGGCATTGGCAAATTCGGCGGCCGCGACGGGCCGTTTGCCCGGCATTTGCACCTGTTCCAATCTCAGCAGACCTTCACCGGTAGCGACCACCACGCCATGCTTGTCGCCGACAATCACCGAACCGGGCGCAGCTCCGGACACGCCAGGTTCAGGCCTGGCCATCCAGATCCGGAGTCGCTTGTCGCGATACATCGTCTCGGCCACGGGCCAGGGATTGAATGCTCGAACCCGCCTCGAAATGGCCTCGGCCGAGTCGTTCCAGTCAATCATCGCTTCGGACTTATCGAGTTTGCTGGCGTAACACGCGCCCTCCCCGGACTGGGGTGCAGGCCCGGGCTCTCCGGCGATGATGGCTGGCAGGCTGCGCATCAGCGCCCGGGCACCCAGTACTGTCAACTTGTCATGCAAACTGCCGCCAGTGTCGTCATGATCAATTACCAG
>Ga0224507_10000890_pt1 | contig 11867 bp, 11 predicted proteins | sample SF_Jan12_sed_USG_3_FD_170159 | JGI IMG/M metagenome (GOLD analysis project Ga0224507, IMG submission 170159) | Sediment microbial communities from San Francisco Bay, California, United States - SF_Jan12_sed_USGS_13 | ecosystem: Environmental > Aquatic > Marine > Sediment | place: USA...
TCTCGACGTCCACAACCAGGAAGCGCGCCTGATCCAACGGCACCTTTTCGCTGATGGCGGAGAGGTTTTTCCAGGACTCCACGCGGTCGGCGTACCCGGGGGGCAGCTCCACGTACGGTCGGAAAAGGCGTGCGAGCCAGCTCATAGCTGATAATCCAGCGCCAGGCGCGTCTGCAGTTTGCGCGCCTGACGAAAGGACTCTCGAAGGATGCGCCGGTCCAGCTCATTCAGCGAATCCGGATCGATGTGATTGTCCAAGGGACGTCCCGCGCGTTCCTGCTGCTGATGGCGGCGCATCCGCAATAACTGGATAAAGGCCAAGGCATCGCACCAGGCTTCCGCCTCATCGGTAAGAATCGCCTTCGCGGCGGCAGTGGCGCGCAACCGCGCCACGCTGTTGGTGTCGGAGATACCGTTTGCCAGTGCCAGCAACCGCGCACCGTCCACGAACGGCGTGGTCCCGCGCAGTTTCAGATCAATCGTGTGAGGATGTTCACCGCCGCTTTCGACGACGAAGTCACGCACCAGTCCCAGGGGAGGCCAGTTGCGCAGGGCGTTTTCCGCCATCAGCCGCAGGAATCGGGTGTTCGCCTTGACGCGCTTCGCCACCCAGCGTTGCAGTTCTTCCACCGGCGCACGATCTCCGTAGAGGGATCGGAAATCGAAAAAGATACTGGCTTTCAAAAGATGTTCCGGGGTGCCGTGCTCAATCCAGTCACGAAAACGGTTTTTCCACTCCTCGAGGCTAAGACAGCATTCCGGGTTGCTGGCCATGATATGGCCCGGACACAGAGGATATCCGCAGGCATTGAGCGCCTGGTTAATTTTTTGCGCCAACGGCAGCAGTTCGGCACGCACGTCCGCCGCACTTCGGCCGTCCGGTGCGAGGAAAAGAATGCCATTGTCCTGGTCGGTCTTGAGCGTTTGCTCCTGACGTCCCTCGCTGCCAAATGAAAGCCAGGTAAACGACACCGAGGGCATGCCGGTTTCGGTGAGGCACAGAGTGATAACACGCCGGGTGATATGATCATTGAGCAGCGTAATGATCTGTGTGAGCTGGGTCACCGAGGCGCCCTGCAGCAGCATCAGGTCGATGACACGATGGATGTCCTTACCGAGGCTGACCAGCGTCGCGATATTCGGGGCATGGGTGATGGAACGGCTCAACTGCACCAGCCCGACGCGCTGCAATGAGAACAGGTCGCGTTCGGACACCACACCGATCAGGCGGTTGTCCTTCACTATGCACACGTGGCCGAATCCCATGCGTGCCATGAGTGCCGCCGCCTCGTGTGCGGCCGCCTGTGGCGGCATTGAAAGCGGTAGCCGGGTCATGACCTGATCGATGGGAGATTCAAGGCTGATGCTGGCGGTCGCCACGCGATCGAGAAGATCGTGCAGCGTGAAAACCCCCATGGGCTTTTGTTTTGAGTCGGTGATGACGATGGAGCCGACGCGCTCGTTTTTCATGGACAGCAGCGCTTCTCGGATCGGCGTCTGTGGCAGACAGGCGACTGGGGCGCGGCGTATCAGGCTCGACAACGGCGCATTCAGCGAGGTCTCGCCACTGGAAACGGATGCCGTGAGACTCGCTTGCACGCCTTCCAGGGCCTGATCCAGCAGGTTGGCCAGGCGGCGCGTGCAGAAATCATGAAATACCGGGCTTTGATCGATGAGGTAGTCGAAATGCTCCCGGTCGAGCTCGAAGCAGAAGCTGTCCTCGACGGCGCGGTGCACCGTGTGGACCGGACGTCGTGCCAGCAAAGCACCAATGGGAAAACATTCCCCGGTGAGCAGTTCCCAGGCAGCGTCGTTGGCCAGATCGGACTTCCTGTCTTCCCTGGCAGTCGTATTCGACAAAATGGTTTCTGTTTCATGGACGGCGCTCATCTCCCCGCGCACGCGCCCTTGCTTGATGATGTAAAAACGGCTGGCCGCTCCGTCAGCAGGTTCCATGACGACCTCGCCCTTGGCGTAAAATCCAAGACGAAGATGCTTGGCGAGAAATTCGATGTGCGCCGAAACCATGCGATCGAACGGCGCGTGCCGGATTAAAAATTCCATAACCGGTGCCAGCGCAGCACGTGCCAACGCCGGTTCAGAATTATTGCTGTCGGATCGTGAACTCAATTGCACGCACGCACCCTTAGTAATTAGGGAATTCTGGCCTGCACTGAATTGGTGCGGCAAGGTTAACAAGATTCTCTATCAGGAAACAATGGTTCCCTTGTTATTCGTGTGGACGAGTCAGAACAGAACTCATTGATGAATACATGATTTTCGACTTCTTCTTCACGAATCCCCTTATTCAGGTTTCGCCATGCGAAATTATACATGGGCAGGGGAAATCCATGGCGCCCCATGGGCGAGACATAAATAATTGAGGAATACCGTGACCATCGGGAAGTAAACGTGAAAAAGTAAGCGTAAACGGAAATACGACTTACGCGCACCCAGCACCCAATGCACGCACCTGCGCCAACCATTTCTTGCGCTTGGCATCTGTGGAGTTTTTTATCGGGCCGACCTCGGTGATCCGCACCGGCTTGATGCCACAGAATTCGAGAATCGTTTTCTTCATGGTGTTGTGACCGGGGCGGCCGAATACCCAGCGATAATAAAAGGAAGGCGTGTTGAGCGTCACGATCAGGCGCGCGCTGCGGCCGGTGAGCAGCTTGTCCCACCAAGGGGAATTCTCTCGGAACTTCACGGCAAAGCCGGGGAGAAACACCCGCTCAATGAAACCCTTCAGTAACGCCGGAATGGTTCCCCACCAGATGGGATAGACAAACACCAGGTGATCGGCCCATTTGATCGATTCCTGGGCACACACAAGGTCGGGTTCAAGCTCTGCCAAGTGCGCGAGACTGGAGGTCGCCAGTGGATCGAACTTGAGATCGCCGAGATACAATTCCTGGACTTCCGCTCCCGCTTCTTTTGCGCCCGCGGCATAGGCCTGCGCCAGCGCGGCGCCGTAGCTGTGCCGCTGCGGTTGCCCAAGTATCACCAGTATCTTTTTTCCCATGAACGCTTTCCAGTTCTGGACATTTCTCTATGCTGTCATTTTGCCGAGACGCAAGTGAATAGGCCAGCACACGGTTTGCCGTTTACCGGAATCGCCCCAGGATTTCTCCAAAAGAGGGTGCGCGAGATCCAGCGGGTTCTGATTGTGTTTCTCAATGAATCGCTTCGTTGCCGACCAGGTTTGAAGATAACCCGAGAATTCATGCAAGTCCCACTGCGCTGTCATTTGCATTTTCGGGGCTGGCAATTCAACAAAAGGGAACAACAGGGTTTTGTATTGTTCATCGATATATCTCCGCTGCGGCGGCCAGAAAGGCCCGACGATATTATTGTAATAATGTTGTACAACCGCATCGATCTCGGGAGTGATTTGAGTTAATCCGTAACACCACACGGCCAGCGCGCCATCTGGCTTCAAAACGCGCCGCGCCTCCATATAGAACCGTGGGAGGTCGAACCAGTGCACCGCCTGCGCCACCGTGATGAGATCCACCGCGTGCGAGGGGATTTCCGAGTGTTCCGCCGCGGCCACGAGGTACGTAATTTTTTCATGTGGAACGGCGTGGTGAATTTGCTCTGCGCTAGGATCGGTCGCAATCACGCGGTCAAAATACTCCGCGAGCCCCCGTGCCGCCTGCCCGTTGCCGGTACCGCTGTCCCATGCCAGTTCATGATGCTTTACCGCCTTGCCGAGAAAATCAAAGAGGGAATCGGGATATTCCGGGCGGTAACGGACATAATCGCCGGCATGGCGTGAGAAGTAATCCTTGAAATTCATGCGCCGCCAAGCACCTGCCACGCCAGAGCCGACCACAGCGCCCACAATACCAGGGAGCTCACAAGATAGGCGCTAAAGCGATGCAGAACGCAATTATAGGTGCAGTGAATGAAACTGTGGATGGCACGCAACAGCACATAACCCCAGGCGAGCGCGAGATATATGCCATCACCGCGGTCCGTTACGAATAAGAGAACCATCAGCACATAGAACAGCACCGGCAATTCGAACAAATTGAGCAGGTTGTCCGGGGGACCGGCAACACTTTTGAGCATCTGGCCAGCGCCCGAGCGGGTGGCAAGTTTTTGCACCGGGATGCGTTTATTCCAGATCTCACACGCGCGCGTGATATACACCGAGATCCACACAATTAAGGTCAGCGTGACCATTGCGAAGACCGGATACAACGTAAGCTGTCTGTCCATCGCCCCCCTTGGGCATTCCCGATGACGGTGACCCATTATCCTTCCATCAGGATCTTTTCCGCCTGTTCCAAGGCATCGGGTGCGCCGTACAGCACCAGCACATCGCCCGTAGTCAGCTTGGTTTCGGGTGCAGGCTCGGGCCCGCGGATGCCGCCGCGCCTCACGGCGCTGACACTGACGCCGGCCTCCTCGAGATGCAGGTCGGCGATCAGCCGGCCCACGCCGTAGGCGCCTGCCGGCAGCACAATGGAATGCAGCCGCTCCTGGTAGGCGTGCGGATCCTTGCCTTCGTCCACGTCTTCTCCATGGAAAAATCCGCGCAACATGCGATAGCGGTCGGTGCGCACGTCGCGCACGTGCCGCACAATACGCGACACCGGCACGCCCATGAGCAGCAGCAGGTGCGAACCCATCATCAGGCTGCCTTCGAGGCTTTCCGGGACCACCTCGGTCGCGCCCGCGGCCTTGAGCCTTTCGAGATCGGCATCGTCCATGGTACGCACGATCACTGGCATGTCCGGCCGCACCAGGCGTGTGGTTTCTAGGATCTTCAGCGCCTCGTGCGTATTGTGGAAACTGATCACCAGCGCCGTGGCACGATGCAGGCCGGCGGCCTCAAGCACGTCGCGGCGCGTGGAATCGCCGTAGGCCACGGGTTTGCCGGCGTCGCGCGCATCGCGCACCCGCACCGGATCGAGATCAAGCGCGAGGCTCGGAATGCCCTCCTGCTCCAGCATCCAGGAGAGATTTTGACCGCTACGACCGTAACCGCAGATGATCACGTGTTGGTTCGCAACGATGGCCTCGGCGCGAATCACATCCAGATCGCTTTCGCGCCGGTGACGGTACCCGGGCACCAGGCGCTTGGTGATGACACCGTTGTAACGGATGATAAGTGGCGCCGCCATCATGCTGAGGATCACCGACGCCAGCACGATCTGCGCCACTTCCTCGCTGAAGAGACTGAACTGGCTGGCCGGCAGAAACAGGGCGAAGGCAAATTCGCCTACCTGTGACAACACCAGCCCGGTGCGCAGCGCCACTCCGGTTTCCATGGCGAACAGGCGACCAAGCCCGAGGATGAGCAGCGTCTTGAAAACGATGATCGCGGCAATGCACAACAGCACCCAGGGCCACTGCTCGAGCAAGGTTCCCAGGTTCAGCATCATACCGATGGTCACGAAAAAAAGTCCGAGCAGAATATCGCGGAACGGCAGGATGTCGCCTTCCACCTGATGTCGGTATTCGGTTTCGCCCATCATCATGCCGGCCAGGAACGCCCCGAGCGCCAGCGACAGGCCCGCTGCCTCGGTGATCCACGCTGCGGTGAGCGTCAGCAGCAATACCGCCAGCATGAAAAATTCGCGCAACTTGGCGGAGGCGACCTCGTGAAAGAACGGTCGCAACAGCCAGCGACCGACGATGAATATCCCGACCAGCACGATCGTGCCTTTCAACAGCGCCCAGCCTAGCGCTGCCCACACCGATTGGTTCGCATCGCCGCCCAACGCCGGGATCACAATCAGAAAGGGGACCACGATGATGTCTTGGAACAGCAGCACGCTGATGGAGTACCGGCCGTGGCGCGAGTTCTGCTCAATGCGCTCGGTCATGAGCTTCATGACGATCGCAGTGGAAGACATGGCCAACATGCCGCCGATGACGATGGCGCCCTCGGGGGAAACACCCAACAACCAGGCGACGAAGCCGAATACCAGCGAGCTAATCAACACCTGCGCACCGCCGAGACCAAACACCATAATCTTCATGGCAATGAGCTTGGGCAGAGAGAATTCCAAGCCAATGGTGAACATCAGAAACACGAGGCCGAACTCGGCGAGGTAGCGCGTGCCTTCCAGGTCGGGGATCCAGCCCATGCCGTAGGGACCCACGATGATACCGGCGCACAGGTAAGCCAGAATTTGCGGCAGATGCAGATAGCGGAAAAGTGCCACCAGCACCACCGCCATGCCAAGCAGGATCAGAATGCCGTGAAAGCCGATTGGCTCCATGGGATATTCGCGGCCGTTTCGATATACTCCCCGGAAGATTACCTGAAGCCACGTAAATCGCGAAACGCATGAGTGCATCCTCTTCATTCGAGCAGCTGGGACGCGAAGTGATCCAGCTCGAAGCCGAGGCGTTGCAGACGCTAGCCAGGCGCATGGACGGACAATTCGCGGAAGCCTGTCGTTTGATCCTTGCCTGCCAAGGGCGCGTGATCGTGATCGGCATGGGAAAGTCGGGGCACATCGGCGGCAAGATCGCCGCCACTCTTGCCAGCACCGGTACGCCGGCCTTCTTCGTTCATCCAGGAGAGGCTTCGCACGGCGATCTTGGGATGATCATGCCGATCGACATCGTGCTCGCGATTTCCAATTCCGGCGAGACCGCGGAAATCCTTACCATCCTTCCGATCATCAAGCGCATGGGCGTGAAACTCATTTCCCTGGTCGGGAAAATCGAGTCGAGCCTCGCCCGTCAGGCCGACGCCATCCTGTTTGCTGGCGTGGACAAGGAGGCGTGCCCGCATAACCTGGCGCCGACCGCGAGCACCACGGCCGCGCTTGCCATCGGCGATGCGCTGGCGGTGGCGCTCTTGAAGTCGCGCGGCTTCACGCGCGAGGACTTCGCGCGCGCCCACCCGGCCGGGAGCCTGGGCCGCCGCCTGTTGCTGTATGTCGGCGACGTCATGCACACCGGTGCCGCCATCCCGAAAGTCGGCGAAGCGGCGAGCCTGCGTGAAGCACTGCTGGAAATGACCGGCAAAAGCCTTGGCATGACCGGTGTGGTGGATAACCAGGGCGCGCTTGTGGGCATTTTCACCGACGGCGATTTACGGCGCGTGCTTAACCGTGGCATCGACGTCTACAACGTGAAAATCACGGAAGTCATGACACGCAACCCCAAAACGACAAGCGCTGATCGGCTGGCGGCTGAAACTGTCCAGTTGATGCGATCGCTGAAAATCAACGGCCTGTTCGTGGTCGATGACAAAAACCACGTTCTGGGCGCACTCAACATGCACGACCTTTTCCGCGCCGGCGTGATCTGATCATGAACCAGATACTGGCCCCGTCGTTCGAAGTGAAACCCGAAGTGCTCGCGCTGGCCGCCAAGGTGAAATTGCTCCTGTTCGACGTTGACGGCGTGCTTACCGACGGGCGCCTCGTGATCGGCGATGACGGGCTGGAATTCAAGGCCTTCAATTCCCGCGACGGGCACGGAATCAAGATGCTGCAGCGCAACGGAATCGATGTCGGCATCATCACCGGCCGCACTTCTGACGTGGTGAAACACCGGGTGAAGGATCTCAAAATCCGGCACGTCTACCAGGGTTGCAAGGAAAAGCTGCCGGTCTATCAGAAGTTGATCAAAAAACTGAAGTTGAAGCCCGAGCAGACTGCGTTCGTCGGCGATGATGTGGTGGATCTGCCCATCATGCTGCGGGTGGGTCTGGCCGTCTCCGTACAGAATGCCCATTCGCTGGTCAAACAACACGCCCACTGGGTGACGCCGAGCATCGGCGGCTATTGCGCCGCGCGCGAGGTCTGCGACATGCTGCTGCACGCCCATGGTCTTTATCACACAGAGATGCAACGGTATCTCTCGGGCAAAGAGCCGCCCTCGTAATGGTTCTGGACGCCAAACGCCTGGCTGTCGCCGCCTCGCTGCTGTTGCTCGCAACCGGGTCCTGGTGGTTGACCCGCACGGTCTCGATTCCGGAAAAGACTTTCGATGGGAAATTACGTCATGATCCCGACTACACCATCGAGAATTTCAGCGTCACCGTCATGGATGCCCTAGGACGGCGGCGCTACAGCCTTTCCGCCGTGCACCTCACGCATTACGGTGATGACGGCAGCTCCACCCTGAAACAACCTTATCTCGTCCAGTATCGCGAAGGGTCGCCGCCGGCCCACACCCGCGCCGACACCGGCTGGATGCCGAAGGACAGGCGCGAAATCATTCTGGAAGGCAACACGATCTCCTCCCGGGGGCGCGATCCGCGCAGCGCCGGCGGTGATATCCGGGTGGACAAGATGAAAATCCTGCTCGATCCGTGATTCCCATGAAACCACAAAACGTCCGTTTACAGTTCGCTTGCTGCCTCCTGGCGCTATGGTTTTCAACAATCACAGCGAATGCCGCCGAAAGCACCCTAGATGAGCCGATACGGATCAACGCACGTTCCGTGGAGGCCAACGACAAAACCGGCACGGTGGTTTACCGCGGTGATGTCGTGGCCGAGCAGGGACGGTTATCCATCCGGGCGGATCGAATCGAGATTCAAACACGTCAGCGCAAAGCCGAACTCGTGCGTGCCACGGGCAAACCCGTCAAGCTGCATCAGGGTTCCGACGGGGAACGTGAGGAATTCCGGGCTGAGGCGTTAAGGGTGGATTACCATTTCTCACAGAAGAAGATCGACATGATCGGCCAGGTTTCGCTGTGGCGCGGGGAAGACCTGTTCACCGCTGATGTGCTGCACTACGATCTTATTTCAAAAAGCTTGAGCGCCTCGGGTAATGAAAAAAACAATGGCCGTGTGCATGCGGTCATACAACCCCGTCAACCGAAATCGGAAATTACGCCCCGCCCCTGATACGCGTATGAACGACAAGATTCGTCAGATCAAACGCATGCGAGACAAAGCCGTGTCCGCCGAGCCGAAGATGCCGGCAAGCCGGCTGATGGCCAATGGGCTTACCAAGGAATACCGCGGGCGGCAGGTCGTCAAGGATGTGTCTCTTGAGGTCCACAGTGGCGAGATCGTCGGGCTGCTTGGCCCAAACGGCGCGGGCAAAACCACCTGTTTCTACATGATTGTCGGGCTGGTTCCGATGGATAGCGGCACCATCCGCCTCAACGAGGAAAACATCGGGGAATTGCCGATGCATAAACGCGCGCGCTTAGGATTAGGCTACCTGCCGCAGGAGCCGTCCGTGTTCCGCAACCTGACGGTGCATGAAAACATCATGGCCATCCTGGAGACGCGGACCGAGCTGCCGGATTCAGAACGCAAACGCATTCTCGAGGAACTGCTGCACGATCTCAATATTACTGCGCGACGCGACGCACTTGGTGTCAGTCTCTCGGGAGGCGAGCGGCGACGCGTGGAAATTGCGCGCGCCCTGGCGACTGCGCCGCGTTTCATCCTGCTGGACGAACCGTTCGCCGGCGTGGATCCGATCTCCGTTCTGGAAATCCAACAGTTGATCAAGCATCTGCAACAGCGCCAGATTGGTGTCCTCATCACCGATCACAACGTGCGCGAAACCCTGAAGATCTGTGATCGCGCTTATATCCTGAACGACGGACGGTTGCTGACCTCCGGCTCGCCGAAAGATATCTTGTATAATGATGCTGTTAAAAAAGTATATTTAGGTGAAGACTTTCGCCTATGAGAAGGAAATAACTTTTTTCGGAGGTAGAGATCAATTATAGCCGCTGTTTTAATTCATGCCCGTATGAAGATTAACGCTTTTCCGCCGCGGAATGGGCTAAACTCTGGATAGTACCTGTTTAATTTTCCGGGCCGGGCGGCTTATTGAAAGAACTTTGGCAATATGAAGCAGTCACTTGACCTTAAACTGGGTCAGCATTTAACCATTACCCCCCAACTGCAGCAGGCGATCCGGTTGCTGCAGTTGTCCTCGATTGAACTTCAGCAGGAAATCCAGGAAGCGCTCGAAAGCAATCCTTTGCTCGAGGAAAATGAGCGCGACGAAGAACTCCCGGACGCCAAAAACGACACAGAATTGTCCACGAGTGATTCCGCAGAGGCGAACGGCGAAGACACGAGCGAGACCTCCGATGAAGTGGACGCGCTGCCCGCCGCCGATGCCGACCCCGGCGAGGAAAGCGAAACCGATTGGGACGATACCTTTGAACCGATGACAGCCCCAGTGTCCAACCGCACCGGTTCCGATGACGACTACCCCGACATTGACGCCCGCAACAGCCCGCCGCAAACCTTGCGCGACCATCTTTTGTGGCAAATGCAGATGACGCCGTTTTCCGACACCGACAAGCAGATCGCCCTGGCCCTGATCGATGCCATCAACGAAGACGGCTACTTGAGTTGCAAGCTCGAAGAAATCCAGCAGGCGCTGGGGAAAAATCATGCCATCGAATTGGATGAAATCGAGGCGGTATTGCACCAGATTCACAACTATGACCCCCTGGGCGTGGGGGCACGCGACCTGGCTGAATGCCTGCAACTGCAAATGAAAATGCTCTCACCCGACGCCCCGGAAGTGAAAGCGGCGAAGGGACTCGCGACCCCGGCGAACCTGGCGCTGCTGGCCACCCGGGATTATGCCCAGCTGCGACGCCTGCTCAAGCTCTCCGCGGAGGAATTGCAGTCGGCCCTCCAGCTGATCCAGGGGCTCAACCCGAGACCGGGGAGCTCTGTCACCTCGTCACAAGCCGGGTATGTCGTGCCCGATATCATCGTCAGGAAAATCCGCGGCGTGTGGCGTGCGGAACTCAATTCGGATGTATCGCCGAGACTGCGCATCAACCACCAATATGAAAAGATGATCCACCGCGGCGATTCCAGTGCCGACAACCGCTACCTGCAAGACCAGTTGCAGCAGGCGCGCTGGTTCATCAAGAGCCTTATCTCGCGCAACGAAACCCTGCTCAAGGTCGCCCGCACCATCGTCGATCGACAGCGCGCCTTCTTTGATCATGGGGCGGAGGCCATGAAACCGCTGGTGCTCCACGATGTCGCCGAGAGCGTAGGCATGCACGAGTCCACCATCTCGCGCGTCACTACCAACAAGTACATGCTGACCCCGCGTGGAATATTCGAGCTTAAGTATTTCTTCTCCAGTCACGTCGCCACCGCGGACGGCGGTACCTGCTCGGCGACCGCAATCCGATCGATCATCAAGAAGCTCGTGGAAAGTGAGACCTCCACCAAACCCATCAGCGACAGCATGATCGCCGAAATCCTGGCCGAGCAGGGCATCAATGTCGCCCGCCGGACCATCGCCAAATACCGCGAGTCCATGAACATCCCCCCTTCCAATCAGCGCAAGTCGCTGGTTTGATCCGGCCATTGCTGTGCACACCCGGCCGCGCCGGGGACGGGACCCTTCCCCTGTCGTCAAACCTGATACAATGAAATCCGCCCTGCCCGTCCCGAACCGGCGTGCAGAATTATTCTGAAACCTAACGAGGCAACCGCTGCTTGCGGCGCAAACCACGGAAGAAATCCACCGGCGCATCGACCGCATTGAAATCCGGCCCGATCGCTGATTTTCAGACCACACCGGTAGTCACGGTTCACGATCTCTTCGAGGCTGAATCGGTACCGCTTAATCTCAAGTGGGTGGCGGGCGAAGCCGGCAAGACCCGCTTGCTCGAACCCACGACCGCGAAATTCCCGGGCATGGCCCTCGTGGGCCATCTCAACTTCGTTCATCCGAACCGCATCCAGGTCATCGGCGAGGCGGAACTCGATTACCTCCGAAAGCTCACCGAGGCGGAACACGCGGAGGTAGTGCACAAACTTTTCGGTTGCGACAAAACCTCGCTCGTGATCATCGCCAACGGCAAAAAGGCCGCCAGCCTGACCGCCGCCGCCGAGGCGGCTTCGCTCGCCCTGCTTTCGTCTCCACTTCCGAGCC
>Ga0224507_10000891_pt1 | contig 11864 bp, 14 predicted proteins | sample SF_Jan12_sed_USG_3_FD_170159 | JGI IMG/M metagenome (GOLD analysis project Ga0224507, IMG submission 170159) | Sediment microbial communities from San Francisco Bay, California, United States - SF_Jan12_sed_USGS_13 | ecosystem: Environmental > Aquatic > Marine > Sediment | place: USA...
GGCGAGGGATGCCGGTGCCAAACAGGTCTACTTTGCATCGGCAGCGCCACCAGTACGTTATCCAAATGTTTACGGCATTGATATGCCGTCCTCTAAGGAGCTGATTGCCCACGGGCGAGATGAAGATGAGATCAACAGTGAAATAGGTTCGGATAAGCTTTTCTTTCAGGATCTGAAAGATTTGATTCAATCTGTCGTGCATAAAAACGTACCAGATGTGGAACAGTTTGAAGCATCGGTCTTCAATGGTGAGTATGTCACTGGTGATGTGGATGCAGAATATCTGGAGCGGATCGAAGCTTTGCGTAACGATAGCGCCAAGTCGGACAGTGAGCAGCCCAAGAGTGTAATCGATATGCACAACGAAAGCGCGTAGCAATAGAGTAGTTTTGGAGAGAGAGATGCACGATTGGTCAGAGTATGAGTTAGAGACAATTGCCGTCAGAGCAGGGCAACATCGCACCAATGAGGGTGAGCAGAGTGAGCCGATATTCCCAACATCGAGCTTTACCTTTGCCTCGGCGGCTGAGGCTGCGGCACGTTTTTCTGGTGAAGAGCCTGGAAATATCTATTCGCGTTTTACCAATCCAACTGTCAGAACCTTTGAGGAGCGGCTTGCGGCGCTCGAAGGCGGGGAGCGTTGCGTTGCGACCAGTTCGGGTATGGCTGCCATTTTGGCGACCTGCATGGGGCTGCTTCAAGCAGGTGACCATATGGTCTCTTCACGCTCTATCTTCGGAACGACAACCATCCTATTTAATAATTTTCTGGCAAAATTTGGAGTAGAGACCGACTTTGTCGGGTTGTCAGATTATGCCGCGTGGGAGGCGGCGATTCGCCCAGAGACCAAACTGCTGTTTCTGGAGACCCCTTCCAATCCTGTTACTGAAATGGCGGATATCAAACGACTGGCAGAGCTTGCGCATAAAAATGGTGCGCTGCTAGTGGTTGATAACTGCTTGAGTACACCCATCTTGCAGAGACCGTTTGATTTTGGTGCAGACCTGGTTATTCATTCGGCCACTAAATATCTGGATGGACAGGGGCGTGCGATCGGTGGCGCGGTTATCGGTGGTGGTGAGTCGATAGAAGCGGTTTATAGTTTTCTGCGTAGTGCGGGTCCGACCATGAGTCCATTCAATGCATGGATCTTCTTAAAAGGTCTAGAGACCTTGAGCCTGAGAATGGATCGCCATTGTGAAAATGCACTTAAATTGGCCCAGTGGCTTGAGGTTCAGCCCAATGTTGAGCAGGTCTTCTATCCGGGATTAGAGAGTCATCCTCAGCATGAGCTGGCCAAGCGTCAGCAGAGTGGGTTTGGTGGTTTACTCTCATTTGTGGTGAAGGGGGGCAAAGAGGCCGCATGGCGAGTGATGGATGGTACTCAGTTCGTCTCCATTACCGCCAACTTAGGGGATAGCAAGTCGACCATTACCCATCCGGCGACCACGACTCATGGGAGATTGAGTGACGAGCAGAAACTTGAAGCGGGTATTGTTGATGGCATGGTGCGCGTTTCGGTTGGCCTCGAGAATATTGACGATATCATCGCCGATCTTAAACGGGGGTTATGACCGTTTAATCAAGCCCTGACTCATCGCCATAGTCGATAAAGATCTCTTCACCTTTAAGAATTTTTCGAGTGGCATAGAGCTTCAAACCTTCAAATTCGGAGCAGGGTGATTTATGGTGGTTGATATAGCGTAATAAGTTTTTACCGTTACAGCCGATCCACTCGCCATTGTCATCTTCTACCCAGAGGACATGCATGCCATTTCGCTTGGCCATGGGGCCATGATATGAGCCCATGTATTCGCCCTTCTTGATCTCTTTTTTAGCAAATAGTCCCATGCCATGAATCGTTGACTCTTTTGTCTTAAATAGTTTACTTAGAGATATGTCGTCGTTCATCAATATTTCCGTTCTTATTCTTGGATACGTTGAATATTCTAACGTTAAAGGCTGTTAAAATAAAAATATGAATCTATTTCAGAAAATTGATGAAGTACTGAATACCAAAGATCCGCAACAAAAAGTCACGTTAACCTACCAGCTATTTTTTGATTGGTGCGATGGTAGATTGAAAATTGAGCACGATCATCCTGTTAAATCGTTTGCTGAAGCGGGTCGACCCAATAGACCAGAGCTGGTTTCACCCAAAGATCTGTTAAGACGTAAGGTGTCTACAGAAGAGGGGCGGGCGATCCTGATTCATGCGTTGACGCATATTGAGTTTAATGCCATTAATCTGGCGCTTGATGCCGCCTACCGTTTCCGGCATCTTCCTGATGCATTTTATGGTGACTGGATTACGATTGCCAAGGAGGAGGCGTATCACTTCTCTCTATTGCATGCTCATCTACAGCAGTATGGACACAATTATGGTGACTTTCCTGCACACAATGGGCTTTGGGACATGGCACGAAAGACGGCCGATGATGTGATGATTCGTATGGCGTTGGTTCCGCGCTCTCTAGAGGCGAGAGGTCTGGATGTTACACCGGGTATTCAAAAGAAACTTTCTGAAAACGGAGACCCTAATGCCGCAACACTACTCGATGTCATCTTTCGTGATGAAGTGGGGCACGTTGCAGTCGGTAATCACTGGTTTAAAACGATCTGTGAACAGAGAGGACTTAATGCTGAGCAAACCTATATAGAACTTTTAGAGCAGCATAGAGAGGCGCAACCGCGTCCACCTTTTCACAATGAAGCACGGATCGCAGCAGGATTTAGTGAATCGGAGCTTAAGTATCTGGAAACGGCATTTTAGAAGATGAAGTGGGTAGCGAAATTATTTTGTCTGTTTCCCATGCTTGTCCTGTTGGTTATATCGTCGGCAGAGGCAGAGGATATGCTCATGGCGACAGTTATCAAGTACCAGATGATTGAGCCCAATATGGCACCTTATCTTTCAAGAATGGTGGTTACCCAGAGACAGGTTCGCATGGATGATGGTGTCGATAAGGGTGACTACCTGATCTTCTCGCGTGAGAGCGGTATTATTGAGAGTGTGAATCACGATGAGCGCTCGATTCTAGTGATACATCCCAAACAGGTTTCTATTAAGGTCCCATTTCTACTAAAGCAGAAGAGTGAACAAATTTTATTAAGTGATGCACCTGAAATTGCGGGAGTTGCACCGCAACAGCATCAGCTGCTGGTTAATGGAGAGCTCTGTCAAAGTGTTGTTAGCGTCGATGGGCTACTAACTGATCTGGTAGAGGCGTGGCGTCAATTTCGTCATGTATTGGCGGGGGAGCATGCGGCAACACTTCCTTATGTTCCTGCTGATCAGCAGTTGGGGTGTGACCTTGCACTCAATACATTTAGACCTGCATGGTTTCTAGATTTCGGACTACCCGTTCAGAGTTTGGAAGTTGGTGGTAAAGGATTCCTTCTTGTCGATTACTCACTTGAAAAGGCGATTGCCCCAACACTATTCACTCTTCCCGATGGATATCACCGTTACTCTGCGGAGTAATCTTTACTCAATCGTTTCAAATCGAAGTTTATCGTCGTCGGCAATGAGTATCTGCCCGTGACCATTACTCCACTCGTCAAGCACATAACGTGTTGCACGGAGGCCTGCTGTGAGTGTGTGGTCATGAATTGCCGTTCTGTGGGTATGCCCATGAATCAATATGGTTGCCTGAAAACGATCCAGATAGTGAACAATTTCCTGTTCATTGGTATCGGTAATTTCACAGTCTTTCTCTCGAGTTGCAGTCTTGCTCTGTTGACGTAGATCTAAAGCGAGCTCTCTTCTCTTTTGAAGAGGTTGGTTGAGAAATGATTGACGCCACTCTGTGGAGCGCAGTTTTTTGCGCATCTGTTGATAGTCGTGATCGTCAGTACAGAGCAGATCACCATGCATCAGCAGTGTAGTTTCTGTAGCTAGCTTAATGACCAGTGGTTCATCGACCATTTTGCAGCCGCTCAATAGTGCAAACTGGTCACCCAACAGAAAGTCACGGTTACCGTGAATGATCTCTATAGGGAGTGTGTTTGATGCCTTTTTTAGGGCACTCATCATAGGCTGATAAGCGGTATGGATTATGTCGTCACCAAGCCATACCTCAAAGAGATCGCCCAGGATGTAGAGTTTGTTAAGTCGGTGTGTGTATTTCTCAAGGAAACGGAGGAACAGCGCCATACGTTCGGGCTGTTCCTCCGAGAGATGGAGGTCGGCAATAAAACCGATTGTAGACAAAGAGCTTACTCTTCGTTTTCTACGATTTCAGCAGACTCAATAATGACGTCGTTTACAGGGACATCCTGGTGATAACCATTGTTGCCGGTCGCTACATCTTTAATTTTTTCGACAACATCCATTCCGTCAACGACCTTACCAAATACGCAGTAACCCCAACCATCGGGTGTCTTGGCGCTGTGGTTGAGGAAGCCATTATCATTTACATTGATAAAAAATTGCGATGATGCCGAGTGTGGCTCATTGGTGCGAGCCATTGCGATGGTTCCAAGCTCATTTTTTAGTCCATTATCGGCTTCGTTTTCAATCTGTTCATTGGTCGTCTTCTCAGCCATTCCTGGTTCCATGCCACCGCCTTGAATCATGAAACCGTTAATGACACGATGAAAAATAGTGCCATTGTAGTGACCCGCTTTTACGTAGTTTTCAAAGTTCTCTACGGTCTTGGGAGCCTTGGCGGCATTGAGTTCCAGAGTGATGGTGCCGAAATTGGTGGTAAGTTTAATCATTGGATTTTTCTCCTGATTCTATGGCGGTAATAATCGTAGCTTTTTGAATAATAATTTGTGTTTTTGGGACATCTCTGCCGAAAGGACCTTCGGCTCCCGTTGAGGTGCTTTTAATCTTGGCAATAACATCCATTCCTTTGAGAACACGACCAAAGACGGCGTAGCCCCAAGCACGAGGAGTCTTTTCTCGAAAATCGAGAAAGCTATTATTTTTTACGTTAATAAAAAACTGGGCTGTGGCGGAGTGGGGATCGCTGGTACGTGCCATTGCAACCGTTCCTATAGTGTTACGTAGTCCATTGTCAGCCTCATTCATAATGGGGGCGTAGGCGCGTTTTTTCTCATAATTGGTGGTATAGCCGCCTCCCTGAATCATGAAGTCATTGATCACTCGGTGGAAAATAGTGTTGTTGTAAAAGCCATCTTCAACATAATTGAGAAAATTGGCGACCGATTTTGGCGCTTTCTCTGGATAGAGTAGCAGGGTGATATCACCGGCACTGGTCTGGAGTAAAACTTTGGGCACACTGTTGGCACTGCTCTCGGCAGCAACAGTCTGGAATGAAATGAGCAACAGGGTGGTCGCGATCAGGGATCTAAGAATTGGCATATCTCTTTCTCAAACAAAATAGAGGGTGAATGATAATGATTCTGGTGCGCCGGGGAAAGGGCAAGTGGAGGGAAATGCGGGAAATATCTAAAAGATGGGAGAACAGACCTCTTGGTCGGTGTAGAATAACGGGCTAATTTTTACTCTACTGATATAAGTCTGGAATAGATGATGAGTTTTAACCACCAACTGGTTCTCCATAATAACCTGAGTAATCAAAAAGAGCGCTTTGAGCCGATCGATGCTCAGCGGGTTCGTCTCTATGTCTGTGGTATGACGGTGTATGACTACTGTCATATCGGCCATGCACGAGTGTTGATTGTTTTTGATGTTATCTACCGTTACCTCTGCCAGATCTACGGTAGGAAGCATGTTCATTATGTGCGTAATGTTACCGATATTGATGACAAGATCATCGCCCGTGCCAATGAAAATGGTGAGCCGTTTGAGGCGTTGACCAATCGCTATATCGATCTGATGCATGAGGATAGTGAAGCACTGGGCGTCATTCCTCCTGATGAGGAGCCTCGGGCGACCATGCATATGGCGCAGATCATCACCATGATTGAACAGCTTGTAGAGAAGGGCTTTGCCTACGCGGCAGAGAATGGTGATGTCTACTATGCGGTAGAGAAATTTGATAATTATGGTCAACTCTCCGGTAAGGATCTTGCCGATCTTCAGGCCGGTGAGCGTGTCGCTGTTGATGAGTCGAAGCAGAATCCATTTGATTTTGTGTTGTGGAAGGCGGCTAAACCCGATGAACCGAGTTGGGATTCACCCTGGGGCAAGGGACGACCCGGTTGGCATATTGAGTGTTCGGCCATGTCGACTCACTGCATGGGGGATCACTTCGATATTCATGGTGGTGGACTCGATCTACAGTTTCCTCACCACGAAAATGAGATCGCCCAGTCGGAGGCGGCCACTGGTTGTAAATTTGTAAACTACTGGATCCACAACGGATTTGTCCGAATCGATGATGAGAAGATGTCTAAATCACTGGGCAACTTCTTTACTATTCGTGAAGTGCAGGAGAAGTATGATCCTGAGGTGATTCGTTACTTCATTCTCACCAGTCACTATCGTAGTCCGCTCAACTACTCGGATACCCATCTAGATAATGCCAAAGCGGCACTGACGACGCTCTATACTGCCCTGAATGGTGTAGAGTGCGCTGCTATTAAGCTATCTTCAGAGGAGCCTCGTGTAGAGCGCTTCTTTAAGGTGATGGACGATGACTTCAATACTGCCGAGGGGCTGGCTGTTCTGTTTGATGTGGCTCATGAGATCAATCGTCTACGCGATAGCGATCCAAAAGGCGCATCACAAGCTGCGGGGCTGTTGGTGAGTCTGGGTGAATTACTGGGGCTGCTTCAGGGTGATCCATTAAGATTTTTACAGGGTGAACAGGGTGGTAGCGAAGAGATCGAGGCGATGATCGCTGCGCGTAATCAGGCTCGTGTAGATAAAAACTGGGCTGAATCTGATCGGCTGAGAGATGAATTCCAGGCGATGGGAATTGTTCTTGAGGATGGACCTGATGGGACGACTTGGCGTAAGGCTTAAGACCTAAAATCGCTATCGATTGAAAATAGAACCCGCTGAAGCAAACTCATCTTTTACGCGGTAGACCACACCTTGAGGTGTTCGTACCATCTCAAAGGCATCGGTATAGGAGGTAGGTGACTCTGAACCACCTAAAAAAAGATAGCCTCCCTTATTCATGGTTTTGGCAATGCGATTAAGGATATCTTTTTTCAACTCTGTTGAGAAATAGATGAGAACATTACGGCAAAAGACCATGTCGAACTGTCCTAGGCCTGCATAGTTGTTGGCTAGATTGAGATCCCTGAAAGTAATGCCTTTTTTTATTTCGGGGCGTATCTCCCACTGTTCGCCTTTAGGGGTAAAAAAGCGTTTTTTACGCTCTTCCGATATGCCACGAATCAGGGCCAGCTTGTCATAAACACCTGCTTTGGCTTCAGCGAGAATAGAGCTGGATATATCGGTACCAATAATCTGAATATTTGTGGGAAGTGATCCTGCATTTGATGCGAGGTACTCCTGTATCGTCATGCTGATCGAATAGGCCTCTTGACCGGATGAGCTGGCAGCAGACCATATTTTGAGTTGTGATGGACGCTTTTGTGAGAGCTCGGGGAAAATTGTCTTTTTAAGCATCTCAAAAGGGTAGCCATCTCTAAACCAGAGCGTCTCATTGGTGGTCATCGCGTTGATCACAATCTCTCGTAGTTTACTGTTACGTGGTGACTGGATCTCGGTCAATAGGTCACGAAAACTCGCCACATTAAACTCGCGCATCACCTTGCCTAACCGGCTAGTGACCAGATAGTGCTTGTTTTCTCCCAAGACGATTCCGCTCGCCTTTTCGAGAAATTGGCGAAAAGCTTCGTACTCCTGGCTAGATAATTTGTGGTTTGTCACGGTCTTGGATTTAGATAGGATAAATGGCTTATAGCGATGCCTGCTTTCTTAGCTGGTCCAGAACTGCATTTGCCAGTTCATCAGGATTGAATTTAGATATAAATTTGTTCGCACCAACTTTCTCAACCAGAGACTGATTAAACACGCCGCTTAGTGAGGTGTGCAAAATAATGTATATCCCATCCATCCTGGGGTCTTCACGCACTGCTGTAGTAAAGGTGTAGCCATCCATTTCGGGCATCTCTACATCCGAAATGACCAAGTCATAGACGTCACGCAATTTTTTATCTGCATCAACAACCTCTTTTAATTTATCGAGTCCCTCACGACCATTATTGGCCAAAGTGCACTCAAGACCTATCTGAACAAGGGTGTGCTTGATTTGATTACGCGCAACGGATGAGTCATCAATGACGAGGATATGAGGAACGTGTTCGCGCTCCTCTTTCTGGCTCTCTTCAATCACCGCTTCATCGACAGTCTCATCAACGCCAATAATTTCTGACAATACTTTCTCAACATCGATAATTTCAACCAACTTGTCTTCAACTTCGGTAACGGCTGTCATATAATTGCTACCGACACCTTTTGGCGGTGGTTTGATCGAATCCCAGGTCAGATTGACGATGCGTTCAACACCACCGACAAGGAAGCCTTGGGTTGAACGGTTATATTCGGTAATAATGATGAAGGCGTTTTCTATATCCTGAATAGGCGGTTGTCCGATAGCCATGGCGAGATCCATAACCGTAATGGTTTTCCCGCGCATATTTGCAACACCTCTTACCGAAGGGTGAGAGTGGGGCACATTCGTTAGAGGGGGGCACTGGATTACCTCCTGCACCTTGAACACATTAATGCCAAAATGTTGGCGTCTTCCTAGATGGAAAAGTAGTAATTCCAGGCGGTTGTGTCCTGCAATTTTAGTGCGGCGATCGACGCCGTCGAGTACTCCAGCCATTTTTCTTCAGCTCCGTTTTATGCCTTAATCAGTTCCCTGTACGTTGGGGCTGAGAGGATAATTTTCAATTATGTGGGCGTAACTATAACCTTATTTAGCAAATAGTTCGCCTCACTTTATATCCATATTTATAGAATATATATTTTCAATATTAGCGACTGCTCAAAAAAGGATGTATGTTACGTTTATGACCTAAAGGTAGAGCAGATGAAATATATTAATTTTTTAATAAAGTCATTGTTTTTCTGTGTGATTTTTCAGAATGTGGCTGCGGATTCCTTCCAAACCCATGAATCAATCGTGACTGCGATAGATAACGTTCTTATTAATGAGCTAACAGAAGAGGGGCGTGAAATTACGGTAAAAGTGGGGAAGCTTGATCCCCGATTACGACTCAAAGAGTGCACCGTGCCGTTGACGGTTACCTTGCCCTCTTCTTCTAGCAAGATCGGAAACGTCGTCGTTAAGGTGAGCTGTAAAGGCAAGCCATCGTGGTCGATTTACGTCCAAAATCAGGTTGAGCAGTTCGGCTCAATTATGGTGGCTAAAAGGAATCTGCCAAGAGGAGAGATTATTGCTCAGGATGATATTGAGTTACAGAGAGTTTCATTAGGCTCAGTCAGGGGTGGCTACATCACTAAAATGGAAAATATTGTCGGTTGGGTCGTAAAGAAAAACATTTCCATGGGGAAAACCGTTCACCCTAATTCGATCCGTCGTCAACTTTGGGTGAAAAAAGGCGATATAGTGGTGATTATCGCTAAAAATGAGAGCTTTGAGGTTAAAATGAGCGGAATTGCTAAAAGTTCTGGCGCAAAAGGGGATACGGTGAAAATTGTTAATCAATCATCAAAAAAGGTGGTTGAGGGGGTTGTTATTGGACCTGGAGTGGTGCAGGTTCCTATGTAGTACCCTTGTGTATAACAGGTTGGTTTTCAAATAGTTACTTCATATAGTTCTTGGTCTTTTGCGCCATTTGTGGTTGAATATCCCTGTTGTTTTGAAACTTTTTTAATAAACCATTAAAGATTCTTCGATGTTGGCCGCTAGATAGGTCACGAAACGAGGATATGACCATGCCTATCAATACTATTACAGGTTTTCAGGGTGCCCAGGCCCAGCGCAGCGGCGAGAGCTCTCAAGCTCATGTTTCGCGTAGTGAGCCTGCTGTTCATCAGCAAGAGACAGGTACCCCCTCAACAGTTGATACCGTAAGCCTTACGGATACTTCGGTTAAGTTGCGTTCACTTGAAAATGAGATAGCCGCTCTGCCTGTCGTAGATAGTCAGCGGGTTGAAGATGTTCGTCAATCAGTTGAAAGTGGCGATTATAATGCAGATAGCAAGGGTATTGCGCGTAGCATGGTTGAAACAGAGCTTGGTTTATTGAATGGTTAGCCTTTAACGATTCATAACTGCGGGGATGATTGTGGTCATTCAACAAATTAGTAATTTAATGGACGAAGAGTTGCGCGAAGTGCATCAGTTGTGTCAGGTGTTGGAAGAAGAGCAGGACGCAGTTAAAACAAAAAATATTGATGCCATGAATGGCACATTAACCAAAAAGATTGAATATCTTGAGAAGCTTGAAGCGCTAGATAATCAACGCAAAAATCTGTTACAGCAAGCCGGTTACGAAAATAATAAAGAGGGATTTGAGTCTCTGCTTCGTACCAATACTCCTTCTGATACTGCATTAATGGAAAAGTGGCACGAACTTGAGCAGGAGATGGCCAAGTGCCGCCAGCTTCATCAAGTTAACACCCAAATTCTCGATATAGGACAACGTCAGGTACAACAGGTTCTGGGTATACTCCTAGGTAAGCCTGATAGTGAAGCTGACACCTATAACCAAAGTGGTTCAAAGAACGCTTCGTTAACAACGCATACCTACGCAAAGGCATAGAGGTTAAGTTAACTTGTCTGAGACTTCAGAGCAGAGTGCAGCCCCCCCTGTTGAGAAAATTGAGTCGCTTCAATATATTCGCGTCTTGCTTGAGCAGGCCGTTAGCCGTTGCAGTTTGGTCAATATTTCAGATCTAACCAATAATCAAAATGCGATTTCGACGTTATTGAGGGTTGATGGTGATGGACGAATGTTTATCATGGATAAACCCTATTTCACGGATAACTCAAACGAAGAACGCAAAATTTCCAAGTCAGAAATTTTCAGCATTGTAGGGAAGAGCAGGGGAGCATCGCTCAGCTTTGAGGCAGAATTTAAAGATATAATTAAAGAGGATGGCTTAAATCTATACCGTTTCTCTTTCCCTAAAGAGGTTGTCTATTCAGCGCAACGAGCTAGCCATCGGGTTGATACTCGTGATTTTGATACATCGATTCCATTTACTACCTCTTCAGGGTACTCCTTTGATGCCCCTCTTCGTGACATTTCTGATGGGGGCTTGAGAGTTAGAGCGGGAAGAGCTGATATTAAGTCGATTACCAAGGGAGATCGAATCTACTGCGCCCTTGATATTGGTGATAATAGCGGCAAAAAGCTGGAGGTAAAGCTCTGCAAACCCTCCAAAGTAGATGATCCCAATATGATTGAATTTGGGGCAACATTTATTGAATTATTTCCTTATCAAAAAACACTGATATCGCACTATATCGCTGGTTTAGAGCGAAAAATGCTTAGAAAACAGCACGCTATTCCCGAGGCAATTCCTCTGATAGAAGCCGAAGCTAAAAGTGCGGAAGAAAAAAATTCTCAATCCGCTGAGTTGGAAGAAGATCTGTAAAATATTTAACACGCTCAAATATTTTACAGAGAGCTTGTTTAAGATCTATTTCAGTTTATCTCTTGATGCAGCTTAAATTTTGCACTGTTTTGTACGGTTAAGTGCAAGAGAGTTGTGAATTGCAATTGGGGTGTTGATATAATTATCCGATGCCCCCGTAGCTCAGTTGGATAGAGCGCACCCCTCCTAAGGGTGAAGTCGGACGTTCGAATCGTCTCGGGGGCACCATACTTCCCCATTTCAAAGTGAAATCATTAATAAGCCTGCGTGGATTTTTATCCGGTGCCACTGGCGAGCCAAAAATTTGGCACTTCATATACCTTACGGCAATTTATTGCCGTTCATCTCAATAAATCCCACAAAACTCACTCCACAAAAAC
>Ga0224507_10000893_pt1 | contig 11859 bp, 9 predicted proteins | sample SF_Jan12_sed_USG_3_FD_170159 | JGI IMG/M metagenome (GOLD analysis project Ga0224507, IMG submission 170159) | Sediment microbial communities from San Francisco Bay, California, United States - SF_Jan12_sed_USGS_13 | ecosystem: Environmental > Aquatic > Marine > Sediment | place: USA: California...
CTCGAGTGCGAGGTCGTTGAGCGTGGCAGCGCCGACCATCTTGGATGGCTGTTCGAACTCCTCGGGCGCAACCTTGGCGCCGAACAGCTGGGCGCTCTGGGAGCATATCATGATCTCGACGCCATTCGCCACGGCCTGGTCCATGACCTCCTTCAGCGTTGGGAAGATCCCAACTTGGACCTTCTGCGGCTCGCCCTTCTTGACAACCAGTATGCCCTTGCCGAGGAAGTAGACGATCGCCTCTATGCCCATAGCCCTAGCAGTGCTAGCCAGCACGAAAGGTGAATACAGCCTCTCCGGGCTGTCCGGTCCAGATGTCTGAACGTACAATATCTTCTTTGCCATTTGACCACCAATTCCTCCAAATCTGTTACGTCCCGCGCCTTATAAGAAATCTCAGTCCCCCGTCGATCTGCTCGACCAGGATGACCTCGTGTCCTGCGTGCTTCGCCCAGCTGCGAATATCTGAATCAGAAGCAGGGTCGTCCGCCAGGACCTCCAAGACGTGTCCGGTGGGCACCTTGGATATCTCCTCCCTGGTGCGGAACACCGGTTCAGGGCAGTAAAGCCCGAGGCAATCGAGGGATTTTGTGGGTCGGGGGAACCTTTTTCCTCGTTCTGGCATGTCTGGTCCTCCTGGAGGTGTTTGCCCGGGCAGACGACCCAATCAGATTAACGGCGTTACCCATCGGTCCTCGCGCTGATAATCCTTGTGCCGAATGCAGTACGGCGCTTTCGGCGAACGCCGTCGCAACCTCTCCGTCACATGCAGATCAGGCCTACGGCTGTGCCTTCGCCTTGAGCTTCCTGCGGCGGACCTTCCTTCGCCGCTCTGCCCGCACCTCTGCCGCCGGCGCGCTCTCTTTCGCTGCCTCCTCAGGAGCTTTCATGGGTGGTGTCTCGACTTTCTCAGGTTCAGGCTCAGGTCCAGGCGCGGCCGCAGACTCTTCCGCCGCGGATGTCGGTTCTGGCGCAGCCTTCGCCGTAATCTCAATTGCGGCTCCTTCCTCGCAGATGGCCTCCTCCACGAAGATGGCTCTGCAATCCTCGCAGCTTTCGGCGTCGTAGGGAACAAGGGAGGCGCAGACTGGGCATTGGTACGCGACCAAGTCCATGAAGGTGGTTCCGCACCGGGGACATTTATCCTCCGTACCATCAACCATCCATGAGCACTTCGGACAGCTGAGCTTCTTCGCCTCCTCCTTTACCTTCTTCGATTCGATCTCTATGATCTCCGTAAGTAGGGAGTCGATGCTCTCGTCCGTCACGCGCGTCTCGGCCCTGGAGACGAAATCGTCGTACGATATGTGGCAGATGGGGCACTCTTTCGTGATCGGAGTGACGATTTCCCCACAGAACGGGCACTCGAACCGGGCCTCAGCACCGAACTTCGCGCCACACCTCGGGCACGCGTCCTCCGTGCCTGCGACTCTGAACCCACACGACGGGCAACCAAACAGCTTCTTTCTCTCTGGTACCATTTATCGGAACCGCCCAGCTCTGATCACATTAGGTACGACGTGAGTACCGCAGATTTCGGATGAGGTTTTTCAAACTTAGTCTTTTCTGTAGCGCGCCGTATTGACCGCGGTGCATGATATGGCATGCGCGCGCACTCACGCGCGACCAGATTTCATGAGCCAAATACCGTTCTAGGGTTGTACTACTCCGGTATGGAAAATGATATATCTGGCCGACACATCTATCGGCAATGCCACGCACGTCTGCAGCACACGCATATGGATGCGATCTGCCGCGCGCATGCATGGGACCGCGTGTCTCGTCTCGGCGTAACGGCGGGCGTTTGGTGTCGCGAGGTGAGTTCGTGATGTCCGTATTCCGTCGAGGTTGGGTGGCGCTTTGCCTGTTGGCCCTTTTCGCCGTAGCATCCTTTTCAGCATTGACGTTCATGTTCGCCGCCCCGACGGAAACGTCCGAGCCAGAGCTGCGCGCGTCAACATCGCAAGTGGGGGAGGCTCCGAACGCTGTGATATACGAACTGCCTGATATCGTTTCCAACGGAACGACCCGCACTCTCAGCGCCGTGGAATCTCGTGACCCTGACGGGTACATCGAATCATGGCTTTGGACTTTGGAGTACGCAGACACCGTCGAGTACTTGACAGAGGCGACGACATCGTACCAGTTCGTCATGACCGGCCTCTACAAGATACGCCTCTCTGTCACGGACAACGACGGCAACACAGGGGTGAATTTCACTGCCGTATACTCCGTCGCGGATGTGGACTCCGACGGCATACCCGACTGGTGGGAGGTGAAGCACTTCAACGACTTCTCATACTCACCTAGCTGGGACCCCGACGAAGACGGCTTCTCGAACCTGGAAGAGTACGTGCGCGGCACCGACCCGTGGGTGTTCGACGCCGTCGACAGAGAGGGCATCCTGGAGCAATATTGGAGGGAGATCGCCGTAGTCGCTGGCGTCATAGCCGTCGCGTTGGCGTTCGTGTATCGCCACCAGAGGCAGAGGAGGAAGGAAGGCGAGCGCAAGAAGATCGAGTACGCGATCGAGATACAGAAGGCGCTCGACGAGGAGTGAGCGGTCGGAGGGCAGCTCACAATGACAGGGCGATCACGCCGAGGATGAGACAGTACGCCCCGAAGATCCACAGTTTTCCGGCTTTGACGGCCTTCAACAGGAACTCTATCGCCACCACCCCCACAACGAAAGCCGACGCCAGCCCGACGATCATCATCGCAACCTCGGTGTCGTGCGAGTCCAGCGAGACGACGCCGAGGGCGAACGCGCCCAAGAGCGCCGGCACCGACAGCAGGAACGCGAAGGTCGCCGCTGCCTCCCTCTCTATCCCCCTCAGCAATCCTCCCGATATGGTGAGACCACTCCTAGAAATGCCGGGTATGATGGCGACTGCCTGGAGAACCCCTATCACGATGGCGTCGACTAGCCCCGCGTTGCTCCTCGCGTTGGACGCCCTCCTCTCAGCAACAACCAGCACGAAGGCGTTGACTATCAACGCGGCGCCCACCATGCGCACGGTGAACACCCTCTCCACTTCCTGCGTGAGGATCAACCCGACGACCGCTATGGGTATCGTGCCGATGAGTATCATGAGTCCCAGACGCCTCAGCTCGTCCCTCCTGGGGCCGCAATCCCTTTTCGTCAGAGCCGCCAGGAGTATGCTGAAGAGTTCCTTACGGAAATAGACGCAGACCGCCAACACGGTGCCGAGATGCACCATGAGGTCGAATAGCAGGTGCTCGCCGGCGTCCATGCCGAGCAGCTCCTGTGCGATTACCAGGTGGCCTGAGCTCGACACTGGCAGCCACTCGGTCAGCCCCTGGACGACGCCGAGCAACAGCGCCTCGAGGAAATCCATCAGGAGCCCGACATGCTTTGCCTTTTAAGAACGTTGTGTGCGCTTTGCGACTGCATCGGCAATCCATCGAAACAGATAATGACTGGGAAACTTATTTATCAGCTGGAACGACTTGATTGTATACCTGCGCTTGTTCGGCAGTACACTGAAGCCATCGGAACATAGATGTTGGCCTACTAATAGGGTGATTCATTGAAGGGACACAGCGCTCCATCGCGGGTCATTGTCGTGCTTCTCACAGCGACCGCGATGCTCCTCTCGATCCTGCCAAGCGTCGGCGGGGCTGCCGACTATCAGGTCTCACCAGAGGCGCCGCTGCCGGTCTTGCACGTCACGGATAGCATCTCCAACCTCGTGGTCGAGGTGTCGGATTCGCTCTCGTTCGATTCGTTGATGGCCTTCGCCGCGGAGAGAGATATCGACGTGCCGTTTCACAGCGAGCTAGCGAAGATAATCACGCTCGACTCCAAAGGCGACGCAGAGGCATTGTCGCTCGAGATCGCCTCCATCGAAGGCGTGCTGAGCATCTCGTCGGAGAGGAAGGTACGCTCGACTCTGACCCCCACCGACCCCGGCACCACCTACCAATGGGCGCTCGGAACAGTGGACGCGTACGAAGCGTGGGACATAGGTCTGGGCACGCACGACGTCGTGGTTGCAATCCTCGACACTGGCATAGACTGGAATCATCCTGACCTCGAAGCGAACATGTGGTCCAACGCAAATGGCTACCACGGCTACAACTTCATTGACGACAACTGGTATCCCATGGACGACAACATACATGGATACGACGATTCGGGCGACTGGCAACCCAATATATACACTTACCACGGCACCCACGTCGCAGGCATAGTGGGCGCGGTCACGAACAACGCCGAGGGAATGGCGGGACTCGCCCAGATCCAGTTGGTCGCGGTCAAGGTCATGAACGAGAGCGGGGAGGGCACGGACGCGATGGTCGCCAGTGGCATAGCGTGGGCAGTTGAGCAGGCCCACGCAGACATGATCGTCATGAGTCTCGGAGTGGACGGAGAATCCACATCGCTCCGACGGGAGGTCAACGACGCCAAGGAAGCCGGGGTCGTGATGGTCGCAGCTGCGGGCAATGACGGCACGAGTGTCGTGAGCTATCCGGCCGCGTATAGCGCGGTGATAGCAGTCGGTGCGACCGATTCCAGCGACCGAAGGGCGAGCTTCAGCAACTACGGCGCGAACCTGGACGTGATGGCACCGGGCGTGTCGATATACTCAACCCAGGGCGGTGGCGGATATCAGTACTTGTCTGGCACTTCCGCTGCCGCACCGCATGTGGCGGGTGTTGCGGCGCTCATGCTTTCTGTCAACCCCGCGTTGACTACAGTTGAGATAGGCGAGACAATCAACGCGACAGCCACTGATATAGCGCAGACCGGGTACGACCCGACGACGGGATGGGGCATCGTAAACGCTTTCGATGCTGTCGAGCAGGTCTCTTCCCCAAGGGTGACGATAACAGAGTATCCGGAGTTCGTGGAGCCGAACTCGACCTACTCTATATCCTGGATGGTGAGCGGAGGCGACCCGGGCGAGATCGAGGACACCACCCTGATGTGGGGTGAGACTGTCAGCACGATAGACACTCCCACGATGAGCTTCTCCGGCTCCACGTGGCAGGTCTTCACCGTCGATGACCTTCCGGCGCTCCCCAGCAACGGAACGATGTATCTGCAGGCGTTCGCCACTGTCGACGGGTCGGATTACGAGTCCGAGGTACTCGCCCTGCCCGTTCACGAGGCGCCGCCGGACAACATATTCATGCAGCTCCTAGAGGACGTTCAGGACTTCATAATGGAGGACATGGGGCTGGTAAACTTCCTGATAATCCTGGCGGTGCTCATAGCGATACCGATAATCATCGCTGCGGCCCGCCCAAAGCGCCGCCGAGCCGTACAGAGGACATCGGTACAGGCGCAACAACCGATGGCCCAATCTCGGCCCGCGCAGACTCACGGGAGCCTGAGCCAGTATCAGCAGGCGTACGGGACCGCCCACCTGCCGCCACCTCCACCGCCACCTCCGAGGTTCGAGAGTTATGTCGACATCGTGGGCGACAAACTCGTCCCGCCCGTGGTGACGGTTGTCGAGGGGACGAAGATAGTCTGGGTCAACAGGGCTTGGGCGCCACCGCCGGGCGTGGCGGTCAAGAGCGGGCGTCTCGACCAGTCGGGTGAGCATCCCGACGGGCTGTTCGGCAGCGGCCTACTGGTCGCGCCAGGCGATTACTGGAGCGTCACGTTCCACAGGGTCGGCACCTATGACTACTATCTCACGGGGTACTGGAAGACGGCGAAGGTAATCGTCCAACCACTTGCCAAGGCTCCGCACCAGCCCACTTGACGACCGGGCCAATATCTTCCATAGCCACGGCTGGTCAAGAAACATGGGAAAATTCGGAAACGAGAAAAGGTTTGGAATGGGCGTCTGGGCAACAGGGCGTCCGTTTACGCGGAAAGGAACGAGGCATTCAGACTGTCTCGGCTTTTCATGAGATGATCGTTCGCAATCACCAAGGGGGCGAGCGCGATCCTCAGTCCCAATCCTTTCCATCGTATACTTCTTATCCTGTCTCCAAACACGCTCCATTATTAGCTGTTTCGGTTCGTGTTGCCAGTAGCCTCTTGCGACGCAGATTCCTGTTCCTGGTGTTGTTCTTCTCCCTGACCTTCGTCGTCGGCGGCTATGTCCTCATCAGCCGGCCCGTTGGCATCGGAGCCCATACTCTCACCGTTGGGACATTCGTTTCCAACCGTGGTGGCCTCTCTCTGCACCTCGTCCTGCTGCTGGGAGCACTGGGTATCCGGAGCATTGGCCATGACCAGCTCCCCGTCCTGGTTCGCGTGTCTGTGTCTATGGGGCGGTGTCAGGTCCTCAGGAGGGTCCGATGGGTCCTCTTGATCCTTGTCGTCATCGTCCTCGTCTCCGGCTTCGTCATCATCGCCGTCATCGTTCGACTGGTCGTCATCATCGGTTCCCTCATCTTCAGAAGAGCTCTCGTCGTCGGAACCGTCGTCAACACCTTCGTCAGGATTTGAGTCTGGCAGCTGCTCGTCTGGCAGATCGGTCGTGATATCTGGCTTGTCATCGCCGCCAATCAACGACACCACCAGCGCGATACACATAATGAGTACCGCGGCGGCAGCAGCCGTGGCTAATGCACGCTTGTTTAGCCTGATTCGCTCACCTCCTCTATTCTGCTCGACATTCTTGCGAGCGATTACCATATAGGCTACCTACTATTTTAAACATTTTCGTCAGACGCACACGCGCTGGCTCCGATAAATAGCGTCAGACATGCCCGTCTCTAAACGCCCGTTTCGCGCCGGCTTTGCGCGCGCCCTACGCGCCTGATACTCACTAGTAGACATGAATCAAGGTATCTCGGGCAGGGGCGTACCTCCTAGACATTCCACGACGGCCGCGTACGCTGCGTATAGCGAGGCGATGCCTTCCTCGTCGACGTGTCCGTTGAGCAGGAACGCTCTTACCTCGTTGTAGAATGAATCTAGTATGTGAAGGCAGTCCTCGATCATAGCACTCTCGTAGTACACCTGCGCGATGAGCACCTTGGCGACGAGGCCGTGGAAAGAGTGTCCCGGCATCTGCGACGCCACCTCCAGGACAAACGGCAGGATGTCCTTGGGCTGGCAGTATGGGGGTGGCGGAGGCGGTGGCGGCGGTTCGGGCAGCGATGACGGGGGAGTGTATTCCTCCGCCGACGCCGTCGCACTGTCGCCGCTCATCCCTCCTATCATCAGGATATTGCCAGTCGGCAACGCGGCCGCGCCGTGCGCGCCCCTCGACTTCGCCATCGGTGTCGTCGTGCTCCAAGCCATATTGCATTGGCAGAACAGTTCAGTAGAGCTGGTCGTTCCCAGCTCCGCGCTGTAGGAGCCGGCAGCGAGCACCCTTCCGTCAGGCAGCAATGAAAGCGTGAACTGAGCTCTCTGCGACAGCATGCTACCCGCAGAGAACCATATGTTCGTCTCTGGGTCGTACATCTCCGCGGACCTCAGTACGGCCCCGGAGTCGACGCCGCCCGCGACGAGCACGTGGCCCGAAGCCAAGACTATAGAAGCGGAGTCGAACCTCCTCTTCGACATGGCGGATTCGCCGTGCCATTCACCCGTGGATGGATCGAACAGCTCGCTGGTGCCTGCGGAATCTCCGCCTATGGCAATCGCCTCACCGTTCTCGAGCAGCTGTACTGAGAGCAAGACGCGCGCATGATCCATAATGCCTCCAGGGACCCATGAGTGCGTTTCAGGGTCGTATATCTCGGCATGAGACCATGCCCCAGTGATCCAATCAGTCCCTCCTACCACGAGGACGTCGCCGCTCGAAAGCCTGACTGCGGCGTGGCCCGATCTTGCAGAGAACATATCTGGCAGCGCCTGGCAGGCGCTCTTGCCCAGGTCGATTACCTCCGCATTGTCCGTTGTGCCGCCCCCGGTCTCTCCACCTGTGACCAGCACAGTGCCGTCGTTCAGGAGGGTGGCGGTATGTCCAACCCTCTTGACGGCCATGGTAGGCCCGGCCTTCCACTGCTTCTCGCTAACGTCGAAGACCTCGGTCGTCGCGGTGGGTCCAGAGATGGAGTAACCGCCGATCACGAATATGTCGCCGTTCGGGAGCACCACGACCTCAGGCCAAGCCCTGGGATAAAGCATCGAAGGACAGGGCGACCACGATGCGTCGTCAGCGCTAGCCTGGCTTGTAGCGTAGAGAAGCGCTCCCCAGGTGCCGCCGAGACACAGCGTCATGGCGATGATTATGGTGCCCGCTGTCCGGTCAACCCTTCGCATCGCAGCTGCTGTCAACGCATCCACTGGTCTCTCCTCCCCCGCACGAGACTCCGTATGAACCCCGACACTCAGATGGCTTGCATGCGCAGTCTGCTACGACCGCGACGCCCGCGAACCTGCGAGCGAAATCCCTCTCGGCACCCGGCGCTTGCCGCGCCTAGGCAGTGTCCGAGAAGGCCTTCGCTCATTTAGAACTTTGTGGATACTGACTCCCGCCTTCGCGAAGCCTATCCAGACCCCTCTCCCGCAGCGGATTCCAGAGGCGCTTCGTGCTCCTCGAAGGGCTCCACGATCTTGGCAGCTCTTTCCAAGAGCGCCAGCTCCCTCGTGGTGAGCACGCGCGGGTCGATGACGAGTATGACGGCGCAATCGTGTATTAGGACGAAGTCGTGGAGATGGTTAACGAACCTCAGGACGCTCTCGAAATCGTTCTGGGTGATCGTGTATTCCAGCCCCTCGACAAGCACCACCGCCCTGTCAGTGCTCTCGACGAACTTCGTGATCTTGAGGTTCAGCAGGCTGAGCTCGGTGGGATCTATGTGGTCGACACCAGTTCTCCTCGTCAGCCACAGTATCTTCTCAGCCTGGAAGTCGTGGGAGCGCCTCAGTCGGTTCGGGTGCTCTCTTGCGACCAGCATGCCCTTCGCGCCGTGGCTGACCGCCTCGTTGAACATATCGAAGGCGACCCTGGGCCTCTTCTCCTTGACCAGGTAGAGGAAGCCGATCTCGACGGGGAAGTGCTCTCCCGGCATCGGCCCGATCGCAGGGTAGCTCTCCTCTCTCGCAAACCCGCTCGTCCGTGCCGGTCCAGAGGCCGCACCGGCTCCAGCATACTTCTGGTACGCCACCGCCCCGATAGCACCGATTGAGAGGACCACGGCAACGAACACGAGGTATGGGGATAGGTCGACCTTGTCTCCCTCCGCCGAGACCTCCAATTCGGCGCTCACAACGAAGTCCCTGTAGGTTTCGTCAGTCCCCCAGACGTCTGGTATATCGCCGTACCAAGAGTGCCTTAGATACTCGATCCTGAAACTGTAGCTGTATGTCGCCGATACCGCCTCGTCCGGAACGCACATGCCGAGCTCGTAAGTCTCCGAGGCGGGCCCGTCAGGGTTGAGCCAAGAAGATTCGTTGGACACATTCCTCCAGCAGTACTCGTTCGGAGCCATCCATGAGAAGTGGACAGAGACGTTGGTCACCTTGAGTTCATAGACGTAATCGCCGGACGGCAGCGCGTTCGTCACGGAGACCATGATGGTGAAGTTCTCCTCCGGGCAGTACGCCTGCTTCGGCGGATCGAACCAGAACATCACATTGATCGCGTCATCGGACGCGTCAGCCGTGAACGCTATCGATGACAGCGACAGCGCCGCAACTGATGCTATGGCGAACACGAAGATTCCCCGACGGACCGCTCCCATGTCCCTTCCCCGACACACCTCTACTGAGTTGGTCAGTACCTGAATCCCTGCCTCGATACATAAATTGAACTGCGTGGTCAGTAAGACCGATTGAAAAGGAGCCGAGATCGGAGATCAAACGGGTACGCGCTTCTCGTCCTTCGTGATGTTCAGGACGACCTGGGTGTAGGTCTTGTCGACGTTCGGGTGGTCGAGGGCCCTCTTGACGTAGTCGTTAAGCTCCGCACGGCTCTGGAACCGCGCCATTATGATGGCGTCCCAATCCCCTGTGGAATCGAACACCGCGTAGACTGCCGGGTCCTTGGCGAGGTCCTGCTCGGTCTCGACGATCTTTCCGTGGATGACCTTGACGCCAATGATGGCGTTTATGTCATACCCGAGTGCGGACGCGTCCAGAACCGGTATGTATCCCTTTATGACGCCCGCCCTCTCGAGCATCTTGACCCTGTTGGAGACAGTCGTCAGCGAGATGTCCAACTCCCTCGCGATGTCCCTGAAGCTCTTGCGCGCGTTCTCGTTGAGGCTCCTCAGTATGTCTCGGTCAGTATCGTCCAGCTCGAAAGCCTCGTTCTTCTTCACGCCGGCCCTCATCAGTCTTGGCGTAACGCGCGTCTGAATATATATCTTGCATGAGAGCGGGATGAGCAGTCGACAGAAACGGTCATATGTGTACAATATGTGCATATGATTGGTCATTTGCCCACATTTCTTCGAATAACATTGAAATAATGCCAGAGACATAGTATATAACCACTCGGAGGTCGAGACTATGCCAGGGGAATCCATGTGTTATGATGCCAGGATCCGCTATTGGGAGGAGGAATGGCTTTCGAGACTCCTCGAGGAAGCCCTGAGGCTAAAGGGCCAGGCCGCCGAACCTGAGGCGCCAACGCCAGAGGCAGAGAAGGGGCTGACCGCCGGCCGCCTGATCGTCTCGAGCGAGTGAGCCATTTCGAACTCCGAGGCGGAAGACGATTGTAGCATGAGCGCGAGTGCGATGCCAGCAACAGCGCTGCAGGGCTGTGAGATTCAGATCATCTTGCCCGTGTCTCTGACGGACATCGGGGCGTCCACCGGCTCGGATATGGTTCTGAAGTAGAGGTAGAATATTGCGGTGGCGACCACGTACAGGAAGCTGCAAACGAAGAACGGCAGGACCCTCGTGTAATCGTCGGCCCACAGATATCCGGAGACGCTCTCCGCGAATGCGAACGGTATCGTCCACGATATGGCGGTCAGCGCGAAGAACGTGGCGCGTATGTTCGCGGGGATGATGTTCATCAGGTACGCGTTGAGGACGGGTATCGGCACCAACATCAGCAAGTTCCTGAGGATGTAGAACACCGCCGCCAGTGCCAGGAACGGCGCGTACGGTATCGCCATCATGACGCCTATCGAGGCGAACTGGCAGACCGTGATCAGCATCACGCTGCCCCTGAACTCGGCGAACTTGGGAACGATGAACCATCCCAGCGCGATGGCAAGGTTGGACAACGCGAATATGATTGCGAGCTCGGTGTCGGATGCGGCCATGCCCTCCTTGAATATGAGCGGAAACCACGGCACTAGTATGCCTGCACCAAGACCTATGAACACGTTCTGAATCGAGTACATTACGAATATCTTCTTGACCCTGGAGTCGAACGAGCGCACAATTCCTCGGAAGGTGATTGCATCGGAGCCATCGTCGCGCTCGTCCTTGGTGAACGCCGTGAGTACTATCGGGGCGACGCCGAGGATCACGCTCGCGCAGATGACGTACCAGTAGGCGGTCGACGCATCGACGTCTATCTGGCCAGGCAGGAACATGCCGGCGAGGGCTGCGATGGTCATACCCATCTGATTCGAGAACGACTGGAGGCCGAACAGGTACTTCACCCTCGACGTGGTCGTCTTTCCGGCGAGGAGCGCCATGAGCGAGGGCGAGATGATCGACGCGCTGAAGTTGGCGATTGACGACGCCAGCACGAAAACCGCGAAGTTCTTCTCTGAGAGGAACAGGGTGAGGCCGATCACGTCTCCCGCGAGGCCGAGCAAAAGGAGCTTCTTCCTGCCGAACCTATCGGCGAGGACCCCGGAGAACAAAAGCGAGACGATTCCGACGATTGCCCCGATGCCGAGTATGAGTCCAATCTCCACGGACCCAAACTCCAGCGCGTCGAGGTACAGGATGAGGATGTACCAGTATGCGGCTGCGACGACGCCCATGAAGAACGACGCGCCGATGAGCCG
>Ga0224507_10000894_pt1 | contig 11846 bp, 10 predicted proteins | sample SF_Jan12_sed_USG_3_FD_170159 | JGI IMG/M metagenome (GOLD analysis project Ga0224507, IMG submission 170159) | Sediment microbial communities from San Francisco Bay, California, United States - SF_Jan12_sed_USGS_13 | ecosystem: Environmental > Aquatic > Marine > Sediment | place: USA...
CTTTGTACGGGTACAGGTGGTATTATAGGGGCCTTTCATTTGTTTACAAAATTATGTGGCTCAGTGTTGAGGTTTTAAAAATATGTCTTGTATTAGCATTATGGCGCTTCGTCACTCTGCATTTTATTCACCCTTACTGATGAGTGTCGCGGGTGGATTTTTAAAAGATGAAGGGTTGGAGCCAATTTACACACTGGCTTCGCCGGTAAAAACCATACCCGATAGTATTGCAAACGGTAGTTGTGACGTAGCGCAATCAGCTGTAGCTACCGGTTTTGCCAGCTTGGAGAGAAACGTAGAGCTGGTCAAGCAATCAGTTAAACAACCGTTAAAAGAGCCACAAATTATCCATTTTTCTCAAATTAACGAACGGGATGGTTTTTTTATAGCCGGCAGAGAAAAAGACGACAATTTTCAATGGTCGAAATTAGCTGGTAAAACCATTTTAGTTGATCACTTGTTTCAACCAATGGCCACACTGAAATACGTATTACATAAACACGGTGTAGATTACGCATCGTTAAACGTAATTGATGGCGGTTCGGTTGATGAAATAGACCAGGCATTTCGAAGTGGTGTGGCAGATTATGTACACCAGCAAGGACCATCACCACAGCAATTACAAAAAGAAGGATTAGGGTATGTGCTGGCTTCCGTTGGCGATGAAATAGGGCCGGTTGCTTTCAGCAGTTTATGTGCATCCAGAGAGTGGTTGGAAAAAGATGAGGCAAAAGCTTTTATGAGAGCTTATCGAAAAGCACTAATTTATTCGATTGAGGCACCAGCTGAAGAAATAGCGGCAAAAGAAGCAGAAGCAGGTTTTTTCCCTAATATTGATGTTGATGTATTAACTTCAACAATTGAAGCTTACAAAAAACTTGGATGTTGGCAAGCCGATCCGATGATTAGTCCCACCGCTTATGAAAAGCTACTCGATATTTTTGAGTTTAATAGGTTGATATCCACACGTTATTCATACGATACGCTTATTCAATCACCACCGGAATAACGGTTTCTTAGTGCATCAAATCTGAGTCTGGTCAAACATAAAAATTGCCGGGAATTTTGTTTCAGACACTTTTAAAAAACTCAAAAATAACCCTTTAGTATGTTTAGATTCTGATTCAGTCGCGGCTTTATTTCGCACAGATCGGTACATGAATATACCTTATTAGAGCAAAGCAGGAACAATTGCCGAAAGACGGAGCATATAAAAATATGTGACCGATTAAGTGCGAAATAAAACGTCGCCTGAATCAAAAAAATGAATGCGCTGAGAGTGTTTTAGAAATCGAAGCCGAGTTTTAAAGCTGCCTTGGCATTTTTAGCACCATCTTCTGTTCCAGTTCCGATTTTCCCTTCGGTTGTCCACTGGTAACGTCCCTCAGCACCGATGAAGAATCTACTGATTCTGTAATGTATGCTGCCGCCTAATTGAAAAGCGCCCATGTTGGCTGTTTTGCCATTAACGTCAGCACTGACATAACCAAAACCAGGGCCGGCACCGATTTCAAGTTTGGGCATAACCTCAAAAACGTAATGCGGATTCACTTCAACGGTGATAATTGTTGAATCACTGTCCTTATAATTGAAGTAACTTATTTGCTGGCGAATACGATTTGTTGGTGGCTGAAGTAAAGGGCAGTTGATTGATAACTCAATTCCTGTGCCAATTGCGGCATCCCCAATTTTTAATGAAGGTCGCATTTGACCAGCCATTATTGAAATTGTTGGATCAAAAATAAAATCATCATTTACACCAGGAAAAAACTGCCAACTCTTTTCTGCAAAACTGGTAGTTGAAAAAGAGGTTAATAATGCTGCTGATATGGCCATTTTTGTGATGTTTTTCATTGCTTAAATACTACCTTAAATTACGTCGAATAAGAATATCATGGAATGATGATATAGGAACATATTGATCCCACAATGTAAACAGGGAGAACAATATTGATATGTTATCTGATCACCATTTACCATCGAGTTATTGTAGAATACCGCGACAAGAATTTCTCAAAGGCGTTTTTTTAATCCATGCAAAACAGTTTTGTTCATTTACACCTGCATACCGAGTATTCACTGGTTGACGGCATAGTTCGCATAAAACCGTTGTTCAAAGCGGCGGCGGAGTCAGGAATGCCCGCTATTGCGTTAACCGATCAATCTAACTTGTTTGCTATTGTTAAATTTTTTCGCGCGGCTCAACAGGCAGGTGTGAAACCCATATTCGGCTCTGACGTATGGATAGTGAATGAAGAAGACCATGATAAACCGCATCGTGCTGTTTTTTTGAGCCAAAATTATGAAGGTTATTTAAATTTAACTCGTCTGGTTTCCCTTAGTTATCAAAAAGGGCAGCATCGAGGCATTCCAATGCTCCAGTTTGACTGGTTGAAGGATAAATGTGACGGCCTGATTGTATTGCTGGGTCCTAGTAGTGATATTGGGCAACAATTAATCAATGGCGGTGTAGCACAAGCACATTCTGCGGTAAAAAAGTGGCAGACACTTTTTCCTGATCGTTTATATCTTGAAATCATGCGCACAGGTCGGCCAGCTGAAGAAGACCATCTTCATGCTTCAGTGGAGTTTGCTAATATTACTGGATTGCCGGTCGTTGCCAGTAATGATGTTCACTTTCTTAAACAGGGTGATTTTTACGCTCACGAGGCACGGGTTTGTATTAATGAAGGTCGTGTACTTTCAGATAATCGCCGCCCAAAACGTTTTTCCGATGAGCAATATTTGCGCACGCCGGAAGAAATGGTGGAATTATTCTCTGATATTCCCGAGGCGATAGAAAACACGGTAGAAATTGCCAAGCGCTGCAATGTAGAGCTTTCATTGGGAAAAAATTATTTACCTGATTTCCCCGTGCCTGAAGGCATGACCATGGCGGAATATTTTGGTGAACTTTCCCGTGAAGGTCTGGAAAAAAGACTGCTTCGATTATTAAATAAAGAATCACCGAATTACGCTGAAGAACGAAAAGTTTACGACGAACGTCTGCAAATTGAACTTGATGTAATAAATAACATGGGATTCCCCGGTTACTTCCTGATTGTTGCCGATTTTATCAAGTGGGCGAAAGATAATGATATACCTGTAGGCCCTGGTCGAGGTTCCGGTGCGGGTTCGTTGGTGGCTTATGCGTTAACCATTACCGATCTTGATCCGATTGAATACGAATTACTGTTTGAGCGATTTTTAAATCCTGAACGGGTATCTATGCCTGACTTTGACATCGATTTTTGTATGGATAATCGAGATCAGGTTATTGATTATGTGTCGCGTCATTACGGCAAAGATAAAGTGTCACAAATAATCACTTACGGTTCCATGGCGGCAAAAGCGGTCGTGCGCGATTGTGGCCGAGTGCTTGATCAGCCTTATGGTTTTACCGATCGTCTTGCGAAATTGGTCCCCTTTGAAATCGGCATCACGTTAACAAAAGCGCTGGAGCAGGAAGAAGCCCTTCGTACTTTGTATGAAAATGATGAAGACGTTAAAGAGCTTATTGATCTTGCGCTTTCGCTGGAAGGCATCACCCGTAATGCAGGTAAGCACGCCGGTGGTGTAGTTATCGCGCCGACAGCATTAACCGATTTTTCTGCATTGTATTGTGATGAAGAGGGAAATAACCTCGTAACACAATTTGATAAAGATGATGTAGAGGCCGTTGGGCTTGTAAAATTTGACTTTCTTGGTCTGCGAACATTAACCATTATTGACTGGGCCGTAAAAGCGGTTAATGCGCATAAGAAAGAACTCGGCGAAGAGTTGTTGGATATTTCAACTATTCCATTGGTTGATAAAAAAACATTTGATCTATTAAAAGCCTCACAAACCACCGCTATATTTCAGCTTGAGTCCCGTGGTATGAAGGATTTAATCAAGCGCCTTCAGCCAGATTTGTTTGAAGATATTATCGCACTTGTTGCACTGTTTCGTCCTGGTCCATTGCAATCGGGCATGGTTGATGACTTTATAAATCGTAAACACGGACGTGCAAAAGTAGTTTACGATCATCCTGATATCGGCCCTGTTTTACAACCGACTTACGGTGTTATTTTATACCAAGAACAAGTAATGCAAATCGCACAGGTGCTGGCCGGTTATTCACTGGGCGGCGCTGATATGTTACGTCGCGCGATGGGTAAAAAGAAACCGGAAGAAATGGAGAAGCAGCGGACCATTTTTACCGAAGGTTGTTTAAATAATAACATCGATAAAAAAACCTCAACCGGTATTTTTGATTTGATGGAAAAATTTGCTGGTTATGGTTTTAATAAATCACACTCGGCAGCATACGCACTTGTTTCTTATCAAACTGCATGGTTAAAAGCCCATTATCCCGCACCATTTATGGCTGCAGTAATGTCGGCTGATATGGATAACACTGAAAAAGTCGTCATTCTTGTTGAGGAATGCGAGCATATGAAGTTAAACCTTCATCCTCCTTGTGTGAATAGCAGTGATTATCATTTTCGTTCAGTGGATGATGTGCAGCTTAATTACGGGCTTGGTGCAATCAAAGGGTTGGGTGAATCAGCGATAGAAGTGATTGTTGCAGAACGAAAAGCAAACGGCACATTTACCGACATGTTTGAATTTTGCAAACGCGTCGATCTAAAAAAGGTTAATCGACGCTCGCTTGAAACGTTGATCCGGTGTGGCGGTTTAGATGCGCTCGGACCAAATCGCGCAACAATGATGAACAGTCTGACAACGGCGATTCAAATGGCTGATCAACACACAAAAAATGCAGCTGCAGGCATCAGTGATATGTTTGGTTTTGCGTCAATAGAAGCTAACGCTAATACAGAAGCACAATGGGCAGACGTGCCTGAATGGGATGACAAGCGTCGCTTAACCGCCGAAAAAGAAAGCTTGGGTTTGTATTTGACCGGTCATCCAATTGATATGTATCGCGCTGAGCTAAAAAAATTTACTACGGCAAGAATCGCCAATTTGCAATCAGATAAAAAATTAAAAGTGACTGTTGGTGGTTTGTTGGTTGGGATGCGGGTGATTAGAACCAAACGCGGTTCCAATATCGGGATACTGACTATTGACGACAAGAGTGGCAAGCTAGATATCACACTATTTTCTGAAGCGCTGGAAACCTTTCGTCCATTACTGACAATGGATACCGTTATTGTTGCTAGTGGAGAAGTAACTCTGGATGATTTTAGTGGTGGGTTACGTATGCAGGCAAAAGAAATGTACGATATGGACGGTGCTCGAGGTCATTTTGCTCGTCGCATGATTATTAAGCTAAATGACAAGCAGATAAATAATTCGTTTGTGCAGGATATGGCAAATGCATTGAGGCCGTATCAGGAAGGGGAATGCCCAATATTCGTACGATATAGCACATCAAAGGCCTATGCAGGTCTTAGGTTTGGTGAAGAATGGCGCATAAAACCAACAGAAGATTTGATGGTGCAATTGAAAACACTCGCAGGTGAGGACTCAATCGCATTAGAATTTTAGTTAAGGCTTGAAAGTTATTCAATTTCCTTTCCTATTTCTTAGTTAACCTTTTACATACAAAACCTTGCTCGGTTATAATTAACGACTTAATGTTTACTGAATGATCATACAAAAACCATGAATTTAAATTTTCTTGAATTTGAACAGCCGATTGCTGAGCTGGAAGCAAAAATCGAAGAGTTACGTTTTGTCGGGAATGATTCCGAAATTAATATAACAGACGAAATTCAAACTTTAGAAGGTAAGAGCAGGGCGCTGACCGAAAAAATATTTTCAAAGCTAACAGCCTGGGAAATATCACAGCTTGCTCGCCACCCACAACGTCCTTATACACTCGACTATATAGCCCGGATTTTTGATGGCTTTGAAGAGTTACATGGCGACCGAACTTTTGCGGATGATGCTGCACTCGTCGGCGGAGTGGCCTATCTTGACGAAAGACCAGTTATGGTTATTGGCCAACAAAAAGGCCGTGATACCAAAGAAAAAATCCGCCGAAACTTTGGTATGCCTCGTCCAGAAGGGTATCGTAAAGCCATGCGTTTAATGGAAACGGCGGAGCGTTTTAAATTACCCGTTTTGACTTTTATCGATACCCCTGGTGCATACCCCGGTGTTGATGCAGAAGAAAGGGGGCAGTCTGAAGCAATCGCTCGTAATCTGTTTGTTATGGCAAAACTCAAAACTCCTATTATATGTACCGTTATCGGAGAGGGTGGTTCCGGCGGTGCATTAGCGATTGGTGTTGGTGATCGCGTTAATATGCTGCAATACAGCACGTATTCCGTGATTTCCCCCGAAGGCTGCGCATCTATTTTGTGGAAAAGTGCAGAAAAAGCCAGTGATGCCGCCGAGGCAATGGGTATAACATCTGAGCGTTTATCGGAGTTAGGTCTTATTGATAATGTTATTGAAGAGCCGCTTGGTTCAGCTTATCGTGATTTACCTGCCATTTCGGCCAGTATTAAGGCCGTTTTAAACGAGCAGCTTACAGAGCTTACCTCAATGAGTATCGAGGGCGTATTGGATGCACGTTATACGCGCTTGATGTCGCTTGGTAATTACAAAGAATCATGATTGCCGTTATTTGTGCCTGGACCTGTGTCTGGGCTTAAATTTTCCCCGGAGCGACTGCAGCAATCGCTTGAAGAGTTGTTGCAGGCTTCTGGGGTTTTATCTACGGCGCCCTTGTCATTCGTTGTCGGACTAAGTGGTGGTGTAGATTCTGTTGTATTGTTACACGCTTTATCTTCCTTATTAACACCATCTTCACCCGACATATCAAAACCCCTTTTTAAAATTAAAGCCATACATGTTAATCATCAATTGCAGTCAGCTGCGGATGGCTGGCAATCTTTTTGTGTTTCATTTTGTCAAAAATTAAATATTTCTATTGAATGTGTTTCCGTTGATGCAACACCTTCGCAAGGCGAAGGCCCTGAAGCAGCCGCCAGAAATGCACGTTATGCTGCGTTTAAAAATTTATTGTGTGTAGATGATATTTTGTTAACGGGTCATCATCTTGATGACCAAATTGAAACTGTATTTTTACAAATGTTACGAGGTACAGGCGTTGATGGTGCTGCGGGGATTCGTCAGATATCAGTGTTTAATTCAACTTATTTAGTTCGTCCTTTGTTGAGGTTTAGTCGTGAAGAAATTGAAAGTTATGCCAGTGATAATAATTTAACGTGGGTTAATGACCCGAGTAACAGTGAAACAAAATACGATAGAAATTATTTGAGACACGAAGTGTTGCCAGTTATGGAAAAGCGATGGCCTTCTTACCGGCAAACAGTTGGTCGTTTTTCCCAGCACATGCGACAGACCAGTGAGCTTTTAAAGCAGATTTCTGAACAAGATTATCAAGAGACATATAATCAGAAAAAAGGCTGTCTTGAAATTGATGGAATAAACAATTTATCATCCCAGAGAAAAAATAATCTTATTCGTCACTGGATAAACTCATTAGGTTACCAGTCGCCAAGTGATAAACAGTTAAATGAAATTTATACTGTAATAGCAGCACAAGACGATGCTTGTCCAGTTCTTTACTGGGGTGAGGCAGAGCTTCGGCGATTTCAGAATGGTTTGTATTTATTAAATAAGAATAGAGAAAAAATCCCAAGTGATTTTTTAATAAATATTCCCAATTGGCAGCAGGGTCAAAGAGTGAAAATACCCGGTTATGGTGTGCTCGAGTTGGTGTTGTCAAAAGGTGAAGGAATTTCACCATCACGATTGTTATCTGAAAATATTCAGATAACAATCCGTAAAGGTGGCGAAAGATGCAGGCCAAAAAGTAGAAATAAATCCCAGTCATTAAAAAAAATATTTCAGGAAGAAAATACTCCGCCCTGGCTCAGAAATAATATACCAATTGTATTTATAGATGAACAGATTGCCGCAGTCGTCGGTGAGTTTTATTGTGCGCCATTTGCGGTTGAAAATGAAATGGGGCTAAAAATAGTCCATTTAACCGAGTGCTTTGTTAGGGATTAATAATTTTTCTCTTTCTGATAATGAAAAAATAATGTTTTACAATTTATGTATTAGTAGTGTAGCTTTACTGAAGGCGGGGATGATTTATGAGAAATTCACGTTAAATACGGCAAATAAGAATTAGAATAATTGCAGGTTGTTAAAAATGCGTAGTCGGTCACATAAGCGTTATATAACCACGCTGTAAGAGGGAGATTGACAGCCGATATAATTAATAACGGTAGCAAAAAAGCTGTCAGTTTTGTGGTAAAGAGCGGTAGAAAGGGGTGAAATTATGCAGTCAGATGAAAAAAATAATGTTCCTAATGTTAAAGAAGTGGATTTTAATGGGGCTGCAGTTATCGATGCCAGGGGAAGGGAAATCGCGATAACTGAAGATATGATTCAAAGTGCATTTGATAAGTTGCTGCAAGTATCAATGTTACCGGCTAAACTGCGTTAAAAGGCTATTAATTAAGAAAAACCCGGCTTCTGCTACTTTGCAGGCCGGGTTTTTTTGTGCTTTTCGTGTGATATTTTGGCTGAATGATTGCCACGTATGAAATAAAGAAGCCCATCAGTCTGTCAAATTTCATGAGAATTAGAGGCTTTAACACGAGGGGTAGATAGAAAACAGCAAAAATCACTCCAAATCTATTATCGGAGGTTCTCATAAGCAAAAAAAAAGAGCACCAATCGGGTGCTCTTTTAAGGGAGGGTTCACTAAAAAATCACTTAGGGGGGAGAGTGTGAAAACAGCTTAATGAGGAAAGTGTTTTCACTCGTTCTTTTTTAGTGGGACTAGTATCCCTCAATCGGTATATTAAAGATAATAAATTAATAATATAAAAACCATAGATAATAATCTATATGGGTTTTCCGCTGGATTTCCTTTTTAAAGCTGAAGCGGTTCTTGGTTCCTCGCTGTGTCATGAGTATAGTGTAAATTGCCGTATTGGGCTCACGCTCTACGAGTTAACTCAGGTGGATGCGATTCAACTTATTGTAATTATTAAAATAATGTGGTTATTCTAGGTTCGTCTACGGTCTTTGCCGTCACATGAGCATACAATCGGTCTCCAGGCGTTTTGGTATACGCTGGGAAACGGTAAAAAATATCGATAAGAATTACCTTGAAAAAAACTTGCCTGCACTTGAGCCAGAGAAATTAACTGACTTGAAATATATTGGTGTTGATGAAGTTGCAAGGGCAAAAGGACATGACTATATGACAGTCATTTACGATATGGTTAAAGGGTATTTAATCGGCGTAGAAACAGGACGAACGGCCGACGTTTTTACTGCTTTTTTAAAGCGCATACCCTCGAAAACCGCTGAAAACATAGAGGCCGTAGCAATGGACATGGGGCCAGCCTATCAAAAATCAGTAAGAGAACACTGCCTAATGCAAATATCGTATTTGATCGATTTCATGTGATGAAAAATTTTTCGGATGTTATCAAAAATCAACGTCGAATAGAGTTCAGAAAAGCGAATCAGGCCGGAAGGGATTTATTAAAAGGCTGCTATTATTTACTCCTGAAAAATGAAGATAAGTTAACAGATAAGCAATCGGGGAAGCTGAACAACCTGCTATCAGAAAATCAAAATTTGAATGTTTTGTATCTAATGAAAGAGCAATTACAAGCATTATGGAAAAACACAGAAGTTGTCGTCATGAAAAGGGAATTGGAACAATGGTGCGTTATGGCCGATCAAACAAACATGACTTATTTGAAAACATTTGCACGGTCAATGAGAAAGAACATGAACGGTATTTGTAGCTACGCCAAGCATCAGCTAACATCGGCTAGAATTGAGGCGGGCAATGTGAGTATTGGGTTAATAAGGAAATGAGCAAGAGGGATTCGAGACACTGAGTATTTTAAACTAAAAATTAGGCAAACCTCCATTCCCGATGATCAAAGCATGTTCTATTTTGGCCATAACCTGACTAATTAAACCGTAGAACAGGCAAACTTAAAGGTTTTTATTAATATTCTCCGATAGTTACTTCAGGTTCCTAATCAGGTACCGCTGAATATTATTCTCTAATTTCACTGTTTTTATTGAGTATAAAGCTTCAGTTTTTCTAAGATTAAACGTTAAAACATATACCAAAAATGGAAAATGCGGTGTATGACAAACGTAAACGACAGTAATATCCTTGAGGCAAACCTTGGTCGGCTGCTTTTCGGTGATAGATCACCGATGTTATTGCATGTGTGTCTGAAACCTGACGACCCGACTAATGAATCATTGGCGTCACTGGACCCGTTTGAAATGATTAATCTGGGTGTTGGGCGGCGTTATTTTCTTGCTAGATTGAGTACCGGAAAAGGATTTAGCGAACAATTTATTTTGCTCAATATCTATAACGCGAATAATGACAAAAACGCGGTTGATGAGTTGGTAATGCTGGAGCGTTATCGTGACGAAGATCGTATTCCGTTACCAGCAGTGATTGATTTTAATACAGGGTACCAGGCTTCTGGAGACTCTAGTCATTCACCAGCATTTTATTGTCGTAAAACGCGACAATTTTTTAACGTGGAGTGTGTTGTTTGCTCGGGTACACTCGAGTATAAAAAAGATGATGATTGTTTGTATTGTCCTCGGTGCAACGAATTAGATGAAAAAGCAATATCGTATTCTTTTTACGAAAGTTTTGATGATAAAAACGTAACATTATTAGAAGATGTTTTTTCTCAGTACGCTCAAACCGATTCAGCATCAAAGAATATGCCCTGTAGCGGCTGTAAACATGCAAAAAAATGTTTTCCTCAAGTAGAAAAATCATCAACTTCTGTTGTTAATGAATTTCATCACATTATTCCATTTTCCTATGAGCCATTTTCAGTTTATGGTTTTTCATACTTCCCCTTAAACCTTATTGATTATTGTGAACTAGTGTCAGGAAAATCTAAAACTGATTTGTTGGATAAGTTGAGCACAAGCAAAGAATCTGGACGTTATCGCGTATTGTCTGAGTCGGGTAGTTTCACTCAGCGATTAAATGAGCAAAATTACCTCACGGTTAAAATGCCAGATGTTGCCTCGATTTTATCTATAAAGTTACGTGTATTTATGCGTCTTTGTGATGCAATGAACCGATTTGGGGAAGGTGAAAATATTTCAGGGATTGCTCAGGCCGGCATCAATATGGATCTGGAGCAGATGTATGCGGCGGGGGATTCTTTTACCCGAGCAAGAATGGTTTTTTTGCCTCCGTCGGTCAATCTTATTGGCTCAATTGTATTTGATGAATCACATGTGAATAAACACGTTGACGCAGATTCGGCGCCAACAACTTTGTCGGACATATTGTTTTTAATGTTTTTCAAAAATAAAAAAAGTAATGAGTTGAGAATAGAGAAAGCAGTGGATGAGTTGGTTTTAAAGATAGGTGGTGAGGTGGAAGTATCATTAGACAAGCTTTCTAAAATCATTAGTAGCTCTGATGAGTTGTCACTGGTGTTTAGTGCTAAAAGCCTGTTTTATTATGATGTTCAGTCAGGTGCGGAGCTTACTTTGAAAGTAACTCCGCAATTAACTCCGCAATTAACTCAACAGTTGTCTCAAATTGTTTTAATGATTGTCAGGTTAGGCTTGATTCTATCTCAACGAATAAATGCACAGATTTTTTCCTCCTCTGAGGGAGGTCACGAACCCTCGGTTTATTCGTTCGTAAAGATAATTCATGTAATTAAAGAAATGTTTAGCCATGTTGATTATATTCGTACAAGTCAATTGCAAGGTCAGCTGACGCCGGAAGTGGATGAGCAGCTACTGGAAAGTGCGTTGCGAGAAATTATAAAGGATGAAGCCTGGCTGGATTCGATATTTTCGAAAACATCTGCAGTCAATGG
>Ga0224507_10000895_pt1 | contig 11845 bp, 5 predicted proteins | sample SF_Jan12_sed_USG_3_FD_170159 | JGI IMG/M metagenome (GOLD analysis project Ga0224507, IMG submission 170159) | Sediment microbial communities from San Francisco Bay, California, United States - SF_Jan12_sed_USGS_13 | ecosystem: Environmental > Aquatic > Marine > Sediment | place: USA: California...
TTCATCTTTTCCCGCACGCCTTCTTTCTTCCACGGTTTCAATGCCGTGATCAATGCTGTTGCGGATGATATGGATCAAAGGACCTGAAATCTCTTCAAGGATCGTTTTGTCCATTTCAGTGTCCTCGCCCCGTATCTTAAAATTTACTTTTTTATCCGTTTGATGGACCAGATCTCTTACATATCTCGGGTAACGTTTAAAGAGGTGGGCGATAGGGCGCATCCGCACATTCAACACACCATCCTGGATTTCGCTGGAAACGCGGCCAAGTGTAGTATTTGCCTCATTCATTCTGAGGGCGTAATCATGCAGCGGCCTTAATTCATCGGGATTAAGCCGGGCAGTTTTACGAAGGTACTCATGCATTTCGCCAATATCATTATACAGTTGGGAGATGTTGGACCGGCTGATAACCAGTTCTCCCACCTGTTTCACCAGATGGTCGATTTTACCTGTATCCACCTGGATACTTTGTCTCAACTGCGGAGGGTTGAGAGGATCAGTCAACCTTCTTTCTTCGGGACCGCGGCGGCGGTCAGTGTAATTCAGGCGACGGTCTGCACCATCCGTTCGCTGCAAGGTATGCTCGGCGGGCTGTTCATAACCGGTGCGTGAAGCTGTTTTATCCGCTGCCGCCGCAGTATCCGGAGAAACAGATGAAAAGTCCATTTTCATGCCGGAGGGATGCTGTCCTGATTTTAACGGGGTTGTTTCGGTTGTTGCCAGTCCTTCACCTGTCAATATTTCATTGATGACGTCATCGATTGATTTCAGGCCGGCCGTTTGTTGGCCAAATTCACTCATATCCAAGGCATTGCTGAGCTTGTCAAAGAGCATTTGATCGGTTTCCGTATCGAATGCCCCGCTTAATCCATTATGGTGCAAGGAATCCATTTCGGCATCAAGGGCATTGCTGAGTCTTTCAAATAGCATCTGTTCGTCGGCAAACGGCAGGGTATGTACCGGCTTGGATGAAGTTTCCGGGATTTTTTCCTTCTCATCCATTTCGGCACCATGATAAGCCTGAGGCGGGATTTCATCCGGCAGCTCGATGAGGCCGGCGAACACCTGGCGAATTGTATCTATTTTTTCCGGCATATAATCAAGCCGCACAGGCTGTCCATCGGAGAGCTTGTGCAGCGATAGATTAATGTCTTGCTGCCATTGACGATAAAATTTCTCCAGATGTTCATAGTCCATGTAATTGGACGATGAGCGTAATTTTTCGATTAGATCCGCGCACTGCCGGAGAACCGGCAGCTTGTCTTCGGCCTGTTGATATTCATTCGTGAGACCTTGCAGGGCAATAATGTTTTTCTGGAGCAGTTGTATATAAACGGCAAGCAGATCCTGATCATATTCTTCATTCTGTATTTCTTCTTTCAGCAGGGAAAGAGCTTGCCCCGGATCTTCTTCCTGATCGATTGACTCCGCTGAAACATTAGCGAGAGATTCCAGGGCACCGCTCAGCTTTGCGAACAGCTCCTTCCTCCTGACATCGGAATCGGCTAAGGGCTCTCTATTCTGTACAAAGGTTTCGTCAAATGATACATCCTCTCCGAAATTGTCATCTTCGTCAGCTAATTCCGGATGAGCCTGATCATATTCGTCTTCAGATGATGCAAAATCGATCTCATCCGCGGAACTTTTACCGCTCTCTTCAGACATGGCGGCAACCGGTTCCATTTCTCTGCTCATCGGAATTTGTTCGTTGGAATATAGGGCAGGCTTTTCATTGATTTTTGCCTTCACATCTTCAATCTGCGGAAATATCCGGGTAATTGTCCTGATGTTCGTGTCCATGAAATCAAAAGAAACCGGGTTTCCTATTGAGAGTTGGAGATCGGTCATCTCCAGTTCGGCAATCCATTGACCATAGAACTCGGTCAGCTTTTCATATCCCATATAGTTTGCTGATGAATGGAGAGCAGTTACCAGATCAGAACATTGATTGATCAGGGATGTCATGTTTGGCGCTGTGGAAAAACTTTTTATCAGGGTGCGGAGCAGTGATATGTTTTCCTGCAGCTGCTGGATGAAGATGAGAAACAGTTCCTCATCAAAGTCTTCCACTTCAACCTCCTCTTTCAGGGAGGCAATGTCAATTATCGGTTGTGCGGAACGGGAAGATTCTTTAATCGGCATGTTGCCTTTTTTCTCAGGTTCTGCGCCAGAAACTGTTGATTCCTCCAAAGTGTCAAAGAACTGGTCAAGCTTGTCTTCCAGGTCCGTCAGCTGAACATTTATATCGGCAGACTGCTCCCGTGTTTCTTCCGGCTTTTTATCAGGCTCTTTTTCAGGCAGAGCAGTAATTATTGGGGAATTATCTGTGAAGTCATTTTCATTCGCTTCGTCAACTGCGCCGAACAGATCGCTGAACTGTTCAGATTCAGGTAATTTTTCTTTTATTCCAGCAAATTTTACGTTCCCCTCAGCAGATAACGCGGCAGCAGACGGTTGGTTTGTTTCCTCATCAACTTTTTCAGCAGATGCCTGATCCGCATTTATTTTTTCAATTCCCGGAAAGGCTTCGGCAACGATTCTTAGATTCCTGTCCATGAAATCAAATGATGCAGGTTTCCCGTTGGAAAGCTCATGGCTATTCATCTCCAGTTCGGCAATCCATTGGCTGTAAAACGCGGTCAGCAGGTCATATCCCATATAGTTGGCGGAAGAGTGAAGTCTGGAAATCAGATCCGAACACCGTATGATAAGCTGAAACTTGTCCGGCGCGTCAATTAAATTTCCGGACAGGGTGCGGAGCAGAGAGATATTTTTCTGCAGCTGCAGGCTGAAAATATGAAAAAGCTCTTCATCGTGCTCTTCAGCTTCAATCTCGTTTTTCAGAGAGGTGCTATCAATATCCGGACGAGCCTGAAGGGGAGATTTCTTTTCCGTTTGTGCAGTATCATTTGCCGTTGTTTGAGCATGGGAGGTTGACTCCTTCTCATTATCAAAGAAATGGTCAGGTTTCTGCTCCAGTTCCGCCAGCGGTGCATTCATGCGGACTGCAGGTTCCAGTTCTTTTTCTACTTTGCAGTCAATTTTTTCACCGTCCACGGCAAGGTCATATTCATGTTCGAACAATCTGCCCGGGGGAATATTTTCAATCCCGTTGTGCATGTCTTCATGTTTTTTGATCCGGGCCAGAATGTCTTCGATGCTTGCTCTTTCTTCCTGATAGTTTCGCAGGTCTTCAGCAAGCAATGCAATACGGTCCTTTCCATCTATCAGGGTGTCTATTATTTCCTGGTTGAGAGTTTTCTCCCCCTGTCGGACAAGTTCGAGCAGGTTCTCCAGTTTATGAGATAATTCAGCAACACGTTTCACCCCGACAAACTGGGCGCTTCCCTTGATCGTGTGGACAGCCCTGAAAGCGGCATTGATGGTCTCCGGGTCATCAACTGCATACTCTAGCCTTAAAAGACTGGATTCAAGCTCTTCCATTTGCTCTTGCGCTTCAACAATAAAATCGGTGATCATTGACGAATCAATCATGGATATCGTTTTTTCGCTCCTTCGAGTAGTTGCATTTCATCAATGGGCCAGTGCTGTATCTTTTCATGACTGATCATCCTGCGCAGAACATGAGAATTGCACGGAGAGTTATTTGTCATTTCCAGGAAATATTCTGTTGAAGTCCGGGAGAACGATCAATGTTTCACCGAAAGAACAGGTACCCGCGATATAGTAAGAATCGATTGCCGGTAACGCCTGTTCTGTTCCAGTTTTGATATTCTTCGGATGGACTTTAAGCACACTGGTGACCGTATCGACACTTATACCCGTGAGCATACCCTGGATATCAAGTACGATAATCACCCTGTCATTGGTACCTGGTTCCTTATTTAAAAGATGCAGCCTCTTGCGAAAGTCAATCAGGGGAAAGATGTTTCCCCGCAGGTTTGCTATACCTTCAACATAGTCCGGGGCATTAGGTACTGATGTCAGGGAAGCAGCGCGGATGATTTCATGCACCAACAAAATATCAACCCCAAAGAAGGTGTCATTTATGATAAAGACGACAAGCTGCTGTACCTCACCTGAATCCGGCTTTTCAGTAATTTCATGAGTATGCAATTGATTCATGATTGATTCTCTTTACTCAACCCTTTTTGCTGTATTTGACTATTGCCTTTTTCAGTCTTTTTTTTATCAGTGCTTCCTTGTCGATTTTATCCGCTGAGTCCTTATTGTCTTTTGGCGTTGTTTTTTTTATATGTTCCGCGCTATTTTCAAGTTTCATGTTTTTATGAAATACACCATGCGCCGCTCTTTTGGGTGGACTTGCTGAATCTGCCTGTTCTTCCGACTTCACCTTCTCCCCGGTCGGCAGATTTTCAGGATTCTGCAGTTCAACTTTGTCCTGCCTGAACCGACGGAACCGTTTATCTGAAGCAGAGACCCGGCTTTCCTGGTCTTTTGAGGTTTCTTCGCCTGCAGTTTTTAGTTCTGCATCGAATGAATGTTCCTGGGCACCTTCCAGCAGCTTTTCATAAAAATCAGTCTGTTCCACGGCGAGTTCGGATATTTTTGCCGTTCGTTCAGTCATTGCAGCCAAAGTGCTGTCAATGGACCTTGTGTATTCCATTGCCTCTACAATGAGTTCGCTGTGTGCTGATGTTTGTTCAGCAACAGATGCGATATCTATTACAGCATCTCCAAGGTCGGTGTTCAGTTCACGGGCCAGAGCATCCGCATTAAGGGCAGTCTCTTTAAGGCGTACGACCAGGCCCATTGCTTCACTGATCGCGGTTGTAAATCCTGCTGGTAAAAAAGCGGTATCATCAGCTATCTGCTTGGCGAGATAATTTTCCCCGGGAACATTATCTAGGCCATGATCGGCGATATCAAAATGACTGGCAGCTTGAAACTGCCAGTCATTATTTTTCATGAGGAGAGAGATTTCATTCGCAGCATCAGATGAACGCTGGGCAAGATTGCCGACCTCGTCAGCTATGAGCGCAAAACCTTTTCCATGGGCACCTGCCCGGGCCGCTTCAATGGATGCATTCAGCGAAAGGAGATTTGTCTGTTCCGCAATTTCCGTTATTGCATCAATAAGGACGGAAAACTGGTCAGGCAGGGCGGATATCGTTCTTTGATCCGCCTTCGTCTCCCGTGAAAATATTTGATTTGTTGCCTGGCCCGGTGCTTCCGAGATGGTTTTAACAGCATCCGCAATATTGTCTCCTGCCAGATTGAGTTGCGAGATAATTTCACCCTGCAATAGGGTTGTATCGGAAAATTTAGCAGCGGTTTCTCCCAACCCCCTTATCCGAGTTTCCGCAGCGGATGTTCCTTCGTTTAGTTCTTGGGCGGAAACGGAAATTTTGTTTAAGAGAACTTCCAGTTCTCCGGAATCAGTGCTGACCTCGATGGTTCTATCTTTTGTTATATCAATAGATCCGGACAACTCCACAGCGGTTTCCTGCATCCGGGAAATCATATCAACCGGCATTTTCAGCACATGGGTTTCGCCTGCAGTTTTTTTCTCTGTTGCGGCTTGAAATTTACGGCCATGATCGTGCTTGTCAGCTGTTGGTTGAAATCCACGGGTTTTATCGGAAGAGGCGGTGATACTCCTGGTTGTGACAAAAGCAAGAAAAATGCCCAGAAGCATAACGATACCGCCGGAAATGGCGATATTTTGTCTGGTATTTAAGGCCCCTGCAATAAACTTTCTGTCCGTTGACGAGTGATTGAGAACCTCGGCTTTTGCATTGGCAAGGATTGCCTGGACATGCTTGAGCGCGGGAAGTAATTCATTTGTATAAATCCTGGCTGGTGTTTTTAAATCCTTTCTTTTGGAATTGTACCATTCATTAACTTCTTCGATCAGAGAATCTGTTTTTTGAAAAACAGGTTCAGCCGCTCTTTTATAATAGGAAATGGCTCCAAGCCGGTCACCGCTGATGAGAAATTTCTGAGTATCGGAGATGTTGCCATGCAGCTTTTTGTGCATGGGCTCAAGTTCCGCCAGCAATTTAGCAATTTCCGGGTCTGAATGTATTAATGCCTTTGTTTCATCGGCATATATCCACTTGCCCAATAAACACTTTGTCGGGTCAGTCTGTATATTATCGAGTGTACTCTTTACGTCATCCAGAAGAGCCTCTCTGATATCATTTTTCCAGGACTGCTGTTCGGATTTGACCTGCCGGATAAAAGTATCGAATCGAGGAGTAACCTGTCGGCGGGAATTGATAATTTCTCCGGCAGCAGAATGCATTTTTGCATGCGGTTCCTCCATGCCTTTAAAAACGGGTTTCAGGGAAGGGACAAGTGACTCGGCCTCTTTTCGGCCTTTTCCATAAAGCCAAAGCCCAAAGCTGCATTTATGGTCATCGGTTTGAACGTTGGGGCCTGTGCTCATCTCATCTGTAAGGAGTAAATTGACATCGGCGGTCCAGGAGAGGAGATCGATATCCTTGTGAGTAATTTCTGCAAGCAGCTCATCGCCCTGTATTACTTTATCTGAACTGTTAACCAGATAACCTGTAGTCTGAAAACTGAAAAATATAAAAACCGCCATCAGTGCCAGCAGTGTAGAAAATCCGATCAAGAGCCTGGCGGCAGCGGATAAAGCTTTTTCCTTCATGTAATCCCTCTTCTGTTTATTGAATACCTTTGTCGGACAATGTGTCATGCCAAGGGCCAAGGTATTTCAGCAGTACCTTTTCACTCATTTTTATACCGTGATAGAGATCAAAGGGCCTGCATGCAAATTTTATTGACGGTGTCCGCAATTTTTGATTCCGGCATCATGCTGTGTTTGCCGATATGCTTTCGGGCATTTTCAGCCATCTCCTTGTAAAGGCAGTAGGCAGGATTTTGTATAATGGTTGTTCCGCCAACCCGTTTTATTTCCTTAAATCCTTCGGTTCCGTCATCTCCAGAACCCGAAAGGATTACCCCGATTGATTTTTCCTTAAATAACTCTGCCATGGAAAACATCAGCATGTTGATTGAGTTGCCGCTGGACCACGAAGGAGCAGGGTTCACCTGCATGGTCAGTTTTCCGGCTTCGTCTGGCTGAAGACTTACATACTCCCTGCCGGAAGCCAGGTAGCAGGTTGCTCCTTCTACCGGCAATCCGTTCACGGCCCTTCGTATTTTTAAGGTACAGTGCCTGTCGAGATAATTGATAAATGCATCAACATGCTGGGGGATTGCGTGCAGCATGATCAAGTAGGCTATCGGCAAATCATTCGAAAGGTAGGGGATTATTTTCAAAAGTGCAGCATATCCCCCTTCTGCCGCACCCATACATACCACCCGTTTACATCCGGTCCGGTTTCCTGCCGCCTTTTTTTTCTTACCACTGACGGAACGGATGTATTTTGCAGACTCAATTTTTACCCTTGAGGCCAGGTGAATCTTATGGATGATTTCATTAAATTGCTTCGGCATATCCAGGTTGGCGATGTTTGATGGTTTGGCCATAAATCCAACCGCTCCGTATTTAAGCGTATCAAAGGGTATTGATGCGCCTTCCAGGGCAATTGCGCTGAGCATGATGGTTGGTGTTGGAGACTCAATCATCATATGTTTGAGGGTCGTCAGGCCATCCATAACCGGCATTTGGATATCAAGGGTAACAACATCGGGTTTTTTCTGTTTGATGAGTTCAAGCGCTTCCCTGCCGTTGGACGCTACACCGACAATCTCAAGGGTTTCGTCAGTTGACAGAATTTTTTTGAGGTTCTGGCGTATCAACCTGGAATCGTCAACTACCAGGACCCTGCAGCGGGGAAGGTATTTGGGAGAAGCTGATTTCTGTTGCACCGTGACCCGCCGCACAGGTTTAACCTGGGGTTGCAGCTTGGCAGTTATATTTTCTTGCTGGTCTCTGGCAAGAGGTTTGAAGCCCGTCCCTTTCATTATCCGCGCAGTAAGTTCTCCATTGCCCTGTTTTGCAGAATGCAATTCGGGCGGCTCTTTGAACCAGCATTTAGCCGGTTTCCAGCTGAGCATTTCCTCAACAGCTTCGAGCCCGGTAAGGTTGTCATACCAAGCATCACATAACATGCCTTTCTTAAAATAAAATGACCCTTTTTTGCTTCCTTCGGTTCGTATATCCAGTAAACAGCTTTTCCCGCTGACATGAATAAGCGGGAGGATAGAGGCAGGATAGATTCCGGTCATGACCGGGGATTTATTCATTATATTGATAACCTTTATCAATTCACTCTGCAACCTGATATTATCAAACGGTTTATTCAGGTAACTTAAAAGGCTGTCACCCTCGGTATTTTTTTGGAGAACTCCTTCCTGACGCGGGGTAGAGACAATACTTACAACATGAGGAAATTTTCTGGTCATGACGGCCAGGAGTTCAAGACCGTCCAATTTGGGCATATCAATGTCTGTTACGACCAGCGATATTCTCTGTGTGGCGAGTAGACAGAGGGCATGATTACCGTTATGAGCTGTCAGTATCTCAAACTTTTTCAAACCGTTTTTTAAACGGTTCGCAAAAGCAAAATCATCGTCAACAATGAGAATTTTGTCTATTCCCATGAACAGTCCGGATTTTTCATGTTAAATGGAAAATATTGATAAATATATCATGAATATAAAATATACCCTGCATGAATAAAAGGGAGAAGAAAAATAATAAAAAATGATGCCTTTGATTTAATATTAAACTCAATCGTATGAATTTTTATCCTGTTCTATCCAATGCCTCCCGACCGTAAAGGGAAAGAATTCGTGACAACCATTTTTCGGAGAGCGTACTCTTTTCTTGAGTAATCATTCGGATTGAATATAATGTGAAATAAGTTAGTTATGAACACGTAAATATTTTAACTGTTGCCGATGCGAGCGCAAAAGTTACAAGTGTTCTTTTCGGCAGGTAATTTTAACAATTGAATTCCAGTGTATTGATTAATGGATCAATTACCTTATAAAGATTTTAACGGTTATCTTGAAGGGATAACTCTTGCTGACATTATACAGCTTGCCTGTCTTGAACGCTACGAGAGCAAGCTTGAGGTCAGGGGGGAGGATTTTCAGGGGAAGGTATATTTTTCCGGGGGAGAGATTGTCCATGCTGAGACGGGAAGCCTTACAGGGCAGGAGGCTTTTGTAGAGATGCTTTGTTGTCCGGCGGGTGTATTTTCTTTCACCCCCGGAAGATCAGAGAGACAGACGATTAATATATCCTGGAACCTGCTGCTTATGGAGGCAACAAGGTTAGTTGACGAGCGTAATCATATTGAGCCGAAACAGCAGGCACAGGAATTAAAGATTGTTGTTGTCGATGATTCCCATATTTTTTCCAAGGCGCTGATCAAGCTTTTCAATAAAGAAATCGGAGCTAAAATCGTTGGTAAGGCATCCAACGGCAAGGAAGCAATAAGATATCTTGAGTTGGAAAAACCGGACCTGGTCACACTTGATATCAATATGCCGGTTATGAGCGGAGACGTGGCCCTGAAACATATAATGATCCGTACCCCGGCACCCGTCGTGCTGATGAGCAGCTTTAACGAAAGAAATTTTTCTTTAATGATGGAATATCTCTGTATTGGTGCAGTCGATCTGGTTGAAAAACCGACAAATGCAGAATCATGGTATATTGTGAAGAAAAGGCTCGCCAGGCTGGTAAAAAACATTTCGCAATTTACCTTGAAAAATGTTCGCAGGTCAAAAAAACCGCAATCGGTCCATACCAAAATGGATATAGGCGGCCCGGCTAAAAAACTCGTTCTTATCCTTGGAGGACTGGGAGCCCTTATCGAACTGCAGAAGATTATAACCTCGATCAGGCATACCGAATCAGCGGCAGGCCTTGTTTTTCTGGACCTCTATCCGGGGGTGACAAAGTATCTTGCGGATTATTTTTCAAAGCTGACACCCTGCAATCCGATGACCATGAAATCAGGTGAACCTCTGCTGGTTTCTCAGGTCGGGATAACGTACTGGCACGGCTCGTGGGAAATAATGAATATCGATGGAGTTGCTTTCCCTGTCATGCACAGGGAGAACGGTCTCCTTGATGTGAATGGACTTCTTTTATCTGCGGTCCGGTTTTTTGGCGATCAACTGACGGTTGTGATCTTAAGCGGAACAGATCTGGATATGCAGGAAGGGCTTGCAGAAGTATCAAACCATGAGGGGAAAATATTGCTGCAGGATCCTTCTTCCTGCCTTTTTCCCGATTCTCTTGTCAAACTGGAAGAACTGCAGTTGCATGACGCTTATTTTTCGGTGGAAAATATCGAGGATATTCTTTGAGTAAAAAGTTGCAATGATGTTGGTCAGAACCGGTGCGCATTGAAATCCATCAAATGATTATTTTCATTAAATTCAACACATCATTCGATTTCACCAACGAATATTCAGTCCGATAAAAGGGCCCTGCTCTAAAGCATCATAGGTGTAGCGCTCCATTCCTGTTTCGACATTGTTGTAATCAAAAGCCAGCAGCTTGTAGCCGAAGTAGAACGAACCCCAGTCCTCAAGACGGTAATCAAAAACCGCGGCGACATTCCAGGCAATGTTTTTTCCGCCGGCCCCGGCACCGATATCTCCACGGCCAATAAACGACCAGTTTTCAGAAATATGGCTGAAAAATCTTAAGCCGACAAAAGTATTCCGCCACCATTCATCATTCTCGACGAGTCCGGTCTGGCGTTCGACATCCAGTGCTGCCGGCTCATCCTGATTTTTGTATCGTGTACCTGCCAGTACCTCAAAATCAGTATTATTCCAGTTGGCGAATCGATACGAGGCACCTAATTCAGTAATCTGGGCTTTTAAATCAATGGGTTCATAAAGAGGGAGCATTTTAGCCGATGGATCGAGTTCGATATATTGATAATCCGCGAAAAGAGTCCAGTCGTTTTTTTGAGCTTTAAGATGAATTTTCTGACCTTGGAAGTTGCTCTCCAGGAACTCATCCGAGAAATTGAGACCCAGTGATTCGCTCCACGGGTTATTTTTTGAGGTTCCGTCAATATTTATCCCCTGAAGGAAAAAAGGTGTCAGCGTAAAACGCCAGTCGTCGGGAGTTGTTTTGGATTCAGCAACTACCGGATAGGCGATTCCGATCATGCAACATGTGATAAGAATTTTTACGAAAAATCCTTTTTTCATCAAGCTTACTCCTAATAGTGGAACCAGAAACTTATTCTGATAATTAAGTTGCAATAAGAAGGCCGTTTTTGAAAAAAACAGTAATCCTCAATTATTCCATAATATTCCACATCATCAGTCAAATAATAATAATGATAACTATAATTAAAAAACTGGTTATTTAACCAATATTTTATGGGGAAATAACCATAAATGACGGTGCAAAAAATAACACGGCTATCTTTAGCTTTATCTTTCAATTTCTAATAGTTAAATTATTGTTGGGTGGAAATAGGTTGGTAACTGTAAATGATGTTGGCGATAGGAGGGTATGTTGACTTTCTAGGTTTATAATTGTTATATATATAAGAGCCTGAATATTTTGAATATTCCATGAATTAATGTCTGACGTGAGATCAATACAATAAAAGCCACAATACGATCACTGAATCTCTTCATTGCAGCAATAGTATTTCTATTCTTTCTCAGCAGTTCTATTTATGGCAATAGTTGCACTGCTGAGAAAATGCCAACACTTCTTTTTAATCTCCTTGCCGCCGCTGATCCCTACATTTTCGCACAGAACAATGGCATCAGGTTGAAGGAAGGGATGATCAGGGTGGTGATGCTCGTTGATGAGCACTTTTCTTCCGGAAATTTAATTGTTGAATACGACCTCAGAGACTATCAGAAGAAAAACAATCTGGTTTTTGCTTATATATCCCTTGATAATTTGAAGAAGATTTGTGAGGAAAACTCT
>Ga0224507_10000900_pt1 | contig 11816 bp, 7 predicted proteins | sample SF_Jan12_sed_USG_3_FD_170159 | JGI IMG/M metagenome (GOLD analysis project Ga0224507, IMG submission 170159) | Sediment microbial communities from San Francisco Bay, California, United States - SF_Jan12_sed_USGS_13 | ecosystem: Environmental > Aquatic > Marine > Sediment | place: USA: California...
CCTTAACTTTATCGTCTTTGCGGAAACTTCTCTCAGCATTAATAATACGAGCAGTACAGAACTGGGGCTCCACCTGCACCACCTCCACTTCTCCAATTTGTTTAGCTATCCCTTTCAATACTTTGCCCTTATAGGTAATGGATTTACCTTCCTCCAAGACCATAAACCTAGTACCCAGTACCACCCCCTGTTGTTCCCCAAGGTTAACAATTACCTTATCCACCGAAGGTTCCACTATAAATCCGCGCAAGGGATAACCTTTGATTACCGTTTCCAAAACTTCCCGATAAAGAGTGTCCGTTTCTTTCACCAGAGCCAAAGACCCGCCTGTTAATTTACGGGTAAATACTTTTGCAACCCTGGTGGTTTCAGTATCTATGAGCCGCAAGCTAAGCAAAGTTGAATTGGGCAAATTCATAAGCGACCCGCTACCTATAATCTTCGCCGCCAAAATTCTACCCAATTTCAGAGTCACCGCCGGATCAGCCAGCTCAGAAGAACCAAGGTTAAGTTCTTCCAATAAAGCGTCCAAGACAGTACGTTCAACCACCTGCAAGCGACCAGAGTTATTTAACTCATCCGTCAAACGACCGGTCAGCACCAGAGAGAGTCCATCACGCTGGGCCAGCCCACCTTTTTCCTGAAAATCAATAAAGGAAAGAACCATAGGTCGGGAAGTCCAAGTATCTTTATCAATTACGGGCGCAGTTCGTTGCTCTCGATAACGGGCCGCCAGCTCCTTAACCAGGGAATCCACCCGCTCACGCCTGGCTATATCCCTTTGCAGCTCAATCATTTCCTGCGCCTTAGCCGCCAGCACCTCGGAAAATGCATCATCTTTATTAATCTTCATAGCCCGCTGAAAATCGAACAAGGCCTTTTCCCAGTTCCCTTCCTTTTGATAGGTAACGCCCTTATTGGACATGGCTTCGATGAAATATGGGTCTATATCCACCGCCCGATCATACAATTGGCGAGCCTGTTGATAATTGCCACGTTCCGTCTCCAACCTCCCCAACTGGTTATAGGCCAGGCTTTTCTGATAGGGATATCCATCGGGGTTAACCACGGCCAACTCATATTCCGATGCCGCTTGCTCTTTTTTGTTTTGAGCATAAAGAATATCACCCTTCACCAAGTGAACGTATCCACGCTCTGGTGCTTTTTCAGATACCTCTTCTATGGCTTCTAGGGCCTTTTTCGTTTCACCCTTTTTAGCGTAAACAGCAGCTAGACCTTCCTTGCCTATTATTTCCCCTTTGGTATCCTCTGTGGCCAAATCCTGGAATACTTGCTCTGCTTCATCATATTTTTCGGCTTTGAGCGCTGCATAGCCATAAACTGATTTGGCATCAATACTGGAAGGATTTTCCTTTTGAGCCTCTTTACTAAGCGCTTGAGCAAACAAGGGTTGATTACGCTGCAATTCTCTTTGGGCTAAGCGTAATAACATTTTCTCAGTACCCCGCCCTCCCCCCTGGAGGTAATCGATAATTTTCATATCCGGCCCGATGATACAGGTAACCGGTAATATGATATCGGCCGAATATAGCCCGCTCACCTTGCCGTCATCGGGCAGGATGGGAAATGTTGTTCCATTGGTCATAATAAATTTGGAAACTGCCTGTTTATCAGCTTGGGTTATTCCCCATACCACCAAATCGGTCTGTTGATATTGTTTATGTAATGCTCCCAGGGTTAGTAAGCCTTCGATGCTTGATTTAGAATCCAGGGAGAAAAAGTAGAGTACTATAAGCTGGTGGTTACTCATCTTGGCAAGGGAGCGCTGTTGGCCATAGCCATCTTTTAGTGTAAAATCGGGGGATAGTGCTCCGACCATGGTTGCTCCACTACACGGAAATGAGTACAAGACAACTACGGTTAACCATACCAAAAGATAGGTATTTTTTTTCATAATAGGCCTCCAGTTTATACAATATATTTGGACGAGTTTTTATTTCGTGCCATCCAGTTATAATTCTTTGATTCGGTAAGTTTTTTTTATTTTTCAACCCCAAAGAAAGATACCCATAGGGGGCAATTTTGTTAATTTAGGGTTTGCAAGGTCGCTTTTTGATTTTGCCGGGCGGCCACAGGGGGCCGCCCCTACGACTTCCGGGTAGATTCAACGTTTGGGAAAATTGAAAGCTTTTGCTTATATCAAGAGTATTGCCCACAAAGGTTGCCTCTACAGTCCTGTGCAATTCGTACCTCATCAGAATCTTACAATTTCTATCTTCGTGGACCATTAGTCAAAAATTCTCGATTTCTTCATTTTCTCACATTTAATGCTCTGACTGCAAAGGAATTGTTAACTGCACCACCCCTCCTTTTCGCAAATCTAACTGAGCCTGATAATCCAGGTGATCCAATAATTTCAAACGAACCTCGTACTTAGCGGCATGCAAATTTATATCAAAAGGAGTCTTGCCCATGAAAGACCCGTCAATATAGATATCCGCTCCCTGGGGAGAAGATTGAAGCTGAAGCAAAGCTAGTAATGCAGCATCATTGGCTGTTGGTTCATCAGTTTTAACAGGCTGGGTTATATTTTTGGAAACAGAGGCCACTGGTTCTACAACTTCTTCAGACCCAACCACATCTTCCTCAGGTATTTTATCCGGGACAACAGGCAAAGATTCAACAAGGGGAACTAAGACCGGTTTTTCAGATACCCTTTCCTTAAAAATATATACCCCACCAAGCACAACAGCTATGACCAGAAATACCATACCACTTAGCGCCCATGAACTGAGCCTTAGCTTGTCTGTAGGCTTCACGACTGGCGGAGGCAATTCCTCCTGAGCATCGACCAGGACGGATTTTTCTGCACCTTGTTCACCCTCTGACGAGGTAAAATGCGTTGTGCTCACATGGGTTTCCAGATCGTGCTCATTGGAGCTAAGGCTAACAGTAGAAGTCTTTGTTTCAAAACCGCCTTTCGAGGGAGTTATCCGAACAGTAGCATCGTCAATCCCGTCTATTCTCTCATTTGGGCTCATGCGTACTGTAGCAGATTCGCTTATAGTCTTATCCCCTAAAAGCGGTAAAACATTTTCCAGACTTGATACCAGCTGGGCACCGGAACCTTGCCGACTGTCGGGAAACTTACCCAAACCTTTCATTATAATCTCGGAGAGGGCTAGGGGTATGGCAGCGTGGGTTTCATGGGGCGTCTGCGGTTTTCCATCAGCAATAGCACGAAAGATTGCGGTTATGTTCTCTCCAATAAAGGGTCGCCTACCGGTGGTCAATTCATAAAGGATAACGCAGAGTGAAAAAATATCAGAGCGCCCATCAACCCCCTGCCCTGCAATCTGCTCTGGCGACATATAGAGTGGAGTACCCAGCATCTCACCCGGCATGGTTTGTTTATGGCTATGGGAGTCATCAACATGGGCGATACCGAAGTCAGTAATTTTAATGAGTTTATCAGGAGTATATATTATATTGGAAGGTTTGATATCCCTATGAACAACCCCTCTTTTATGCGCATAATCGAGAGCATTTGCCGCTTGAATTCCAATATCAATCACTTCCCTAAAAGTAAATTTCTGAACCGCCATCAATTCGTCAAAAGGCGTTCCTTCCAAATACTCCATGGCAATATAGATTGTTTTGTGATCCCGGCCGATATCGTAAACCATCACAATACCTGGATGGGACAGACGCCCTACAGCAACAGCCTCCTTGAGAAAACGTTGTACATAATCCTCACTACTCATCCGCTCCTTCCGAAGCACCTTGAGAGCCACCATCCGATCAATATGCGGATCACGAGCCAGGTAGACAATTCCCATGGCTCCGTGGCCCAATTCCTCTATTATCTCATAGCGATTATATTTCATTATTTAATCCGAAAACCGTCCACTTATTTTTAAATCAAACAGCTAAACATTATTTTGACAACAAATTGAAACGACAGAAACAGACATAACTTCTTACAACATAGCGTTCTAATGTTGCTTTATTAAATCATCAAGGAAATCGATAATAGTTGGCAGCGGTATGAGAAAACCGATATTTTCCATGGAACGATAACGCCCCTTAACCATAGCCACCAAACGCCCTGAGGTATCAAACACCGGGCTGCCACTACTGCCAGGCTTAATCGTTATATTTACCTGGTATAATACCAAATTATCGGCCTTACGGGGTGGGCTATCAACAACCCCTTCATATACAACTCCGATTAGTGGTTCTGGACAACCGATGGTATAGATGGAGTCTCCCATTTCTAAAAGCGATCTTTCAGCAAAAAGAGAGATAGGGAATTTAAGGGTAGACCGTATACGAATAAGGGCAAGATCACGATGAATATCAAGCTTGATAATTTCACCGAGATAGTCGACACCTGTGGCAAATATGACCCGCACTTCCTCATGGGCCCGCAAATCATGGGCAGTACACAACACTAAACCACCACTGTCGATGACAAAACCGGTAAATTGAATATGCCTCCCGGCACTTAAAACCCGGACACACACAACCGCTGAAGCGTTGGCTTGCACAGCTTCCGGCACGGATGGTTCTGCCGAAGATTTCATATCATTATGCTGGGCCAGCTCCCCCTTTAACCTTCCTGCCAGCGCTTGCCAAAACGATTTGCTCTCCTCAGTCAAGACCTCGCTCCCAGAATGGCGAAGTAACCGAACGTTGGCACCAAGGGAGGTATGTGGTTCCACCATAACCTCCCACTCCTCTCCACCATTAACAGCCAAAAGATGAATCCGTCCACCCTCAGAAAAGCTTTGCTTAATCTGGTAACCTTTATTGGTAAAATAATCGGTCACCAAATCACTAGCAGTTAAAGCTGAAACTGCAAACACTTGTTCTTGCTGTGATGTGGCCTCTCCCATTTTGGGCCAGGACGCAATAACTAAAAATATGATTATTAGTCGTAAGATTTTAATCACACTAAACCTCTTTAAAAACACCTGTATTCACATGCATTAATAACTAGTTAACCAAACAAACGGTTTTAATCTCATAACTATCCTATCACTATTATATCTTACGCTATTTTACTTCTTCTTTATATATAAACTACTTTAATCGTATATTTTTATATTTCTACAAATTTAAGAAAGCCATTTAGCACCATCACTATTGTTAACTTTAAGCTTACAAAAAGTACCTGGCCACAGGTGCCTCAGATTTATGCAATTGCCCGTGACCACTTATTACAAAAATCTTTTTCTGGGACTCCAGGCTGCCAATCTTTTTCGGGCAGACCTCCATATAATTAACTGAAATAACAAAACTATTAACTAAAACCACTGTACATTTTTTTGTTCTATTCTTTTTTGAATCAATGATACAATTTATTATTAATAGCTATTATGATCAATTCATCTGATCTTGGAGAAAAATATGTCAGCATCCATAATCTTAAAAAATTGTTGGGTAATAATGAAGTGTGAAAGACACGCAGCGGGTCAAAAAGTTAATGAATTTGGTGAATGTCTCGCGTCAGTGAAAGGGATGGGACATACTTGTTGGGCTCTTGACGAAACTTTATGTGGAGATAAAGTCCAAGGCACAGCTGATGAGAAGCTACAAGCTTGTACAATGTGTGAAGTTTATAGAAGATACAATCGAATAACCGGCACCAAGGCAAATATGGTAAAAAATTTTTTCCCCCAAGAGGAGCATGAATACCAACAATTGCTGAAACAAAGAATCGAAAATTATCTACGTTCTAAACTAATTAGTAGTTCACTTACAAATAATGTGTAGCTCAAGATCTCAACAGGCATCAATTGACGGGAGCATCATAGGTTGACATAAATTTAACGGGAATGGTAACTTCTTAAATAAAAAATATTTTATCCATTTTAGAAAATTTGGTTAGCTAATGTTTGTTTCCCGTGATTCTTCTTTACATTTATTTTTAAACACTATACCCACCCCGCTACAACTACTCATATTTACTTTTTTTACTTTATTTATAACATCCCATTCATGGAATGAGGCGGCAGCTGAAAATTCCGAACTCCGACATACAATAATATCCCTTAACCAAGTTCGAGCAAGTTATGCAAATGGCCAAAGCGAGACCTCCGACCCCGCACTTCGCCATGAAGAACTACGTTTTGCCGACTTTCTTCAATATCGAATTAATCTCTACTGTCGAGAACTCTTAGAAAAGGAAGGAGTTGAAGCAATTGACCAACTCCCCTGTCCAGAAGAGGCGACCTTAGCAATAAGACCTGGAAAAAACACCTCTCAGACCAGTACTGAAGCCGTCTCCCAATTGGACGCTTCTTTACTTGAAGCCTTGGGAGATTTTGACGAAATGTTACTTAAAGAAGAAGAGCACATCAATGTTAAAAAAGGGCACACCAGTGAAGGAGCAGCCGGGGGTCCTGGTTCATCTGCCGGTGGGTCTGGGATGACTGGAACAGGAAACGGCGCAGGACTGGCCGGTCAGGGTAATAATGGCTCCGCTTCCCAAGGCTCGGATACACAACAGTCCACTGCAACTTTGAACGAGGGACCACAAACACAAACCGGTTCGAAAGATTCTACAGCTCAACCCGTAGGAAAAGGCGGGGATACAACCTCCGACCCGGCAGCAGGCAGCGGTAGTGGAACGGCAGGAGCCGTGACCGGTTCTCAAAAAATGGACTCGATCAATACCAGCAATGACGATATTGTCGCACGTCAACTTCGAGAAGCGGCTGAGAATGAAACCAACCCAGAGTTAAAAAGAAAACTCTGGGAGGAATATCGTAGATACAAAGGAGTAGATACTAAATAAAATCTCGGCCGATTAAGCCACCAGAGTCAGCAAAAAGCCAAATCATTATGAGAGATATAGCTGATCCAAGAGGTCAAATAACTTCCCCCTTTCATCTTCAAACTTAGTTAATTGCGCACGTGCCTTCACGGCATTACCCTGCACATTCAGACTAATAATCTCCTTTGCCAGCTCATGAACATTTTTATGATGAACATTAATTTGTATAAATACGTGACCGGAGGTAAAATCCCCCTTGGCATTATCATACCATTTACCAAGTTCACATTGATGATGAGTAGTCACTTCTTCAGGGTTAATCTTTTTCCGCCCGGCTAATACCGCTTCCAAGTTGATCTTCCAATTTAAATGAGCACTTTTAATACTCCCGATATTAAATAATGGGGAGGGAACCTCGATATGATCTGTTGACTTAACCATTAATTGTGATAGCTTTGTTAGCTCATGGGAATACTCTCTCGCCTCAAGACACTTATCAGTGATTGTGTCTGTTATATCACGCAACTGAGACATGTCACGAGCAACTTCCTGATTAACAGCACTCGCTTGTACCAAGTTATCATTTACTTCCACCATTACCGAGGAAGCATTCGTTATATTTGTTGTAATTTCACCACTAGCAGATGCTTGCTGTTTAACTGAAAGGGCAATTGCTCTCACTAATTCATCCACAGACTTGATCGTTTGACTAATCTGATTGATGGTTGTGACAGTCTGCCTGGTAGCAGATTGTATTCCGGTAATCTGTTCCTTTATTTCATTTGTTGAATCGCTGGTTTGTTTGGCAAGATCTTTAATTTCATTGGCTACTACAGCAAAACCTTTTCCCGCCTCTCCTGCCCTTGCTGCTTCAATAGTAGCATTTAATGCCAATAAATTTGTTTGATCAGATATTTGGGCTATTGCATCGGTTACTTTATTTATTTCCTTGGCCGCTTCATTTAAAACACTAACACTTACCGACGCAGCCTCCGCTTGCTCCACCGCAGAATCCGTAATTGACTGTGCTCGTGTAGAATTATCAGATATCTCATTGATGGTGGATGACATTTCTTCGGAAGCTGCCGCCACCATGGTCAAATTGGCATTAGACTCTTCCATTGCGCTAGCTATTCCATTCATGTTTGCGCTCATCTCTTCCGCGGACACGGCGATAGTATTTGCCAATTCAAACATTTGACCAGCACCATCTGTTAAGTCATCCGACATTTTACTCATTGCATTCGAAGCAAAACCCAACGTTGACACATCACCTTTTACCCTACGAAATAGCAGACGATAATTTCTAAGGAGCTTATCAAGAGCACCTTTTAATAATTTAGGTTGGCCTTGACCACTCTGGGTTAAAGCTTGATTCAACTTTCCAGAACTTATTTTTTGGACATCTGATATAACTTTTTGCACATAACGTCCCACCTGTATATATCTAAGATAAAAAAATACTCCAAAGGCAACTGACACAACTGCTACAACAATAATTACTGCATCCATAGCATCTTTCTCCTACTTATAGTATCAATGCAAAAAACTGTGGGACAATCTCTTTCTCAAAATAACCATGAATAATTAAAACTAAACACTATCCACATACTTATTATATACATCGAATCAAACCAACTCAAATTAAAATACTAACCCTAAATCAACATGTAAATGAAATCATTTAACCTACAATTTAAGCAACTGTTGTATTTTAATAGACAAGTCATTAGCCATTAGTCCAAGCAAGCCTCCCCTGCCAAATTATTTATTTATGGCTACAACCACCTGCGATTACAAACTATCTCGCGCTGTATCAACTCAGTAAGTTATAAATCCTGTGACCAGGTGCAAATTACCCATTTCTCATCCTGATTTTTTCCAAAGGAAACATTTGTATTGTTGGTGTCCGACAGAACAACCTGAAAAACATTTCTTTTGGCATCCACTTTAATATAATTATATTGACTACTTTTTTAATTATTCAACAATGAAAGAGATAGTTACTAAGAGGATAAATTTCCACCTATCGAAAATATATTGAAATTTCGTTATCCACCGAAGTTATGACCAAAACCTGATAACTTATCCTAAAATCATTTGATTAATAAGTTGTTATTATCTATTCTTCTGCGTTAAATATAGAGATATCTCATTTTAGTATCCTAATAGGAAGCATATTGATTTTAAGAAAACCACACTTAAAATCGGCATGGACAAGCACCCACAAGGTGCGGTTCCTACAGGCCTGTGCAAATATCATGGTATGGTTAAACGAATAAGATTTTTCTTAAATCAACAACATTGGGGGGAGGAGTACCCCTACAACCAGAGACAATAAGATTATTTTTAAGGTTGATGCCAAATACCAACTGAACCGCTCATGCATCAATATACTAATAAATGCGAAGGATGTACCACCGATGAGAAATTCCCTTCAGAAAAACAGGCTATTATTGTTTTTAAGCATCGCCCTTTTCCTTTTCAGCGGATGCGCCACCGTACCTGGGACCAAGGTTGCCGACGGGGTTGCCCCAATACTGGCGCAGCAGGAATTTAACGAAAACGAACTTCTCAACGTGTCGATCAAGATATTTGACCCCGGCGAATTACCCATAGACCAGGAAGAACAAAGCGGGCTCACGCCAGAAATACGTGAAGCAGAAGCCAGGTTTGTGCCCATTCACTTGAAATATACTATGCAACGTAGCGGATATTGGGGCGCGGTACGGGTGGTGCCTGATGATGACACCGGGGCAGAACTCCTGGTCCGGGGTACCATCGCCCACTCGGATGGGGAGTCCATGTCCCTTACCATTGAAGCAGTTGACGCCCGCAATGTTGTATGGTTCCAGAAAACCTATTCAGAAACCGCCCGACTAGATGAACATCGCCACACGGAGCCTGAAAAAAACGATACTTTTCAGGACTTATTCAATACCATTGCCAATGATCTGGCCAGCCATCGGGCTAGACTTCCAGCCAATGAAATTCTTGAAATCAGGAAAGTTGCGGAATTACGTTATGGGGAATCAATGGTTCCGGACGCCTTTCAGGGATACCTGGGCACCGACAAAAACAATCGGTACCGACTAGTTCGTTTACCACCCCGCAATGACCCCATGCTCACCAGGATGCAGGCAGTGCGAAGCCGAGACGACATGTTAGTAGACTCCATCAACGGCCACTATGACCTCTATTATCAAGAGATGTGGGAACCATATAACAATTGGCGCGCCTTTCGCACCGAAGAGGTGACTGCCATGCGCAAACTTGAGAGCGAAGCCCTTAGCCGGCAACTTCTCGGCATTGCATCTATTATTGGGGCCATTGCCATTTCGGTAGCTGGAGACAGCGATGTTCTGTACCAAACCGCCGACCTCCGGGGGCTTATGGTATATGGCGGAGCTGCGGCTATTTACAGCGGAACTCAAAAACGAGAGGAAACCGAAATGAACAAAGTTGCCATCAAAGAGCTAGGAGAATCATTTTCATCCGAAGCCCAACCCCTGGTGCTAGACGTGGAAGGTGAGACCGTACGTTTAACCGGTTCTGCCGAGGAGCAATACACTGCCTGGCGTCGATTACTCAAAAAATTATATGCAAAAGAAACAGGTTTACCGCTGGCACCCGCACCGAAGCTTGATGAGAAAGCGGCACCTTAATAAGGTAAGTATATTATTTTGATTTCACGGTAATATATAACATTTGCATATTTTGTATTGACAAGGGGGAGTAGGAGATGTCCCCAGAATTCGTTTCATAGGTTTCTACGGATTCAGGTTTTATTCAGGTTCACTGTATCGAAACATATAAGATTTTTCTAAATTACAACTGGTTACTGCTAAGCCAACCACCGTGTCATTTGATAAAGGAGACATGAAAATTGTCTTAGATTCAAGACCATCGCAAGCGGAAAGTCCAAATATAATCTTTTCTAAATTCTCACTCGTAACCCTATTTGCATATCGAATAGCAGATTTTGACATTGTTGATCCTAAATTTCCCCTAATAAAAGGATCAAATGATTTTTGAAACAATAATGGAAGATTTATTTTTTTTATGCTTGTTTCCCATACCAAAGAACCTTTGGAGCACCCGTCAGCTACCCAAAAGCTTACATACTCTTTTTTAAACAAATCTACATATTGAACAAACTTATACTTTTTTCCTTTCTTCTTTAAAATTTTTAGTACATTTTTATCATAAAACTCCAAATCAAGATTGCCATCATCATACACAACGCCTTGAGAACAAGTAGAAAACAATGGCCTAATGACTCCGTCAATAATTAATCATTTTTCACTCTCATCTATTTCTGATGCATACTTGTGATCATTTGGCAAGGGGTGCTTTGATTGCCGCCACAGATGAAAAATCACAATCCGTCACGGCTGAGCATGTCCGTCTATCCTCAACAGAGTTATTGTTTTAACCAGCACTTCATAAAACAATTACAAATAGATATATTTCCTGAAAAATCATTATTACAGGAAAATACAAGGTTCGGTGAAACGGAGGCGAGCTCTGCAGAGGAGCAACTCGTCAAGGGATAACCGAATGGGCGACGAGAAAATATCATCGTCTTCCTGGGAGCTTTCGAGCTCCCCATTTTTGTTTGTTCGAGTGTTGATATTTTTGAGGAGCCCCCATGCCTTTAAAAACCTTGGGGTTTGGGGCAGAGCCCCAGTCAATGGTAGGTTATAAATTAATCCTGTCCATAAAACGTACATTTCGCACACAGCATGCAACACACTAATAACACACTAAAAAAAAACTTCGAAACCAAAACATCAATCCTTATTAAATCAATACTCAGCTCATCTAATGCGAGATGTCATTTAAAAGACAGGTAAAGAACCAGGGGCCACCATAACGGCCTTGTATATGAAAACGCTTTCAAAATAATCAGAAATTACTACCTAAATAATTAGACAATTACTTTTAATTTAATTTGAGAACCAACACACTGTTGGTTCCCAAATTAGTTAAACAAGAAAGGGGGTAAAATTTTCAAAATATATTAAAAGAAGAAAGTGATGATTCACTTTATATTGAATAGATTTCAGGCAAG
>Ga0224507_10000902_pt1 | contig 11800 bp, 10 predicted proteins | sample SF_Jan12_sed_USG_3_FD_170159 | JGI IMG/M metagenome (GOLD analysis project Ga0224507, IMG submission 170159) | Sediment microbial communities from San Francisco Bay, California, United States - SF_Jan12_sed_USGS_13 | ecosystem: Environmental > Aquatic > Marine > Sediment | place: USA...
CCCCTGCTCAGCAGACAGCTCCGGTTAAAGGAGACTCTTCCTTTACCACTGCACATCCGGATAAAACCTTCATGTCAAGCGGGGGAGGCTTCTCCATCCGCGGAAGCCGCAATTTTGTCAAAACACGCACTTTCGACATGGATCTCAGAGGGCTTGATATAGGTGATGTAGACGGCGATGGTCTGGAAGAGCTTGTTCTTGCCAGCAGAAGTGAAGTGCAGGTTTACCGCCGGGATGGAACCAGGCTGAATATTATTGATACTATCAAGATGGATAACCGCTACGAGGTGCACAATGTTAACTGCGCCGACCTGAACGGCAACGGCCGGGACGAGATTTACATCAGCGCGGCAGATCCGAGAATTCCAGGGTCAAGAGCTGTTGAATGGGATGGAACCAAGTTTGTCGATCTGTTCAATGAGGCCCGCTGGTATGTGAAACCGGTCAATATCCCCGATATGGGTCTGGTTTTAGTCGGCCAGTCCACCGGGCTTCTTCCTGTGGAACCGGGGCTTTATCATCTTACCCTGAATGGCAAAGTACTGGTGAGACAGGAGCGCCTTCCCATCCCCAATAACGTGAATCTATTTAACTTTGCCTATGCGGATCTGGATGGTGACGGACAGCATGAAATTATTGCTCTTGATGATTCTTTTAAACTGATGGTTATCAAGGGAGGAACAATGATCTGGAGAAGCCAGGAAAGGTTCTGCGGAACAAAACGTTTTCTTGGCGGTGATCCGAATATGAAGGCGGGAACGAGCCATAGAAGGAATGATGAGGTCGATGGTATCGGGGATAAATATAAAGAAGTTTATGTTCCTTCCCGTATTCTTATCAGTGATGTAGACAAGGATGGTATCAGTGATATCATCCTCAACCGCAACCCGGAAACATTGACGACCGTTGTCCCACGGCTGATTCAATATCAAAGCGGAACCATGGTCGGTTTAAGGTGGAACGGACTCGGACTCGAGGAGATGTGGCGTACACGGAAGATTGACGGATATCTCGTTGACTATCAGGCCAAGTCGCAGGTTATGAAACTCGGTACAGATGACGAAGATGAATTGTTTATCGGTTTGATCCTCAACGCGGGGACTTTGGATTCGCTGCTCAGCGATAGAGCTACCGTTGTTATATATCCGTTTGAATTCGAAATGCCGGAGGAAAATAAGCAATAACATCCGGTAAAAGTCCGGATACAAGATGAAGGAGTTGATCGAGTGACTTTGCGGAAGAAAGAGACTCTTTGGCTTTCAGGGAACGAAGCCATTGCCCTGGGAGCATGGGAAGCCGGAGTTCAAGTCGCTTCAGGCTACCCAGGAACCCCCTCAACCGAGATTATGGAAAATCTCTCGACCTATGATGGTGTCTATACCGAATGGGCACCCAACGAAAAAGTCGGGCTTGAGGTTGCCATCGGCGCATCGTTTGCCGGGGTACGGGCACTGGCAACCATGAAACACGTCGGCATGAATGTCGCCGCCGACCCGCTGTTCACCGCGTCGTATACCGGCGGCAGGGGCGGGCTGGTGGTCCTGACTGCAGACGATCCCGAAATGCACAGTTCGCAGAATGAGCAGGATAACCGCAACTATGCGTTTGCTGCAAAACTTCCCATGTTTGAGCCCTCAGACCCGGCAGAAGCAAAGGAAATGCTTGCTCGGGCTTTTGCAATGAGCGAACAGTTTGACACCCCGGTCCTGTTCCGTATCACCACCAGGATTGCCCATGTCAAAGGAGTCGTCGAAAAAGACGGGCGGGAAGAGACGGCTGTTCCATCCATTGAAAAAATGCCGGCCAAGTTTGTCATGCTACCCGGTCTGGCAAGGCTGCGCAGGGTGGAAATAGAAAAGCGGATGCATGCATTGAGGGAACTGGCTGAAACCCTTCCGGAGAACAGGGTTGAGGAAGGAACCTCTGCCCGGGGATTTATTACCGCCGGGACTTCGTATAATTATGTCAAAGAGGCCTTTCCCGAGGCCGCTGTCCTGAAGCTGGGGATGGTATGGCCGCTTCCCGAACGGAAAATAAGAGAATTTGCCGCCACGGTCGACGAACTGTTCGTTGTGGAAGAGCTGGATCCCTTCCTGGAGACTCATATCAAGGCCATGGGCATATCATGCCGCGGCAAGGACCTTATTCCCTCCCAGGGAGAACTGAATTCATTTATTGTTCGAAAATCCATCGACCCGGCCAGCATCGGCCAGTTCTTTGAACCCCTCGAGCTGCCCATGCGGCCGCCGAACATGTGTGCCGGCTGTCCGCACCGGGGCCTTTTTTATTGCCTGTCCCGCATGAAAGATGTTTTTGTTTCCGGCGATATCGGCTGCTACACCCTTGGTTTTCTGCCGCCGCTTTCAGCCATGGATTCCTGCGTGTGCATGGGCGCATCCGTCAGTGTTGCCCACGGCATGGCCAAGGCTCTCGGCAAGGAGGGTGAAGGCAAAATTGTGGCGGTGATCGGTGATTCAACCTTTATTCATTCCGGTATTACCGGACTGATTAATTCGGTCTACAACGACAGCTATTCAACGGTCATCATTGTTGACAACCGGATAACAGCTATGACCGGGCACCAGCACAACCCTGCTTCCGGCTGCAACATCAAAGGTGAAGCGGCATATGCGATCAACTTTGAGGAGCTGTGCAGGGCAATCGGGGTGAAAAGAATCACCGTGGTCAATCCCCACGACATAGATGCAACAAGGAAGGTGCTGAAAAAGGAAATGAAAAGCACCGAGACGTCTGTTGTTATCAGCCGGGCACCCTGTGTACTGCTGCCGGAAGAAATCCGGCGTGAAAAACCGGTTTTCAATACCAGAATCGAAAACTGTACAGGCTGTATGGCCTGCATCAGGCTCGGCTGTCCTGCTATCAGCTGGAATCCAATCACCCCCGAAGAGGCTGTTGAGAGAGGATACAAGGAAAAGCAGAAAGGTTATTCCATGATTAATGAGGTGCAGTGTAACGGGTGCGGGCAATGCGCCTGTGTCTGCAAGTTCGATGCTATTGCCGAAAAGGGGGATGACTGATGAAACAGAGCGGTAACATTCTCTTTTCCGGGGTGGGTGGACAGGGAATCCTCCTGGCCAGCGAGCTGACAGCTTATGCCCAGCTCGAAGCCGGTTTTGACGTTAAAAAAAGCGAAGTACACGGCATGGCCCAGCGGGGAGGATCCGTGGTCGCGCACCTCAAGTATGGTGAACGTGTCTATTCTCCTCTCATCGAGCCTGGCACGGCCGATATACAGGTTGCTTTCGAGGAACTGGAAGCCGCCCGCTATCTTCCCTATCTGCATAAGGACAGCGCAGTTGTCGTTAATACCCAGAAAATTCTGCCACCTGCCGTGGCGACAGGGAAAGCGACGTATCCTGAAAATATACTGGACGAACTGAGAAACCGAGGCATCAATGTGGTCGCTCTCGATGCCTTCGCCGTAGCCCGAGAAATAGGCGAGCTCAGGACAGCAAATGTTGTCATGGTTGGAGCGATGTCCAATTTTCTCTCGGTGAACTCCCAGGTTTTTTTAGATGTGATTGACAAGCGGGTTAAAAAACAGTTCTGCGAGGTCAATAAAAAAGCATTTATTGCCGGTCGTGATCTTGTGTACAGCTGATACTGGATAGTTTGAGAAAGAAAAAGGTGATACAATGAAGATGATGCGGGTTGAGGAGATCGAAAGTCTGCCCAGATCGGGTTTGGAATCAATACAGCTGAAACGTTTACAGAAACTTGTTGCACGGGTTTATGACCGGGTAAAACCGTATCGGGAAAAGATGGACACAGCCGGGGTGAAGCCGGCGGATATTCAAAGTTTAGCAGATCTCCGTAAACTTCCGTTTACGACCAAGGATGACCTGCGTGATAACTATCCGTTCGGACTTTTTACCGTACCGATGGAGGAGATAGTCCGTGTTCATGCCTCTTCCGGCACAACGGGAAAACCAACGGTTGTCGGTTATACTGCTGACGATATAACAACATGGGCGGATGTCATGGGCAGATGTCTGGCCATGGGCGGCGTGACCAGAAGCGATATGATTCATAATGCCTATGGCTACGGGCTTTTTACCGGAGGCCTTGGTGCGCATTATGGAGCTGAGCGGGTCGGGGCAACGGTTATACCGGTTTCCGGAGGCAATACCAAACGGCAGATAACTATTATGAGGGATTTCGGTTCGACAGTGCTCCTGTCAACACCTTCCTATGCACTGAATCTTGCAGATGCCCTGGCCGATGTGGGGGTGACGCCTGATCAACTCAAACTGCGGGTGGGCATCCACGGGGCTGAGCCCTGGAGCTTGAACATGCGGGAGGAGGTTGAGCGAAAACTCGGCATCCGGGCGCTTGACATCTATGGTCTCAGTGAGGTTATCGGCCCGGGCGTGTCCATGGAGTGCCCGGAAAGCGAACGGGGCATGCATGTCCTCGAGGATCATTTTCTGCCTGAAATTGTCGATCCGGAAACCTTTGAACCTCTTCCACCCGGCGAACCGGGCGAACTTGTGTTCACTACCCTGACCAAGGTGGCCTTTCCGATCATTCGTTATCGAACCAAGGACCTGTCCAGGCTGTACATTGAGCAGTGCCGCTGCGGCCGTACACTGGTGCGCATGGAAAAAGTAACCGGCCGGACTGACGATATGCTGATAATCCGCGGCGTCAATGTCTTCCCGTCCCAGGTTGAACACGTTCTTATGGGCATTGAGGGTGTTGAGCCCCATTATCAGATTGAGGTGAACCGCGAAGGCAATCTTGATACCATGGATGTGCTGGTAGAGGTGAGTGATACAGTTTTCCATGATGAGGTGAAAGTCCTGGAAGGGCTGACCAGAAAAATCCAGGCAGAGATTAAGGATTTACTTGGAGTGACCTGTAGTGTTAAGCTGGTTGAACCGCGGACTATCAAGCGCAGTGAAGGAAAAGCACAGCGGGTTATTGATAATCGAAAAATATAGATAAGTTTCAAGTTGAAAGTTCATAATGTTTTTTGAGTTGAATCACCCGCTTCAGGTAGTTTGAGTGAAATTTAGAACCCAAAATCGGAGGGTCTGCACATGAGAGTTGAACAGATCGCTGTCTTTCTGGAAAATAAATCAGGGCGGCTGGCTGAAATTACCTCTGTTCTGGCAGAAAAGAACATTAATATCCGCGCTTTGTCGGTTGCAGATACTGCTGATTTCGGCATATTACGCCTTATAGTCGACAAGGTGGATGAAGCGAAACAGGTGTTGAAAGAGAACGGTTTTACCGTGGGCAAGACCAATGTCGTTGCCGTTGAAGTGCCTGATCGGGCCGGTGGACTTGCCAGTGTACTGAAAACCATAGAGGTTGCGAAGATAAACGTCGAATATATGTATGCGTTTGTCAACAAAAGTGGTGAAAACGCTGTGCTTATTTTTCGTTTTGACAATATGGATGCGGCTATTGAGGCTCTGGAGAGGGACCATTTTACAATCCTGTCCGGCGACCAGGTATGTGCCCTGTAGCTCTTGACTGAGGGTGTGGAGAAGAATGATCCCTGTTCATTCTTCATTCTTCTTTTTTTAATTTTGTAAAAGGAGGTTGTGCGGTGAAGAACGTATTGAAAAAAGCAATAGTAGCAATCGCAGCGATTGGCATGCTGGCTGTACCCTGCCTGCAGACTGCCATGGCTGACACTATCAAGATCGGGGCGATTCTGGCCGAAACGGGGCCCTCTTTTCTTGGCGTGCCCGAAGCGAACACTTTGCGGATGCTTACCGAAGAGATGAATGCCAAAGGCGGCATCAAAGGCAACCAGGTCGAACTTATCATCAAAGACTCCGGCGGTAATCCTGAGAAAGCCATTTCCTTTGCCAAGCAGCTGATTGAGGAAGAAAAGGTATTTGCCATTATCGGACCTTCCACCAGCGGCGAAACCATGAAAATCAAGAACATTGCCGAGCAGACTGAGACGATCCTGCTCTCCTGTGCTGCAGCAGAGGTGATTGTTAATCCGGTGGCCAAGTGGGTTTTCAAAACCCCGCAGATGGACAGCGATGCGGTCAAAAAGATTTACATGGAAATGAACAAGATGAACATTTCCAAAATCGCTGTTGTTGTTGGCAATACGGGATTCGGCAAGGCAGGTAAGGACCAGCTTTTGCAGATTGCTCCGGAATTCGGTATTGATGTCGTGATCAGCGAAGTATATGACAAGGCAGCTACCGACCTTTCCGCCGTTGTTGCCAAGCTGATGGCCAACAAGGAAATCCAGGCTGTCGTTAACTGGTCTATCGTCCCGGCACAGTCCATCATCATCAAGAATATCCGTCAGGCGGGTTGGAATGTGCCGATTTTCCAGAGCCATGGTTTCGGCAACATCAAGTTTGTACAGGCTGCCGGTGCTGCAGCCGAGGGCGTCATCTTCCCGGCTGGTCGACTCCTGGTTGCCGATGTTCTGCCGGATGACAATCCTCAGAAAGCAGTCCTGGTCAAGTACAAAAGCGATTATGAAGGCAAATTCAAGGAAGACGTTTCTACCTTCGGCGGCCATGGATACGATGCTTTGATGATTCTCGCCAAGGCAGTTGAAGAGGCAGGTCTTGATAAAGCAAAAGTCCGTGACGCCATTGAAAGCATGAAAGGCTTTGTCGGCACCGGCGGTGTTTTTAATTTCTCCCCGGAAAACCACAATGGCCTTGGTCTTGACGCTTTTGATATGATGACCGTCAAGGACGGTAAATTTGCACTATATGCAAAATAACAGAACCGCTGTTCATTAATCGTGAAAGGGGTGGAAGACGAGTTCTCCACCCCTTTTTGTGGCTGCAGCAGATAAAAAACACTTGCAATGGATTTTTCTCTCTTCCTGCAATACCTCTTTGCCGGTATCACCTATGGCATTATTTATGCCATAGTGGCTATTGGCTTTAATATTATCTATAACACCACCGGCATTATCAATTTTGCCCAGGGCGAGTTTCTGATGCTGGGCGGGATGATATCCATTTCACTGCTTCATTTTATGCCGCTTCCGCTTGCCATTGCCCTGGCCGTTCTGATAACAATGGTTGTCGGCGCCTTCATTGAAATAATTTTTATCCGTTGGATAGAAAGTCCTTCGGTTTTGCGGATGATCATAATTACCATCGGCATTTCCATAATCATCCGTGAAGTTGCTTTGCATATCTGGGGAGAGAGTGTGCGGGCGCTGCCATATTTTATCGGCACCGCCGTGACCTCGGTTTCCATATTGGGCATCAATATCTCACCGCAGGTCCTTATCGTGATCGGTGTCTGTTCCATCATGGTTGTTTTCCTGAACTTTTTTTTCAAATTTACATCCCTTGGCCGGGAAATGCGTGCCTGTTCGGCAAATCGAAGGGCTGCAACCCTGTGCGGCATAAACGTCAAGAACATGGTCACTTTCTCCTTTATGCTCTCTGCCGGTATTGGCGCCCTGGCCGGCGCAGTTATGAGCCCGATCACGTATAGCCAGTATGACAATGGTACCGGTCTGGCTATCAAGGGATTTACTGTTGCCATTCTCGGAGGACTGGGCAACAGTCTGGCCGCAGTCGCCGCCGGTCTGATCCTGGGTATTATCGAGGCGTTCAGTATTTCTTTCCTGCCGTTGGCCTTTCAGGATGCGGTAGCCATTGCCATCCTGCTGATCATCCTTTTTATCCGGCCGCACGGCCTATTCGGCAGCAGTGCAGCCGCGAGCCTGAAGGAATTCTGATGCATTTCCTTAAGCGCTATCTTCCTATTGCAGGACTTCTGGTGATTGTCATCGGTGTTCAGCTGTTGGCGAGTGCAACCGATACCGCCTACTACCTGACCCAGCTGACCATGGCCGCCTATTATTCGTTGCTGATCATCGGACTATGTGTGCTGATGGGGTATACCGGACAGATTTCCCTGGGGCATGCCGGTTTTTTTGCCATCGGCGGTTACCTGTCAGCCTCCCTGACCACCTATGATTTTTCCGCTCATAGTAACACGGCTATCCTGCAGTTCATGGACAAGGCGGGGATGCTGATGCAGCGCCAGAGCCTGTACGGCGAGGCTTTACTCAATGTCCATCCCTGGCCAGCATGTATTATCGCCATTGCTGTGGCTGTTATAATTGCCTTTGTCCTAGGCATACCGGTGTTGAAACTCAGGGGCCACTACCTGGCCATGGCTACGCTGGGCTTCGGGATCATAATTTACCGGATCGGCCTTGCGGCTGAATTTTTCGGTGAGGCGGACGGTATTTCAGAAGTACCACCTTTTAATCTGCTGCCTGGATTATCGGTGAACGGTGATTTTGCCGCCCGGGTACAGAACTATTACATTGCGTGGGGACTGCTGCTGTTTGGTCTGGCTTTGCTGCTGAACCTTATCCATTCTCGTGTCGGCAGGGCGCTTCGGTCCATTCACGGTTCAGAGGCGGCAGCCGAGGCCATAGGGGTAAATACTGCCCGCTTCAAACTGTATACGTTTGTCATAAGCGCTGCCTTTGCGGCTGTCGCCGGATCTTTTCTGACGCATTATAACGGCGGCATCGGTCCATCAGAGGCCAGTGTTATGAAATCCGTACGGTATGTCGCGATAGTCGCTGTCGGCGGCATGGCCAACCTGTGGGGAGCACTGCTCATGGGGATTGTTCTAAATTTCATGTCGCTTCGAGGAATGTTCGGTACTTACGACGATGCGGTTTTCGGCGTTATTCTGATCCTGATTATGCTCTTTGCCCCGCAAGGCATTTTAAGTGTGAAGATAAAGCATTTTTTTGCAACAAAAAAAGAATCACCAGAACTCGGCACAATTGATTAATGCTTGAACTGAAAGCAGTCCATAAATACTTCGGCGGCCTTCATGCGGTTAATGAGGTGAGCTTTAAGGTCGAGACAGGTGCTATTAAAGCGGTAATCGGGCCCAACGGAGCCGGCAAGACGACGATTTTTAACCTCATCGCCGGAGTTCTTGAGCCTTCCTCAGGTTCCATCGCATTCAAAGGGCTGGAAACCAAGGGTGCCAAACCCCACCGGATTGCCTCGCTCGGCATGTCCCGTACTTTCCAGAACATAAAGTTGTTCCACGGGATGAGTGCCCTGGAAAACGTGATGCTCGGACGTCACATCCGCAGCCGTGCAGGATTTCTGGCCGGGATGTTCAACCTTCCGCATACCTGGAAGGAAGAAAAATCAATCCGTGACAAATCCATGGAATTGTTGGAACTGCTGGAAATTGAACGGTATGCGGATGTGGAAGCGACAAGCCTCGCCTTCGGCCAGCAACGGGCAGTCGAGATGGCCAGAGCCCTGGCCACCGAACCGGATCTGCTCCTCCTAGATGAACCGGCAGCAGGTCTGAATATTTATGAAACGGCAGAGGTGGGCCGACTGATCGGCAGAATTCGTGATATGGGGATTACCGTTCTGCTGGTGGAACATGATATGTCGCTGGTTATGGATATATCTGATGAGATTGTCGTGCTGAGTTTCGGGGAGAAGATCGCCGAGGATAAACCGGAGGCAATACAACGCAACCCGGAAGTTATCAGGATATACCTCGGCGAGGATGAGGAGGCAGCTGCCTGAAGTTTGGGGCGGCAGTGGGTGAAGCATGCTGAAGATCAGGAATCTTGATTCGGGTTACGGTAAACTGAGGGTACTGAAGAACATTTCTCTCCATGTCCATGGCGGGGAGATTGTTGCCATGATAGGCGCAAACGGCGCCGGCAAGACAACCCTGCTGCATACCATTTCCGGGTTGGTCAAGCCAACGGCAGGCCGGATTGAGTTTGAAGCCAAGGATTGCCGACGCATGCCTGCGCAGAAAATTGTGTCCTGCGGATGCTCCCTTGTTCCGGAAGGCCGCCAGGTTTTTGCCACCCTGTCGGTTAAGGAAAACCTGATCCTGGGAGGGTATGTTCTACAGAAAAATGAAGGTAAAAAGGCAGTCGAAAGAGAGCTTCAACACCAGTATGATCTTTTTCCGGTTTTGAAAGAGCGCAGTTCCCAGCTCGCAGGAACCCTTTCCGGCGGGGAGCAGCAGATGCTGGCTATGGGGAGGGCTTTGATGTCCAGACCCAGGCTGGTGATGATGGATGAGCCATCCACGGGTTTGGCTCCCCTGATCGTTCGCAATATTTTCCAGGTGATTGTCCGCCTGCGCAATGAAGGCAACACGGTTCTTCTGGTTGAGCAGAATGCAAAAGCTGCCCTCTCAATTGCCGACCGGGGTTATGTCCTGGAGACGGGGAAGGTTATTTTGCAGGGTCCCTCCGAGGACCTGTTGGCGAATCGTGATGTACAGCGGGCGTATCTGGGCAGGGAAAAGATAGAATAGATTTTAAGGATATGTTTTAAGGTGGTAAAATAAAATAGTACCCTTGACATCACACCCTTAACTTTAACATTGAAAGTCTGACTATGTATTGGGAACCGGAAAAGGAATGTATGGCCAGGCAGGACCTGGAACAGGTGCAGCTTGAACGCTTGCAGTCAACTCTCTACCGTGTTGGTACGCATGTACCGTTTTACCGGAGGAAATTCGATGCGCTGAAAGTTAACTATGACGATTTCCAGTCCCTTGAAGACCTTCGCCGCCTGCCCTTTACCAGCAAACAGGACCTGCGTGATAATTACCCGTACGGCCTGTTCGCGGTTCCGTTGCGGGATGTTGTCCGTATTCACTCGTCTTCAGGTACTACGGGTCTGGCAACAGTTGTAGGGTATACGAGAAATGATATCAAAAACTGGTCTAACCTGGTGGCACGCATTTTAATGGCAGCAGGGGTGACCGACGAGGATGTTATCCAGATCGCCTTCGGGTACGGCCTTTTTACCGGCGGGTTCGGCCTGCATTATGGTGCAGAACGGCTAGGCGCTTCGGTTATTCCCATTTCAGCAGGCAACACCAAGCGCCAGATCCAGATAATGCAGGATTTCAAAACAACAGCCCTGGTCTGTACCCCAAGTTATGCGCTCATCATTGCCGATACGCTGATGGAGATGGGCATTAATCCCAATGGACTCTCCCTGAAGGTTGGCCTGTTTGGTGCCGAGCCCTGGTCCGAGGCCATGCGGCAGGAAATTAACGAAAAACTTGGCATTATCGCTACTGATAATTATGGTTTATCTGAGGTAATGGGACCGGGAGTGGCAGGTGAATGCATGGAGTGTAGCGGCCTTCACATCAACGAAGATCATTTCCTGCTGGAAGTGATTGATCCGGAAAGCATGGAACCGGTTGCACCGGGTGAAATAGGAGAGCTGGTAATTACAACCTTGACCAAAGAAGCATTTCCCATGATCCGTTACCGGACCAGGGATTTGACCCGGCTTATTCCGGAACCTTGCCCCTGTGGCCGGACTTTTATGCGGATGCAGCGAATTATGGGCCGATCAGATGACATGCTGATCATTAAAGGCGTGAATGTCTTCCCGGTCCAGATCGAAAAAGTGCTTTTTGAAATTGAAGGAACAGAGCCGCATTACCAGATAATTGTCGACCGTGAAAATCATTCCGACAAAGTGACTGTCCTCGTTGAAGTCGTAGAGTCAATCTTTTTTGACGAGATGAGGAAGCAGCGGGTTATGATCGATCATATCAAATCGCGCCTTGCTTCGGAGCTCGGTATTGCTGTTGATGTAAAAATTGTCGAGGAAAAGACCCTGGAACGCTCTGAAGGAAAAAGTAAACGGGTCATTGATAACCGTATGCTGTAACAGGAGGATTTCATGAAATCGATAAATAACATTATTGCGGTCGTTTTATTTGTTTTACTTGCTTTTCCCGGTTTGAGCCCGGCTAAGGATATGGGAGGCTGGGAAGCGGG
>Ga0224507_10000904_pt1 | contig 11790 bp, 8 predicted proteins | sample SF_Jan12_sed_USG_3_FD_170159 | JGI IMG/M metagenome (GOLD analysis project Ga0224507, IMG submission 170159) | Sediment microbial communities from San Francisco Bay, California, United States - SF_Jan12_sed_USGS_13 | ecosystem: Environmental > Aquatic > Marine > Sediment | place: USA: California...
TTCTTTTACAACAGGTTCTTTACAACAGGTTCTTCAATTACGATTTGTGAATCTTTAGAATATTCAAAGAAAGAAATTGTTTCAGTTTCAGCATAATGAGCTTTTATTGAATATGTTCCATCAACTCTAAAATTCACCCCATCTTTTGCGAGGAAGCTTGTAGTGAATTCTAAATTAGAATCAACAGTGCCAAAATAAAATCCAGTAGGCATTCCAAATGGATCATAAATTCCTATTAACACCGATGGTGAATCCAATACTGAAACTAGACCAGTGATCTTGATTACATCTTTGTCAGTGTATTGTTTTTGCTCAGTATAAAGTAAAATTATTTCAGGATCGTCAGAAGATTCAATTAAAATTTCAGAGTCAGAAGATTCGCCCTCAATAACAAAATACTGTTTTTCAGAAACTTTGCCATAATCTAATTTAATGAGATATTCTCCAATTTTTTCATAAAATGGAGGATTGAGAAGAATAGTTTTAGTAAATGTTTTTTCAGGTGAAATTTCTAAATTATTTGCAGATAAGATTTTTCCATCTGGATCATAGATACTCATTGCAATTATAGGCATTCCAATTTCTGTAACTTCTCCTGAAATAGTAAGAGAGTCATCAACATCATAAAATTGCTTATCAAAGTTTACAATAAATGAATCTGCAAAAGCATCTGTGAAAACTAAAGGAGACAGTGCAGTTAACACTAAGGTAATCCCTAAAACATATCCTAACACACAGAGAAAAACCTAATTTTCTATTTAATAATCACGTAGAAATTATACTTTTCATTCAACATCGATCAAAGCGGATATTGAAGGGGACAGTGAGATAGGATCATTAATGGAATTCCAAACAAATGTTTCAATTTTATACACTCCAGATTTTTTAGGAATCCATGATTGAGAAACATCTAGACTTTGCTGAGAAGAAATTTCTCCTTGAATCCAAGATAGAGATTCGATAATATTTTCACCATTTTTTACTTGGAACAGGTAAACAAATTTTTGTTTAAAATCATGCTCATTTAAGATAGTTCCAACTATTTGTATTTGCGAATTTGGTGAAAATGATTGTAAAGTATTTCCAAGTCCATCAGAGAAAGTAATTGGTGAATTTTTAATTCGTTCAATTGGAGATATAGATGAATCAACTCTTGCAATAGTTTCAATTACTAAATTATCAGATTTGGAGTAAGGTTTTGGAATAGTGTGGTCATCATATTTGGCAAATATTTCATCTCCAGGAAGAGAATAGAGTCTATTTCCACTAGAAGGTGAATTCTGAGATAATGAAATGGTTGCAATAAAAGATCCCGAACTTTCAGATGTTTCTATAGCATTTACCTCAATTCCTGCAACATCAGAATCAGAAAAAATTTGTATTGGCAGATTATCTATTGCTTCAGGATTCAAATTCATATCAACATCAACTACACGAACTACTGCAGAATTTTCCAAGTAGAAAAGATCTTCAATAAAATTAATAGTACCAACATTCCAACTAACTGGAACAGATTCAACTAATACAACTCCATCTGCAAATTCAAATGAAATAGTTATTGCAGAATCTCTATCAACTTCTAAAAATCCACTTGTGGGACCATTTCCACCAGTTCTAGGAGTAGTATCAAAATCCCCATCACCATCAGCATCATGAGTAAAACCTGTAAGAATCACCTCGGCGGAAAAAATCCCAGAATTTACATCGGTTTCGGTAAATCTATAGGGTTCTAGAGAATTCTCGGATGTAGCAATTTTGATTGGATGTTCATTAGTTTCTCCAATTGAATTAATTAGATGTTTATCGGAATTCCAGCTAGGCGATATGATAGTAATTTTCATTTTATCCGTCCAAGAATAAACAGGCTTATCTGTAAAAATTGGAGAATATGGATCATTGTAGTCAGGCAGAGTTTGTCCAAATACTGGCAGTAGTAATAAAGAAAGTAGTAAAAACTGGAGCATGTTAAAAATTAAGACGTATTGGATTTAATGTTTGACAAATAGAGTTCTAAGATTCTTCATCAGGTAAAGAAACTGCTAAAATATTATCTCCACGTAGTAAGATTTTTCCAAGTTTCTCATGTTTTTCATCAGAAATATCTTCTGCATTCTCCAATGTCAAATTCATATGAATGTCAAAATCTTTAAGTGTGCCTTCAATAGTTTTAGTATTTCTTAATCTAAGTAAAACAACCTTATCTTTACTATTATTCATCAATGTAGAAATTTCATCTGCCATAACAATCACCTAATTCTAATTTACTCCTTTTTCTTCTTACTTACTTGCATGTATAAGTCAACCGTGCCACTTCCAATTGGAATGTTGCTTCCAACAATTACATTTTCAGTAATACCTTTGAGTTGTTCAATATCTCCAGCAAGTGCAGCATGTGCAATTGTAGGTACTGTAATTTCAAATGCAGCTCTTGCAAGAACACTATCTTTAGTACCAGCAATTCCATGTCGCCCAATTTGTTGCATGTAACCTCTTGAACACATTAAATCAGATACTAACATAATGTATCTATTATCAACTTCTAATCCTTGATCTCCCAAAGTGTGATTAAGTTCATTGATTAATGAATTTCTTGCAGCCTCTATACCTAAAGTTCCTGCAATTTCAAAGACATTATTTGTTCGGACATTTCTTTTGTCAATACCTTTTACTTCAAGTAATTTAGCAATATTAGAACCAGTTGTCTGGATAACCCATTCATCATCTTTCTGAACTAATGTAACACGTTCAATATCTGGAACTCCTTTAACTGTAGTATTGAGAACTTTGTTTCGAATTGCAATTGCAGTTGCAGTATCACATTCTTCAACCAAATTTAGGGTAATTAATTCACCAGTTACTTCCATTTTGAATTTTTTATTCGATGAAAGTGCTGCTTCTACTTCTGAGATAGAACATCCTCTTTCTTTGAGTCTATTTGGACTCAAAATTAATTTAATATTTGTAGAATAGTCTGTTTCAGTATCAGAAACTAATGCACTCACTTTAGTTTGCAACACATTTCTTGCAACTTCAATTGCTTTTTCTCTGGATTTTTTTGATTCTTCATCAAGGTAGATATCCATAGTTGGAGTTACAGGTTTCTTTCTTGCATCAACTAATTCAATCAATCTTGGAAGACCTAACGTGACGTTTCTTTCTTTAATACCTGCAAAATGGAATGTTCTCAAAGTCATCTGAGTTCCAGGTTCACCAATTGATTGAGCAGTAATGATTCCAACTGCTTGTCCAGGTTCTACTTTGGCTTTGTTGTAAAGTGAAAGTCCTTTCTTACATACAGATTCTACACCATCTTTACTAAGATTGGATTTCTGTAAAGCTTCAATTACAAGTGACGTTAGTCGTGGATTAAATGTCTTAGTATATTTTTTGGTAAGAATATCAATCTCATCTTTTGTTGCTTTCTTTCCAGAGTCAATAATGGTTTGAGATTCAGATAGTCTACTTGGATTAAATGCCTCACCATGATCACTTTTTTGCACATCTATTCCGTCTTCACCGTAAAGAAATTGGACAATGTGACCATGGGGATCTCTTACTGTTCCGTCATATTCTAATCTAATGTGTTCTAACGCATTAATCAATCTACGTTGCATGTAACCGCTCTGTTGTGTTCTAACTGCAGTATCTACAAGTCCTTCACGACCTCCCATTGCATGGAAGAAAAATTCTAGTGTAGTAAGACCTGTTCTATAGTTAGATTTTACAAATCCATGTGCATCAGGATTACTATCATGTTCTTTATAATGTGTTAATGCACGATTACTGTAACCGTCATTCATTCTATTTCCTCTTCTTGACTGCTGACCTAATGCGCCAGCCATTTGTCCTACGTTAAGTGCTGAACCTCTGGCACCGGTAGTAGCCATGATTTTTCCAGCATTGCTATCATCAAGAGATTCATTTGCAGTAGCTCCTGCCTTTTCTCTTGCTTTACCCAATTCATTAACGATATAAGCTTCTAAAGCTTCTTCAGCCTTCATGCCTCTTGTAAGTTTGAGAGTTCCCTTTTCGTATTGATCAGTTAAATCAGATACAATATCATACGTTTCTTGAATGTCATCTAAAATCTGTTGTACACTTTTTTCAGGTACTTCAAGATCACCATAGCCATAACTGAAACCATAGTGTGTAATGAATTGTTTCACCATAATAAGAATAGAATTTAAGAAATTCTTGCCAACAGCATTACCATAATCTTTTGTGATTCGATGTAAAACACTTTCAGGTTCTTCTGCACCAATAGATGTTTTATCAATTACACCACTAATTAGTTCACCATTTTTAATTACAACATCTTTTTGTGGACCGTTTGTTCCCTTGGACCATTTTGATGTAAGTACATAATTGAAATCTTTTGGAAGGAATAATGAGAATAATTGTTTTCCAGTATATGCAGGACCATCCTTTGTTTTAGTACCAGGTTTTGGAAGGGTCTCTGAATAACCACCAAGCATTGCATAATTTGAAAACTCTTGAACAGATAGAACAGTATCATCTTTGGTTAAAAGATATGCACCAGTTACAAAGTCTCTTAGTGCTCCAATTATTGGACCTCCATATCTTGGAGAGATTAATTGATCTTGAACTCTCATCAAAAGAATTGCTTCTGCCCTTGCTTCTTCACTTTGAGGAACATGAAGATTCATCTCATCACCATCAAAGTCTGCGTTGTAGGGTGGACATACAGAAGGATGTAATCTGAAAGTTTTACCCGGAAGCACTCTTACATAATGAGCCATAATTGACATTTGGTGAAGCGATGGTTGTCTGTTAAACATCACAATGTCACCATTTGAAAGATGTCTTTCAATTAGATACCCAATCTCAAGAGATTCGGCAATTATAGAACGATCTTCTACAAAATCCAATCTGATCTTTACACCATCAGGTCTAACAATATAGTTTACACCTGGAAATTTTTCAGGTCCATTAATTACAAGTTTTCTCATTCGTTCAATATTCCATTCGGTAACAATTTCAGGAATAGTTAGTTTCATAGCAATTTGTTCAGGAACTCCCACTTCAGACAAATCCAAGTTAGGATCTGGAGAGATGACAGTTCGACTTGAAAAGTCAACTCTTTTACCAGATAATGAACCTCTGAATCTACCTTCCTTTCCTTTGAGTCTTTGAGTTAATGTTTTGAGAGGACGTCCAGAACGATGATGTGCTTGTGGAATTCCAGAAACTTCATTATCGAAATATGTTGTAGAGTGATACTGTAGCAGGTCAACTAAATCTTGAACAATTAATGGTGGAGTTCCTGCTTCCTTACTTTCTTTTAGTCTTTGATTGACTCTAATGATATCAACCATTTTATGGGTTAAATCATCTTCAGATCTTATTCCAGTTTCAAGAATAATTGAAGGTCTTACAGTAACAGGCGGAACAGGTAATGCTTGAAGAATGAACCATTCAGGTCTAGCAGTAGCAGGATCATATGATAGTAATTTTAAATCATCATCAAGAATTTGTGAAAATCGTTCTCTTATTGTGATTGGTAATAACCGGTGTTCACCAATTTCAGTTTTTTCTACAAAGATAGTAGGTTTTGTAAAAACTAACTCATATTGTGTTTTTCCACAATGAGGACATTCTTTTGCCTTTTTAGCTTTCTCTATGATTTGTTCTGGAATACGTTTTTGTGAAATTACAGTATAAGCAGCATGTTTATCTTTAATTTTTTGAAATGCATTTAGATCATCTTGAGGAACTTTGAGTCTTGCACAAGAACGACATGTTGATTGCAATAATTTGTAGATATTATCAATAAATGCAATGTGTAATATTGGTTCAGCAAGTTCAATGTGTCCAAAGTGTCCAGGACATCTTGCTGCAGTATTTCCACAAGTTAGACATTTTTGTCCAGGCTCAAGCGTACCCAATCTACCATCCATAAGACCTCCTTGAACTGGCATTCCATCTTCATCATATGTTTCAGGGGCAGTAATTTCAGCTACAGAATATTTTCTAATTTCAGTTGGAGACCATATAGAAAATTGAATTCCATCAATTGCTTTAATTGCCTGAATAGACATCAGATTTTCTCCTTGATCAATAAACGAGGTGCAACATTAAGACTCTGCATTTCTTGCAAGAGTAATTTGAATGCATATGCTACTGATACCGATGATACTTTGGCTTTATCACCACAAACTCTACAGACATATTTTCTTTGTTTAACATCATGATATGCTACTAATCCACATCTTTCACATACAAAGATGTCAGACTTGTCAGATTCGTCTAACAACCTGTCTTTCAATATCATTGAAGCACCATAAGCGATTAAACAATCTCTTTCCATTTCACCAAATCTTAATCCACCACCTCTAGCTCTTCCTTCAGTTGGTTGCTTGGTTAACATCTGAACTTGTCCACGTGCTCTTGCGTGAATCTTATCTGCAACCATGTGATGAAGTTTTTGGTAATATACAACTCCAATGAAAACTTCAACTGGAAATGGTTTTCCAGTTCTTCCGTCATACATTATTTCTTTACCAGAATATTTGAAATTATGTGCATCCATTACTTCTTTAACTTCATCCATTTTTTCTCCAACAAATGCAGAACCATCAAATCGTTTCCCACGAAAAGCCGCAGCTTTACCACAAATGGATTCCATCATCATTCCAACCGTCATTCTTGAAGGGAATGCATGAGGATTAATCAAAACATCAGGAGACATTCCTTCTGCAGTGTAAGGAAGATCTTCTGCTTTAGCTAACATTCCAAGTACACCTTTTTGTCCATGTCTTGAGGCAAATTTATCACCAATTTCAGGGACCCTCATATCTCTTGCTCTAATTTTATACATCTTTCCACCTTCATTTGATTGAGTCATCACTATAGTATCAATAACTCCAGCTTCAGAGGGCCTTACACCAATAGAAGTATCTCTTCTATAAGGGCCAGATGATTCAAATTCTCTATATTCTTCCATAAATCGTGGCGGACTAGTTTTTCCAATTAAAATATCACCACCTTTAACTGGGGATTCAGATGCAACAACTCCGTCATCTTCGAGTAATCTGTATGCACGTTCTCCCTTGTAACCTCTTATGTTATCTTCAGCGTTAGGAATTTCAAAACTATCACGCATTCCACCTGGATATTGTTTTGCTTCAGCATCATAAATCCTAAAGAAGAAAGTTCTACCCAATCCCCTGTCAACAGATGACTTGCTAAGTACAATGGCATCTTCAATATTATAACCATCAAATGGTAATACTGCAACAACACAGTTCTGACCCGCAGGTCTATCTTCCAATCCCAAAAGATTCATTGCTTTTGTATTAACAATTGGAACTTGAGGATATAGCATAAGATGTTGTCTAACATAGGTACTAGTATTCATCATCGGTGTTGAAAATCCTAAACTTTGTTTTGCCATTGCAGACTCGTATGTATTTCTTGGAGATTGATTATGTTCAGGATATGGAATTATAGAAGCTCCTGCACCTAAAATTGCAGGTGGAAATACTTCCAAGTGAGTGTGTTTCTTGGTATCTTTTTCATCTAAAGTAACATAGCAATTTTCTTCTTCATTTGCATCAATCACTTCCAAGATACCCATCCTCAAAAGATCAGTCCAAGAAAGTAATTTTTTGGAAATTTTATCTAATAATTCTGAAGTCAGCAATGATTTGTTATCTTTGATTATAATTAATGGACGTAAAACTCTACCAGCATTACAATTTACATATAATCGTCTTGTTGAACCTTCAATATCAGATTTATGAAATGAAATTCCAACATGAGGGTGAATTTTTGAGTTTCTTCTGAGTTCTCTAACAGATTCAGCTAATTCTGCACCATCCTTGTAATAACCAATAAGACGACCGTCTACAAATATTCTAGTTCCATCTTTTTTCAAATCTTCTTTTGCATCAAAGAAATGAACGGTTCCAAGATCATAGAGTTTTTCTATAATTTCTTCAGATGCTACATTTACTGAAATAATTCCAGATAGTGCCAAATTTTTTACTAAACCACAGTTTGAGCCCTCTGGAGTTTCACTTGGACAAATTCTTCCAAAGTGAGTTGCATGTAAATCTCTTGCCTCAAAGTTTGGTTGGGTTCTACTAAGGGGTGATTGAATTCTTCTAAGATGGCTTATTGTTGAAAGATAATTTGTCCTATCAAGTAATTGAGTGACACCTACACGTCCTCTCCCCCAATTTCCAGTGGCAATGGCATTATTTAGTTTGTCAGTGATAATTCCAGGGCGAATTGCTGCAGCAACTGCATTGATTCCACGTTTTTGGCCTGATCTTTCTAACTGGTATTTCATATCTCTAACCAAATTTCTAAATGCAGTTCTAAATAGATCTGCTAACATTTGTCCTGCAAATTTGATTACTTTATTTCCATAATGATCTTTATCGTCAGGAGTAATCCAAGCAAGTTTTAATTCCAATAATTTACAAGCTGCTTCACCTAAGAATTGCGCTTTTTCTTTTCTATTTTCAGGGTGTTTACCTAAATGAGGTAATAATCCCCAATCAAGTAAAGTTTCAGCACGTTTAATCTGAAACTCTTCTAACATTCCAGGTGCAATTCTTTTGCTGATATATACAATAGCATCTTTTGATGTTGGTACATCACCTGCTTTTTCAAATGAACCTTCTAATTCATCTTGAATATCATCAACTAATGAAACTACAGAAGCAATCTCTCTATCAGATTCTAATCCAAGTGCTCTCATTAATGTGACAGCAGGAATGTCTACAGGAGAACCTGGAATTCTAGCGACAATTAGTCCATCATTCTTCATGACAAGTTCTAATTTTGCACGATAACCAACAATTGAAGAATATACTTTGGCTTTGAAAACAATATTTCCACCTACAGTTTCTCTATCAACAATTATTTTATTGTAAGAAAGATCTTCTAATCCTACAATTACTCGTTCTGAACCATTAATGATAAAATAACCACCAGGATCACTTGGATCTTCTCCATGTTCAATTAATTTTTGAGTAGAGAAATTATGTAATATACACGCATTAGATTTTGCCATAACCGGAACATCTCCAATATGTACAAATCTTGATTCTAAAATTTTCCCATCTTCTATAACACTGGCCTCCATCATAACAGGTGCTGAATAAGAAACATTTCTCAATCTTGCTTCAGCTGGAGTTATATGAGTAATAGAGCCATCTAGCTCCATCATTCTTGGTTGTTGAAGTTTGACTTTACCTAATTGAATTTTGTAAGGATATTCGGCATTTTCAATATCAATTTGGCCAACTTCATTAATGATGCTTTGAAGTCCTCTTTCTAAAAATTCATCAAAAGAGTTAAGATGCTGACGTGCAATACCTTCTCGCTTTAGAATATCTTGAATTACTGGCCAACGCTTGGTCGAAGGATCTACCATTTAGACTTCCACCACATATCTATAATAGAGACTTTCCCCGGCAGTTGGGCTTTTTCTGGTGATCTTAATCACATCTCCAGGTTTTACACCAAGTCCCAAAATTGCAGGATCATTAACAAAGATTAATGGTAATTCAGTTGGTTTACAATTATATTTTTTTAAAATATCTTCAGCTTCTTGTTTAGTGATAATCTCATGCTTTGGAACATAGATGTGATCAGGGACCAGAACTTGATTTTTCTTAGTTGCCATTTACGGATCCTCCATGTTCAACATTAAATGTAGAGAAAATAATACACACAAACTGTCAAAAATTCACGCTCTGGTTAATATATATCTAATCTGAAATGGGTTAAAATTCAGTCTTTTTTCTATTTTGTCAACAAATTTTTTCACAACCTTAAATAGTCCAAATTTGGGCCTAAAAATGATGAAAGCTCATCTATCGGTGTTTGCCTTAACTGCAATTTTGGTTGTAAGTATTGGTATAGCACCAGCATTTGGACAAATACAAAGTTCGATTGTTGTTAGTACAGACAAATCTTCCTATTCAGAAGGTGAAGTAATTCTAATAACAGGAGAAGTAAGAGATCTGTTTTCTGGAACCCCAGTAAGTTTGATGGTTAAGAACGACAAAGCGATTGTTGCTCTTGCTCAATTAACGGTAGGTGCTGATAAAAAATTCAGTGCAGAAATTACTGCTGGTGGAACTATGAGAACATCCGGAATGTATACAGTTGAAGTAACACATGGAACCACAAATCGTATAGCAACAACATCATTTGAATTCAGTGGATCTACAACATCACCTGTAGATACATCCAGAGTAACTGACACAACAGTTTCAATGGAGGGTTCTAGTGATTTAATAGGATATGAGATTTCAGGTGGAAAACTACTAAACATCATTCCCGATGTGGATGCAAATTCACTGATCGTATCTATTGATGCAACAAGTGATGGTTCACTTACACTTACAATCCCCAGATCGATATTGGATGCAACAATGAATGGTGAGGACGATGAATTTTTCATCTTAATTGATGGAGAAGAAGTAGACTTTGATGAAACAACATCATCTACAGATAGAACAATCACTATAGAATTTGCAGCAGGTGCAGAAGAAATTGAAATAATTGGTACATTTGTAATCCCAGAATTTGGTACAATCGCAGCCATGATTCTAGCAGTAGCAATCATCTCAATAATTGCAGTATCTGCAAAATCAAGACTTAGCATTATTCCAAGATACTAAGTTCACAACTTTTTTCTATTTTTAAATATACATAAATAACAATAATGTTGGGTGAAATTAGTATGAATTTTAAACGTTCTACAACATCAATGACAATAGTTTTCATGGCATTGTCATTAATTTCAATGACCTCAATTCAGCAAGATGCTTTTGCACAACAAAATCAAGGAATGGCGATCATAGCAACAGCCGATAAAGGCTCAGATACAATTACCGTTACAGGTAAAACAGCTTCAAACACTGCAGATGTTACATTTAGAGTGACATCCCCAAGTGGAAATAATGTAGTATCTATTGATCAGATCATGCCAGATGTTGATGGAAATTTCGTAAAAGAATTCAGGATTGGACCAACATGGACTGAAAATGGATTTTATGAAATTACAGCAATGCAAGGTATAGGAAAAAATTCATTGTATACACTAAATGTTCTTGTTGAAGTAGCAAATGGTATGACTGAAAGAACTTCTGTAACCGAATCTAACATGGAAGGAATATTCACGTTAAACAAAAATAATGCTGCAACAGATGTAGGACTAACGCTTGATCCAATAATTATCGAGAATGGTTCTACAATGTTTGAGGTTACAGGAATGACAGATAGAGTAAGTCAAGATATCACATTAACTGTAAATGCACCAAATGGTAATGTGATGACAGTTGATCAAATATCACCAAAGCTTGATGGAGAATTTGCTGCCGAAATTATGGTGGGAGGATCATTATGGAAACAAAATGGTTTTTACACTGTAACTGTACAACAATTTGACGATCCAAAATATACTGCTTCAGCTGAAGTAGACATCTTAGATGGTGTCGTAGTCCCTGAATTTGGTACAATCGCAGCCATGATTCTAGCAGTAGCAATCATCTCAATAATTGCAGTATCTGCAAAATCAAGACTTAGCATTATTCCAAGATACTAAGTTCACAACTTTTTTCTATTTTTAAATATACATAAATAGAGACAGATGCAAATCGCAACAAGATGAACAGCCGTACGTCGTTCGCGCTACTAGCCCTTTTGACTGTAATCGGTACCTTAACCATGACATCAGCATATGCTCAAGTAGTAACTACTTCACCAGCATGTGTAGGTTGTACTATGGAGGATGCAAAAGTAATGGCA
>Ga0224507_10000907_pt1 | contig 11750 bp, 7 predicted proteins | sample SF_Jan12_sed_USG_3_FD_170159 | JGI IMG/M metagenome (GOLD analysis project Ga0224507, IMG submission 170159) | Sediment microbial communities from San Francisco Bay, California, United States - SF_Jan12_sed_USGS_13 | ecosystem: Environmental > Aquatic > Marine > Sediment | place: USA: California...
GGTTCCAGGACGATCGGCGACGCTTTCGCGATTGCATCGAGAAACGCCTTTTTGCCGGCCTGCACAAACGCGATTTCTTTGGAGTCGACAGCGTGATGTTTGCCGTCATATACCGTCACTTTGATGTCCTGCATCGGGTAGCCGTGGATCGCTCCGGAGCCCATAACCTGTCGCACGCCGGTTTCAACAGCCGGAATATATTGTGACGGTATCGAGCCGCCGACAACGGCGCTTGCGAACTCGAAGCCTTGCCCGGATGGCAAAGGCTCCACTCTCAGATAAACCTCACCGAACTGACCGGCGCCCCCGGTCTGCTTCTTATGCCTGTGGTGGCCTTCCGCGGGAGCCGTGATCGTTTCGCGATAGGCGATCGAGGGCAATGAGGTCAGAACTTCCAAATTGTATCGATCGGCTATTTGCTCGAGCACGGTTCGCAGGTGGAGTTCACCATGTCCACGAAGCACAATCTCATTCAACGAGGCAATATGCTCCAAAGTCAGTGATGGGTCCTCGGCCTCAACCGCATGCAGCGCGTCCGACGTTCTTTGCGCATCCGAGTCTTTCGCCGGTTTGATCGCAAGTCCATACATCGGTCTCGGCAATTGTATGGACTTCAGATGAAAATGATCCTCATCATGCGAATCATGAAGCACGGCATCGTAGTGCACTTCGTCAACGCGCGGGATTGCACAGATGTCGCCCGGCACCCCAACCTGCACCTTATGATGCTCGGCGCCATTGAGCTTCAGTAACTGGTTAACCTTGATCGGCTTCCGCGCGTCGCCGACGAATAGTTGATTGCCGGGTCTGATCGTACCCTGATGGATGCGAAAAACGCCAAGACGGCCTTTGAACGGGTCGATGTTCACCATGAACACATGAGCGATCGCGTGGGCATCCGGATCGGGATTGATGACGACTTCTTCGGCGTCCTCACCCTCGCCCTTGAGAAACAGTGGCGGATTACCTTCCATCGGGTTCGGCATCAGGCGTTCGAATACCTCAAGCAGCTCCGGTATCCCGGCGCCAGTCCTGGCCGACACAAAACAGATAGGCACGAGGTGGCCTTCACGCAGTGACTGCTCGAACGGGTCGTGCAGCTGCTCTGGTTCGAGTTCCTGCCCCTGTTCGAGATAGACTTCCATCAACTCCTCATCGACTTCGACGACCTGGTCGACGATCTCTACGTGAGCAGTATCAGCCGATGAAAATGCGGTTTCGGCGCCGTCCGGCTGGAAGAAGCAGTCCACGACGCCTTCACCGTCGGCGCTGGGCAGGTTCATGGGTAAGCACTCTTGCCCGAATGTGGAGCGAATCTCATTCAACAGTGATCGGAGATCTACGTCCTCAGCATCGATTTTGTTGACGATGATCATGCGGCACAGTCGCTGCTTTTGCGCAGCGTCCATCATGCGACGCGCGACCATCTCGATCCCTTCCTGCGCGTTGATTACAACGGCAGCCGTTTCTGCGGCAGGAATTACCGACAAAGCGCGGCCATAGAAATCCCGGTACCCAGGCGTGTCTATCAGATTGACGTGGATACCTTTGTGGTCGAAATGGCAAACTGAAGAGAATTGCGAGTGGCCCAGTTCCCGCTCGCGTTTGGTGAAATCCGATACGGTATCGCCCTTGTCAACGGAGCCGCATTCGGCAATAGCGCCGCCTGCGTGAAGAAGGGCCTCCACGAGCTGGGTCTTTCCGGCATTGCTCGGCCCGACCAGACATACGTTGCGAATGTCAGCAGAACTATAGGCCATCTGTTCGTCCCTCAAGATTATTGTTTCTTGCAAGGATAGCGCAACCGGTGCGATCGGTCACACTTCGGGCGCATCGGATCCGCAAGGCTTGCCCGAAGCGCGTCTGTAAGGCCGGATGCCGGTCAGGCATAGTGTGGGTACACGGGCTGGTACATATATTCGTGAATTTCCGCAAGTATGTCGTCGGGGCGCTTTTTATCAGTCAGGCCCTGGTCATACACAAGTTGCGCGACGTCACGTGCGATCCGTGCCGAAACTTTGCGAATGTCTGTCAGCGGCGGATAGACGCGGCCCCGTTCGAGATCTGCCTCCGTAACCTGATTGGCCAATGAATGTGCCGCAACCAGGAACATCTCGTCGGTTACTGTCCGGGCGCCGCTGATAATCGCGCCTAACCCGACCCCTGGGAAGATGTACGCATTATTGCCTTGTCCGGGCACAAACGTCTGATTGCCGAGCTTGACGGGATCGAACGGACTGCCGCTGGCAAAGATCGCCCGACCGTTGCTCCAGGTATAGGCTTGCTCCGCCGTGCACTCCGCTTTGGAAGTCGGGTTGGACAGGGCAAATACGATCGGCCGCTCGTTGATGGCCGTCATGGCCACTACTACCTCTTTTGTGAACCGTGCCGGCTGACCCGAAAGGCCGAGCAGGGCTGTCGGTTTCAGTGTATTGACCGCTTCAAGCAAGTCATCGATGCGCGGATGGTCATGTGCGTAGGGTTTCTTATGTGCAGCCATTGACGTCCGAGCCGACACCAACAGGCCCTGACTGTCCATGAACCAGCATCGTTTTCGAGCCTGCTCTGCAGAAACGCCTTGTTCTGCCAATGCTGCGACAAACGTATCGGCAATGCCGATTCCCGCCTCGCCGGCGCCGAGAAACAGAATCTTCTGTGCAGACAGCTTGCCGCCAGTGATTCGCAGCGCCCCGAAGATTCCGGATACGGCCACGGCTCCCGTTCCCTGAATATCGTCATCGAACAGGCACACTTCGTCCCGATACTGCTCCAGCAGCCGGAAGGCATTGAGGTTGCCGAAGTCCTCGAGTTGAATGAGAACCCCGGGAAACATTTCTTTTGCGGCCTCGATAAACTCCGCAAACAGCTCATCGTATTTGTCGCCGCGAACGCGACGGCACTCGAGCCCGTTGTATAGAGGATCGTTCAGCAACGCCTCGTTATCGGTGCCCACGTCGATCATTACCGGCATGCAGTGGGTCGGATGAATGCCCGCGCAGGCGGTGTAAAGAGCCAGCTTGCCGATCGGAATTCCCATGCCGTCGGCGCCGAGGTCGCCGAGCCCCAGAATCCGTTCGCCGTCTGTAGCAACGATAATCTTGACCTGTTTGTGCGGCCAGTTCTGCATGTACTCTTTGATGTGACCGCGGTCCTGCAATGACACGTAAAAACCCCTTGGGGTCCGAAAGATGTGTTGAAATTTTTGGCACGCCTTGCCCACCGTCGGCGTATAGATCAACGGCATCATTTCTTCGATGTTGTGCATCACGACGCGATAGAAGAGGGTCTCATTGCGGTCCTGCAGCGCGACCAGGTAGAGGTAGCGCTCCAGGTCGGTTGACTTGGCGCGGATATTCCCCAGGACGCGCAGTTCCTGTTCGGCTGGCGAGTGCACACGTGGTGGCAGAAGCCCGCGTAGTTTCAAATGGTCACGCTCGGCGTCCGTATAGGCGGTGCCTTTGTTGCGGACCGGATCATGGAGGATTTTTACGCCGCGGTATAACTCAGATGGCGCATGATCGTTCAACGACTTTTCCTTGGTTTCTGGGACCATACAGATGAAAATACGGTTGTTTCGATCGGGTTCATATGCCGGAATTCACCTAGTTTGAAAGGGACTGGCGGGGCGGGGTCCGAGCCGGTTGGATTGAACATTGCGAGGGGCTAGGCGGGATAATCGGCGATCTCGGATGCCAGCTCTGTCTTGAGGGTGCCGAGGTATGGCTCGAAGTTGCGCCACTGTTCGAGCGCGCCTTTGTATATCGGCTGTCTTACCTGCTCGGAACTCGGCGTGCGTACCGAGCGATCGGTCCTGTAAAAGTTCAGACACGCCTCCTCGAAAGGAACCTCCAGAAACTCGAGAATTCGCCGTACCTGGCGTTCGGCATCGTCAACGACATGTTCGTAATGCACATTCAGCACCTTGCCTGGCAAGACCGTGTCCCAATGCTGCATGAGTGCTACGTAGGATTTGTAATAACGGGCGATGTCTTCAAGGCCGTAAGTAAACTCCTGACCGTCGGCGAACAGCTGCTTGAATCCGCTGAAACAGCAGGCCATCGGATGCCGCCGCGCGTCGATGACTTTGGCGTTGGGAAACATCAGGTGGATCAGGCCGATATGCATGAAATTGTTTGGCATCTTGTCAACGAATTTCGGCGCGCCCTTGCGATGAATCGCCGTGTCTTTGATATACGCATCGGCCAGCTTCTGGTAATGCTCATCGTTCAGGTCGGTCAGAATCCTAGGATAATTCGGCTCCTCCGCGACGCGGCGCCGGCCGTTCAGGCGATGCGCGGTTGCGATGATGTTGGGTAACTCCATCGTGCCGTCGATCTCTGAGTGCGACGCCAGAATCTGTTCGAGCAAGGTCGAGCCCGCCCGGGGCAAACCGACGATGAAGATCGGGTCTCGATAGTCCCCACCGCAGCCGGCCTTGTCGCGAAACAGTTCCTTGGTACAGAATTCCATCTGCCGCTGCATTGCGAGTTCGAGTCTCTCCGGGTCGTAGCGCAGGCCGCTTTTTCTGAGTTCGTTGCCACGCTTATACCAGGCAAACGACTCTTCATACTGCTCACAATCCTCGAGCGCTTTTCCAAGCGCGAAACACAAGTGAAATTGATCGTCGACGGGAGTGTCGCCTCGTTCCACCTGGGTTCGCATTTGCGCCATTTCGTCGTCCGTGAATCGATAGGTCTTGAGGTTCGCAAGGCTCCAGTACGCATCGCCGAAGTTCTTCCTGACCCGATAAGCGCCACGGTACGATTCGATGCCTTCGTCGAGGCGTCCGACGGTTTTTAACGCGTGGCCGCGGGCCAGGAAGGTTTGCGAAAATTCAGGATGTGCCTCAATGACTCCGTCATAAACCTTGAGCGCTTCGTCAAAGTGCCCGATGGCGACGCTCTGATTCGCAAACGTCAGGTCAAACACGTAATTGCCGGGAAACATATCCCTGAGAATGACGGCTTGCTCGAGAGCTTTCTCGAACTTCTGGCGCTTGTGCAGGATGGCCACGTAGTCGAGCCTGGCAAGCCAGTAATCGGGCTCGAGTTCGACGCAACTTTCCAGCAGGAACTCTGCGTCGTCGTAGACGAGCAGCTTCATGCCCAGTAGCGCGAGCAGCCGCATCGCCTCGACGTGATGCGGCGTCTTCTGCAGGAATTCCCGGCAGAGTTTCTCGGCCGGGTATAGCTTGTTTTCCTCGATGAGGCTGGTGACTGTGACCAGCTCCGGCGGGAGTTTCGAGAGCCGTTCGAACTCCGAGTTCGCCATGGCGAAGTTCTTAAGGTCGTGCTGCTGTTTGTGGATCGCAGCCAATTCGCGCCACGACGCTACCAGCGCCCGATTGAGTTCGACCGCGTGTTGGTACGACCGTCGGGCACTTTCCAGGTCGCCGAGCTCTCTCTGGTTATGGCCTTCTTCCTGCCAGGCCCTGGCATAGTTCGGGCTTACGGCCTTGAGCTGCTGCAGCGTCCGCAACGCATCGTTTGCCTGATGGAGATAGCGCTGCGATACCGCTTTGCAGTAGAGCGCGTCGACGTCTTGTGGATCGTCGACGAGCTCCTTTTGCGCCGCCTCGAGCGCCTCCTGAAGTTTTCCGGCCTGCAGCAGCTGCTGCGCGCTCATTGCGCCTTTAGGCACTAGAAATCATAGGAAACACGCACACCCCAGGTGCGCGGTCTGTTCGTCGTTATACGCAGATCGGTGTCCAGGGCATTGATAAACAACTCCGCTCGCTCGTCCGTGAGGTTCTCGGCAAATAGCTCCAAGCCCCAGCTGTCCGCGCTCACGCCGATCGCGCCGTCCAACGTGTCGTAAGAGTCCTGCTCGAAACGATTGGCGGTTACAACTGAACTGAACTGCTTGTCCGTATGCGCGACGACCAGCTGCGCATGAGCGTTTTTTTCGCCCACTTCCCACCGGTATCTTGCACTGACGTTGTATTGCAGCTCCGGTGCCAGCGCCAGGTCGGATCCCGCAGGGGCAAGGTTTGATACATTGGGCGGCACCTGCAGCAACTCGGTATTATTTATTGACCATGCGGCGGCCAGCGTCAGATTGTCCGTCGGCAGCCAGGTCAGATCACCTTCGAAGCCCTTGATTTCGGCGTTGCCGACGTTCAGGACGAAAGTAAGGACACCACAACATGCAAAATCGGTAACGCCGACTTGCAGTTTGTCCCAATCGATTTGATAGATCGAGCCGTTGAAGCGCACGGTGCCGTTCGCCAACGTCGTTTTCCAGCCGAGCTCAATGTTGGTGACCTCGTCACTGACATAAGTCGTCGGCACGTCCTCATTGCGGTTGAAGCCACCCGGGCGGAATCCCTCCGAGTAGGTTGCGAAAAACAGCAGGTCATCGTTGGGCGTGTAGGAAACGCTGCCCTTGAAGATGGTGTCGTCTTCCTTGAGTGGCAGATCGTCCGCAAATATGACGTCATAGCTGCGTCCGCCGTCGCCGTCATCGGCTGCGGTACACGGCGCCGGTGCGGCTGGACACAGCGTCGCAAAATTGGACGAGCCCACGAGGCTCGTCTCGATGTCGTAGTTTCTCGCTCCGATGGTGAGCGCGAACGCGTCACTTACATTGAACGTGACCTCGCCGAACAACGCGATTTGTTCCTCATCGCGAATCGCATCGTTCATGAACGTAATGCCCTCGGCCCTGGGATTGGGGTTAAATATCGTTGATTGCGAATGTGGCGAATTGGGTGCGAAGAAACCGACAGATCCGGCGACATAGAAGTTGGTATCGACCTTGGTCTGAATGTCGTCGAGGAACACGCCCGCGACGAATTCGACTGTCTCACCTTCGGCGTACGACACGCGGAGCTCGTGCGTGGTCCGCTCATTCTCGATATGCGCGATCATGCCCTGCGTCGGGTCGCCACAGGTCCCGTAAAAACCGGTCGCGACGTAATTGGCATAGTCGCAAATATAATAGGCTCCGAACTCGCCAACCTGGGTATAGCCGCTGTAGTCGAAGCTGTTGTTGACTTCGCGATCGAGGAACGAGCCCGCGTAGACGACATCCAGGGCGCCCAGCCGGCCAGTCAGCGTCAGTGAAAACTGGTCGAATTGATCGTCGAGCCAGTCCGGGAAGAATCGCTCTACCTCGAGGTCACCGACCACACGGCTGCCCGCCGCCGAGCCAGGATCGAGGTTGGCGATGGACGGCGGCGAATGATCGAACACCCCGTCGACATCGAGAGACTGTGTCATGAACTGCGGAATCAGCTCCCAATCGTCGCTGAGCGCGATCTTGGCGCTGATGCGCGCACCGCGGTACACCGCGTCATTAAAATCCTCTTCAACAAAAGCGATGTTGTTGACGACCGTGTTCGGTGACCCGGCCGGATATCCCACATCAGTCGGTTCGTACGCATTTTCGCCGAAGACGTTGTCGATGTAGCCGCCCTCGACCGCGTTATAGAACACGCCGCGGATGGCGAACTTGTCATCGATTATCGGGATGTTGACGAAAGCTTCGACGCTATTGCTATCGTCACCGCCACTGGTGCTCGAGTAACTCGCATCGAATCCGGCCTGGAATTCGTTGTACACGGGTTTGTTGGTAATCAGGCGGACTGTGCCGGCCTGCGAACTGGCGCCAAACAGCGTGCCCTGCGGGCCAGGCAGTACTTCGACGCGCGCGATATCCGCTACGTATAGGTCAAGATTGCGGCCACCCGAGCTGACCGGCTGTTCGTCGAGATAGAGCGCGACGTTGGGGACGGGCGCACCGATTTCGACCGAGGTTTGATCCGACGAGTCCGTGGCCATGCCGCGAATGAATATCGACGACTGGCCGGGACCTCGACCGGCGGCATTCACGTTGGGCAGATAGCGAATGTAGTCGTCGAAGTTGCCAATGTTCAATTCGTCGAGCTTTTCCTCGCCCAGCGCTTGTATCGCGATCGGGGTGTCCTGAAGATCTGTCGCTCGTTTGGTCGCCGTTACAACGATTTCCTCGAACTCGGCCAATACCGGCGCTGATGCGAAACCGGTGGATGTCGCCAACGCCAGGCACACGGCCCTGTTGATTTCGGATTTCCTGAACATGGCATTCCCCCCTTAGCCGAGCAGATCGCACAATATTAGTAGTTTCCGTCGCCTATTGCATCAGCTTCGAGCGTTTCTCGTCGTGGCGAGGTATGGCGGGGCCAGGTCGCGCGAGATAGTATGCTCCAAGTATGGACGATTCGGCGGCCAGGTAACGAGGGGTAGCAGGCAGCATGACGAACGTAGCAAATCTGATTCTACAGTCGAGCCTGGGCTCGGAGATGTCGCAGGAAGAAGCCGACGCGCTCGGCAACATTATGAGCATGCGCGAGCTCGCGGATGGCGACTTTCTAATTAATGAAGGTATGGTGGACGATTCGCTACACGTATTGCTGGACGGGAAGCTCGAGGTTGTGAAGCACGCCGGAGCCGACGAGACGGTAAGCCTCGCAGTGCTGAGAGAGGGCGACCTCGCAGGCGAACTCAGTTTCATCGATGGCACGACGCACACGGTTGGCCTGCGGGCGCTCTGTGACTGTCAGATACTCAGCCTGGCGCGCAAGGACTTCGAAAGCGTGGTCGACCAGAGTCCGCAGCTCGTCTACAAGGTGATGCGCGCGGTCGCACGCTCTGCCCATCGCATCGTGCATCGGATGAATCATCAGTTCATCGAACTCAATAATTACATTTTCAAGCAGCACGGCCGCTATTAAGCAGGATTTCGCGTCTGGCAGGACGATGCGCCTCAGCGCATGGTCACGGACGATACGCGTGGTTGCGCCGCTCGCTATTCTCGGCGTTCTGTGCAGCAGCGTGTGATGGCGCTGTGCGGCGCCGGTTAGCAATGTCGCCTAGTGTTGTTCGGTGGCGCCGTATTTCTTGAAGTGCAGGTCCTTGGCCTGGCTGATCCAGTCATCCTGTTCCATGCGGCCTTTGAATTCCTTGAGCTCCATATTGACGCGTGCAACGTCGGACGGACCGAATGAGGCAATTTGGCGAAAGCTGAATATGCCGAGATCGTTCAGCGTCTGCTGAAACACTTTGCCGATGCCAACGATTTCTGTCAGGTCGTCGACTTCCTGTTCGGCAGGTTTTTGCCCATTGGTTGCCTTCGCAGCCTTCTGCCTTTCTGAAATCTTCAGCGCTTCATCGTGTTGCTTTGCCATTTGAGCAAAGCTCTGTTCGACATCGTCGAGCCTCATGCGCAGGGTTTCGGAACGTTTTTCGGAGTTATCAGCCTGCTCGCGGTAACGTTGGGCGTCTATCTCATATTGCTTGCGGCTGTTCTCCATCGACCTGAGGCAGTGAGCCAGCTCTTTGTTTTGAATCTTGAGGTCATCAAATTCCGCAACATCTCGCCGCAACGCTTCAATCTCCTGCTTTGTTCGTGTGGCGTCATGCCTAAGTTCGGCATTTTCCGCCTCCAGTTCGATGACGTTTTGCTCCAGCGCATCCAGGTTGTCGAGGCGCGATTGCGCCGACGCCAGCATTTTGTTGACCGATTCGTTTTCAGATCGGGACGATTGCAGAAGATTGGCCAGAGACTCGTGCTCAAGTTTCGCGTCTTCGATCTTTGTCTCGAGTGTTTTGCGCTTGTCGAACGCTTTCTCGAGTTCACCCTTATAAAACTCGCCTGCCTTGACAAATTCCGCCTCAAGCTGAGCGATCTGTTGTTTCGCCGTACTGAGCGTTTGGTGACTTGCATTGAACTTATTCTTGAGCTCATCCCGTTCTGCGGAAAGCGAGAACACATCCTTGGACAGCGATTTTATTTTTTCGGTAGCGGACTCGAGTCCGGTGCGCATCTTGGAGGCGGCTAGTTCATGCTTATGGACTACGGCCTGCTGCGCCTCGATTGACGCTCTGAGCTTGATATTCTCGGAGTTGAACCGGTCTCTTTGGTGTGCGGCGTCGTCAAACTTGTGGTGCCACTTATCATTGAGTTTCTCGAGGCTGCGCTTACCGCCAGCCCCCCGGATCGCCCAGCCGACAACGGCCCCGAGGACCGCGGCGGCGGTGAGGTAGAGGCCGAGTTGAAGGAGAGAGTCGGTCATGATCCGGCCGAGTATGGCCGACCGGGGCGTTATGGAATATGACGGATCGCACGAAATCGGCAATTACGCGGTGCGAAATGCGGAACACATCACATTTTTATCGGCCCACCGATCTGACCAGTGATTTCCAGGTTCGCTTGATTCTGCGGGAAATTCGTTCGATCCAAAGCGGCCGAAAGTATCTGGCGTCTTCCGGGGACATGCTCTTGAAGTCGCGATTGTATTTGTGTTTTAACCACGCGTTGAAATCGTGCTGATGAGAAAAGCGGTGCCGGAAGTGATTAAACGGGTGAAAGCCGGGCTTCCGATAAACGGATACACCAAAATCGATCAAGCAGGGGCGCGAGTCGTGCGTAACGAGAATATTGTCTTTGCGCTTCAAGTCGCCGTGTGCCACGCCACGCTCATGGATCGCTTCAACGACCGTCAGCATCTCCGCAAAAAAGGCGTCGCGGTCCGTGATTGTGGTTTGTCTCATGGTTTGAGCATCAACATGTTCGAGCACGAGGTGGCGGTCGAGGAAGAACCCGTAGCAGTGGGGGATACCGCTGATTCCTTCCAAGCGGCGATACATGTCGTATTCGCGTCGCAGCATCCAACGGTTTAGCCAGGCGGTGATGCCGTTGCCCGCGGCCGATTTCACGAGGATCTTGTGGCCACCTGCGCAGCCCGTGTGAATACTGCCCTGGTAGCCGCGGCCCTCAAGGCGCTCGCCGTCTCTCAAGCAGGCAAGGATGTCGGAATCGGTGATACTTGTGTCGTTCACAACCTGGTGTAGATGAAAACGAAGCAAGCAAGCAGGAACACGGCGATAACCGGTTCGAGGTTTCGACTCATGCTGGTCTTGAATGACCAGTGGCCGCCGAGGTCTCGCTCGCGACTACCGAATGCCGGCACGAGTGCGGGAGTGTTTCTTGCAAACGCGTGCCATTCATCGCCGAAAATTGCGGACAGTTTGCGGTCTTCGTATTCGATGGCCGTTGGGTAATAGAACAGCAAAAATGCGGTTGCGACGACGAAAGTCCACCACACTCCGGACGCTCCGGCGAACGCGTAAATGACGAGAATATTGCCTGAGTAAAGCGGGTGTCTGACCAGCGCGTACGGCCCGTTTGTCGCCAGCTGTTCGTTCTTGAGAATGAACCCCGACGCCCACATCCGGATTGCAACACCTATCACAACAACTACTGACGTCAAATATAGAGCCCAGGGTAAGGGTTTGGCGATGACGACAAATAATACGGACAAGAGCAGTCCGAGCACCTGACGAGAGGCCTCGTGGTAACGCATCTCTCGGATCACGCGGGGCAGGCCGGACAGCGGCGGTAGCGCTTCGGTACGTTTGGACATCTTGATTCCAGTGCTCGTGAGTTGGTGGTTTGGGCAATCGGTTCAGGCGGATGGCGCGAATTGTGTCCCGTATGTTTTGCAGGCTTATTTTTGCTAATCCCGCATCTTAACTTAATCGATAGGAAATTCTATCGCTTTGGATGCGGCACAGACCGGGTATACGTTGATTCTCGTCCGGTACTAATACGGATTGAATGGCCCGGCTTCACTGCGCAGACTAGCTTTTGCCAATGGTAATTATTCGATTTCTTGTTGCCTGCCTCATTACTCTGCTGGCTCCTGCGGTCGGATTGGCGCAGACCAGCGCCGACGACTTCGGGTTCATGGCCGGTCTGGCCGGCGACGT
>Ga0224507_10000910_pt1 | contig 11747 bp, 10 predicted proteins | sample SF_Jan12_sed_USG_3_FD_170159 | JGI IMG/M metagenome (GOLD analysis project Ga0224507, IMG submission 170159) | Sediment microbial communities from San Francisco Bay, California, United States - SF_Jan12_sed_USGS_13 | ecosystem: Environmental > Aquatic > Marine > Sediment | place: USA...
CTGGACGGCGGTATCAAGGTCATGGTCGCCGAGCCGGGTCTCCGACAGCAGGTGGGCACCGATGCCGATCTCGGAGAACGGACTGATCCCGCTGGACAGGTCGGCATCGCGCTGCAGGCGCAATACCGGCGTGACACCGACTTCGTACAGGTCGCTGTTGTCGACATCCGACTCCAGGTAGGCCAGTGACACGTCCCAGTAGCCGCCGACGAACCAGGCGCCCCCGTTGAACAACGTCCGGTTCCAGCGGTTCTGGATACCGAGCCGGAATACATTCGCATCGATGGAATTATCGTCTGTGCCCACGCTGAGGGAGATCGTGTCGACCCAGCGATCGCCGGCAGCCTGTGCCGGGCCGAGCTGGGCGACGAACAGCAGTGAAACAAGCAAGATCCGGGTTGATGTTGTCATTGTGAACCTCGTTTGCAGTACTGAAGGCCGGATACTCTCATAAATCCGGCCGAATTGTCACGGCCAGGACCATCAGTTTGCATAGATGATTCCGGGCAGCCAGGTGGCCAGTTGCGGCCATAGCGCCAGGATGATCAGCATGAACAACTGCAGCCCGATGAAAGGCATAACCCCCTGATAGATCTGTGTGGTTGTGACTTGCGCCGGCGCCACGCCGCGCAGGTAGAACAGGGCGAAGCCGAAGGGCGGCGTCAGGAACGAGGTCTGCAGGTTGAGGGCGATCATGATCCCCAGCCACACAGGGTCCAGTCCCATGGACAGCAGCACCGGCCCGACGACGGGGACCACCACGAAGGTAATCTCGATAAAATCGAGCACGAAACCGAGCAGAAACATCAGCAGCATCACCGCCAGCATCGCACCCAGCGCGCCGCCCGGCAGGTTGTGCAGCAGTTCGGCCACGATTACGTCGCCACCGAAGCCACGGAAAACCAGCGAGAATACCGAGGCCCCGATCAGGATCATGAACACCATGCAGGTGACCCGTGTGGTGCTGCGCATGACCTCACGCAACATACCAAGGTTGAACTGTCCCTGTGCGACGGCCAGCAGGATGGCGCCCATGGCGCCCACCGAGGCCGCTTCCGTCGGTGTGGCGATACCCGCCAGTATGGAACCCAGCACAGCAACGATCAGCAGCAGAGGCGGCAACAGGACCCGCAGCACCTGTTGCAGCAGGGCGCCGTCGGAAAGCGATTCCTGCTCCGCGTCGGTGATGGCCGGCATGGTCGCGGGGCGCAGCGCGGCCGTGATGGCCAGGTAGGCGAGATAGAGGCTGACCAGTATCAGTCCGGGCAGGAGGGCGCCGCTGAACAGGTCGCCGACCGAGACGGTATCAGGGGAGAACACGCCCATGTCGAGCTGTGCCTGCTGGTAGGCGGAGGACAGTACATCCCCCAGCAGCACCAGTACGATGGAGGGCGGGATGATCTGGCCGAGGGTGCCGGCCGCGCAGATGGTGCCGGCCGCGATGCGCGGGTCATAACCACGGCGCAGCATGGTTGGCAGTGATAGCAGTCCCATGGTCACCACGGTGGCGCCGACGATACCGGTGCTGGCGGCCAGCAGCATGCCGACCAGGATGACTGAAAGACCCAGTCCGCCGCGCAGTCGCCCGAACAGTGCCGCCATAGTATCGAGCAGGTTTTCGGCCACGCGCGAGCGTTCCAGCATCACACCCATGAACACGAACAGCGGAACGGCGATCAGGGTGAGGTTGGTCATGATGCCGTACAGGCGGTTGGGCAGGGCCGCGAGGAAGGCACTGTCGAAGCTGCCCGTCAGTTGCCCGATGAAGGCAAAGCCGAGCGCGCTGCCCGCCAGTGTGAACGCCACCGGGAAGCCTGTCATTAGCAACAGGCAGACGACCACAAACAGCAGCAGCGATATCATCGTGTCTGTGTCCCGATGCCCGCTCGCATGATCACAGTTCCCGGTCCAGTCCGGCAGTGCCGCTGTCAGTATCCGGTCGCCAGCCGGCCAGCAGCAGGATGCTGTGCAGTACCATGGAAAGCCCCTGCAGCAGCAACAATGCGGCCATCAGCGGGATGGCTGTCTTCAACAGGAATACCGCGTCCAGCCCGCCGGCCTCCTGGGAGGCTTCACGCATGGACCAGGACACGGCAACGTATTCCCAGCTGCTGTATAGGATGAATGCGCAGACCGGCGTCAGCAGCAACAGCGTGCCCAGCAGGTTAATCCAGGCCTTGCCGCGCGGCGTGAGGGCGCGGTAAAAGATATCGACACGCACATGGCCATCGTGCTTCAGGGTGTAGGCGGCACCCAGCATGAAGACCGCGGCATGCAGGTAGGAAATGGATTCCTGCAGGGCAATGGAGCCGGTCTGGAAGACATAGCGCAGGACGACCACGGCAAAGGTGATCAGCACCGTCCCCAGTGTCAGCCAGGCAATGAGGCGCCCGGTTAGTTCAGCGAGACTGTCCAGGCCTCGGGCGAGTGCGTGGAGTTTTTCATACATGTTGCCGGCCTCCCGCAGCAAACCAGATCAGCCATTAACCCGGTGCGGGCGGTGCATGAGACGGGGATGCGAATTCAGCGCACGCGACATGGCTAAAGACGGACGCACGGGCCAGGTTGCGGGCGGGCCCGGGTGATTACCAGCGGAAGATCATCCAACTCGGTACCAGCAGCGCCGGCTCGAGCTTGTTGTAGCGTGATTCCAGCGAGCCGTCACCGTCCTTGTCGATCAGGTAGTAGGGCGGACCGTTACGCGGTTCGATCTTGACCATGTAGAGCTGACCGTTGACGCGGTATTCGTGAATGGTTTCTTTATCCCGCTTGATGATGGTGACTTCGGGCTCCAGTTCATCGGCCTCGCTGAGACCGGTCGGCGGCGCGCTCGTATCGGGCAGGGGTTCGAGCACCGGGTCCGCCGCGGGGAGCGCCAGTGGTATGCATAGCATCAAGGCGAGCAGCATTATTTTCACGGTGTAATTCCTGCGATCAATTCAGAGTTCAAGCAGCTTTTCCTGTTCCTGTTGCGATGGTTCAAAGCTGATATGTTCATAGTAGTCGAAGATAGCATCCACGACCTCCTGCGGCTTGTCCAGTACCTTGAACAGGTCGAGGTCCTCTGCAGAGATGGTGCCCTCGGTGACCAGGGTGTGCTTGAACCAGTCGAGCAGGCCGGTCCAGAACCCGGATACCACCAGGATGATAGGGATGCGTCGCGTCTTGTTGGTCTGCACCAGGGTGAGGATCTCCGCGAGTTCGTCCAGGGTGCCGAAACCACCCGGCAATACCACGTAGGCCGAGGCATACTTGACGAACATCACCTTGCGTGAGAAGAAGTGGCGGAAATTGAGCCCGATGTCCTGGTACTTGTTGCCGGACTGTTCCATCGGCAGCTGGATGTTCAGACCGATGCTGGGTGATTTTCCGGCAAAGGCCCCCTTGTTGCTGGCCTCCATGATGCCCGGTCCGCCGCCGCTGATCACCGCAAAGCCGGCATTCGACAGCGCCAGGCAGATTTCTTCGGCCAGCTTGTAATGGGGATGGTCGGGCAAGGTGCGGGCGGAGCCGAACACACTGACCGAGGGCTTGACCTGGGCCAGCCGCTCGAAGCCCTCCACAAATTCGGCCATGATCTGGAAAATCTTCCAGGACTCACGGGTCAGTTGCGAGTCGTCTTTTGGCAGGGTGCCGTGGTTCTTGAGCCGGGAATCTTTATGCATGGTCATCGAGAGCGGGTATCCTGATCAAGGCAGTGATATCTATAAAAAAAGAGATTAAAACGGCTTTGATGATACCATGTTCGCCCGTTCTGAATCGGTAGCCGGGACACTGTGCGGGCGGCCGGCAACCAGGTTTACATATGAATGATAAAAATACCAAACCGTTTGTGCTGGTTGACGGATCGTCCTATCTCTACCGCGCGTTTCATGCCCTGCCACCACTGACCAATTCGCGCGGTGAGCCGACCGGCGCGGTCTACGGCGTCATCAATATGCTGCGCAGCCTGGTGGCCGAATACCAGCCGGAGTATATGGCCGTGGTGTTCGATGCACGCGGCAAGACCTTCCGCGATGACCTGTTTGCCGCGTACAAGGCCAACCGGCCGCCGATGCCGGATGAGCTGGCCGCGCAGATCGAGCCCCTGCACGTGCTGGTGCAGGCGCTGGGACTGCCGCTGTTGCAGGTGCCCGGTGTCGAGGCCGATGACGTCATCGGCACCCTGGCTCAGCAGGCGAGTGCACTGGGAATGGAGACCGTGATATCGACCGGGGACAAAGACATGGCACAGCTGGTGGATAAGCATGTCACCCTGGTGAATACCATGTCGCGCAGTGTGCTCGACCCGGAGGGCGTACGGGACAAGTTCGGGGTGCCGCCGGAATCCATTGTGGATCTGCTGGCCCTGATGGGCGACAGCTCCGACAACATCCCGGGCGTGCCCAAGGTCGGGCCCAAGACGGCGGCCAAATGGCTCAGCACTTATGGCTCGCTGGACGGGGTGATCGCACACGCCGGCGAGATCCAGGGGAAGGTCGGTGAAAGCCTGCGTGACCATCTCGAGACCCTGGCACTGTCGCGCCAGTTGGCCACCATTCGCTGTGACGTCGAGCTGGGGAGCGGGCCGCTCGATCTGCAGCCCGGGCAGCCGGATCTAAAGCAGTTGCGCGAATGCTATACCCGTCTTGAATTCAGCCGCTGGCTGGACCAGCTCGGCAGGGAACCGGCAGCTGCCGCCGCGGACGCCGGAGCGGATGTCGGCGCGGTCCCGGAAAGCCATTACGAAACCGTGTTGACAGAGGCGCGGTTCGAGGACTGGCTGGCGCGGCTGGAGGCGGCCGGGGAGTTCGCCATGGACACCGAGACCACCAGCCTCGATTACATGGTGGCGCGCATCGTCGGGGTGTCATTTGCCGTCAGCGCGGGTGAGGCCGCTTACGTGCCGCTGGCGCATGACTACCCCGGTGCCCCGGACCAACTGGATCGTGACACGGTGCTGGCGCGGTTGCGGCCGATATTAGAAAGTACAGAATACAAAAAAATTGGGCATAACCTTAAATATGATCGTAACGTCTTGGCCAATCATGATATTACTCTTTCAGGTATGCGCTTCGATAGCATGCTGGAGTCCTATGTCATCGACAGCACGGCGACGCGCCACAACATGGATTCGGTGGCGCTGAAGTACCTGGGCCATAAGACCATCAGCTACGAGGAGGTGGCAGGGAAGGGCGTCAACCAGCTGGGTTTCAACGAGGTGCCGCTGGAGGCAGCCGCCCCCTATGCCGCAGAGGACGCGGACATCACTCTGCGCCTGCATCAGGCCATCTGGCCGAAGTTGGTGGCCGAACCGGGCCTGGAGAAGATCTACAACGAGATCGAACTGCCGCTGCTGACCGTACTGTCCGACATGGAGCGTGCCGGTGTTGCCATCGACACCGACATGCTGGCCCGGCAGAGCCGGGAGCTGGCAGGTCGCATTGTGGAGATCGAACAGGAGGCGCAACGCGAGGCCGGTCAGCCATTCAATCTGGGCTCACCCAAGCAGATCCAGGAGATCCTGTTCGACAAGCTGCAATTGCCGGTGCTGGCCAAGACACCCAAGGGGGCGCCGTCCACCGCAGAGTCGGTCCTGCAGGAACTGGCGCTGGATTACCCGCTGCCGCGCCTGATCCTGGAGTACCGCTCCTTCAGCAAGCTCAAGTCGACCTACACCGACCGCCTGCCGGAACAGGTGTGCGCCGCTACCGGGCGCGTGCATACCTCCTATCACCAGGCAGTGGCCGCCACCGGTCGCCTGTCATCCTCGGACCCGAACCTGCAGAACATCCCGGTGCGCACCGAGGAGGGCCGACGCATTCGCCAGGCCTTTGTGACGCGGCCGGGCTACCGCATGCTGGCCGCGGACTATTCCCAGATCGAGCTGCGCATCATGGCGCACCTGTCTTCGGACGACGGCCTGCTAAAGGCCTTCGCCACCGGTGCGGACGTGCACCGGGCCACGGCGGCGGAGGTATTCGGGGTGGCGCCCGAGCAGGTCACGGGGCAACAACGGCGTTCCGCGAAGGCGATCAACTTCGGCCTGATCTATGGCATGTCGGCCTTTGGGCTGGCGCGCCAGTTGGGGATCGCGCGCGGCGCGGCCCAGGAATACATCGACCTGTACTTCGAACGCTACCCCGGGGTGAGGGACTACATGGAGGCCACGCGTGAACAGGCACGGGACCTCGGCTATATCGACACCGTGTTTGGGCGCCGGCTCTACCTGCCCGATATCAATGCGCGCAACCCGCAACGGCGGGCCGCAGCGGAGCGTACTGCCATCAATGCGCCCATGCAGGGGACGGCCGCGGACATTATCAAGCGCGCCATGATCCACTTGCATGACTGGATCGGCTCGCAGCACGCGCTGGATATCACCATGATCATGCAGGTGCATGATGAACTGGTCTTCGAGATCGCCGCGGCGGATGTCGAACAGGCGCGTACCCCCATCAGGGAGGCCATGATAGGCGCGGCTGAGCTGAAGGTGCCGCTGCTGGTGGATATCGGGGTGGGCAGTAACTGGGACGAGGCGCACTGACACAGGCGGCCTGTATGTGCGTTTTTCTGACGGATGCGATCCCGGTCCCGGTGAACCTTTTGTTCGACCTGCAGTCACAGACATTGAGCGCTATGGCGTTCACCCGCTCCCTCCCTGAGCGGGCATTCCTCCTACCTGGTCCCACGGGATCGGGTGTTTTGTAGACCCCGGCATCCTCCCCCTTTGCCGGGGTTTTTTTTCTGGCGTGACCGGCGGCAAATTTCGAATCAATTTGTCGTGAACTGCTGCTAAAAGATGCTAAATAACCTTATTTATTATATTTCTGCTGCTATTTGCATCGTAATGTCGTTATTCCGGTTCGATAGCCAGCCAAAGGTCCAGGATCGCGCGTGCCTCGTCAGCCCCGACTCGGGTCAGGGCCGAGAACAGTTGCACAGAAGCAGCGGAATAATGCTCGGCGAGGTGCTTGCGTACCTGCAGCAGTGCCGCCTGTGCCGGGCCACGCTTGAGCTTGTCGGCCTTGGTGAGCAGGACGTGTGCGGGTAGTCCCGCGATGTGACACCATTCCAGCAGCTGCCGGTCGAACTCCTTGAGCGGATGACGGATATCCATTAGCAGGATCACGCCCTGGAGGCAGCGACGGGTCTCCAGGTAGCCGGCGATGTGTCGTTGCCACTGGTTCTTGATGTTGCGCGCGACCTTGGCATAGCCGTAGCCGGGCAGATCGACCAGTCGCCGCTGCTCATCGAGGCTGAAGAAATTGATTTGCTGGGTACGGCCCGGTGTCTTGCTGGTCCGGGCCAGGGCCTTCTGGCCAGTAATCACATTCAGGGCACTGGATTTGCCGGCATTGGAGCGCCCGGCAAATGCGACCTCGAGGCCGCTATCCGGTGGGGCATGTGCCTCATCGGGGGCGCTGAGCAGGAAGCGAACGTGCTGATAGCGATTTTTCATGTTTAATGGGCTGTGGCACACGCCGGATGACGGTCCATTCAGGGCATTAGAATGGCCCCTAAATTGCGCGAAGGCGCCATTTTAACCAATTATTTTATAGTAATCGTACACTCAAAAGGCTTTCTTGTGTGTGCTGGCAGGTGACAGTGTGTACCGATTCGATTTCAGGATCCCTCTGGCTTTACCGATTGAACGATCCCCCTCAAACCTTAGCAATGGCTATGGTTTTTCGTACGATCGCCCAATCAGCTTTGCCAGATTGCCCCTGAAAACGAAACCTTCGTACAATATATGGCTCGACTCTGGCCGGAATGAAAACCCGCGATACAAGCAGCGGCCATCACGCGTCGACTATGCCTTGTGGTTGACCCTCTGTCGTCTGGCTGCTATACAAGACGCCCATTTTGCCGTCATGCGTGTGGCGCCTGCCCCGCAGCATGATCCAGAGTCTAATTACCGGGCACGTACCCGGCGTGCAAGCGGAGACAGGAGTAGGTCTGCTATGAAAAACTGGCTTTATCTAACCATAGGATTGCTTTCATTTTTTGCGGCGACGACGGCCCAGGCGGCTGGTGATGCGGAAGCCGGAAAGGCCAAATCGGCCAGTTGTGCTGCCTGCCACGGCGTCGATGGCAACAGTGTCAATCCCGAGTGGCCCAAGCTGGCCGGCCAGCATGAAGGCTATTTGGTCAAGCAACTGTACTACTTCGGTGACGGTGAACGTGACAACTCGATCATGAAAGGCATGGTCGCCAGTCTTTCCGAGCAGGACCGTATGGATCTCGCTGCCTATTACGCCAGCCAGAAGGCGACCATCGGTGCCGCCGACCCCGAACTGGTCGAATTTGGTGAACGCATCTACCGCAGCGGCAACGCTCAAAGTGGTATCGCACCCTGCATGGGATGCCATGGCCCGAACGGTAGCGGTAACCCCGCCGCGAACTATCCAGCCCTGCGCGGTCAGCATGCCAAGTACGTCGAGAACCAGATGCACGGTTTCGCCAGCGGCAACCGGGTTAACGAGAATGCCACCAAGATGATGCAGATTCTCGCGTCCCGGATGACGAATCGCGAAATCCGCGCCGTTGCCTCCTATATCCAGGGGCTGCACTAAGGCCACCCAACAGGGCTCCAGGCTTGCCCCGCGTGCGGGGCAGAGCCCTGCGGTCGATAATCTGAACTGCGCCGATCGGCGATTGTCAAAGGACCTGCCGTTACTGCCGGCGCGGTATGCCCTGGTCAGCGGGTGTTCCCGGGCACTTTGTCACCCTTTTTGCCTCTCTGGGCGTTAATATATTCCTGTCGAGCCGCATTCCCGCGAGGGTCGAGGGCGGCCTTATGCCAATGCAAATCCGGAGTTGATGTTATGAAAAAATTGACCAGCTGGTTGTTAGCCGTGTTGTTTTCGCTGCCTACGTTGACGGCCGTCGCAGCCGGGGAGTACATGGAAGGTGTGGAGTACACGCGGCTTGTCAAACCGCAGCCGACAGCTGCAGCCGACAAGGTGGAGGTGGTGGAACTGTTCTGGTACGGCTGCCCACACTGTTTTTATCTGGAGCCACACCTCGGTAAGTGGCTTGAGAACAAGCCCGATGATGTCGAATTCGTGCGTCTGCCGGCTGTGCTTGGCAAGAGCTGGGAATTGCTCGGCAAGGCCTATTTCACGGCCGAGCTGCTCGGTGTGGTGGACAAGATCCACCAGCCACTGTTCGAGGCCATCCATGTGAAGAATCAGAAATTCCGTGATGTTGCGGCGCTAGAGGATTTCTTTGTCAGCCACGGTGTTGCCGGGAAGGACTTCAAGAACACATTCCATTCCTTCGCCGTTGCGGTCAAGATCAACAACGCCAAGTTGATGACACGGCGCTATGCGATCAGCGGCGTGCCCACACTGATCGTGAACGGCAAGTTCAGCACCGGTGCCAGCATCGCCGGCGGTAACGAGGATGTCATCAAGGTACTCGACTTTCTGATCAAGCAGGAGCGCGCTGCGGGTGATGCGCCCGCACAGGCGACGGCCGTTCAGCCCTGAGAAGCCGCATGCCCCACATCACCCGGTTAATGCCAATGCCTGAAGACGCCGCGTTCTGATGAAGGCGGCCGAGCTATTCGTCCGCTGCCTCGAACATGAGGGCGTGGAATACATATTCGGTATTCCGGGCGAGGAAAACCTGGATGTGATGGATGCCCTGCTGGAGTCAAACATCCGCTTCATTATCACCCGTCACGAGCAGGGCGCCGCCTTTATGGCCGATGTCTACGGGCGCCTGACGGAACGCCCGGGCGTCTGCCTGGCGACACTCGGCCCGGGCGCAACCAATCTCATCACCGGTGTGGCCGATGCCAACCTCGACTATGCGCCGCTAGTCGCTATCGCCGGCCAGGCCGGCACCAACCGCCTGCACAAGGAGTCGCACCAGGTCCTCGACCTGGAGAAGCTGTTCCACACGGTCACCAAGTATTCCGCCAGCCTGCTAGAGCCCGAGATCATTCCCGAGGTGGTGCGCAAGGCCTTCAAGCTGGCGCAGACGGAAAAGACCGGTGCGACCTTCATCGAGTTTCCGGAAAATATCGCCGAGATGGAGGTCGAGCAGGACATGCTGCCGGTGGACCACCCGCAGGATCCCGAGCCATCGGCTGAAAAGGTGGAACAGGCGGCCCGGTTGATCAGCGCCGCGCGCAACCCGATCATCCTGGCCGGTCACGGTGTGGTGCGCTCCAAGGCCTGGAAACAACTGGCGGACTTCGCCGGCACGCTGAACATACCGGCGGCCAACACCTTCATGGCCAAGGGTGTCATTCCTTTCAAACACCCGTGCGCGCTCGGCAGCGCCGGGCTGCAGGCTAATGACTATGTCAGCGGCGGTTTCAACCAGGCGGACGTTATCATCTGCGTCGGTTATGACCTGGTCGAATACCATCCCTACCTGTGGCACCCGACACGCGATCGCATCATCATTCATATCGATCATTCGCCGGCCGAGGTCGATGCACACTACCCGGTCAAGGTCGGAGTCATCGGCGATCTGAAGCACAGTCTGGTGCGCATTGCCGCGCTGGCGACGCCGCACCAGGGGCACCATATGCGCCCGCTGCGCGAGGCGATGATCGATGAGATGAACCTGCACCGCGATGACACAGAGTACCCGGTCAAGCCTCAGAAGATCATCTGGGACCTGCGCACCGCGCTCAAGCTTGAGGACATCGTTATCTGTGATGTCGGTGCGCACAAGATGTGGATGGCGCGCATGTTCCGCTGTGAATTCCCGAATACCTGCTTGATATCCAATGGCTTTGCCAGCATGGGTATCGCGGTGCCAGGGGCGATTGCCGCCAAGCTGGTGTACCCCGAGCGCAATATCGTGGCCGTGACCGGGGATGCGGGTTTCCTGATGAACTCGCAGGAGATCGAAACCGCGATGCGCTGCAAGCTGGCGATTGTTATCCTGATATGGAACGACTGCGGCTTCGGTCTGATTGAATGGAAACAGCTGAACCAGTTCGAACGCAGCTCGCATATCAAGTTCACCAATCCTGATTTCGTGAAGTATGCCGAGTCCTTCGGCTGCAAGGGTTACCGCGTCGAGAGGACGGAGGATTTGCCTGCTATACTTGCAGAGGCGCTCGCCAATGACACGGTGAGCATTATCGACTGCCCGGTCGATTACAGGGAAAATAGAAAACTCACGGAGCAGATGGGAAATCTGGTATGTCCAACCTAATGACCGCCACGGTGTCGCAGCCGGGTGCGTCCGAACCTGTTGCCAGGCATGACAAGGGCACCGGGCAGCGCATCCGCCTGCTCAGCTATAACATCCAGGCAGGCATCAGTACCGGCCGTTACCGGCATTACATCACCCACAGCTGGAAACACGTGCTCCCGCATGCCCAGCGTTTCAGCAATCTGGACCGCATAGCACGCCTGATCAGTGACTACGATGTCGTCGGTCTGCAGGAGGTCGATGCCGGCAGCCTGCGCAGCGGTTATGTGAACCTGACACAATACCTGAGTGAGAAGTCCGGCATGCAGTTTTGGTATGACCAGACCAACCGCCGCATCGGGCGCCTGACCAGTCACAGCACCGGCCTGTTGAGCCGGATTCAACCCGCCGAGGTCGTCGAACACCGGCTGCCGGGCCGGATCCCGGGCCGCGGCGCACTGTTTGTACGCTACGGCAGCAAGAGGGACCCGCTGATCGTGCTGATCCTGCACCTTGCACTCGGTAAGCGTGGGCGCATGCGGCAGCTCGATTATGTCAGTGAAATCGTGAACGAGTACCGCCACGTGGTCCTGATGGGAGACCTC
>Ga0224507_10000911_pt1 | contig 11736 bp, 8 predicted proteins | sample SF_Jan12_sed_USG_3_FD_170159 | JGI IMG/M metagenome (GOLD analysis project Ga0224507, IMG submission 170159) | Sediment microbial communities from San Francisco Bay, California, United States - SF_Jan12_sed_USGS_13 | ecosystem: Environmental > Aquatic > Marine > Sediment | place: USA: California...
TCTTTGACCAGGCCCAGTGCCTCGTCAATCTGATAAGCCGTCCCAGGTTCGACCTTTTCACGCGCCGCCTTCTTTCGTTTGCTAAGCGCAGCCATCAGTTAACCCCCTCCACGTCGATGCCCATGCTCCGCGCCGTGCCCGCAACCGTGCGCACCGCAGCATCCATATCGGCTGCGGTCAGATCCGGCATCTTCGTCGTAGCAATCTCTTCAAGCTGCTGACGATTAACCTTGCCGACCTTGTCGGTATTCGGCGTACCGGAACCCTTCTTGACGCCCGCGGCCTTTCTTAACAACACAGCAGCCGGCGGGGTCTTGGAAATGAACGTGAAACTACGGTCGGCATAGACAGTAATAATCACCGGAATCGGCAAACCCGGTTCGGTTCCCTGGGTCTCTGCGTTAAATGCTTTGCAGAACTCCATGATATTGACACCATGCTGACCCAAAGCCGGGCCGACGGGCGGTGACGGATTAGCCTGGCCCGCGGGGACCTGTAGCTTGATGTAGCTAGCTACCTTTTTAGCCATCTTAATATCCTCTCGAGTTCAAACGCCCTGCTAAGGCTCCTCGAATTACATGTTTGGCAGTTACGCGCGCCCAGCGACGCGTGAACTGACGACAATTTCGTCTAACCCTTTTCTACCTGGCCGAAGTCCAGCTCAACGGGTGTTGACCGACCCAAAATCTGAACGGCGACCTGTAGCCTGCTCTTTTCGTAGTTGACCGACTCGACGACACCACTGAAGTCGTTGAACGGCCCGTCGATAACGCGGACGACCTCGCCTGGCTCGAACAGCACTTTCGGCCGCGGCTTATCGACACCTTCTTTGACACGCTGCAGAATCTGATCTGCTTCCTTATCCGATATCGGCGCCGGACGATCACTCGACCCGCCGATAAAGCCAAGCACCTTCGGCACTTCTTTGACGAGGTGCCAGGTCTCGTCATCCATGTCCATTTGCACGAGCACATAGCCGGGGAAGAACTTGCGCTCGCTGCGCCGTTTCTGCCCTTCTCTCATTTCGACCACTTCTTCGGTCGGCACGAGGATCTCGCCAAATTTGTCCTGCAGCCCCATCCGTTCGATGCGCTCCTCCAACGAGGACTTCACCTTGTGTTCGAAGTTCGAATAGGCGTGGACGATGTACCAGCGTAAAGGCACTGACAAATTTCCTCTAAAAAACGTGTGGCCGCCGGGCTAGCCGACGAGGCGCCGGGTCAGCCAGAGCAGCCCCGAATCCAATAACCAGAAAAACACAGCCATGATCAGCGTGAACACGAATACAGCGATAGCCGTCTGGGTCGTTTCCTGCCTGGTCGGCCAGACGACCTTGCGGATCTCGACTCGCGAGCCCTGGATGAAATGCCAGAGCCGCTGGCCCTGGGTGCTGGTCATCGCAATCGCGATGCCGATACCAGTGCCACCCAGCACCATCAGAACCCTGAGCGCCAGGGCAAGCTCGAACTCGTAAAAATAATACGAGTACAAGCCGCCAATGATGGCAGCTGCCGCTATCACCAGTTTGACGATGTCCAGCGCACCGCTCTGGCTCTGTTCTGTGTGTGTTGTCATGATCGTAAATCAGCCAATCAGCTCAAGTGGCAGGCCAGGAGGGAATCGAACCCCCAACCTGCGGTTTTGGAGACCGCCGCTCTGCCAATTGAGCTACTGGCCTTTTCTCGCTTGATTCAGTCGAAAAAACCGGCTTTGGTGAACGCGAGAAAATGCCCACTCCAGCCAGTCTTTGCGCTTCACTTGCTCCATAGTCCTGTATCAAAAGAACCGACACCGGTGACCGCGAAAAAACGTCCACTGAATTCGGTGTCGGCGCTCCCCTGTTTCAAATCTGTTATTCGATAACTTTTGCGACCACGCCGGCGCCGACGGTACGGCCACCTTCGCGGATAGCAAAGCGCAGGCCGTCTTCCATCGCGATCGGTGCAATCAGGTCGACAACCATTTTCACGTTATCGCCCGGCATCACCATCTCGGTGCCCTCCGGCAGCTCCACCGCACCCGTTACGTCCGTCGTGCGGAAGTAAAACTGCGGACGATAGCCCTTGAAAAACGGCGTATGCCGGCCGCCCTCGTCCTTGGTCAGTATGTAAACCTCGGCCTCAAACTTGGTGTGCGGCGTAATCGATCCCGGCTTCGCCAGTACCTGACCACGCTCAACTTCTTCTCGCTTGGTGCCGCGCAGCAGCACGCCGACGTTGTCTCCGGCCATGCCTTCGTCCAACAACTTCCTGAACATCTCCACGCCCGTGCAGGTCGTCTTCTGCGTGTCCTTGATGCCGACAATCTCAATCTCGTCGCCTACTTTGACAATGCCACGTTCTATGCGCCCGGTTACGACCGTGCCTCGACCGGAGATAGAGAACACGTCCTCGACCGGCATCAGAAAATCTCCGTCAATGGCGCGCTCCGGCTCCGGAATGTAGCTGTCCATCTCATTGATCAGCTTCAGCACCGACGGCACGCCGATGTCCGAAGTATCGCCCTCGAACGCCTTCAGCGCCGAACCGGTCACGATCGGTGTGTCATCCCCAGGAAACTCGTACGTCGACAGCAGGTCCCGGACCTCCATCTCCACCAGCTCCAGAAGCTCCTCGTCGTCAACCTGGTCCGCCTTGTTCAGGTACACCACGATGTACGGCACACCAACCTGGCGTGCCAACAGAATGTGTTCACGCGTCTGCGGCATCGGCCCATCAGCCGCCGACACCACCAGAATCGCACCGTCCATCTGCGCCGCTCCCGTGATCATGTTCTTCACGTAGTCCGCGTGCCCCGGGCAATCCACGTGCGCATAGTGGCGATTGTCACTCTCGTATTCCACGTGCGCCGTCGCAATCGTGATGCCACGCTCGCGCTCCTCCGGCGCATTGTCGATCTGGTCGTAGTCCTTCACCTCACCGCGGCCGTGACGCTCCGCCATCACCTTGGTCAGCGCCGCCGTCAGTGTCGTCTTGCCGTGATCCACGTGTCCAATCGTGCCAACGTTTACGTGCGGCTTGGTTCTTTCAAACTTCTCTTTAGACATTAGCTTGCCTTCTTCATCACTGTGTCAGCCACGTTTTGTGGCACTTCCGCGTATTTTTCAAACTCCATGGAATACACGGCCCGCCCCTGGCTCATCGAGCGCAGGTCCGTCGCATAACCGAACATCTCTGCCAATGGCACATCGGCGCGAATGATCTTGCCCGACGGCGAGTCATCCATGCCCTGTGGCAATCCGCGACGGCGATTCAAATCACCCATCACATCACCCATGTAGTCTTCTGGTGTCACGACTTCAACCTTCATTATCGGCTCGAGCAACACCGGATTCGCCTTCAGCGCACCTTCTCTGAAGCCCATGCTGCCCGCGATCTTGAATGCCATTTCGCTGGAATCTACGTCGTGGTAAGACCCATCGTATAGCGTGACCTTGCAGTCCACGACCGGATATCCCGCCAGAACGCCGTTTTCCATTTGTTCCTTCACACCTTTATCAACCGCGCCAATGTACTCTCGCGGAATGACGCCGCCGACAATGGCATTTTCGAACTGGTATCCTTCGCCGGGCTGGCGTGGCTCTATGCGCAGAAACACGTGGCCGTACTGGCCGCGTCCCCCGGACTGGCGCACGAATTTGCCTTCCTGTTCCACCACCTTACGAATCGTTTCGCGGTATGCGACTTGCGGCTTGCCGACATTGGCATCGACCCTGAATTCCCGCTTCATTCGGTCGACTATGATGTCGAGGTGCAGCTCGCCCATGCCGGAGATGATGGTCTGCCCGGACTCTTCATCTGTATGCACGCGAAACGACGGATCCTCTTTCGCCAATTTCTGCAAGGCGATGCCCATCTTCTCCTGGTCGGGTTTCGTTTTTGGCTCCACCGCAACTGAAATTACGGGCTCGGGGAATTCCATGCGCTCCAGCGTAATCGGCTGCTTGATATCGCAAAGGGTGTCACCCGTCGTTACATCCTTGAGCCCGACGGCCGCCGCGATGTCACCGGCGCAGACTTCCTTGATCTCTTTGCGATCATTGGAGTGCATTTGCAGAATTCGACCGATCCGTTCCTTCTTGCTCTTTACCGGGTTCAGAATCGTGTCCCCCGAATGCAGGACGCCCGAATAGACACGGAAAAATGTCAGATTGCCGACGAAAGGGTCCGTCGCAATCTTGAACGCCAGCGCGGCGAACGGCTCGTTGTCGTCTGCAGCGCGCACGCCTTCAGAATCGTCGTCTTTGATGCCCCTGATCGCGGGCACGTCGATCGGCGACGGCATGAAATCCACCACGCCATCGAGCATCGCCTGCACACCTTTGTTTTTGAACGCCGAGCCACACATCGTAACGACAATTTCGCCAGCCAGGGTTCGTGCACGCAGCCCCTTGCGGATTTCGTCCACATCGAGCGTGCCTTCTTCAAGAAACTTGTCGAGTAGCTGCTCATCACCCTCGGCGGCGGCTTCTATCATCTTCTCGCGCCAAGCCTCGGCATCGGCCAGCATGTCTGCCGGAATCTCGACTTCATCATAGGTCGTGCCCATATTGGACTCGTCCCAGTAGATCGCCCGCATTCCAATCAGGTCGATGACGCCCGCAAATTTCTCTTCCGCACCAATCGGTAACTGGACGGGCACCGGGTTCCCTCCGAGACGTTCGCGCACTTGAGCAACGACGCGCAAAAAGTCCGCTCCGGCACGATCCATCTTGTTGACGAAAACCATGCGCGGTACCTTGTACTTATTACCCTGACGCCAGACTGTTTCTGTCTGTGGCTCAACGCCGCCTACGGAGCAAAGCACCGTGATTGCGCCATCGAGGACGCGCAGGCTGCGTTCGACTTCAATCGTGAAATCCACATGCCCGGGCGTATCGATGATGTTGATGCGATGCTCGTCGAACTGCTTGTCCATGCCACTCCAGAAACAAGTGGTCGCTGCCGACGTAATAGTGATGCCGCGTTCCTGCTCCTGCTCCATCCAGTCCATGACAGCGGCGCCATCATGGACCTCACCTATCTTGTGAGAGACCCCGGTATAGAAAAGCACACGCTCGGTCGTCGTAGTTTTGCCCGCATCAATATGGGCCATGATGCCAATATTGCGATAGCGCTCGATGGGTGTTGTGCGGGCCACGACAAGATCCTGCTAATTAAAGTAAACACGGTTCGGTTAGCTGAACCGGCCTACCACCTGTAGTGCGAAAACGCTTTGTTAGCTTCCGCCATGCGGTGCGTTTCTTCTTTCTTTTTGACGGCCGTGCCGCGATTCTCTGCGGCGTCCATCAACTCATGCGCAAGACGATGCGCCATCGACTTTTCGCCACGCTTTCGTGCGGCGTCGATAACCCAGCGCATGGCCAGTGTCTGGCGGCGAGCCGGGCGAACTTCGACAGGTACCTGATAAGTGGCGCCGCCGACACGACGTGACTTCACCTCCACCACAGGCTTGACGTTTTCAAGCGCCGACTCGAGCAGCTCAAGTGCCTTGTCGTCCGTCTGCGTTTGCCTCTCGGCGATACGATCGAGCGCACCATAGATGATGCGCTCCGCAACCGACTTCTTACCGTCGTTCATGATCATGTTCATGAATTTGGCGAGCAGGTCGCTACTGTACTTGGGGTCGGGCAGTATCGTTCGTTTCGGTGCCTGTGATCTTCTGGACATTTTTCGGTCTCTTTATAAACACGGCCGTCACCGTGCTCTTGCTTGTCTGTTACCTGGGTCGTTTCATAAGGCGGTTGCGGAATCAAACGCGCGCATCATGACTTCGGCCGCTTGGTTCCATATTTCGAGCGGCCCTGCCTGCGATCCGAAACGCCGGCGCAGTCGAGCGTGCCACGCACGGTGTGATAGCGCACGCCCGGGAGGTCCTTCACCCGACCGCCGCGAATCAGCACAACCGAATGCTCTTGAAGGTTATGACCTTCACCACCGATGTAGGACGTAACTTCAAATCCGTTTGTCAGCCGCACTCGCGCGACCTTGCGCATTGCCGAGTTCGGCTTTTTCGGCGTCGTCGTGTAGACACGCGTGCAGACACCGCGCTTCTGCGGACTGGCTTCCAATGCCGGCACCGTGCTCTTGGCGGGCTTCGTTGCGCGTGGCTTGCGTACTAGCTGGTTCACTGTGGCCATAGGGCTCTCGTCTGTTTCGTTAATCCAATAATATGCGCAGCAAAAAAACTCGCGCACCCGAACGCCGAACCTCATGCGGCTCAGATGTCGGGTAGTGGGGCAAAGCTGCAAGTGATTGAATCACCTACGCTTTTGATGCTGTCGAACCCTCTGGCTCTCCGGCATTCGCCCCGAAAAATCAGGGCCCGCTTTGGGCGGGCCCCGGGGTTAAGGCCGGGCATTGTAGGGACGCCTGCAGCAAGCTGTCAAGCATCCCCTGGCCCCTGTTCTTACGACGCTGTCGCTTCCTCGGTGCCTTTGGACGCCGCCTCGCCATCGGTGGCCATAGCAGTCTCTTCCACCACGTCTTCGGCAACAACCTCCTCGGCAACGTCCGTCGCCACCGCTTCGCCGGCGACCATGGCCTCGGCCCTCGCGACCTCATCAAGCTCCTTGAGCTGATCGGCAAGATCCTGCTCTCGCGTACGCCGGCGCTCGGCGTGATGCGCAAAACCGGTACCCGCCGGAATCAAACGACCCACGATAACGTTTTCCTTGAGACCACGAAGATCGTCGCGCAGACCACGAACTGCAGCCTCGGTCAGGACACGCGTCGTCTCCTGGAACGATGCAGCCGAGATAAACGACTCTGTAGCCAAAGACGCCTTTGTGATGCCGAGCAATATCGGATCGATCGTTATCGGATCCTTGCCCTGCGCCTCAAGCTGCTCGACTTCCTCGAAGAAGCGCGCTTTATCGATTTGCTCGCCCCTGAGATAGTTGCTTTCGCCCGGCGTGGCGACAATCACCTTACGCAGCATCTGCCGAATTATCACTTCGATGTGCTTATCGTTGATCTTCACACCCTGCAGCCGGTAAACGTCCTGTATTTCACGAACGAGGTAATCCGCCAGGTTCTCAACGCCCTGCAGTCGCAGTATGTCGTGTGGATTGGGTTCGCCGTCGGCGACCGTTTCGCCCCTGACGACCTGCTCACCCTCGAACACGTTGAGGTGGCGCCACTTCGGAATCAACTCCTCATGACTCTCGCCGGACTCGTCAGTGATAACGAGACGGCGCTTGCCCTTGGTTTCCTTACCGAAGCTGACCGTTCCGGTGTGCTCGGCCATGATTGCCGGCTCTTTGGGTTTTCTCGCCTCGAACAGGTCGGCAACGCGTGGCAGGCCGCCCGTGATATCGCGAGTCTTTGACGACTCCTGCGGAATACGTGCGATCACGTCACCGACAGCTACTGTCGCCCCATCGCTCATACTGATGATGGCGCCTGCGGGCAGCGCGTAAACCGCCGGAATCTCGGTGTTGGCAAAGAAGATGTCCTCGTCCTTGTCGTCAACGAGGCGTGCGACAGGCCGCAGGTCCTTGCCGGTGCCGCCACGGCTCTTCGGATCAAGCACGACGATACTCGTCAGGCCCGTGAACTCGTCAACCTGTTCGGTTACGGTCACGCCATCGACAAAGTCTTCGAACTTCAGCTTGCCCGCCACTTCGGTGACAACCGGGTGCGTATGCGGGTCCCAGGTTGCAACGACCTGGCCCTGCTTGACGTCAGCCCCGTCAGCGATCGTAATCGTGGCTCCATAAGGTACTTTGTAGCGCTCACGCTCGCGACCCATCTCGTTGATGATCGAGATTTCGCCGGAACGGGATACCGCAACGAGATAGCCCTTCTGATGTGCGACGGTTTTGATGTTGTTGAGCTTGGCGATGCCGTTCGACTTGATTTCGATGTTATTAACGGCGGCAGAACGAGACGCCGCACCACCAATATGGAACGTGCGCATCGTCAGCTGCGTGCCGGGCTCACCGATCGACTGTGCAGCAATCACGCCGACCGCTTCGCCGATGTTGATGCGGTGACCGCGTGCAAGGTCGCGACCATAGCATTGTGAGCAGACCCCGTAACGCACTTCACAGGTGATCGGCGAACGAACCAGAGCGCGGTCAATCGACAGTTCCTCCAGGTGCGCAACAGTTTCTTCGTCGAGCATCGTGCCGGCATCGAATGCGACCTTGTCGGTGCCTGGAATCAGCACGGCTTCAGCCAGAACGCGACCCAAAACACGCTCTCTGAGTGGCTCGACAACGTCGCCGCCTTCAACCAGTGGCGACATGGCGACACCATTTTTCGTCTCGCAATCAACTTCTGTTACGACCAGGTCCTGTGCAACGTCGACGAGTCGACGCGTCAAGTAGCCCGAGTTAGCCGTCTTCAACGCGGTATCAGCCAGACCCTTACGTGCGCCGTGCGTTGAGATGAAGTACTGCAATACATCGAGACCTTCGCGGAAGTTCGCCGTAATGGGAGTTTCGATGATGGAACCGTCGGGCTTGGCCATCAGACCTCGCATGCCGGCCAGCTGTCTGATCTGCGCCGCAGAACCTCGAGCGCCCGAGTCAGCCATCATGTAGATCGAATTGAACGACTCCTGGTCAACAGTCTTGCCGCTTGAATCCGTGACCGCTTCGGTGCCGAGCTTGTCCATCATCGCCTTCGCGACCTGGTCGTTTGTCCGTGACCAGATATCGACGACCTTGTTGTAACGTTCGCCATCGGTTACGAGACCCGATGCGTACTGGTCCTGAATCTCCTTCACCTCGGATTCGGCGACTGACAGAATCTCCTCCTTGTTCTCGGGGACGACCATGTCGTTGACGCCGATCGAGATGCCGGCCATCGTCGCGCGACGGAAGCCCGTGTACATCAGGCGGTCAGCAAAAACGACGGTTTTCTTAAGACCAAGGTTTCGATAACAGGCGTTGATCGTATTCGAGATCGCCTTTTTCGTCATCGCCCGGTTGACCAGCTCGAAGTCGAGGCCATCCGGAAGAATCTCGGACAGCAAAGCGCGCCCGACGGTCGTGTCGACAAGTTTTCTAACTGCAACAGGCTCGTCGCCTTCCTGTTCGACTTCAAGCGTCTGGACCCGAATCTTGACGCGGGCTTGCAGCGCCGCGGCGCCGCTTTCATAGGCGCGCCGCGCCTCGTCGATGTCCGCGAACATCATGCCCTCGCCTTTCGCGTTTATGCGCGCGCGCGTCATGTAGTAAAGCCCGAGGACAACGTCCTGCGACGGCACGATGATCGGATCGCCGTTTGCCGGTGACAGAATATTATTGGATGACATCATCAGCGCGCGCGCTTCGAGCTGCGCCTCGAGCGAAAGCGGCACGTGCACGGCCATCTGGTCACCGTCGAAGTCAGCATTGAACGCAGTGCAGACGAGCGGGTGTAACTGGATCGCCTTGCCTTCGATCAGAACCGGCTCGAACGCCTGAATACCCAGGCGGTGCAGTGTCGGCGCGCGATTAAGAAGTACCGGGTGTTCACGAATGACCTCTTCGAGAATATCCCAGACCTCGGCACCTTCACGCTCGACAAGGCGCTTGGCCGCCTTGATCGTCGTCGCCTCGCCGCGCAGCTGCAGCTTCGAGAATATGAACGGCTTGAACAGTTCGAGCGCCATCTTTTTCGGCAGGCCACACTGGTGCAGCTTGAGCGTCGGTCCGACCACGATTACCGAGCGGCCAGAGTAGTCGACGCGCTTGCCGAGGAGATTCTGTCGGAAGCGGCCCTGCTTGCCCTTGATCATGTCAGCCAGCGATTTCAGCGGACGTTTGTTTGTGCCCGTTATCGCCCGGCCGCGGCGACCATTGTCGAGCAATGCGTCGACCGATTCCTGCAGCATGCGCTTCTCGTTACGCACAATGATGTCGGGCGCATTGAGTTCGAGCAGGCGGCGCAGACGATTGTTGCGATTGATAACGCGACGATAAAGGTCATTCAAATCCGACGTCGCGAAACGACCGCCATCGAGCGGTACAAGTGGGCGCAGGTCCGGTGGCAATACCGGCAGGACCGTGAGCACCATCCATTCGGGCTTGTTGCCCGATTCGACGAATGACTCGATCAGCTTCAGGCGTTTCGACAGTCGTTTGATCTTGGTTTCGGAACGCGTTGCACCCATGTCCTCACGAACCTGCACTATTTCGCGTTGCAGATCGATTGTCATGAGCATCTCACGAACGGCTTCGGCACCCATGCGCGCATCGAATTCGTCGCCGTATTGTTCAAGTGCGTCGAGATACATTTCGTCGGTCAGCAGCTGACCGCGCTCCAGCTCAGTCATGCCCGGCTCGACAACAACGAAGGCCTCGAAGTACAGCACTCGCTCGATTTCGCGCAGCGTCATGTCGAGCATTAGGCCTATTCGAGACGGCAGCGATTTCAGGAACCAAATGTGCGCAACCGGGCTCGCAAGCTCGATGTGTGCCATGCGCTCGCGGCGGACCTTGGTTTGCGTGACCTCAACGCCACACTTTTCACATACAACGCCGCGATGCTTCAGGCGCTTGTACTTGCCACAAAGACACTCGTAGTCCTTCACGGGACCAAAAATCTTTGCGCAAAACAGGCCATCACGCTCCGGCTTGAATGTGCGGTAGTTGATCGTTTCCGGCTTCTTGACTTCGCCGAACGACCAGGAGCGCACCATGTCCGGCGACGCCAGACCGATACGAATGGCCTCAAAGTCGTCAACCGGATTCTGGTATTTAAAAAGCTTCAAGAGATCTTTCATTAGTCTGTCTCCAGCTCAATGTTGATACCCAGAGATCGAATCTCCTTGACCAGAACATTGAACGATTCCGGCATGCCGGCGTCCATTTCATGTTCGCCGTCGACGATGTTCTTGTACATCTTGGTCCGGCCCTGCACGTCATCTGACTTGACCGTCAGCATTTCCTGCAACGTGTACGCGGCGCCGTACGCCTCGAGCGCCCAGACCTCCATCTCACCGAAGCGCTGGCCGCCGAATTGTGCTTTACCGCCGAGCGGCTGCTGCGTAACCAAGCTGTAAGGTCCGGTCGAGCGCGCATGCATCTTGTCATCCACGAGATGGTTGAGCTTCAGCATGTACATGTATCCAACGGTAACGTCGCGATCGAACTCCTCACCGGTGCGGCCGTCGCTCAGCCTCGACTGGCCCGAGGTCGCGAGATCGGCCAGCTCGAGCATGCCCTTGATCTCGGCTTCGTCCGCACCGTCGAAGACGGGCGTTGCCGTCGGCACGCCGTTCGTGAGATTTCCGGCCAGCTCGAAGACCTCTGCGTCATTCAGGGACCTGATCTCCTCGACCCGGCCGCCGGTCTTGTTGTAGACCTTTTCAAGGAACTGCCGAATCTTGGTGATCGACTCCTGCGCTTTCAGCATGCCATCGATCTTCTTGCCGAGCCCTTTCGCCGCCCAGCCAAGATGCGTTTCGAGCACCTGACCGACGTTCATGCGCGACGGTACGCCGAGTGGATTCAATACGATATCCACGGGCGTGCCATCTTCGAGATACGGCATATCTTCGACCGGCACGATCGTTGAGATCACACCCTTGTTACCGTGGCGGCCAGCCATTTTGTCACCGGGCTGGATACGGCGCTTAACCGCCAGATACACCTTCACCATTTTCAGAACGCCAGGCGCCAGGTCGTCACCGGCCGTGATCTTCGCTTTTTTCTCTTCGAAGCGACGATCAAACTCTTCGCGCTGCGCGTTGAGGCGCTCAAACGCCTTCTGCAACTGCTCGTTCGCATCATCGTTTTTGAGC
>Ga0224507_10000914_pt1 | contig 11715 bp, 9 predicted proteins | sample SF_Jan12_sed_USG_3_FD_170159 | JGI IMG/M metagenome (GOLD analysis project Ga0224507, IMG submission 170159) | Sediment microbial communities from San Francisco Bay, California, United States - SF_Jan12_sed_USGS_13 | ecosystem: Environmental > Aquatic > Marine > Sediment | place: USA: California...
CTTCTGGTGACGGTGGGCTATGGCGCTATCGGTTTTGTTGATGACTACCTCATGCAGATCAAGAAGCAGAGCAAGGGGTTAAATGTTCGAAACAAATTTCTGTTACAGACGATTCTGGCAATTGTTACAGGGATTCTGGTCTACACGGTTCCGGACTTTTCCACCCGGGTGACCGTTCCGTTTTTTAAAAATATTTCACCCGATCTCGGGTGGGGATATATATTGTTTGCTGCATTTGTCATTATCGGCACCTCAAATGCAGTCAATATCACCGACGGGCTTGATGGTCTTGCCATCGGACCTTTTATCATCGCTTCAGCTGCCTATATGGTTTTTGCCTATGTGGCAGGGCACTTCAAAATCGCCAATTATCTGCAGATCAATTATGTAGCAGGGAGTGGGGAGATTGCCGTCTTCTGCGGAGCGATGGCCGGATCAGGCCTGGGTTTTTTGTGGTTCAATTCATATCCCGCACAAATTTTCATGGGCGATGTGGGCTCGCTGGCCCTGGGTGCCGCTATCGGTACCGTGGCGGTTATCACCAAACAGGAGATACTGCTGGCCCTAGTGGGTGGGCTCTTTGTCATTGAAACGCTGTCTGTGATTTTTCAGGTTGGTTATTTCAAAATGACCCACGGCCGCAGGATTTTTCGAATGGCTCCGCTTCACCACCATTTTGAACTCAAAGGATGGGCTGAGCCCAAGGTCATTGTTCGATTCTGGATCATCGCAATTGCACTGGCGCTGATTTCCATGAGTACGCTGAAACTCAGATAAAGATGAAGAGAATGCGTTGTCGGTAATAATGCACAACCCGTAAATATTAACCTGCTTAATTTCATGGATCTTGAAAAAAAAAACATTCTTATCGTCGGTCTTGGCATATCCGGTATGGCAGCGGCGCGGTTTGCCAAAAATAGGGGAGCATCCGTTACCGTAACCGACATTGCCGAAGAAAAAACTCTGGGATCCAATCTGGCTGCAGTGCAAAAAATGGGCGTTAAACTGGCGCTGGGCCGGCATGACATCGAAACCTTCGAACATGCCGATTTCATTGTCGTAAGCCCAGGGGTTCCCCATACCATCTTGCCCATAGAACGGGCCAAAGAAAAAGGAATTCCGGTATTGGGAGAACTTGAGCTTGCTTCACGATTCATCCGGGAGCCTGTTATCGCCATATCCGGCACCAATGGGAAGACGACAACAACCCGGCTTTTGGGGCGTATGCTCGAGAACTCAGGATTTAAAATTTTTGTGGGCGGAAATATCGGCAATCCTTTGATCGATTATGCGGACACGGGAGGAACGGCCGACATGGTTGTCGCGGAAGTCAGCAGTTTTCAGCTCGATACCATCGATACATTCAGGCCTCGCGTGAGTGTTCTGCTGAATATCAGTGACGATCATCTCGACCGGTATCCGGATTTTGAGTCTTATGCCAGGTCCAAAGGCCGGATTTTTGAAAACCAACAAGAAGATGATACCGCAGTGCTAAACGGCTCTGATCCGGTCGTTTGTTCGATCAGCAAAACACTGAGGGCCCGGAAACGGCCCTTTTATCATCAGGGCAATTCTCATGCACACAACCGGGAATATGCAATTATCGGGCGAATCAATGGACAAAAATCGCATTCGATCAAAATTTTCACCCAAGAGAACCCAGAGGCCGTTCTTGACCTTTCAAAGGTAAATCTCTTGGGCCGGCACAATATGGAAAACGCAGCGGCTGCATCGTTGGCAGCCCTGGCTGTCGGCGGTACTTTAGAAGGGATCCAATCTGGATTAAACGATTTTAAAGGCCTTCCCCATCGACTGGAATATATAAAAACCATAAATGACGTCCGCTTTTTTGATGATTCAAAAGGTACAAACATCGACGCAGTGGCAACCGCACTCGAAGTCTTCATAAACCCGGTGGTTCTTATTATGGGCGGGCGTGATAAAGGGGGAGACTTTAAACAATTGCGGGGACTGGTGCAGCAGCGTGTCAAAAAACTGATCGCCATGGGCGAGGCAGGGGATGAGATAAAATCGGTTCTTGAAGATACGTGCAAGGAGGGCGTGCAAAGGGTATCCACAATGGAAGAAGCGGTCCGTTTTGCATTTCGATCTGCGGTGCCCGGGGATGTCGTGCTTTTATCTCCCGGTTGTTCGAGCTTTGACATGTACAGCAGTTATGCGGAGCGGGGGGAAGATTTTTGTAGGGCCGTGGAAAACCTAACCCGTTTCCATCCATAAATGGCCCTTTTCGCCCGGATCTGCGTTCTCCGCGGGTCTCCGGCTGCGGCATACAGGGAGTATGCCTCACCGAAAATCCTTGTGCGGCCTTGATCTGGACAAAAAATGGCTCATTTATGAATTGGAAACGCACCGTGTCCATTTTACAATTAAAGAAATTATTTTAAAAAATTTTTGCCGGAAAAAAAGCATGACCAGTGATGATCAGAACATTCAGAAAGTTCGCAAACTGCCGCTCCAATATGATATCGCGCTGTTGTTTCCGGTCCTGTTCCTGGTGGGCATCGGAATTGTCATGGTCTACAGCGCAAGTTCGACCCTGGCGCTGAAAAAGTTCGGCACGAGCTATTATTTTTTAAAAAAACAGTCGATTTTTGCACTGTTGGGTATTGTTGCACTGGTGGTCAGCTACCATATACCCTACCGGACTTTTCGTTCTTTGACATATCCGTTGCTTATCCTGACCTTTATATTCCTTATTGCGATTCTGGTTTCCGGGTTCGGATATTCGGCAGGCGGTGCAACGCGATGGTTTCGTGTGGAAGGTTTTACATTTCAGCCTTCTGAATTGGCCCGTTTTGCGCTGGTGATCTATCTTGCATATTCAATGAATAAAAAAAAGGATCGAATCAAGGAGTTCAAGGTCGGTTTTCTACCCCACATTTTGCTCCTTGGCATGTTTACGGTTCTGATTATTTTACAGCCTGACTTCGGTTCGGTGGTTATTCTGGGTGCGATTACATGGATAATGCTTTTTATCGGGGGGGTTCGAATTTCATATCTTCTGGGATCATTGGCCGTGGCAACCCCAATCGTCTACTATTTAATGGTCAGTGCTGACTATCGAATTGAGCGTCTCATATGTTTCCTGAATCCTTGGCAGTATTCAGCAGATAAAGGTTACCAGATTGTCCATTCCCTCTTGGCTTTCGGGACAGGGGGGATCTGGGGTACAGGCATTGGCGGCGGCTATCAGAAGCTGTTTTACCTTCCTGAACCCCACACCGATTTCATCTTTTCGGTCATCGGAGAGGAACTCGGTCTTTTGGGGGTTTTGATTATCCTTGGGTTCTATACCCTAATCTTATGGCGGGGGGTATCGATTGCCAGAAACAGCAAGGATGTTTTCGGATCCTTGGTGGCCATTGGTCTGACAACGGCGATGGGCCTGCAGGTTTGTATTAACATGGGCGTTGCCCTCGGACTCTTGCCCACCAAGGGGCTTACGCTGCCATTTTTGAGCTATGGCGGCACATCCCTTTTGATCAATATGGTATCCATCGGACTGCTGATGAATATCGGGGCCTCTAAAAGAATGCCCAAAAATAAAAGTTAAGATGACGCGTCACAAAAAAACAAACGGCAATTATGGCTCAGGGCGATAAGAATGGGAAGAAAAAAAGAAACTCCGGCGAGATGCGACATATTTCAGGAGCCCTGCGCATGGTTATCGCCGGTGGCGGAACCGGCGGTCATCTTTTTCCGGGGATTGCCATCGCTCAGGAATTTTTGGCCAGAAACCCGGAAAACAGTGTCTTATTCGTTGGTACCGGGAGATCTTTTGAAATTTCGATTTTGTCGGAAATCGGTTTTAAGCATCGACGTATTACCGCTGAAGGTCTCAAGGGACGGGGGAGATGGAACCAGATCGTGTCGATCTCGAAAATACCCATCGGCGTCATTGAATCTATCCTGATTCTCAAACGCTTCAAACCGGATTTGGTGGTGGGTGTGGGCGGCTACTCCGCCGGCCCTCTTGTGACGGGCGCATGGATCCTGGGGATTAACATTGTCCTGCATGAACAGAATATTCTGCCCGGAATTACCAACCGGATTCTATCGCGTTTTGCGGACCGGACATATGTCTCGTTTAACGAAACAAAAGCCGGCTTGAACCCTAAAAAAATACGGGTTACCGGAAACCCTGTGCGCAAAGAAATTCTCCAATTCGCAAGGGAGCAGAAAGATGCCCACATGGCGGATTCAGGGCAGCGGCGACAGTTCACGATCCTGATACTCGGCGGGAGCCAGGGGGCTCACAGTATAAACATGGCAGTTTTGGAAGCTATTGAATGTATCGATGATAAAGAAGCATACTTCTTCGTGCATCAGACCGGGGCACAGGATGAAATCCGGGTAAAAAGTTTTTACAGGGAACAGGGCGTTTCCTGCAAAGTCCAGGCCTTTTTTAAAGATATGGCCCGACAGTATCAAAAAGCCGATCTTATCATATGCCGGGCAGGGGCGACCACTGTGGCAGAAGTTAAAGCCATTGGGAAGGGGGTCATTTTCATACCGTTTCCCTTTGCTGCGGATGACCACCAGGTGCTAAACGCACGTTCTTTGGTCGACGCAGGGGCTGCCGAAATGATCCTTGAAAAGGATCTCAGCGGTAAAGCCCTTGCAGAGCGAATTGATTTTTATGCCGCCCACCCGAATGACCTTCATCGGATGGCATCCCGGGCCGGAGATCTTGGCCGAGTTGACGCGGCAGCGGCGATTGTCGATGACTGTTACGAGTTGATTTCTTAATGATGAATTTTATGGCAAAACTTTTTTCTTTTCGCCACAAAGGCACCAAGACACTAAGAAAGAATAATGAAATAAAATTTTTTGTGTCTTTGTGCCTTGGTGGCAAATATTTCTTTATTCCGGCTTATCCGGATTAGCTTAGTAAAACCAATAAAACTAATTGAACAAAACGTATGTTTTTTAAAAAATATCATATCCACTTTGTCGGAATCGGCGGTATCGGAATGAGCGGAATTGCCGAACTCCTTCTCAATCTCGGCTATAAGGTGTCCGGATCAGACATCAGTGCTTCAGACATTACCCGGCGTTTGGAACGCCTCGGAGGGATTATCTTTGAAGGTCATTCCGAAGAACAAATCCGGGGGGCTGATGTCGTTGTCACTTCGTCGGCGGTGGGCTCGAAAAATCCCGAGGTTGTTGCCGCAGGCCGAGCGTCGATCCCGGTGATCCCCCGGGCGGAGATGCTGGCGGAACTGATGCGCTTGAAGTACAGTGTGGCGATTGCCGGCGCTCACGGAAAAACATCCACCACGTCGATTGTCGCCGCTGTGCTGGGAAAAGGGGGGCTTGATCCTACGGTCGTTATCGGCGGGAAACTAAAAAGTATCGATTCCAATGCCCTTCTTGGCGGGGGGGATTATATCGTGGCCGAAGCCGATGAAAGCGACGGCTCTTTTCTAAAAATGTCCCCCACCATCGCGGTGGTGACGAATATCGATCGAGAGCATCTCGATTATTATCGAGACTTGGAACACATCAAAGAAGTCTTTATGAGCTTTATTGACAAAATACCTTTTTACGGTCTGGCGGTTCTTTGTCTGGACGATGAGTCGATCCAGGCGATTATCCCGAACATTCACAAACGGTTTACGACCTATGGAATGAGTACTCAGGCCGATTTCCAGGCCAAAGACGTGGCTTTTGAAGGATTGCAAAGCAGGTTCAAGGTGTATCATCTTGGAACGTTACTCGGAGAGATCTTGCTGAACCTCCCGGGCCTTCATAATGTTTACAATTCCCTGGCAAGTATTGCGGTGGGCATTGAACTCGATATTCCCTTTGAAGTTATAAAATCGGCGCTTCAAACCGCGGAAGGTGTTCAACGGCGGCTGGAAATTAAGGGTGAAAAAAAGGGGGTTACGGTTATCGACGATTACGGGCATCATCCTACGGAGATCAAGACCACCCTGCATGCCGCAAGGGAATGCTGGCCGGGCAGACGGATTGTGGTGGTGTTCCAACCCCACCGCTATAGCAGAACCCAGGCACTTTTTGATGACTTCACCCGTTCGTTCTATCAGTCGGATCTGCTGGTGGTTCTTCCCATCTATGCAGCCGGAGAAGAAAAGATAAAGGGGGTAGAAGGGTATGCTCTGTTTGAAGGAATCCAGCGCCACGGGCACAGAGACGTCGTTTATATGCAAAATTTTGAAACGTCGGTTATGCATCTGAAAAACGTTTTAGCCCCGAACGATATTATGATCACACTGGGTGCCGGAGATGTTTGGAAAATCGGGGAAATGGTGCTTGATGAATTGTCAAAATAGATGTGTTGCAACACGGTCAATATTTGGGATGCAGCCAGAGGACACACCGTTTATGGCCCTTGATTCTGATCGCATAAAATGGCTTGAAAACCGGTTCGGAGACAACGTCAAATTTCACGAACCCATGTCCGGACATACATCATTGGGTGTTGGCGGGCCGGCAGAAGTTTTGGTGACGCCTGAGAACCTTGGAGATCTTAAAGCGCTGGTGGAATGGTCATGGAATAACGGACTTTCCTATCTGATCATCGGTGAAGGCACCAATCTTCTGGTCAAGGACGGCGGCATCAAGGGAATTGTTATCGTGTTGACAAAATGTCTGAAGACCATCGTTCAGACCGGCATGGAAGCCGATGGCCTAATCGTTACTGCCTCGGCAAGTGTCCGCATGCGATCCCTTTGCGCGTATGCACTGAAACAGGGCCTTGAAGGAATGAATTTTGCCCTGGGCATTCCAGGGACGGTGGGCGGAGGGATTATGATGAATGCCGGGACGTCTCATGGCGCCATGGAAAATGTCCTTGAATCCATCACCGTATTGCTGCCTACGGGTCGGACCCGAAGAATTCGGCGGGAACAGCTCGATTTTTCTTACAGAACGCTTTCATGGAACAGTGAGCTGACAGATGGTTATCGCGCACAAACGGTTATATTAGACGGCTGCTTTCGTCTGCGTCCTTCGGATTCAGAAAAACTCAAAAAAGAGGCGCGAACAATTTTAAAAACACGCTGGAAAAAACAGCCCATGGGCTGGCCGAGTGCAGGATGTTTTTTTAAAAATCCCTCGTCCGGGAAATCAGCGGGCCAACTTATTGAGATGGCCGGCCTAAAAGGAAAATCCATCGGCGGGGCAGAAATTTCATCCAAGCATGCCAATTTTTTTATAAACCGGCACAACGCATCGGCCGCAGACTTTCTGGCATTGATGGAACTGGCTGAAGAGACCGTATCAAACAAGTTCAACCTTGACCTTAAAAGAGAGGTTAAGATTGTTGGGACGTAAACGCATCCGGAATAATTATTACAAAAACAGTGCTGCCAGAAAGCGCAATAAAATTATTACGCGCGTTATTTTCAGCATGAAAACGGCGACGGTCGGGACAATTTTGCTGTTGGTCAGCTTTCTTTTTATTTTTACCTACGACTTTATAACCCAGTGCGATTATTTCAAGGCTGAAAGTCTGACGGTCTCCGGCGCTAATCGGCTCACAGAGGAACGGGTTTTGCAGCAGAGCCAGATAACAAAAGGCATAAACATTCTTTCAGTAAATCTTTCAAGGGTTAGAAAGCGGCTCCTGGCACATTCATGGATCGAGGAGGCTGAAGTCAGGAGGGAACTTCCCACAGGAATCAGTATCAGAATAAAGGAGCAGGAGCCCCTCGCCATTTTAGACATGGGTCGAAAATTTATCATCAATACCCATGGAGAGGTATTCAAAGAAATGGATGCCTCGGACCGTTGCCGCCTGCCGATTATTCATGGGCTTGAATTTTCAGACATCAACGTGCGGGGTGAATCCCGGAGCGTTCCTTTTAATGCTGTAATGAAAATCTTGGCGCTTGGGCAAAAACCTGAAAGTGTTCTTCCCTGCAGTTTAATAAAAAGAATCCGTGTGGATCGAGAAATGGGTCTCACAATTTACGCGTTTGACCGCATCAAAGCAATAAAAATCGGGTACGATGATTATCCGAATAAGTACGAAATGCTCAAAAATGTGCTTTTTTATTTAAAAAAGAATGGAGGTTTTTCAGACCTCGAATCCATTGATCTCAACAATTTAAATCGTATCGTAGTAAATCCTGCGAAAATAGAATCTGCAGCCGGAGGCCATAAGGAGGTTTAAAATGCAGGGACAGGAAAATATTATCGTCGGCCTTGACATTGGAACGACTAAAATTTGTGCCGTGGTCGGTGAAAAGACAGGAGATAAGATAAACATTATCGGTATCGGAACACATCCTTCCATCGGGCTTCGGAAAGGCGTTGTGGTCAATATTGAATCCACCGTAGAATCGATACAAAAGGCGGTTGAAGAGGCGGAACTTATGGCGGGCTGTGAAATATCATCGGTATTCGCCGGAATCGCAGGCGGTCATATAACAGGGTTTAACAGTCGCGGAATTGTAGCGATTAAAGGGTCGGAGGTTACCCAGCAAGACGTGGATCGTGTTATCGATGCAGCACGTGCCGTAGCAATCCCCATGGATCGTGAAGTTATCCACGTGATACCTCAAGAATTTATCATCGACGAACAGGGCGGGATCCAGAATCCTGTGGGCATGTCCGGCGTAAGGCTGGAAGCTAAGATCCATATCGTGACCGGCGCCGTAACGTCTGCCCATAATATTGTGAAATGTGCAAACCGCTCAGGTCTTGATGTCTGTGATATTGTCTTGGAGCCGCTGGCTTCAGGTGAAGCCGTGCTCACCGACGAGGAGAAAGATGTGGGCACAGCACTTTTAGACCTCGGCGGCGGAACGAGTGATCTTGCAATTTTTTCAGGGAAAAACATCAAGCATACCTTTGTTCTGGCTCTCGGTGGCAGCAATCTGACCAACGATATCAGCATCGGCCTGCGTGCATCCATTGCTGAAGCCGAAAAAATCAAGAAAAAATATGGCACCTGTGTTGCCGGGAGCATCAGTTCCGAAGAAACCATTGAAGTTCCCGGGATGGGCGGACGCAAACCCAGGAAGCTGCCGAGGCAAATCCTCGGTGAGATACTGGAACCTCGTGTGGAAGAGATCTTCACGTTGATAAAACGGGAAATCTTTCGTGCCGGAATGGATAAAGTGGTTACTTCCGGTGTGGTTTTAACCGGCGGGTCATCTCTGCTGGAAGGGATAACGGATATTGCAGAGACGGTTTTCGATCTTCCAAGTCGGCTGGGCACGCCCAAGGGGATCAGCGGTCTTACGGATGTCGTCAATAATCCCATGTATGCGACAGCCGTCGGGCTCGTGCTATACGGTGCCAGAATTCAGCCCAAAAAGAAATTCAGGATTCGTGACTCAAATATTTTCAACCGTGTCATGATCCGGATGAAACGGTGGTTCAAGGAGGTCATCTGAACCGAGCTTTTAACGTATGTTCATCCAAGCGGACACAAGGGGCCCTTAAGAAAAGAGGATTAAACCAATTACTGTAACAGGAGGTGGGGGAAATGACGTTTACGTTAGTAGAAAACGACAATTTTGCAAAAATCAAAGTTATCGGAGTTGGGGGAGCCGGCGGGAACGCGATCAACAACATGATCGAATCCGAGCTCCGGGGTGTAAACTTTATCGCCGCCAACACAGATTCTCAAGCCCTTGAAATCTCAAAGGCATCGGTCAAAATTCAGATCGGTGAGCAGCTTACCCAGGGGCTTGGGGCGGGCGCCAATCCTCAAATCGGCAGGGAAGCGGCGCTGGAAAATTCGGATGCCATAAAAAGTGCGCTGGAAGGCAGCCATATGGTGTTCATCACGGCAGGATTCGGCGGTGGAACCGGAACCGGTGCTGCGCCGGTGATTGCTGAAATCTGCAAAGAAATGGATGTGCTGACGGTTGCTGTGGTGACAAAGCCTTTTTCATTTGAAGGCGGGAAAAGGGCCAAACAGGCCGAAGAAGGGATCAATGTTCTCAGAAAAGTTGCAGATACCGTCATCACGATACCCAATGACAGACTGAGGGGCCTTGCTTCCAAAAATGCCAGAATGATCGATATGTTCAAGAAAGCCGATGAGGTCCTGCTCCATTCTGTCAAGGGTATTACCGATCTTATCATGATACCGGGGCTGATTAATCTCGACTTTGCCGATGTTAAAACCATCATGTCCAAAGCCGGAATGGCCATTATGGGCATTGGTATCGCTAGAGGGGATAACCGCGCTATCGAGGCCGCCGAGCGTGCCATATCCCATCCGCTTCTTGAAGATATCTCCATTTCAGGAGCCAAGGGCGTTTTAATGAACATCACCAGTAACAGCGATTTGACCATGGAAGAAATGACCGAGGCTTCCGATCGGATATACAATGAAGTCGGAAAAGATGCCGATATTATCTGGGGAACTGCCGTAGAAGACAGCATCGGTGAGGAGATTCGTGTTACGGTAATTGCAACGGGAATCGATTCGGGTCCTGAAACCCGGATTAAAAGTGAGCTCAGAGGCAAGGTCAGAGATATTACGGTAGACGATTTGAACGATGCCGTTGATTACGATGAGCCGACGTTCATCCGCCGTAAACACGCGGTGGGCGAGTCGAGCGGTGGGATCTACAGAGGATACAAGGGAATTGTCATCGATAATACCGACCTCAGTGACCTTGATGTGCCGACATTTTTACGAAAAAAAGCAGATTAGCTAACGAAAACGGGCCCATGATAAAAACTTTTGGATGCCGATGAACGCAAAAACTCAGAAACGTCTGATAGCCAATGGCAGGGAAAATTGAAAGATTTCAAAAAAAAGTTGCCGACCCGGAAATCGGTGCGATCCGCAAACGATGGGAAGGTCGTATCAAAGTTGCACTGGTATATCCCAACACGTATCATGTGGGAATGTCCAATCTCGGTTTTCAGGCGGTATACGAATTAATCAATAAGATTGAGCACGCCGTATGCGAACGCGCTTTTTTACCGAAAACGACCGGGAAAAAAGCAGATCGCATACTCACCGTGGAGTCCGGAAATCCAATTTCAAATTTCGACATCATTGCTTTTTCGGTCTCATTTGAAAATGACTATCCCAACCTCCTCACAATTCTCGATAAAGCAGGCCTCCCTCTGCTGTCTGATGACAGAGGAACCCCCCACCCTCTGGTGATTGCAGGGGGAGTTGCTTTATTATTAAATCCGGAGCCGTTGGCTCCGTTTATCGATTGTTTTCTGATGGGTGAAGCCGAAGCCATTCTGCCACGGTTTTTTGACACGGTTTCACCGGATGTTCTGGCTCAAAATAGGAGATTGTGTTTAAAAACCCTTGCCGGCGAAGTCCCTGGTATCTATGTTCCGACATTTTACAGAGCATCTTACCATTCGGACGGGACGCTTTGTGCATTTGAACCAATATCCGGCGTTCCGGCTAAAGTTGAACGCCAATATGTGGAAGATATCTCCCAGATTCCTATCTGCAGTAAAATCGTAACTTCTGACACCATCTTTGACAGTACATTTCTCATTGAAGTCAGCAGAGGATGTCCCCATGGCTGTAGATTTTGCAGCACAGGATTTGTTTACAGACCTCCGCGATTCAGACCCTTTTCACTTCTTGAGAAATGCATGGAAAAGGGGGCGTCGATCACAGACAAAATTGGACTGGTGGGCGCTTCGGTTTCGGATCTTCCCGACCTAAACAAGCTTTGCCGCCAGAGCCTTGAAAAGGATATCCGAATATCCTTCAGCTCCCTGAGAGCC
>Ga0224507_10000915_pt1 | contig 11710 bp, 9 predicted proteins | sample SF_Jan12_sed_USG_3_FD_170159 | JGI IMG/M metagenome (GOLD analysis project Ga0224507, IMG submission 170159) | Sediment microbial communities from San Francisco Bay, California, United States - SF_Jan12_sed_USGS_13 | ecosystem: Environmental > Aquatic > Marine > Sediment | place: USA: California...
CTGCAACATACAGGCTTATTGCAGCGATTCTGTGGCCCAGCACGTGTTCGCCATGATTCTTTCCCTGAACCAGTACCTGGACGACTTCGACACCCTGTCCCGGGGCGGGGCATGGCAACAGCACCCACACTTTTGCATGCTGGCTCGCCCCCAGCGCGAACTTGCCGGCCTTACCCTGGGAATCATTGGTTACGGAGAACTGGGCAAGGCAGTGGCGGGAGTAGCAAATGCTTTCGGCATGCAGGTGCTGCTGTGCCAGCGCCCCGGTAATCCGAATTCGAGCCAAGCCCGGGTGAGCCTGGATACCTTGTTGCAGCGCTCGGACGTGGTAAGCCTGCACTGCCCGCTGAACGATCACACGCATCACTTGATCGGCAAGGAACAACTGGCGCTGATGAAGCCGGACGCCTTGCTCATCAATACCGCCCGGGGCGCCCTGGTAGAGCCCCTGGCCCTTGCCCGCGCGCTGCGGGAGGGTGAAATCGGCGGTGCCGGCATCGATGTGCTTGAACAGGAACCCCCGGTGAACGGAAACCCGTTGCTGAACCCGGACATACCACGGCTGATCGTTACACCGCATATTGCCTGGGCCACTGTCCAGGCCCGCCAACGGGCAGTCAGCCAGCTAGCCGAAAACATCCAGGCCTACCTTGGCGGCACAACCATCAGGCGCCTGGTATGAATCCATGGGCGCGGAAAGTTCGAATTCTCAGCCATGAGTAACACTCCTGCACTGTACTGGATACGCCGAGACCTCCGCCTGGCGGATAACCCGGCCCTGTTTCATGCCGCCAGCCGCGGACAGCTTATCCCCGTGTACATCCATGCAGACCAGGAAGAAGCTCCCTGGCAACCCGGCGGCGCCTCACGCTGGTGGCTGCATCACAGCCTCGCCTCCATGGCCAGGTCACTGGAGAAAATCGGCAGCCGGCTGATCATTCGACGTGGATCCTCCCTGGAAACTCTGCAGGCCCTGGCGAGTGAAACCGGGGCGACGGCGGTATTTTTCAATCGTCTTCATGAACCGGCGTGTCGTGACCGTGACCAGCGGGTAAGCGCCGCTCTGGAGAACCAGGGCCTTGAGGTACAGGACTACCCAACGGCCACGCTGATCGAGCCCGGGGCCCTGACCAACCTGCAGGGTGAGCCCTACCGGGTGTTCACGCCATTCTGGAAGGCCATGCAGGCACTGGGCGAACCCTCGGAATGCCTGCCTTTACCCGGCGACATACAGTCTCCGACCGTTTGGCCCACCAGTCTTTGCCTGGACGATCTCGGCCTGGAACCCAGCGGGGAGAACGTTGCGGGTCATAGCTGGACCCGGGGTCTGGCCGAGCACTGGGAGGTGGGAGAGCACGCGGCGAACCAAAGCCTGGAGACGCTGGCCGAAAACACCATCGAAATTTATCCTGTCCAGCGCGACTTTCCCGCCAAGCCGGGGGTATCACGCCTGTCCCCCCACCTGCATTTCGGTGAACTTTCACCTCGACAGGTCTGGAACCAGTTACGCCAGGCAGGGCTTCGCAACGGCACCGAAGCCCAGACCCTTGCCTATCTCAGGCAGCTGGCCTGGCGGGACTTTGCCCATCACGTGCTGCACTACTTTCCTCGCAGCCCGCTGGAACCCATGTATCCAAAGTATCGGGATTTCCCATGGCGACAGGACCACGAGCAGCTGCTGCGGGCCTGGCAACAAGGGCGCACCGGTATTCCCATCGTGGATGCCGGCATGCGCGAGTTGTGGCACACCGGCTGGATGCATAACCGGGTGCGCATGGTGGCGGCATCCTTACTGGTTAAGAACCTGCGTATTCCCTGGGGTAAAGGCGCCGCCTGGTTCTGGGACACCCTGGTGGATGCGGACCTGGCGAACAACACTATGGGGTGGCAGTGGTCCGCAGGCTGCGGGGTTGATGCTGCGCCCTACTTCCGGATATTCAATCCGATACTGCAAGGCGAGAAATTCGATGCCCAGGGCGTCTATGTGCGCCGCTGGATACCCGAGCTCAGGGGTGTTCCCGACAAGTTCGTTCACAAGCCCTGGATGGCGCCGGGCGGGCAAGGAAAGATCTACCCGTCCCCCGTCATCGACCTGGCGAGCAGCCGAAAGGAAGCTCTTGAAGCGCTTGCATCCATCCGTGATGCCGCCAACTAAACAAAATCCTCCGGCCTCAGCAGAGTCTCAGCCCAGTCCAGGACACCCAGGACCCGCGGTGAAAGCAGCGCCCGGGCTTCCCGGGCCGGAATCCAGCGGTACTCGTTGTGCTCCGCCCGACCGAGCTCCGGGTTCACTGGCAGGCTGACTACCCCGACATCTGAGAGAGCCAGGTAGTAACGCGCGGTTTTGCCATGACTGTAGGGGCCGGTCTCGAAGAACTGCTCACCCAGGAAAAACTTGAGCCCGGTCAGGGTGGTTTCTTCTTTTACCTCGCGTAACGCGGCCTGCATCGGGGTCTCACCAGGCTCCAGCATGCCCTTGGGGAAATCCCAGTAACGAAAAGCCCGGAGCAGGAGGAATAACCATTCATCGCCATCCGGTCGCACCACCACGACACCAGCAGAAAGCCGGCTGCCTCGCTGCGCGCGATGCCTGGCCTTTCTCTGCTCAGTCATGATGCCCTCCCTGGCTAGCCTGCGTCACCGCGCAAAGTGATTACGGGCGGCTGGGTCACCACGCTTCGCGTGGCCAGCAAACCACTGACCCCAACCAGCAGCGCACCTGCCGTCATCCCCAATAACCACAGGCTGCCGTCCCAATGGCCCTCCAGATCGAATACCCGGGTGGCCAGCAAGTAGCTGGCGACGCTGGCGCCCGCCGCTGCGAGCAATCCGCTCAGGAGGCCCAGGACGCCAAACTCGGTGAGCACTCCCAGGAGCACCGTTCTCCGGCTGGCTCCCAGGGTTCTGAGCATCGCGCTTTCATAACGTCTCTCATCCCGGGTGGCCTGCACCGCCGCTAACAACACCATTATCCCGGCCAAAAGGGTGAACAGGAATACGTATTGAACCGCAAGTGAGGCCTTGTCCATGACGCCCCGAACCTGGCCCAGGATGGCGTCCACATCAAAAACCGTCACTCCGGGAAGATTACGGGCCAGCTCCAGGATCACCCCCCGCTGATCGGGGCCGACATGAACACTGGTGATATAGCTGGCCAGGGACTCATCGACCGTTCCGGGAGACAGGACCATGAAAAAATTCGGTCGGAAGCTGTCCCAGCGCACCTGGCGCAGGCTGGTCACACTGGCCTTCACCGGCTCACCTGACAGGTCAAACTCGACCTGGTCACCAAGCTTCAGACCAAGGTCACCGGCAAAGTCCTCCTCCACCGAAACCTGCCCGGCGCTTCCCGGACCGGCATCCCACCAACTGCCCTGAACAAGGATATTCCCGTCCTGCAAGGCCGCGCTCCATGTGAGGTTGCGCTCCCTTTCCACCCAGCGCTGACCGGAGCGATCATCGAAATCCATGTCCCCCACCTTGACCCCGTTGATAGCGGTAATTCGCCCCCGCACCAGGGGAGACAGCTGTGGAGCCGGAATATCACCACTTTTCATGGTCGCCAGGAACAAATCCGTTTCTGCAGGCTGAATATTAATCATGAACTGGTTGGGCGCATCCTCGGGCAGGGTGGCCCGCCACTGGCTCATCAGGTCATCACGAGTCACCGTGAGCAGCAGCATCACCATAAGTCCCAGCCCAAACCCCACCAGCTGGATGACCGACTCCGATCCCCGCCTGGCAATATTCGCCAGCCCATAGCGCCAGGCTGCACCCATACCCCGGCGCAAGCGGCCAACGGCCAGGACCAGGGCCCAGCCAGCCAGGCCCAGGACCAGCCCCGCAGCAAGATTGATACCAGTGACCAGCAGCAAGGTGCGAGGCTCACCCACCAGCCAGAACACCGCCAGCATGTAGGCGGACAAGGCGAGTCCATACACCACCCAGCGGCTGGCCCGGGGTGGCGCCAGGTCCCTGCGAAGCACCCGTAACGGGGCAACAAGCCTGAGTTCAAGTAACGGTGGCAGGGCAAATCCGGTGAGCAAAATCAGTGCGGCGGCCGGCCCTACCAGCCAGGCCGCCAGGGTCGGCGGAGGCAGCACACCCTGAACCATATCCCTTGCCCACCAGGCCAGTAATTCCTGGGCCCCATACCCGACCAGGCTTCCGGCCAGACCGGTAACCAGTGCCAGGCACAGGAGCTGGGCGACACCCTGGCGCAAGACCATTGCCTGGGACGCGCCCATGCACTTCATCAGCGCAATAGTGTCCAGTTGCCTGGCAGCGTAACGCCTGGCCGCCATGGCCACTGCCACCGCCGACAAGATCGCACTCACCAGCGCGGCCAGCCCCAGGAAGCGCTTGGCCCTACTCGCGGCATTCCGGATTTCCGGGCGAGCATTCTCCAGGTCCCTGACCGTCAGGAACTCACTCTCCATCTCCCGAAAACGATCTCCCGCTCCCTTGATGGCATTCGGGTCCCCGGCCAGCAACAGGCCGTGGGACACCCGGCTGCCCGGCCGGATGAGTTCCGATGCCGCCAGGTCCTGCAGGTTAATGATCAGGGTCGGCGCCAGGTCGACAAATTGAAACCCCTGGTCAGGGATGTAGTCCGCGACCTGGGTAACCGTGAGCTCCAGCGCCCCAAGCCGTATGCGCTGGCCGGTTTCAATTCCCAGCCTGGCTAACAGCCGGGCCTCTCCCCAGGCCTCCCCGACCGCAGGAACACGACTTACGGGGTAGCCCTGAGCAAACAATTTATCCGCCACTTTCAGCCTGCCACGCAAGGGGTAGGACTCATCCACCGCCTTGACCGAAATCAGGGTGCTCACCTCCCCGGCGAAGGCGACACTGGGAAAACTGGTTACCCTGGCCTGTTGCAGGGCGAACTCCTCAGCGATCCGGGGAAGCTCGGCGGACAAGGGGCGACTGGAACTGACAACCAGGTCTGCCGCAAGCACCTCCGCAGCCTGTTGCTGCACGGTGACCGCCACACGCGAGGTAAACAACGCCACCGAGGACAGGGCGCTAATGCCCACTACCACGGACAACATCAGGACGTATAGCTCACCTGCACGCCATTCTCGCGAGAGTGCTTTGAGTCCAGCAGCAAATCCTTTCATCTGGATACGTTTTCCGCCACCAGGCGGCCGTCCTCAATTTCGATAACCCGGTCGCACCTAAGGGCAAGACCGTGATCGTGGGTCACCAGCACCAGGGTGGTGCCCAGGGCGCTGTTGAGGGAAAACAGCAGGTCGATAATCGTGGCGCCGGTCCTGGAGTCCAGGTTTCCGGTGGGTTCATCCGCAAACAGGATGCGCGGTCGGGTAACAAACGCCCGGGCAATGGCCACCCGCTGCTTTTCGCCACCGGACAACTGCCTGGGGTAATGCCGCCTTCGGGCTGACAGGCCCACCTGTTTCAATACTTCGTCGGCGCGACTCTCCGCATCAGCCTCCCCGGCCAATTCCAGGGGCAGCATGACGTTCTCCACGGCGGTCAGCGACGGAATCAGGTGAAACGACTGGAATACAAACCCCACTCGCCCTGCCCGTCGAGCGGCCCGGCCGTCCTCATCCAGCGTGGACAACGCCTCGCCATCCAGCCAGACCTCGCCTTCACTGGCCTCATCCAGTCCTGCCAGCAAGGCCAGCAATGTGGATTTGCCCGCGCCAGACTGGCCAACAATCGCCACCGACTCGCCCAGGGAAATTTCCAGGCTGACCTTATCAAGAATGGTCAACGGCCCCTCCGGGCTGGTAACCTCTTTACCAATGTCTACAGCTTTCAACACGGGCCGATTGGCCGTCTCATCCTTGTGCTCCAAACTCCTGATCCTCTGGGTCGTCGTTTTGTATGCGCCTGCCGTGCACGCCGGCTCTCGAGTGCTGGTCCTGGGCGATAGCCTGAGCGCAGGATACAACATTGAAGTTGCCCAGGGCTGGGTCCAATTACTACAGCAACGCCTGAACGAACAAGGGTACGGACACTCGGTAGTGAACGCCAGTATGAGCGGAGAAACCACCGGAGGTGGACTCAATCGACTTCCCCGCGCATTGCAGCTGCACTCACCCCAGGTGGTCATTGTGGAACTGGGTGGCAATGACGGTATGCGCGCCCTGCCGCTTTCAGTGATCCGTTCCAACCTGGAAAAAATTGTTGACCTGAGCATTGAGGCCGGCGCCCAGGTGGTACTGGTCGGGATACGCATCCCGCCAAACTACGGACAGGAATACGGAGACGGCTTCTACCGTATCTACGCGGAACTGGCACAGAGTAGAGGTCTGTTCCTGGTTCCCTTTGCCCTGGAGGATATCGCATTGTCCGAGGGCATGATGCAAAGCGATGGAATTCATCCCACCGCCTCTGCACAAACACGGCTGCTGGATAACATCTGGCCTGCCCTGAAAATGGCTCTGGATGCCGGAAAGGATCATAAAACCCCGCAGTAGGTTGTGACCGTCGTTCAACGGGTGCTATAAATCATCCTGTTGATTGGATAATCAGTACTAGAAATACTGGTAACAATTCGAACTAATATGATCTGGCGCCGCTATCGAAGACGTCAGGAGCTAAGGAGAAAATGGTCGTGGAAAAGATCTGGCTGAAAAATTACCCCGAGGGCGTACCGGCGGAGGTGGACATCAACCAGTATGCGTCCCTGAAGGATTTGCTGGAGCAAAGCTTCGAGACCTACAAGGACCTTCCCGCTGTCACCAACATGGGCAAGACGCTCACTTATGGTGAGCTTGATCAGCAAAGCCGCTACTTCGCGGCCTTCCTTCAGAATAACTGCGGTCTGGACAAGGGTGACCGGATCGCCATCATGATGCCCAACCTGCTGCAGTATCCGGTTGCACTGTGTGCGGCCCTGCGAGCCGGTCTGGTCGTGGTCAATGTAAACCCCATGTACACGCCCCGCGAACTTAAACACCAGCTCAACGATTCCGGCGCCAAGGCCATAGTAATCCTGGAAAACTTCGCCCACACCCTGGGCAAGGTTATCGACGAGACCGGTGTTGAGACCGTCGTGGTAACCCAGATAGGCGACATGCTGTCAGTACCAAAACGCCAGATCGTCAATTTTGTGGTGCGCAATGTTAAGAAGATGATCCCGGACTGGAACATCCCCAACAGCGTGACACTCAGGCACGCGATCAACGACGGCAAGTGGCAGAACCTGGAAAACGTTGAGCTGGGTCACGCCGACCTGGCATTCCTGCAATATACCGGCGGCACTACTGGTGTCTCCAAGGGCGCCATGCTGAGCCACAAGAATATGGTTTCCAACGTCTTGCAGATGACCGGCTGGATGAGGCAGGCCAATATCCGTGATGGTGAAGTCATCATCACGGCGCTGCCGCTTTATCACATATTCGCGCTGACGGTTAACCTGATCCAGCAGCTCCGCATGGGTGGGCTGAACGTGTTGATCACAGATCCCAGGGATTTCCCCGCTTTTGTCGCGGAACTCAAAAAACACAAGTTCAGCATCATTACCGGCGTCAACACCCTGTTTAACGCCTTGCTAAACACGCCCGGATTTTCCGAGGTGGACTTCAGTCATCTCAAGTGGTCCGGCGGCGGCGGAATGGCCGTGCAGGGACCCGTAGCGAACCACTGGAAGAAAGTCACCGGTTGCGTGCTCACCCAGGGCTACGGCCTTACCGAGACTTCCCCGGTTGCCACCAGCACCTCCCCGCTTGAGCCGGAGTTTACCGGCTCCATCGGACTGCCATTGCCCAGCACCGAGATAGCAATCATGGACGACGCGGGTAACGAGCTACCCCTGGGCGAAATCGGCGAAATATGCATTCGTGGTCCACAGGTGATGGAAGGATACTGGCAACGCCCCGAGGAGACCGCCAAGGTCATGCTCCCCGGCGGATGGTTCCGCAGCGGCGACATGGGCCGAATGAACGAGAAGGGCGAGTCCTTTATCGAGGATCGCAAGAAAGACATGATCCTGGTATCGGGATTCAATGTGTATCCCAACGAAATCGAAGAAGTCACGGTAGCCCATCCGGGCGTTCTTGAGGCGGCAGCAGTTGGCCGACCCAGCGAAAAATCTGGCGAGGTGGTGGTGTTGTACGCCGTGCGCAGCGACCCCAATCTCACCCAGCAAGAACTGCTGGCCTATCTCAAGGAAAATCTCACTGGGTACAAGGTACCCAGGGAGATTATTTTCCGCGAAGAATTGCCCAAGACCAATGTGGGCAAGATTCTTCGTCGCGAACTTCGCGACGAAGTAAAAGCCTAGCGACTGATGACTCAGCCGGCCTTGTGATAGGCCGGGCTGAGTTCGCGAACCGCCTCTACCAGGGCGCCCACATGTTCAGGGTTCACATCCGGCGTTACGCCGTGACCCAGGTTAAACACGTGGCCTTCGCCATGGCCGAAGCTCTCAAGCACCTTGCCAACTTCACGACGAATCACCTCCGGCGGTGAATACAACACGGACGGATCCAGGTTGCCCTGCAGGGCAACCTTGTCTCCGACCCGGGCCCGGGCGTCCGACAGGTCCGTGGTCCAATCCAGACCCAGTCCGGCACAACCGGTCGCGGCCATATCTTCGAGCCATGCACCGCCATTCTTGGTGAACAGGATCACCGGGGTGGCAGGGTAGCGCTCGGCCAGGGCATGGGTGATGTTCTGCATATAACGCAGCGAGAACTCACGGTAGGTGGCAGGGGTCAGCACGCCGCCCCAGGTATCAAAAACCATGACCGCACTGGCGCCGGCCTCAATCTGGGCAGCCAGGTACTCGACCGTGGCCTTGGCCAGGGTGTCGAGCAACTTGTGCAGCACCGCAGGCTCGGAATACATCATTGCCTTGATGTGAGAGAAGGTCTTGCTGCTGCCGCCCTCCACCACGTAGGTGCCTACGGTCCACGGACTGCCGGCAAAGCCGATCAGGGGCACCCGCCCATCCAGTTCGCGAACAATAAGGCGCACCGCATCCATCACGTAGCCAATCGCCTGTTCTGGATCCGGAACTGACAGCTGCTGCACGGCTTTCAAATCACGAATCGGATTCGCAAACTTGGGGCCCTCACCGGTTTCGAAAGCCAGTTCCAGGCCCATTGCGTTGGGCAGTGTCAGGATATCCGAGAACAGGATGGCAGCATCCAGACCGAAGCGATCGATCGGCTGCAGGGTGACCTCACAAGCCAGGTCAGGGTTGCTGCACAAGCTGAGGAAATCACCTGCCTGGGCTCTCACCCGGCGATATTCCGGCAGGTAACGGCCAGCCTGACGCATGATCCAGACCGGAGTGCGGTCCACGGGTTCACGCCTCAGAGCGCGCAAAAAACGGTCGTTCTTCAAAATCTGACTCACGATGCACCAAATACCTTTGCAATAGTTGATTGAATTCCCTGGGCGGCCACGCGCGGGTCCGCCGCGTCACGAATGGGACGACCCACGACAATGTGATCGGCGCCATTAGCGAAGGCCTGCTCGACGCTCACGACCCGCTTCTGGTCATCTGCCGGACGATTTTCTACCGGTCTGATACCGGGGGTGATAACCATCAGGCGGTTATCGATAAATTCTCTCAGCCTGGGGGCCTCAAGGCCGGATGAAATCACACCATCGCAGCCGGCTTCCAGGGCGCGACGAGCACGTGACAACACCAGTTCTTCCACATCGCAGTCAAAACCCAGGTCATCCAGGTCGCCCCGATCCAGGCTGGTCAGCACGGTGACGGCCAGGATGCCGACATCGCCCTTGGCAGCCGCAGCAGCTTCCATAATGGACTGATTGCCGTGCACGGTGGCATAGGTGACACCCCGGTTACGCAAGCGCCGCACAGCGGCAGCCACGGTGGCAGGCACGTCAAAAAACTTCAGGTCCACGAAGACTTTCTTGTCCCGGGCAACCAGCCAGTCCAACAGACCGAAATAATCGCCACTCATCATGAGCTCAAGACCCAGCTTGTAGAAAGTCACCGAATCACCCAGGGTTTCCGCCAGCTTGCGGGCCTGATCGGTGTCCGGGACATCCATCGCGAATATCAGCCGGTCTTTGGAATCGATGTTCTTATGCTCCATATCTCCAGGTTCCTGCCTAAATCAAGTCAGGGCGCATTCTATCGTGAAATGACCGCCGAAGAGAGTAAGTGAATACCTCAGGTGCGCTCTGAGGGTTCGAACAGGCGCTGGTGTTCCAAAATCGCGTACCTGTCCGTCATGCCTGCCACATAATCCGCGACAATCCGTGCCTTTGCGGCCTCGCCGTCGCTATCCATGGCGGCTGCGGCCTTCAGGGAATGCTCTGGTGGCATGAGCCGCTGATCTTCCATAAACGCGGTAAACAGGTCACGAATAACCTTGGCGGCCTTGTTGGTCATCCGTAGCACCCGGTAGTGCTGATAAAGGTTCTTTTGCAAATAGCGCTTCAGGTCCCGGCTTTCCTGCCGGACCTCCTCGCTATAGCCAATCAGCGGACCAGCCTGGGCGCGGACCGCGGCGACGCTGTCCGGGCCGGCGGCGGCAATCATCCCGGCGCTATGCTCGACCAGGTCGGTCACTACGTAATTGATCATCCTGCGAATAATCTCGTGCATGCGCCGGCGACCGGAGATATCCGGATAGCGGGCTGTCACCTCGCGATACTGCCTGCCAAACAATTCAAGCTCACACAGCTCGGCCTCGTCCAGCAGGCCAGCCCGCACACCATCGTCGATGTCGTGATTGTTATACGCGATCTCGTCAGCCAGGTTCGCCAGCTGGGCCTCCAGACTGGGCTGGCTACGCCCCAGAAAACGCATGCCCAGATCCCCAAGCTCCCGGGCGTTGCGCGCGCTGCAATGCTTGAGGATGCCCTCACGGGTCTCGAACATCAGGTTCAGACCGGGGAATTCGGCGTAACGCTCCTCCAGCAGATCCACCACCCTCAGGGACTGGAAATTGTGTTCGAAACCCCCGTAATCCCTCATGCAGGCGTTCAGGGCATCCTGACCGGCATGGCCAAACGGCGTATGACCCAGGTCATGGGCGAGGCATATGGCCTCCACCAGGGGTTCGTTAATATTCAGGATGCCGGCAGCCGTCCGGGCGATCTGGGCCACTTCCAGGGAATGGGTCAGCCGGGTGCGGAACATATCCCCCTCGTGGTTTACGAAGACCTGGGTCTTGTACACCAGTCTCCTGAAGGCGGTGGAATGAATAATACGGTCCCGGTCTCGATGGTATTCACTGCGATACGCATGTGAGGGCTCAAGATGCTGACGCCCGAGGGATTCACGTTCATCCGCTGCATAGGGCGCAAGGTTTGTGGGAATATCGGTCAACTGGCCACCTCTTCCAAAGCGTTACTTACAAACTTGCCCAGCTCATCCGCAGGATAGTCATCGCTTACGGTAGCCTCCCCCAGTTGGCGCAACATCACCAGCCTGATTCGGCCACCCAGTACTTTCTTGTCATGGGCCATTGCCTGCATAAAAGCAGAACTGGCCAGGGCAGGCGGCCTCACGGGCAAGCCGGCCGCCTCCAGGATACGTCTCAGGCGCCCGGCCTCATCGGCATTCAACAAGCCCCTGCTGACGGAAAAATCCGCCGCCATCACCATACCCGCCGCCACTGCCTCTCCATGTAACCACTGGCCGTAGCCACTGAGCGCTTCGATGGCATGACCGAAAGTATGGCCAAAATTCAGGATAGCCCTGCAACCGTGCTCGCGCTCATCCATTTCCACGACACGGGCTTTG
>Ga0224507_10000916_pt1 | contig 11707 bp, 11 predicted proteins | sample SF_Jan12_sed_USG_3_FD_170159 | JGI IMG/M metagenome (GOLD analysis project Ga0224507, IMG submission 170159) | Sediment microbial communities from San Francisco Bay, California, United States - SF_Jan12_sed_USGS_13 | ecosystem: Environmental > Aquatic > Marine > Sediment | place: USA...
AACCTAACCGTTTCGTCAAACCAACTAAATGGATAGTGCCTGGGAGAAAAAATATCATGGATATGGACAATTACGCCCTTATTTAGGGTCGGCAAAATACTCAGATATTCAGTCAAAACATCACCAACGGGTCGTATTATGTGAGATGAATCAATGAATAATATATCGTCCTCCTCAAGACAGGAAAAAATATCAATATCAATATCTTCAACTTTTTCTCGAATAACTTTTACTCCGGTCGACTCAAGCCATGGCATTTCGAAGGGTTCAATACATGTATGCTCACAACTGTAATCCTCATTCTCCATTTGACTTTTTTTAATGGCTAAAATAGCAGCCAATGTTGAATTCCCACTCCCAATTTCAATTATTTTCTTCGGTTTTTTACTTCTCACCACTTGATACCAGAACTCAGCATCACCGGATTCGAATGACCCATTATTAATATAAAATGAACCATCAGACGGCTTCTCCTGGGGAATAGACATCAATTCCTTTGCATATGAGAGCTCATCAAGAAATAAAAGTTGAGACTGTTCATTCCAGCTAATACCCGGCAGGTTTCGCTCAATACCAAAATGATGACTCTTATCTCTGTAATCAAATAAAGGTTCATAATAAAAGTCAATAATTGGGAACACACCAACTTTTATCAAAAGCTTGCTACAAAGAGGAAAACGAACCATTCCTTTTTTACGTATATACCCCAAAACCGTTGCGCCCAAGAGGACTAAGGGAAGCAAAAGAAGGTCAACAATATATTTTGGATTTCGTTTTCTTGACATCAATTAGGTCCACTCTTTATAAAAAAACAATCATATAACACTATACCATTATCGACACTCGGGAAACAGAATTTAAAAATTAAACATTTAGAATTCAGCAACATATTCGCTCTTAGAGAACTCCTCATATATTCTGAGGCATTACATATATCAGTGTACTTGGAATAGATTTAACTGAGGTCGAACTCTTAGAGGGACTTGATTTTTTCTACTATCTTACTCGTTGAACAACCATTTAAAAACTGCAGCACTTCGACCACTCCACCATTCTCAGTAACGCATCCGTAACCGGCAATATCTTCCACCTGATAATCACCGCCTTTTACCAAAATGTCAGGCAAGACTGCACGCATTAAACGTTCAGGTGTGTCTTCAGAAAAAGGAACAACCCAATCTACACTAGATAAACCTGATAACACTGCCATTCGTTGCTCCAAAGGAATAATTGGCCTGCTGTTGCCTTTCAATCGTTTCACTGAGTCATCACTATTGACTGCGACGATTAATTTATCGCCTAACAATCGCGCCTGCTCTAAATATGCGATATGCCCTGCATGCAGCAAATCAAAACAACCATTGGTCATGACAATTTTCTTTTTCTGCACTTTAGCATCGGCAACAGCTGCCAACAAGTCATCTTCACTCATGATACCTTGCTCATGTGATTGCTTACCTTTTAAAGCAGAGCGCAATTCAGAAGTCGTAACCGTTGCCGTACCTAATTTACCAACCGCAATTCCGGCAGCAACATTGGCTAAACGCGCACACTCTTTTAATGGAAGCCCGCGCGCCAATGCAGCAGAAAAAACGGAAATCACAGTATCACCTGCACCGGTTACATCATATACCTCTTTTGCATCAGTGGTAATATGTAGCACACTATCATCACGCTGCATTAAAGACATGCCATGCTCTCCACGCGTAACCAGTAAAGCTTTTAGATTAAGCTCATCCAGTAAATTGCGCCCGCGAGTCTCGACCGCCTCGTCTGATTTACACTCACCAACAACAGCCTCAAACTCTTTGGCATTTGGCGTCATTAATGTTGAGTTTTTATATTTTGAAAAATCCGAGCCTTTCGGGTCGATAACCACGGGCTTGTTATGCTGATTTGCAATTTTTATAAGTGTCTGCACATCTTGCAATACGCCTTTTCCATAATCAGAAAAAAGAACTAGTTCGTGAGACCTCACCAATGCAGCAAAACTTTCGTTTATCTCCTCAACTAGAATGCTGGACAAAATTTCTTCAAAATCTAAGCGTATCAATTGCTGATGCTGACTAATGACACGCAATTTCGTAATAGTTGGCACGTCACTTTGAACAAGAAATCGGCAATTAACATTTACATTATTTAGCAAATGCTCTAGACGGTCAGCTGCCTCATCTTTACCAACAACACCTTGCAACGTAACACCACAGCCCAAGGCAGAAAGATTATACGCAACATTCGCAGCACCACCGGGACGCTCTTCGATTTTATCAATCCCGACCACTGGAACCGGTGCTTCTGGAGAAATACGCCTAGCTCCACCATGCCAATAGCGATCGAGCATTAGGTCACCGACTACGAGTAATCTACTTTTAGAAAAATTAGGGATTTTTAATGTCATTTGCAACAATCTTATTTTAAAACCGGTTTAATTACGAAAATATTTTACATGTGGCGTAAAATATACTTTTGCTAGAAATATGTCACCTACTATTATATTAATAAACTGCCGAGAATACTGACTTTATTACTTCAAACTCAACATGAAAAAGTTATCCATTCAGTCACTATAAACAATCCAGCAAATAATGGTAGAATACCAACAATAGAATTAATACATGGAAGAAGGATAAACAAGTGAGAAAGTACGGCCGAAAACGTGTGATGGTAACCGGAGGCGCAGGGTTTCTTGGTTCTCATTTGTGCGAGCGACTACTTGAAAAAGATAACGATGTTTTGTGTGTGGACAATTTTTTCACCGGCACAAAAGACAATATTGCACACCTCCTAAACAATCCTCATTTCGAATTAATGAGGCATGATGTCACTTTCCCCTTATATATAGAGGTCGATGAAATATATAACCTTGCCTGCCCTGCATCTCCTATCCATTATCAACATGACCCGGTTCAAACCACAAAAACCAGCGTACATGGGGCGATAAATGTACTTGGTTTAGCAAAGCGCGTAAAAGCCAAAGTGTTTCAGGCGTCAACAAGCGAAGTCTATGGTGATCCTGCTGTGCATCCACAACAGGAGAGTTACTGGGGTAACGTTAACCCAATTGGCATTCGCTCATGTTACGACGAAGGGAAGCGTTGCGCAGAAACCCTATTTTTTGACTATCACCGTCAGCACAACTTACGCATAAAAGTAGCGCGCCTCTTTAATACTTATGGTCCACGCATGCACCCCAATGATGGTCGCGTCGTATCCAATTTCATTATGCAAGCCTTACAAAATCATGATATTACAATTTATGGCGACGGCTCTCAAACTCGCTCATTTTGTTACGTCTCGGATATGATTGAAGCTTTTATTCTTTTAATGGAGTCCCCTGATGATGTTACTGGCCCCATGAATTTGGGTAATCCCGGTGAATTCACCATAAAAGAACTAGCTGAGAAGGTTGTGTCTATGACCGGTTCAAAATCAAAAATTATATACAACCCACTGCCACAGGATGATCCAAAACAGCGACAGCCAGATATTTCTTTTGCTAAGGAAGCGCTAAAGTGGCAGCCATCAATTCAACTTGAACAAGGCCTGCAATCAACAATTGAATACTTTAAACAAGAGCTAGAACAAAGTTAAAGCAAAGCCCAGAACAATTCTTCGGAGATACTCAGATCCAGACTATTCATGTGCACATGATTAACTCCGAGGAATTGGCAATAGTAACCAAGCAATAAATCACATAAAAGTAAAAATCCACGTTCTAGTGGTTTTATACACTCTAATGAGAAGGCTAGCTAAATCATCGCCACTTGGGTAATTTATTTATCGAAACCTAATTCCAGATTTCTTTCTAATTTTCCCTGATATTTTACATACTTCCGTATCATTTCGGCACCAACTCCAGTGCCCACACAATAATCTTTTGCCCAAAAATGATTCCCTCAATAAGGCTTCATCTTTAGATGCGTAAACTGTTTGAAAATTTGTAAAGTGGCTTTACCTTTAACTGCACCAGGTAACTTGGATATCGAGATCTTCGGTGGAACTTTCACCAACAAATGCAATTGATCAGTGCTGGACATTAGCTTCTATGCCTTCACAACCCAATCTTTCTGCATAGACTCTTATTGCCTTAGATGCTTCGAAGCCTACTTTACCCGTCAACACTCGATATCGATACTTAGGGCCCCAGAAGATATGATACTGACAGAGCCATAATACATGTGTTAACTTACTAAATCTGCTCATGCTTTGCTCCTAACTCTAATGTCGTGGCGACGACAGATTAGTAGCATAAGCAAACCTCGCGGCTCTAGAGGCCGTAGCCTCGAACCTGATCCACACCCTAAGGACGTGGCTTTAATGTTTAATAAAGTAATTATAAGTTTAACTATTAATCATCTTAGGGTCGAATATAATATCGGATAGGTTCTTATTGCACCTGTTTTATAAAACCTGAAAACAAGCATTATTATCGTAATGAGTATTAAAGACCTAAGTCTCTCATCAATCTTTCTGCGGCATTGCGGCATGAGCTATCTTTTACCCAAGCCAAAATATTTTCCCTCAAAAAATTATAACTTCTGTCTTGCTCTACTTTTTCTATTTTAGCAGACAACTCTTCAGCAGAATCAAACGTCAGCATATTTTTCATATCTACCAAACCATGGGGCGCGCAATCTTTCGGCTTATATTTATATTGATAAAAACAAGGTACTGTCCCGTTCGCCGCTATTTCATAATGCCGCATGCAATCCCAACCCGCCTTTTTCATAGTAATCGCATAATAAGATCGGGCAACATCCTGGTAATAAGCACCCTCATCAGTAAAGGCATAGCTTTTCTGACAAGTCTGCCTAACCTCATCTATTTTATATGCCTCGTCACATTGAACGTGAGTCGCAAATAATTTATTTTTTTATGTCAAACTGGCTAATTTTCAAATCAGGAATTGAAAATGAAATAGGCTTGGCCCATAAAGAATGCCACGAAGTAGCAAGCTCCCTTTTATAATACTTACCGAATAGCGCAGCTTGCTTATAAATATATGGGTCGTCCTCACCATCAAGAAACACCAAATGAGCTTTAAACATGGCTTTCCAGTTACGTCTCAATTGTTTGAAAATTGGTTTTAATCGCCAGATGCTACCAAATACTATGACATCAAAATAGTTATGATCCAATTTTTCAAATACATTCTCTCTATCAATCGCTATATCAGGAAGTGTTTTCCATATAGAAAAACCATTACCATACATTTCACTGTTCGGACGATCATATGACTGATACAAAACTTCTTTTCTTGGATAATCAACCACTTCATTTCCGTATATCTGACGCAATCCAATTAAAATTTGATCCGTAAGTAGTCTTCAGCAGGCGAAGTTAAAAATAATATTTTCATGAGTTACTCGAAAGCCAGCTAGAGAATTTATTAAACATCTGCTGAACAGCGTCAGGTTTATATCCAGAATTACGCAGCAAACTTTTCGGGTATATTAAATCCTGTGCGTATTCATATCCGCAATCTGCTACCGATTGCAGCCGGTTAAGACTGTTTAACATATCATCAATTCCATCCACTGAGAAGGCACCATCTTTAACTGCAACATAAACTTCCGCTGGTATCTCTGGCGTTGTACAAACTCGCTCTAAATCGGTAGATATCACCAGTCCACGATTAAAAAAACCTTCGAAGTGGCGATAAGTCCAACGACTATGCCCACCCGGACAGAGAATAAGCTTGCTATCCAACATCGCTTGACTATAGTTCTTACGATCCAGCGACCTCACAAAAGTATCTAAATCAAACTTAAAGTCCCTGCCAATCACCTTTGATCCAAGATATTCAATATCTGGTTCAATTAACCCCTGACCGGCTGGCAACCGACCGCTCTCATATAAGCTAGTCACCCACTCAAGACGTTGATTATAACACCAGCGATTGTTCAAGTAGGCAGTAAATCGCATATCTGTTTTTTCATTCATATAAATATATGTTGGTGAGCAAAGAAAAAATAGGTCGCTTTTCCTTAGCGACAAAGAGTTTGGAGAGCCAGCAAATTGTTTAGTAATTTTAGGAGGAGGCAATGGCAATGGAAATACTTGTTTTTCTGACTTATCAACAACCAACTGTAAAAATCGATGCTGAGGTAAACCCCATAATTTAGCAGCCAACTGCAACTCAGGTAAATGACTTTCATCACGATAACTCGCCAGCACTATCTTATCTCTTAGAAAAATGTCAGGTGGACTAAAACCCAATTCCAATTCCCAAATTACAAGATCATACCCCTTATCAGATATTAAGCTCAGCTCATTCTCATTTCGAATAACAATAAGCTTGATATTCGCCAGAGACTCAAAGAGTTTTTTAAAAAACCTAAACCTCCAGTAATCAGTAGCTATAATTAATATTGATAGGTCTTTTTTAATAAAATGCATATTATTAGTTTTTCACACTCGATCACCCTAAACAATTAGCTTAGAATGCGCTATAATTTTGCAGAATTATAATCAGACATCCCATAATGAAATCAATTTCGTACATAATTGTCACTCACAACTCTCAAGTTCACTTCCCAAGCGTTATCGATAATCTAAAACTTTACACTAAGTTACCTTACGAAATTATCGTCGTTGACAACGACAGCAAATGCACATCATACATCAAAAATATCGATAAAATTATTAAAAATAAAGAAAACCTAATGTTTACTCCCGCCACAAACCAGGGACTTGCCGCTGCGAGCCCTGAGTCAGATTATCTCATTTTAATCAATCCTGATGTAAGGATAGGCCCCAACAGCATAGAGAAACTTATTAACGACACAGAGACCTTAGATGCTGGTATTGCCGGTGCAATCCTGTGCTATCCAGACCTAAAAGTACAACACGGCGGAGGTGAAGGTTACGGAAAAAAGAGTACCGCAGATATTCTAGAACTTACAGGTAATGCCCATTTAAACTACAGTAAACAACTGCATGAAATAACTCAGCAGTATCCATTGAATTGCCAGTGGATTACCGGGGCAGTTTTTCTCATAACCCGAAAAACACTTATTAAAATCGGTCCATTAGATGAGAAATACACGCACTACAAATCTGACCTGGAATATTGCCTTAGAGCACACGACAACAATATAAAAATCATCTGCTCTTCTGCTGTATGCCTTCACTTCCATAAAAAAAGCACACCAAGAAAACAAATGATACAAAGACTATTATCTCGGATTCGCTTTAAGCTAGAAGAAAAACGATTTTTCAAGGCGCTCGGCAAATTAGAAAAAAAGTAAACACGAAATCAAATCCACCTCGTTACTTAATCGTAACAGTAATATTCGGCTTATTTTTGAATCGGCCTTGCAACAACAACATATTGCAGGTATTTCATATCCTCTATAAATTTACCCGCCACCAACCTTAAAAACAATATTCCCATTAAATTCCACCTATGAGGATTCACTCCTTGGATATCAAGCACTTCATACCCAGCTTCCTTATATGTCCTCAACATACTTTTTTTGGTAAAAAACTTCAAATGTGTTCTATCAAGAATACCTTTATCCTCATATTTCCAGTCCTTATCAAACAAAAAGTGCTTAACATTACTTATGTATCGAACATTAGGAATTGAGCTAACCACCACCCCACCAGGACGTAGTTTTTTCTTAGCCAACCTCAATGGCGGAAAAGGGTCTGGAAAATGCTCAAGACTATCGTTAAAAGTGATTATATCAAAATGGTTATCAGGAATACTTGCCCCCTCTGAAAAAAAACCACGAAAAACACCATCCAGCTTATTCTCTGCTTGCTCAGCAGCTTTCTCAACTGGCTCAACACCCCACACTTCAACAGTTGAATTTCCTTTTAACAACTCTCCAAAATCGCCTGTCCCGCAACCCACATCAAGAATCACATCATCTTTCTTGACAAACCCAGAGATAACATCCAACACGTCATCTCTTTTATTAACGTAAACGCCTGATTTTGCACTCATTAAAACTTCACTCTTGTATTATTCCTTTTTTATGCTTTTCATCATCAAGCAATCGTATTCAACAACCCTTAAACCCTTAAACAAGATCGGAAAAAAAGTACATACCTCGAAGCCCTTACTTTCATATACGGACAAGCTATCTTTCCATTCCTTCATTCCTTCATATAGTGGAATTAAAGAAACCTCAGATTGCATCAACACTATTCTATCCAAAACACGCCCAATACCGGAAAAAACTTCAAAGTCAAAACCCTGTGTATCCATCTTTAAAAAAATATTGTTTTTTTCTAAATCCGTAATTATTTTGGGCAACACATCACCCAATATTTCAACATTAACGCGAACTTTTTTTTCAGACTCTACATTTTTACCAAAAGTATCTGAGAAATTATGATTTGGCTTTAAAAACGAAGATAGAACACTAGCCTCATGAGCAATTAGATCTAACTCCCCTTTTTCTTTTCCCAATGCATAATTAAAGGCATCCCATAAATCATCAGCCTGAGCCTTGTTTTTTAGCTTCACAAAACTTGATGGATTAGGCTCAAACGAAATAATTCGCCCATCGAAACCAACAGAATTACGAATAAAATCACCGAATTGCCCCTCATTAGCACCCACATCAATAACGACATCAATTTTCTTTTCTGAAAAGCACTGCCTTAAATAGCTCTCATGAGAAAACCAGTTGTTTTTATCAAAATCAGGATTTACCAGGCTATATTTATGAGGTGAAATATCATACACCTTGTAACCACTCAGTTTCTCAATAAACTTTTTAACTATTTTCTTCATTGTTTAAATCTCAATTTATTAACTGATGTTACGCAGGCCTCAACAAGAATGCCGGTTGTGCCGCTTACAAAAAATTATAAGTTATTGATTCATAATTAAGGGTGCGCAACATCAGTTATTAACAAAGTAGCAGATAAAACCCACCACATCGACTCACAGGTTATTTTATTTAATTAACACTAAAAATTTCTCTGCTAATTCACGAGAGATTTTCTCCCAGCTGCAGTATTCTTTAACGTAATCCAACGCGCTTGCTGACAATACTTCATACTTAATTTCATCTAACAACAAGTCTTTTAAATGCTCACACAAAGCAAATTCATCATCCGGACTAATCAGGTATCCATTTACCCCTTCCTTGATCGCATCAAGCACGCCGCCTTCATTGCCACCTATCGCGGGTTTACCACAAGCATTCGCTTCCAGATAGGTTAAACCAAACCCTTCTAAATCTCCGGATTGCATACAGCTTTTACTTGGCATTACATATACATCGCACGCTTGATAATATTTCAACTTGTCTTCACTGGATACGAAGCCAACAAACTTTACGTAGTCTTGCAACCCAAGCTCCTGGACTTTGGCTTCCAATACTTCTTTATAGTCTCCTCGACCCGCAATCACATACAGCACACTAGGGCAAACCTCAGCAAGTTCCCGCAATGCGTTTATCACGGTCATGTGTTTTTTTCGCTCAACGATCCGAGCCAAAGTGAGAATGATTTTCCGACCTGAAAACCCCATCTCAGCTTTTAATGCCTCTATATTATCTGACGGTTTAAAAACATCCAAATCAACACCCAGCGGCATAACATCCACATCAACAGGGAACTTCAGTGTGCTTAGTAGTGCGTCCGCGGTATAACGACTATTTGCAATTGTAAGGTCCGTGTTTTTTTGCGCACTAACAAATAGTTTTTCCCAATATTTACTTTTTCGACGTCGATCAAAAATCTCATTGCCGTGATAAAATTGTACAAGAGGTATCCCGGTAGAATTTTTTATTGCTGAACACACCAGTCCGCTAAAGCGCCAGTTGAAAGCAAATAAAATATCTGGTTTCATTTTAGAAACGACTTTCCGAGTCTCCCACTTTATTAAATGATACTTAATATACGAAGAGCCAATATTTTTAACTCGGAAAACTTTAAATTTCTGCTGCTTGTCCCAATTGCTATCCGTTGAAGTTAAATTATGAGCAACCACTACCACCTCGTGACCAAATAAACTCAAATATTTAGCTATATCAAATGCAGCTGCCGCAACACCTCCATCCCATGGGGGAAAGTCTGGCGAATGTAACAAAATTTTTAATTTACGTGCTAACAAACAACTTGGCTCCTAACTATTACAATTAACGAATCGTTTATGGCAACTTCAAGAAAAAATAACACTTATTAAAAACCAGCTCCTTCCATCACCAAAAAGTAAAAACCCACGTTCTAAGAACGTAGTTTTGATTTCGCCCTATAAGGGTGTATAAAGCTAGTCTCCTAAGAAGGCTAGCTGAATCATAGCCACTTCGATAATTTATTTACTAAATCTACTCATACTTTCCTCCTAATTCTAATGTCATGGCGACTTTAGTTTAGTAGCATGAGCAGGTCTCGCGGCTCTAAAGGCCGTAGCTTCGGAGAAAAACCATATACTCGATTAGTAAATAGAAAGAATACTATGAACCTAATAGTAGGTTTTTTACACTATTAGGAAAGGTCTAAAAGTGTTCGAAAAATTGATTCCATTTTACTTTCAATACTGTGTTTCTCAGCAAGTTTTCGCGCACACACCCCACCCGCTTTTGCCACATCAGCATCACACCAAACATTTAGTACTTCTGAGAACTCTTCACTATCATCCGCATTTTTGAGCACGCACCCTTCAATCCCATTTGTTATCAGCTCGTTAGCGCCATTTTCGACAGATGTTATTACTGGCAATCCACTTGCCATAGCTTCTATGGTCGTATTGGCAAATGGATCAAATCGAGTAGGTAAAACAAACAAATCAGAAGCGGCATATAGTGCTTGTGTATCGCGTCGCCCCCCGGCAAATACGACACGTTTAGTCACACCTAGTTTTTCCGCGAGGGCTTTAAATTCTTTGATACGAGATCCGTACCCAACAACCAGTAGTTTCACTAAAGGTTTATTTGCCACGACTTGAGGCAATGCTCGCAACAATCTATCTAGACCTTTCCGGCCATAGTTAGTGCCTAGAAACAAAAGTACAAAATCCTTTTCTGTAAAGCCAAATTCCGCGCGCACGGATTGACGACTCTTGATTTTATTATCAGGATTAAACTTAACAAGGTCTACGCCGTTGTATATGACTTCAATTTGATCATCGGAAAACTGGTACCGTTGTTTTACATCATCAGCCACCATCTTTGAATTGGCGATTACTTTTTTCAAATCTGGATTAGAAAATGCTTTTCGCTCAATAGCCAATTCAACTTTATTAACTATTCTATCCCTACCTAGCATAATTTGAGTTGGATTTCGTGAGTAAGCATGTGCCTGCTTTATATATGTTTCATGCAAGCCAAACCCGAGCCTAATTATATCCTGTGACCACGCTTTACCAAGACCGTACACAACATCATATTTTTCGTGTTGCAAATGCTTTTCCACCGCTTTAGCAAAAGTCCAAATGCGGTGAGCAGGGCCAAATGCGATAGGTTTTAATTTTACAAACTTAACTTTCGGGTGATGCTGATTTTCATGACGCCGACAAATAATAGTGACGTCATGACCTTTGTCAGCAAGGTAGCTGGAGAGATTGTTGAGGTATTTTTCAATACCGCCATCTCCCGCATGTTTAATATGGATTAGTGCGATTTTCATTATGTTCGACCGAGATCCTGATAAAGTGACATCATGTTTCTCGTCGTATTCGAAGGATGAAACTGTTGCACATGCGTCTTACCCTGCTCAATCATTTCTGTACGCAATTCTCGAC
>Ga0224507_10000918_pt1 | contig 11697 bp, 7 predicted proteins | sample SF_Jan12_sed_USG_3_FD_170159 | JGI IMG/M metagenome (GOLD analysis project Ga0224507, IMG submission 170159) | Sediment microbial communities from San Francisco Bay, California, United States - SF_Jan12_sed_USGS_13 | ecosystem: Environmental > Aquatic > Marine > Sediment | place: USA: California...
ATTGCCGATCAGGTACTGGAACACGTCCACAAGGTTCCGCTGGGCGTGATCGAGGTCGTCGCTTGAAATGTCGCCGGTTCCAACTGATATCAAGCCGTTGCGCGCCGCGACATCGCCATCATCTTCAATAACGAAGCCGAGCCTGGTCATCGGTTCGGCGCCTTCGGTATCAACGTAGGTGATCTGAAATAGCCGCACGCCATAACTCTTGCTCGTCATGACATTGAGAAAGCGGTACGCAAGGTACTCACGCAACACGAGTTGCTCAAAATATGGGGTTTTGGTCCGGCAATGTGTGACCATCTTGAGCTTGTCCTGTCCGGCAAACACCGTATCAATGAGTTGCTTCTTGCGGAAGTTCAAGCGAATCGGCGCGAAGTCACAATGCTCCTCCTGCCGCCGATATTTGCCACGCGTGCGAATTTTCAGGTCGACTGTCTGTTTCATCCCGTCGTCCCGGGTGAAACTGAATTTGCCGTTGAGATATTCCTCTTCCGGGCGGTCTTTCATTAATGTCGTCAGCGGCGCTTCGATAGTTACGGCCAGCGGCGAATCGTCGGCAAACAGGGGCGCGACGCCCGTTTGACCAGCCGCATCGCCTTGCATTGTGTCCGCCGACACCGCGAGCGAAAAGCATGCCGCCATCAGCAAGCCGACAAACATGGCCGCGCGGTTCAGGATCGTAAGGCTTGTTGATCTGTTGCTTTCACTCATTGCTTGACCGAATCGCATGACCCCCGAATTGGTTGCGCATCATCGCAAGTAATTTTGCCGAATAATCCTGATTACCCTGGGTGGCAAACCGAACCATCAAGGCAAGGCTCATTACGGGCGTTGGTATGCCTTGTTCAATACCTTCGAGCGCGGTCCAGCGACCCTCTCCCGAATCAGCGACGAAGGGCTGCACGTCGTCGAGCTGTTGGTCTTTGGCAAGCACGTTGGCGGAGAGGTCGAGCAGCCAACTGCGAACGACACTTCCGTGGCGCCATGCCTCCGCGATGCCCGCCAGGTCGAGGCCGAAATCATCGCGGCCTTTCATAAGCGCAAAACCTTCGGCGTAGGCCTGCATCATGCCGTACTCGATACCGTTGTGGATCATTTTGACGAAGTGACCGCTACCGACAGGTCCGGTATGAATCCAGCCGCGGTCGGGTGCCGGCGCGAGCGCTTCGACTATCGGTCGCAGTTTGGCGAATGCGTCCTTAGTTCCACCGAGCATGAGCGCATAGCCATTCTCAAGGCCCCACACACCGCCAGACACACCCGCATCGACAAAAAAGATTCCAGCGTTCGCAAGTAACTCGCCGCGACGGACCGAGTCCTTATAATAGGAGTTGGCGCCGTCGATCAAGATGTCGCCGGGCTGGAACAGTTCGCTCAGCTGCTGCACATAGTCCTCGGTGACATCGCCGGCGGGCAGCATCAGCCAGACGAGCCTGGGCGCATCGAGCATTGCAACGAGCGATTTCGTCGATTCGGCCGGCAAAAGTCCGCATTCTGCGGCCAGTGCCCTTGTCGTCCCGGCGTCACGGTTGAATCCAGCGACCTCAATGCCCGCGCGGCGCAAGCGCCGCGCCATGTTAGCACCCATCTTGCCCAGCCCGATCAGTCCGAGTCGCATCGTACTTCCTCATTGATATTCTTAGCGCCAGTATCCGGCGTCAGTGTTTACGATACTACCGTGAAATCGCAATCGTGTTCGATCAATGCTGGTCAGCATTGCCCCGCCTTTCGAGTAAACAGCCTCGACAGCCGCTTCCTGTGCATAACCGCGTCATCGCGGAGCGGGACACATCGCGGAGTAGCCAGTCAAGTGCTGATATCGCGCAACAGGCATACGGCGCTGGCGATGATGAATGGTGTCTCAAGAACTGGCCGCACTATATGGTGCTATTCGCAACGCCGATAGCGGCAATTCCCTAGGCGCGTCGTCGGCGCGAAAAGCGCGTGGCTATTGACCCAATGCCAGGGAATTCTGATAAGACGAATCGTATCTTTGCGAGCACAGTCAATGCTTGCACCGCCGGTCGAAATATTGCTATGACTTTCGAGGGCTACTGAATCAACCAGAACGCGAGCGTCAAGCGGGGAAACGCGTAAAAACTGTCCTCCGGATGCCACGCAGCGTGGAAGAACTCCGACGGGAAAACGAGCAGACGACCCGGTACCATCGCGATGTCTCCAGCGCGGTCCCAGAAGAGTTCCGGCTCATTGGGCCAATAGTCCTTACCAGACTCGACAATCCGTGCGTCGCGTTGAGTGGTTTCGCTATAAGCACGATCCGAGACGAGCGACCCGGAATCCCGAAAGCGGAAAAAACTGGTCCCACCCGAACTTTCGTCCGACCGGTTAAGATAGACAAGGCAAGTAAACGATCGCGGAGAATTGCCGAACACATCGTGATGCGGATTGGCAAAATCGGCGCGCCGCGGACTGATCTGCATAAACCAATTCACGTCGACGCTCGGGTTCTGTGGTCGCGTTTCTATTGCATATACCTTTTGAACAATTTGCCTGGCCGCGTCGATAAGCGGGTTCGGAAATATAACCGGGAAGCGCAAGCGGCAGTCATAGTAGTCGATGAAATTGCGTCCGTCAGGAATAGTCTTCCAGTTGGTCGCTGGCGATTCACCGGCGATCGATCGCCCCCGGTCTGGATCACTCAAGTAGTCGTCGACAATGATGGCGGGAATATCATCGATCCCGGCACTCTCGATTTTGAGATCGCGGTTGATCGCAAAGACGTCGTCGAACATGAATGGTTTGCCCATATGTTGATCCTAGGTCATCCAATCGAGGAGGGGAAGAGCTTGCCAAATGGCACAGCGTCCGGCGGGTACGGGGGGCCCTTACAATGGCGCGGCTAATGGCGGCCTTCGCCGGCTTGGAGCTGCTGGCACTTTTCGATGCGATCGCCACAAAGGGCCTTGCAATTGGATCGCGACGCTCCGTTGAATCTACTACTGCGAACCAAAATCGCAAGTTGACGGTCATGAAACTCATAATAGTAATTCCACAATATAGCGGACGCTTAAGCAGCCCATTTGATATAGAATTCGACGACAATTATTTCAGGAAACCGAAAAGGCGCTATTGTGCAAAGGTATAAACACATCGTCGTAGTAGGGGCGGGGTCTGCGGGCCTGCTGGCTGGCCTTACTTTTCAACAAGTTATCCCGGACGGGAAAGTCACCATTGTTCGCTCTCCGAAAATTCCCGTCATTGGAGTGGGTGAGTCCACCACGCCAGCGATGCCGCAGTATCTTCATAAATCACTAAACATCGACGTGTTGGAGTTTACGCAGCAGGTAGATCCGGTCTGGAAAATGGGAAATCGGTTCTATTTCGGAGATCAAAGTCGAAAGTACTTCGACTATTCATTTCAACCGGCAATGGAACAAACGGCCCCGGAGTTGCGCAAGAACGTCATGTACTACCTTCTCGAAGGAGATATGCGAGGCTTTTGTCTTGCGTCCGGGATGATGGAGCAATGTCGCGCCCCTTTCTTCAGAGACCCGCAGGGCAAACTCACCAATTGGAGTTCCTTTGGCTACCATATCGACAATCAAAAATTTCTTGCATATCTTGAGAAGATAGCGCTGAAACGCGGCGTCGAAATCAAGGAAGCGGATGTCTGTGACGTCAGACAAGCACCTAATGGAGACATAACTCACCTGGTCTTCGAGGGCGGCGGCGAGATTGAAGCTGATTTCTTTGTAGATTGCTCTGGATTCCACGGCCGGTTGATAAAAAAAGTTTATGACGTCCCGTTTGTCAGCTACGGCGACAACCTGTACTGCGATCGCGCAGTGATTGGATCCTGGGAGCGCGACCATCCAATCGAACCTTTCACGACCTCAATTTCTATGAAACATGGATGGTGCTGGAATATCGAGCTTCAGGATCGGGTCACTCGTGGATATGTGCACTCGTCTGCGTTTTGCAGTGAGGACGAGGCGATCGAGGAACTCAAAGCCATGACACCGCAGCTCGGAGATGATGTGCGTGCGATCAGTTTTCCGTCAGGTCGTCTTGAAAGGCACTGGGTCAACAATGTCGTCGCTATTGGCAATTCTTCCGGATTTGTGGAGCCGATCGAAGCAACCGCGCTCCTAGTCGTCACTGACCAGCTCAAATATGTGAGCAAAGCGCTTCTGGACAGTTACGGCGATGTCCCTGACATGATGCGTGACAGAGAATGCGAGCGAGTTCGGGCAGTTTGGGATGACATTTGTGACTTTATTGTCGCTCACTACAAATTTAATAAACACTTTGATACGCCTTTTTGGAAACAGTGCCGCAGCGAACTGTCTTTAGGAAGCGCGACAGAGTTTTACGAGTACTACAAAGAAGTTGGCCCGTCGACGCTCAGCAGCCGTTTTGTCTGTCGTGATAGTGTCTTCGGATTTGACGGCTACATGAATGTTCTCCTCGGCCTGAAAGCGGAAACGAATCGCCCGCCCAAGATGATGGATCAAGATTGGAATCAATGGAAATCGTATGCGGCGAGGGTGAAACAGAATTCCTTACAGGCGCTAACTACAGAGCAGGCGATCCACGCTCTGTCGGGCGATGTCAAGCAGGGGGCGCTTGTTGAAGGGAAGGATTTCGCTTGATGGTATATGCGGTTCATGCAATAAATCGGGCACATTTAAACTGCAGCATTGATATCGTGGAAGCCGTTACTTTGAGGCCAAGATCGCTCTTATCTCCTGCGATATCTTCTTGTCGGTCTCGACCAACTTTGCGTAGAAAGCCGGCGTGATTTGCTGGTTGCTATGCAAGGTGTTGTAGAATTCATCGAACACCTCACTATAGTCGTGGTCTATGTTCGGCAAACGGATGTTTTTCTGTGTTCGCAGAGATTGTTCGACGACACTAACGGCAGCTGCCGCGTTGCCGCCGCCTAGCCATTTGAAAGCCGCACCGATTATTTTCTCGGGGTTTTCCAGCAACGCAGCATAGGAGAAAACAGCGGCTGGATAACGGCGCGTCCGCGTATCCTTGATTATCGAAAAGTTCGCCTGCCACCACCTGAACCCGGGAGGCAGTTCTTGCGCCCGTTCGGCATTCGGCTCGATACCGTCAGGTGCAGAACTCTTGGTTCTGATCTCATCCATACGAACTTGCGACGCTGCACATTCCTGCCACTTCCGAATAGTGAATATGACGTTGGTGATGTAGGCATAGTCGGTCTTCACCAAGCCATCGGCGAAGATCTTGACGCCAACGCGGGTCACCTTATCCGGTGGAATCCAGGCGCCGGAATTGGGGTCGGGGTTGGTATGGTAGTTGATGCCCTGGACCAGAGTGCTCTCGTAGAAACCTTTTGGATTGGCTTGTTCCATCAAGTCTTTCCAATGCGCTGGAAACATCTCTCCAAGGATTTGGAAGCCGCCGCCTTGCAGGATTTGCATCCAAACAGAGGTGCCAGAGCGACGGTCGCCGGTGATTATGATCATGACAATCGAATGCAATTTGTGAGCAAGATTAAGGCTGCTGCTGCTAGTTTCTTCGATCCATCTTATGGCAAATCGGTTCACGCTGTCACCTCGCAGCGTGGAGGAAGCGTACAGTTGCCGTAGTGCGAGCGTGGGCTGGTATGCTACTAACAGTGTCCGGGAATGGCAGGGTTTGGAACGCGCATGACGATGTCTCTCAAATCAATGAACGAAGAAGCCCAGGCGCTCAGGTCTCAGGGGAAACACGACGAAGCGATCGAGCTTTTCATGAAAGCGGCGGCCGCGTATCCCACAAGTGCAGTCGCGGAGCACAATCTGGCTGCGGCTCTTGGCGATTTCGGTCGGGCCGACGAGGCGGAAACGCACATTCGTCGCGCCTTTGCGAAGGGCCTCAAGGCCCCGGAAAGCTGGCTTGTGTTAGCTCGAGCGCTGCTCGCACAGGGCAGGCTCGACGAGGCGCGAGAAGCATTCGAAAAAACCATCGAGTTGAGTCCTCTCATGCTGGTAGCCTTATACGAGTACGCCCAGTTGATCTGGATGACCACCGGTGACAGCGCTGCTGCGATCGCGCCATTGAACGAAATGATCAAGTCGTATCCCGATACGGTCGATATGTATTCAACCAAGGCTCGAGTGATGATGTACACGAGCGGAGCCGAGGCCACTTACCGCTTCGTCACTGCGGCACTCGAGCGATGGCCTGACGATGTGAAGTTACTGATATTGGGAATCGATTCGGGGACCCTGGTCGGAGAAGCCGCGACCGCTCTGGAGATGAGTGATCGCCTGGTTACCTTGCAGCCTGCCTCGCGCGCAGTTCAGGAAATGCGGGCCCAGGCACTGCTCGCGTCGGGCCGTGCCGAGGAGGCCGTGCCGATTGCGGAGAAATTGACTGAGGCCGATCCCAACGACCAGCACGCACTGGCATTGCTCGCGACAGTCTGTCGACTCGTCGGCGATAGTCGTTATCAGGGACTTTACGACTATGACGCGTTTGTTCGGGCTTACAAGTTGACCCCGCCGGATGGTTGGGCGTCGCTTGATGAGTACTTGTCAGATCTCGGTGCTGCGCTGCGCGCTCGACACCCGTTCAAGACCCATCCGTTTTCGAATTCCGAAGAACATGGCAGTAAGATATCTGACCTGCTTGAAATGGACGACCCCGCGATCAAGGCGATACCGAAGGCGCTCGCGCCCGCGGTGAACGCGCATCTGGTGCACCTTGGCACAGGCACGGACCCTCTGCGCTCGCGGAATACGGGACGTTGGAAGATAGACGGGATTTGGTCGGTATGGCTCAAACCGAACGGCTTTCATCATGATCATGTTCACCCAACGGCATGGTTATCATCGGCCTGCTATATCGAGTTGCCTGACGAGATTGACGCGGGAGGGCAGGAAGGCTGGATCAAATTTGGTGAGCCAGGAACGGTCACCAGTCCGAAATTGGCGCCTGAGCACGCGGTCAAGCCGGAGCCGGGCATGCTCGTGCTCTTTCCTTCTTATATGTGGCACGGCACGATTCCTTTCGGCGGCGACAAGTCAAGACTCTCCATCGCACTCGATATCGTTCCCGATTAGTGGGCTGCAAACAGTTGGGTCCATCAGGCTCTGGCGTGCAAATGCCTGCTAGTTGACCCAGTCAATGTCGGCATGATCTGCCTATTCAAGACCGTTGCTCGTGCTCTGTCCGCAGGAATAGGCGCCCGTAAATCCTCGAATCAGCAGGATTGGTAGCTCCGATATGAATAATGCCGGCTATTACGGCCAGAAGCATGACTGCCAGGTCGTTGCAGTGTCTGCGAGATCATTATTCATGAATCATCAGCCATCGCTCTGGGAGCCGCTCGAGGCACAAGCGTACTGGATCTGGGCTCTGGCCTCCCGGGCAGGATGCCGAAAACCGATGGAATTTTCTGGCGGTCCTGCGGGTCTACTGAATGGGCGTTGACTTATGTTAACAAATGTTAGCTGCGTCACATTTTGAATCGGCTGGCACGAGTAGTCTTTATCGAGCGTGAATAGCTAATGAATAGCGGCGGGTGTTCGATCTAAAAAAGAAATGATTCATGAGGCGGGAAGCAGGGAAATTTTGTTGGTTTGATGCATTGATTCGACTTTTTTAGCTCAGGAGGAACGTTATGAGTATCTTCGGTAATTTCCAGTCCCGTTTTGAAGATACACAACAAGAAGAATATAACCTCGAAGAATACCTGGACATCTGCAAGAGCGACCCATCGGCTTATGCTTCCGCTGCCGAACGCCTGCTTCTGGCAATCGGCAAGCCCGAACTCATCGATACCGCAAAGGATCCGCGCCTTTCGCGAATATTTTCCAACAAAGTCATCAAACGTTACCCCGAATTCAATGACTTCTACGGGATGGAGGAGTGCATCGAGCAAATCGTGTCGTTCTTTCGACACGCCGCTCAGGGCCTCGAAGAAAAGAAGCAGATTCTTTACTTGTTGGGACCGGTTGGCGGCGGAAAATCGTCGCTGGCGGAGAAGCTCAAGGAATTGATGCAAAAGCAACCGATCTACGCCCTGAAGGGGTCTCCACTACAGGAATCGCCTCTGGGTCTTTTCAATCCCAACGAAGATGGGAAAATTCTCGAAGAAGAATTCGGCATACCGCTGCGCTATGTGCAGGGCATCATGTCACCTTGGGCGGCCAAGCGTCTCCGAGAGTTTAACGGGGACATCCGCCAGTTTCGTGTGGTCAAGCAACATCCATCGATTCTCAACCAGTTAGGTATTGCCAAGACTGAACCGGGCGACGAGAACAATCAGGACATTTCATCACTCGTTGGCAAAGTGGATATCCGAAAGCTCGAAGAGTTCAAGCAAAACGATCCTGATGCCTACAGCTTCTCAGGTGGCCTGTGTCACGCCAATCAGGGCATCCTCGAATTCGTCGAGATGTTCAAGGCACCTATCAAGGTGCTGCATCCGCTGCTAACAGCTTCGCAGGAAATGAATTACAACGGGACTGAGTCAATTGGTTCGATTCCGTTCGACGGCGTAATCCTTGCGCACTCGAATGAGGCTGAATGGCAAACATTCAAGAACAACAAGAATAACGAAGCCTTCATTGACCGCGTTTACATCGTCAAGGTGCCATATTGTCTGCAGGCTACCGAGGAAGTACAGATTTACAAAAAGCTGCTGCGGAACAGCTCGCTCAGCGACGCGCCATGCGCGCCGGATACTCTGCGCATGCTTGCGCAGTTCTCGGTTCTGACGCGGTTGAAAGAGCACGAGAACTCCAGCATTTACTCGAAACTGCGAGTCTACGATGGCGAAAACCTCAAGGACATCGACCCCAAGGCCAAATCGATACAGGAGTACCGGGATAGTGCGGGTGTTGATGAGGGCATGGACGGATTGTCCACACGATTCGCTTTCAAAATTCTGTCGAAGGTCTTCAATTTCGATCCGGATGAGGCGGCCGCGAACCCCGTGCACCTGCTCTACGTGCTCGAGAAGCAAATTGAGCAAGAGCAGTTTCCCGAGGATATACGCGACCGCTACATCAACTTCATCAAAGAGTACCTGACAACGAAATACATCGATTTCCTGGGGAAGGAGATTCAAACGGCCTACCTTGAGTCCTATTCACAGTATGGACAGAACATTTTTGATCGCTACATAACCTATGCTGATCTGTGGATACAGGATCAGGACTATCGCAATCCGGAGACCGGTGAAATTCTCGATCACGGCGCCCTGAATAATGAGCTGGAGAAAATAGAGAAAGCCGCCGGCATCGGAAATCCGAAGGATTTCCGGCACGAAGTCGTCAACTTCGTACTCCGTGCGAGAGCTTCGAATGCCGGCAATAATCCGATCTGGACCAGCTACGAAAAGCTGCGCATGGTCATCGAGAAAACGATGTTTTCGAGCACCGAAGATCTGCTGCCAGTCATTTCCTTCAATCCGAAGGCCTCCGATGAGGACCAGAAAAAACATGAAGACTTCGTGGATCGCTTGATGGAATATGGCTATACAAAGAAGCAGGTCAGGCTGCTATCGGAATGGTATCTGAGGGTGCGTAAGTCGCAGTGACGAATCATGGCATTGCTCATCATCGATCGACGGCAGCAGGGTAAGCAAAAAAGCGCCGTCAACCGCCAGCGATTTCTGAAGCGGTTTCGAAAACATATAAAAGAAGCAGTGAGCGATGCGGTAAGCAAACGCAGCATCACGGACATGGAGCGTGGGGAAGAGATATCGATTCCGAAAAAGGATATCTCTGAACCCATTTTTCACCAGGGTAAGGGCGGTAAGCAGCGTCGCGTACTGCCCGGCAACAAGGAATTCATTCGCGGCGATCGCATAGACCGCCCCAGCGGCGGTGGCGGTGGCGCAGGTGGCAAGGCCAGCAGCCAGGGCGAAGGCATGGATGAGTTCGTCTTCGAACTTAATCAGCAGGAATTCCTCGACTTCATGTTTGAGGACCTGGAACTCCCAAATCTTGTCCGCAAACAGCTCAAGGACTCCGATTCATACAAACTCGTGAAAGGCGGTTACCTGCGCGAGGGCATCCCGGCGCGGCTGAACGTCTTGCAATCTTTGCGCGGTGCGAAGGCAAGACGAATTGCCTTGAGTGGTGCGATTCGCCGGGAGATCAAAGCGCTCGAGAAATCGCTCGAAGAAATCGGCAATGATGAGGAATCGGAGGAGCGCCGGGACATCACGGTCAAGCTGGACCGCGCGCGTCGACGCCTGAACCAGATCCCCTTCCTCGACGACTTCGATTTGCGCTACAACCACATGATCCAGCAACCCACGCCGACCACGAGCGCAGTCATGTTTTGCCTGATGGACGTTTCGGGGTCCATGACGCAGGACATCAAGGACCTCGCCAAGCGGTTTTTCGTGTTGTTGCATCTTTTCCTCAAGCGACACTACGAGAAGACCGAAGTAGTCTTTATCCGGCATCACACGAAGGCGGACGAAGTCGACGAAGAGGAATTCTTCTATTCACGGGAAACAGGCGGAACCGTCGTATCGACCGCGCTCGACCTGATGCAGAGGATTGTTCGCGAACGATATCCATCGGATAGCTGGAACATCTACGCTGCTCAGGCGTCGGACGGAGAAAACTGGGCCGACGACTCTCCGAAGTGCCGCGATTTGTTGGTCAAGAGTCTGTTACCGTTGGTGCAGTATTTTGCTTATGTCGAGATTTCATCCGGCCGGGATCAGGAATTGTGGCAAACCTACAGCGAAATACCGACGGATTTTCCAGATCGTTTCGCCATGCGCAAAGTCAGCGAACCGGCGGATATTTTCCCGGTCTTCCGTGATCTGTTCGAAAGGAGGTCGTCGTGAGTAGCCAAACGCCGATCGCGGAGGGGTCCGATTGGACGTTTGAAGCATTAGAGGCGTTCGAACGGGAGATCGGCCGTATTGCAGCAGACAAGTATCGCCTGGACACCTACACCAATCAGATCGAGATTATTTCAGCCGAGCAGATGATGGATGCCTATTCATCCGTCGGCATGCCTGTTGGCTACCATCACTGGTCTTTCGGCAAGCAGTTTCTAAGCACAGAGCAACGGTATCGCAAAGGCCACATCGGCCTTGCTTACGAGCTCGTCATCAACTCCGATCCCTGCATCGCCTATCTGATGGAGGAAAACAGCCTGACGCTGCAGGCACTCGTGATCGCGCATGCCTGCTATGGGCACAACTCGTTTTTCAAGGGTAACTACCTGTTCCGCGAGTGGACAGATGCCAGCGCGATTGTGAACTACGTGCTCTTCGCCAGAGACTATATCAGCGAATGCGAAGAGCGCCACGGCGTGGACGCCGTAGAATCACTGCTCGATTCCTGTCATGCGCTCATGAGCCTTGGTGTCGATCGATTTCGTCGGCCGCGACCGGTCTCGCCGGAAGAAGAGCGGAAGCGCCAAAAAGATCGCGAAGACTATCTGCAACAACAGGTCAACGATCTTTGGCGAACGGTGCCAAAAAAAAAGCACGAGCCCGAGGAGAAGTGGCCGCGGTTTCCGGCGGAGCCACAGGAGAACCTGTTGTACTTCATCGAGAAAAACGCACCGCTGCTCGAGCCTTGGGAGCGAGAGATTGTGCGCATAGTACGCAAAATTGCTGTTTACTACTATCCGCAGCGTCAGACCAAGGTCATGAACGAGGGCTGGGCGACGTTTTGGCACTACACTCTGATGAATGACCTGTATGACGAGGGATTGATTGGCGAAGGAAATATTCTC
>Ga0224507_10000921_pt1 | contig 11670 bp, 10 predicted proteins | sample SF_Jan12_sed_USG_3_FD_170159 | JGI IMG/M metagenome (GOLD analysis project Ga0224507, IMG submission 170159) | Sediment microbial communities from San Francisco Bay, California, United States - SF_Jan12_sed_USGS_13 | ecosystem: Environmental > Aquatic > Marine > Sediment | place: USA...
GAGGTCGTGCAAATTACTTTGACCCGTGCAATTCGCAAGCTGCATACCTATCGTGCCGAGTCGGCCCTGTTTACCTGGCTCTGCGCGATCTGCCGCAACGAGATCAGTGATTGGCTGTCCCGGCAGGGCCGGTATCGGGAGCACATCATCCTTGTCGAGGACCTTCCCGAAGTGCAGGCGGCCGTCGATTCTTTCCAGGCGCCCATGGACGACAGCCCCGAGCGACATTATCAGCGGGCCGAAGCGTTGCGGCTCATCCAGGTAGCGCTGGATCGATTGCCACCGAAGTACGGTGATGTGCTCGAGTGGAAATACGTTGAGGGACACACGGTCAGAGAAATAGCGACCCGGTTGGATATTGGCACGGAGGCGACGCAATCGCTGCTCGCGCGGGCCAAGCGCGCGTTCGCTGATGTCTACACGTCGATGCACGAAGCCCTGGGCGAGCGCGCGAAAGGGGTTGTGCAATCATGAAAAACAGCCGTGAGGATTCCATGCTTAGCGAGACAAATGCAGTTGAAGAATTACTGGGCCGCGCTTCGCCACGCCCGATGCCACCCGCTGAAGTCGAGCGGAGTGTGCGCGAGGCTGTGCATGCGGAGTGGCAGGCCGCCAGCGGCAGGCGGGTAATGCGCCGGCGCATCATGTCTATTGCAGTGGCGGCGGCGGTCGTGCTCGCTGTCGCGATGACGTTCAACACGTTACGTACGGGGCTTGTCGAGGTGCCGCAGGTTGCGACGGTCGAAAAGAGCTTTGGTTCGGTCTATATTCTTGGTGAGCAATCGGAACTGCGCGAGATGCGTGATCGGTTCGAGCTCTCGGCTGGTCAGACGATCGTAACGGGCAGCAAGTCGGGTATCGGACTCGCCTGGGAAAGTGGCGGCTCGTTACGCATTGACCAGAACACCCGAATCGAGATCGTGTCGGCAAACAACATTCGCCTGCAATCAGGCCGCGTGTATTTCGATTCGAAGCCATCGGAGCTTATCGCAGGTATCTCGGCCGGATCGATCGAGACGTTGATGGCGAGTACGGAGTCGGGTCGCACGACCGCGGATTTCGAGATCGAAACGCCTCACGGGGTCGTGCGGCATCTTGGCACGCAGTATATGACCTTTGTCGATAACGTCCTGTTGTCCGTTAGTGTGCGCGAAGGGCAGGTGTCGATTGACGGTCTGCGATTCTCCGAAACCGCCGTCGAAGGACAACAGCTGACCGTTGCGGGCGACAACCGCCCGACGGTCGTAAACTTCAGCGGCCACGGTGATTCGTGGCGATGGATCGAAGCGACATCGCCCGCAGCAAATCTCGATGGACGCTCAGTGTACGAATTTCTCTCGTGGGTCTGTCGTGAAACCGGCTTGCGGCTAGAATTTGACGGCGATGCAGCCGAACAGCTGGCGCGGTCAGCCCAACTCCGCGGTACTGTCGACGCGGAACCGCGCAACGCTTTGCGATTATATGCAGGCAGTGTAGATCTCGATTGGCGCATCGAAGGGGGGTATTTGTACGTCAACGAAATTGATTTGGGCCCAAATCGGTAGTGATCGACAGCATGATCGGTTTGTTCTGGTTGGCATAGTAGAGATGCTGCGAGCGTTGCTGTTCATGATGCTGGTTCTGCCGGTAGCAGCGGGGGCTGCCGGTAGTGATGGCGTGCCGTTTGCCGGTCGTTCGGTTGCCGAGATTATCGACGAGTATCGTGATGCCGGGCATCCGTTCGCGTATAGCACGAATCTGGTTACGGCGGACCTCATTGTCACGGTCGAACCGGATTCTTCGGATCCGATCGAAATCGTTCGGCAGATTCTGAGACCGCACGGCCTGGCGCTGCGTTCGCAAGCCGGCCTGCACCTTATCGTGCGCGACGATCAACCTGATGTGCCGAAAGGCAACATATTGCTCGTGGTCACGACAAAGGACGATGACAATCCGGTCACCGAGGCGACGGTCTCGGTTGATCCGGTGCTGCCGCGCGCAATCCGGTTGGCGCCAGGAATTTACGAGTATCAGGCCGTGTCGCCCGGGCGTTACCGATTCGATGTCGTTGCCGCCGGCTTCGAGACCGCAATTCGCATCGTAGAAGTCGGGCCGGGCCAAACCACGGTTGTCAGCGTCGGTCTGGATCTCGCCAGACCCGAGATCGAGACGATCGCGGTATCGGCGAGCCGCTACGAGATTCTCTCGGAGATTGCTGCATCGCGATTCGCGCTCGATCAGCGCACGATACAGACCATGCCGGATCTCGGCGAGGATCCATTGCGGATTACGCAGAGGCTGCCCGGTGCGGCCGCCAGCGGCTTGTCGGCGCAAGCGCATTTTCGCGGAGGAGAGCACGGTGAGATCGGGATCATGCTGAACGGCCATCCGCTCTTCGATCCGTATCACGTTCGCGATTACCAGAGTATCTTCAGCGCGATCGATTCCCGGGCAATAGAAGGCGTCGAAGTCTACACCGGCGGCTTTCCGGTGCGGTTCGGCGATCGCATGAGCGGGTTGGTGCTGATGGAGTCGCTCGAATCCGTAAGTCCGCGGCACACAGAGATCGGTATCAGCGTCTTCAATACGTCGGTGCTGACAACAGGTACCCAGGCCGATCGACGCTGGCTGTTTTCGGCGCGACGCGGCAATCTCGATCTCGTTATTGATCCGAAATTTGGCAAGCCGTCGTATCACGATGTGTTCGCCGAGTTCGAGTACGATTATTCCGCGAACACGACGATCTCGATCAACGCGCTGTTTGCCGAAGATCGGGTCCTGCTCTTACTCGAAGCTGACCCCGGGGAACTCGAGCAGGTCGTTAGCGACACCCGCAACGCACAGCTCTGGGTACAACTCCAGAATCGCTGGTCGGACGAACTGTCTAGCAAGACCGTGTTGTCGGCGATCTCGTACGACAATACCCGTGACGGTTTCCTGAGTGACACGGCCAAAATTGTTGGTACGGTACTGGACCGGCGCAAAATCGAGCGCTTTGGTATTCGCCAGGATTGGACCTGGAGTTCATCGGAGTCGCACTTGGTCCAATGGGGGTTACAGGCAATATTTGCCGAGGCGCATTATGCCTATGCCAGCACTGCGGAATACTTTGGCTTGCAGGCGTTATACAGGAACCTGCCGGCGACGCTGAGCCGCGGGCTCGCCGCGTCGCCAAATGGCGGCAGCTATTCGGCGTATTTTGCCGACCGCTGGAAGTTTTCAGCAAAAACGGTATTTGAATGGGGAATGCGCTGGGACGACCAGACCTACACCGATTTGTCTGCGGATTCGCAGCTGAGTCCGCGGTTCAGCATGCTGCGCACGCTGGGCCCGAAAACCGAACTGCGCCTCAGCTGGGGCCGTTATTATCAGTCGCAGGGTATCAATGAGCTGCAGATCGAGGACGGCATCACCCGATTCTGGCCCGCGCAACGTGCCGACCATGTCATTGCCGGTCTACGCCACCTGATTCGCGACAAGTATGCGCTACGTGTCGAGATGTTCCGGAAAGACATGCGGGACGTACGTCCGCGTTTCGAAAACCTCTATGATCCGCTGGGGCTGATTCCGGAGATACAGCCTGATCGCGTCCGACTGGATCCAGGCAGTGCAAAATCGACCGGCCTCGAGGTCTCAATCGACCGCTCGAGCGGTCCACTGACGTGGTGGGCATCGTATACGCTGTCCCAAGTGACCGATCGAATCGATGACCACGACGTGCCGCGAAGCTGGGATCAACGCCACGCGCTGCAAGCTGGTGTTGCGTGGAAGCACGGCAACTGGGATGTCGGGCTCGCCGCGAGCGTACACAGCGGCTGGCCAGCAACAGATCTCGCTTTGATAGAAGAAGGTGTTGACGCAGATGGCGAACCGATACTGGTCGCGGTGCCCGGCGCAAGAAACGAATTACAATACGGCAGATTCGCCAGCCTGGATTTCCGCGTGAGTCGCCGGTTCAAACTGCGGAAAGGATCTCTCATGGCATTCTTCGAAGTTTCGAATCTGACGGACAGGCGCAACGTATGCTGCCATGACTGGGATATCGAAGAAGACCCGAATGGTAACGACGTTCTCGAATTGAGTCGCGACTACTGGATGCCGCTATTGCCAGCAGTTGGCGTGCTCTGGGAATTTTGAAGGCCCGGGCGCGCTAGCCGTCGAAATAGAGAAATCGCCGACGGTGTCGGCATCACAGTACCATCTCCGGCAGTTGCCGCGCGTCAACGGCACGCCGGTAAATGCGCAGGTGTTCGGCAGCGGCGTAATTGCTCGTGATATTCGGCTCGCCAGTAAGCCCTTTTTCGATATCGGGTACGACATCGATACGGGCGGCAGGCGCGTTCGCGAGCGCAATCTGCATCTCATCGTCACTTCGGCAAATCAGGCTGGCCGCGCGGCGATAGATCGAGCGGGTGACCGGGTTCTTCCCGGGCCGGTCATCGCCGCGTGTCGTAAGCACGTACGGCACCGACCGCGTCAGCGTGAGCAGTAACCCGGCCTGACCGCTCTTGTCGTCGTGCACATGTGCAATGTCGAGCCTGCGCATGAGGCAATAGGCCGTTACGGGAGCTTTCATTACCGGACCGACGGTGACGTTTCTGCAATGCGCCAGGCGCCGTGCGAGCAAAGCGCTGCTGACGAATGCATGCTGCTGCAATCCATGGTGGGCAAGGGCCTCGACGAGCGCGATGAAATGTCTGGTCGTCGATACGCTCGATTGCCCGAGAAATATGTGGCCGATTTTCACCGCCGTGCCCCAAGTCGGCTCTGTCACTCTTTTAGACGGGCCCAAAAGCAAACTTCGGTCGACGAATCGCGGTTTATCGGTCCGCGCAGCAGTGAAGCGGGTGGCAGCTAACGCCTGAGGAAAGTGATGAGCAGCGACAGAACGACGCTGACGACAAGCATGGACGTGACGGGAATGAAGATCTTGCCGCTGGCGGAGTCAATACGAATATCACCAGGCAGCCGCCCGAACCAGCTCAACAACCCGGGCGCGTAGCGCAATACCACACCGGCAGCGAACAATAAAAGGCCCGCGAGAATCAACCACTTGGCCATTTGCTAACGCCTAATTCGTGCTGACAGTCTTGTCGAACTGCGGCAAGCCATCGTCAATGTGTACCCATGGTAGCCTGTCCTCGACCCAGATGTGGGCCTCGGGAGCAAATTGAGACGGATCGTCGAAGCTCGTCAGCGTGATATCGATTTGCCCGGCGCGAGCCTCGTGCTCGTAAGTCAGAGACGTTCCACAGATGCTGCAGTGACCTCGAGTCACCTTTGGACTCGAGTGGTGCTTCGTGAGTGTGCCCGAAGCCAACGTAAATTGATCGCGTGCAAACGTGCCCCACGCTACATATGTGCCCCCCGCCGCACGTCGGCAGCTCTCGCAGTGACAAAAACACGCAAATTTTATCGGGCCCGACACTTCAAAATTCACGTTGCCGCAAAAACATCGGCCGCTCAAGGTATGCTCTTTCATGTTCTCACCCTTTGGCGATCCACCGAAGTTTAGCGCAGTTTCGCAATCGCATATTCGGAAATGCTTGCGCGCAGCTGATCAGCAACGAGGTCGGCTCAGCGGCACACGCGTCGGTGCCTGCCAACAGCTGAGCGCTAAAACAAATGCCAGCGGTGCAGAGGCACGGCAGTTCCCGTCGGAAAACGGCTCGTATCCAGCGCGAGTTCGACATAGCCGGCGGTCCCGGTCAATGCGGCGAAGTCGCCCGACGTATTGGTGTGTACCGGCATCGCCAGCTGCTGGCCCGCGGCATTCGAGACAAGTTTAACCGGCAGAAAACACGTCAGCCTCGGTTCGAACGTGACGTCAGTGGTCAAGGTCGCAAACTCCGGGTTTTTCGCAAGCCCGCCCGAAGCGGCATTCAGAGCCGGGATGACATACTGCCGGCAACAAATCAGGGTTGAAACCGGATTTCCCGGTAACGCGAAAACCGGTTGATCTTCGGGCCCGATGCCAAACCACATCGGCTTGCCCGGTCGCTGGCTGATCTTATGGAACACGACGCGGACTCCCAGATCACCCAGTACCTGCGGAATATAATCCGCTTTTCCCATCGACACGCCGCCACTCAGTATCAATACGTCGGCTTCGTCGAGATGTTTGCGTAAGCGCCGTTCTAGCAACTTCGGATCGTCAACCAGGTGATCGTGCCGGCAATCGTCGTAGCCGTGTTGGACGAGCATTGCAATGATCGCAGGACCGTTCGACAGGCGAATCTGCTGGGGCGCGATCGGTTCACCGGCCGCGACAAGTTCGTTACCGGTCGAGATCACGCGTATTGCCGGCATGTGACCGACCGAAACCTCGGTGAGCCCGCAAGAGGTGATGATCGCAATATCCATCGGCGATATGCGTGTGCCGACGTGCAGCAATTCCGTGCCTTTTGCATGATCCGAACCGCGGGGATGAATAAACTGACCGGCTTCGGCACGGTAACCGGACTCGATCTCCGCAACATTATCGTGGACGGCAATTCTCTCGACAGGAATAATGCAATCGGCCCCCTCCGGTAGCGCTGCGCCCGTCATGATTTCGATGCAGTTGCCCGGTTCCAGTTGCTGCACGCAGTCACCGGCGGCCTGCATCGACTGGATGGCAAATCGCCGCTGGCCCTGCTCGAACTTGGTGCTGGATATCGCGATTCCGTCCATCATTACCCGATCGAATGGCGGCTGGTCGCGCTCTGCCTGCACGGACTGGCAAATAACCCGGCCGAGCGCCGAGTCGATGCTCACCGACTCGACATCGAAACGCGGTATTGCCTCCAGAATGGCATCGTGCGCCTGGGCCGTGGTCAGCATTTGTGCCTCACTGCTCGCGCGCAATCGCGCGGTGGCCGATGTCGCGTCGGAAATAGGCATCATGCCAGCGTATATGATCGACTGCGGCATACGCTTCGGCCGCTGCGGCCGCCACCGATTCGCCGAGTCCGACTACGCAAAGCACACGGCCACCATTCGTGACCACGCCGCCGTCCTGCAGTGCAGTGCCGGCATGGAATACCTTCTGCGTGGCGCCGACAACGCGGTCCAGCCCGAAAATCGTATCGCCTTTCGCATAGCGTTCGGGGTAACCGCCCGCCGCCATTACGACGCCGAGCGATGCGCGTGAGTCCCACTCAGCATGTTGTCTTGCGAGCGACCCGTCGAGCGTCGCCCTGCAGATCTCGACGAGGTCGGATCGCAGGCGCGCCAGAATCGGCTGCGTCTCGGGATCGCCCATCCGGCAATTGAATTCGATGACCCTGGGTATGCCGTCCGGCATGATCATGAGTCCCGCGTACAGAAAACCGGTATACCGCGCACCATCCTCGCGCATGCCGTCAAGCGTCGGGCGAATCACGAGATTCATGATGCGCGCTTCAATCTCGTCAGTTACGACCGGCGCCGGCGAATAGGCGCCCATGCCGCCCGTGTTGGGTCCGACATCGCCCTCGTCGCGGGCTTTGTGATCCTGCGACGTCGCGAGCGGAAGTACACAGCTGCCGTCGGTCACGACGATGAAGCTGGCTTCTTCGCCGTCAAGAAACTCCTCGACGACAATGTGCGCGCCGGCGTCGCCAAAGCGCCCGCCGGACAACATGTCGATCGCCGCCTGTTCGGCCTCGGCGAGCGTCATTGCCACGATGACGCCCTTTCCGGCCGCCAGCCCATCCGCCTTGATCACGATCGGAGCACCCTGTTCGCGAATATACGCAAGCGCCGGTTCGAGTTCGCTGAAGTTCCGGTAGGCGGCCGTCGGGATGTTATAGCGTGCCAGAAAATCTTTCGTGTAGGCCTTGGAGCCCTCGAGCCGGGCAGCCGCGGCGCTCGGGCCGAAACAGGGCAGACCGCGGTCACGAAAACGATCGACGATTCCGGCAACCAGCGGTGCTTCCGGGCCCACGATCGTTAGCTCGATCTGTTCACGTTCAGCAACAGAGATGAGGCCGTCCAGATCATCGGCGCTAACCTCGATGTTTTGCACTCCGGGCTCGAGTGCGGTGCCGGCATTGCCGGGCGCGACGAATACCGCGTCGACAAGCGCTGACTGCGCGCATTTCCAAGCCAACGCATGTTCGCGTCCTCCGTTGCCGATAACGAGGATTTTCATAGTCATCATCCTATTATGCCGGGAGCATAAAGCCCAACTGCGACCTGATTCCCGGCCGGAGGATTCCACCGGACGTCAGTGTCGAAAATGCCGCATGCCGGTCATCACCATCGCTATGCCGTGTTCATCGGCGGCTGCGATGACCTCGTCGTCCCGCATCGACCCGCCGGGCTGGATGATCGCCGCGATGCCATGCTCCGCTGCGGCATCGATTCCGTCGCGAAACGGGAAAAACGCATCCGAAGCCATGACAGAATTCTTCACACTGAGTCCTTCGTCCGCGGCCTTGATAGCCGCAATCCGCGTGCTGTAGACGCGACTCATTTGCCCGGCGCCGACGCCGACAGTCATACGATCCTTGCAGAATACGATCGCATTGGACTTGACGTATTTGACGACGGTCCACGCGAACAGCAAATCTTCAATCTGGTCCGGGGTAGGCGCGACCCTGGTGACAAGCTTCAGATCGCTTGCCGTGATGCGGCCCGCATCCGTGGTCTGAACAAGCAGACCGCCTGACACTTTCTTGAATTCGAGGCCAGCCTCGACTCGATCCGGAGCACCTGTCTCGAGAACGCGAATATTCTTCTTCTCGGCGAGTACGATCCTTGCCTCCCGATCAACAGCCGGCGCCACGATAACTTCGACGAACTGGCGCTCGACGATCTCACTTGCCGTCGCTAGGTCGAGCGATCGGTTAATCGCAATGATGCCGCCGAATGCGGAAGTTGGATCCGTCTGAAATGCTTTGTCGTATGCCGACAGGATGTCCGACGCAACCGCAACGCCGCAGGGATTTGCGTGCTTGACGATTACGCAGGCAGGTTCATCGAACTGGCGGACGCATTCGAGTGCCGCGTCACTGTCAGCGACATTGTTATAGGACAATTCCTTGCCTTGCAGTTGCCGCGCAGTCGCGAGAGAGCCACTCGGTGCCTGCTGATCCCGGTAAAACGCCGCACGCTGATGCGGATTCTCGCCGTAACGCATGTTCTGGATCAGGCTGCCCGAATACAGCATGCGCGGGCCCAATTCGTCATCACCCAATGACTTCGACAAATACTTCGTGATCGCGGTGTCATAACTTGCCGTGTGCGCATACGCCTTGGCGGCGAGACGACGCCGGTCCTCACTCGCAAACGTCCGACCGCGTAACGACTTGAGTACGTTCCCGTAGTCGTCCGGGTCGACTACAACGGCAACACCATCGTGATTCTTGGCAGCAGCACGCAGCATTGCAGGGCCACCGATGTCGATGTTCTCGATCGCGTCTTCGATCGTCGCGTCGTCACACGCGATCGTTTGCTCGAACGGGTACAGATTGACGACCAGCAAATCGATCGGTTCAATGCCGTGTTTACGCATGACGTGGTCGTCAATGCCGCGGCGACCCAACAGCCCGCCGTGAATGACCGGATGCAGTGTCTTGACGCGACCGTCCATGATCTCGGGAAAGCCGGTCTTTTCAGCTACTTCAATGATACTCAGCCCAGCATCACGCAGTGCCCGGCAGGTGCCACCGGTCGACAGAATCTCAATGCCGAGATCCGCAAGTTCGGTTACAAAGGGAATCAGATCGCGCTTATCGGATACGCTGACAAGCGCGCGTCGTACCGTAAACATTCAGTCACCCAATCAACGCGGCGAATAGTCAAAGCCTCGACAAGCTGGGAGTGCCAATTATCGCGACCGCCAATCCCTATCGAAGCAATGAATACGTCCTGAGCTTCTTGCGCAGCGTACCCCGATTGATTCCGAGTATTCCTGCCGCCTGGCTCTGGTTGCCATCCGTAAAATCGAGAACCGCTTTGAACAATGGCCGCTCTACCTCACCGATCACGAGATCATAAAGATCCCCGGGCCGATCGCCGTTGAGGCTGGCAAAATAATTATCCAAAGCATCTTCGGTATGCTTGCAAAGTGGCATGCTCGATTTTGCGGACTTGAGTGATAATGTCTTTTTTTTCGCCACTATGGACAAATCCCAATGCGCTGGCCACGCGGCAGACGCGCGTGAGCCGACCTCTCAAATCCGGAATACTAGGCCGCCAAGGCAATACCGCCATCATCGCGGCGAAAGTATTTCCTCGTCAGTCGCAGTTGTTCCGAAGCACTCTCGACACGCACCACCTGAAAACGAAAATCCTTCGCATTTGCGAGATTCTTGCAATACCAGGCTAGATGCTTGCGAGCCACCCGAACACCGGTCGCCTCCCCATAAAACCGGTGTAAAGCAATCAGGTGGCCGAGCATAATATCACGCAATTCATTTTTTTCTAGCGGCGGGTGCGTTTTGTGGTTTTTATAAAAGTATTCGAGTTCGCGAAAGATCCAGGGACGTCCTTGTGCTCCGCGGCCGATCATCAAGCCATCAGCACCAGTTAGACGAAGAACCTCAAGTGACTTCTCGGCTGAGGTGATATCACCGTTTGCAACAACCGGAATGCCGACCGTTTGTTTGATGCGCGAAACGGTATCGAATTCGGCCGCGCCCTGATAACGGCACGCGCGCGTTCGGCCGTGAATCGCCAGAGCCTGGATGCCAGAGTCCTCGGCGATACGCGCAATGGTCGGACCATTCTTGTGCTCGGGGTCCCAGCCCGTGCGCATTTTCAGCGTCACGGGCACGTCGACCGTGGCCACGACCGCGCGCAGAATCGATGCAACAAGGCGCTCGTTCTTGAGTAAGGCCGAGCCCGCAAGCTTGTTACATACTTTTTTTGCGGGGCAACCCATGTTGATATCGATGACTTGTGCGCCCCGTCTGACGCAAGCTGCGGCGGCGGCGGCCAGCTGTTCGGGTTCAGAGCCTGCTATCTGTACTGCCACGGGCTCTGCGTCTAGGCCCAGGTCCAGGCGACGCCGCGATTTGGCCGTATGCCACAGCGCAATGTCGGCGGTCGTCATCTCCGAGGTCGTCATGCCGGCGCCGAAGCGGCGACACAGCTGCCTGAACGGTGCATCCGTCACGCCAGCCATCGGTGCCAATACGAATGGTGACGCGAGCTTGTACGGACCAATCTTCAAGGGTTTAACGGACGAGCACATCGAGGTATTGGACTTGCCGGACTGCAGCCTACTTGAAATCTTCGATTGCACAGCGTAGCTGGCCCCCGGTCAGCCGGTAACAGACGTTTAGCTTGAAACCGATCGCTTCGGGAGACGGCGATTCGATGGATATGACGGCATTGAAGGAATTGCCGGCACCGACAGGTTTGCGCGGATCGGCATTGCCTATCAGGTATTCGTTGGGTTCGAGCACCCGACTGCCGATGATTTCCTCGAACCGGTCGGTCAACGACACATGCACTAACGGGTAGGGCAGCGCCTGCTTCGAATTGTTGCCGATGCGAGAATATATGGTCAATACGTCTTCGTATTCGTCGGTGCTGCCCCTGGTCACTTCAAATCGCCAGCCCGCAACGTCCCAGGCCGGGGTCAGCGGTTGACCGAGCATGCGGTAGACCGGACCGACCGCCTGGTTGAAAGCCGGCACCGTCGCCAGCGCTTCCCGGGACTGATGCGCAAACTGCAGCCCCAGCAGCAACACCAGCGCCACGACTCCTGCGGTCACGCTG
>Ga0224507_10000922_pt1 | contig 11667 bp, 8 predicted proteins | sample SF_Jan12_sed_USG_3_FD_170159 | JGI IMG/M metagenome (GOLD analysis project Ga0224507, IMG submission 170159) | Sediment microbial communities from San Francisco Bay, California, United States - SF_Jan12_sed_USGS_13 | ecosystem: Environmental > Aquatic > Marine > Sediment | place: USA: California...
GTTCTTTGTGTGCCTTGATTATGATCTGGTCTTTTTTATGTTGGGTTATATCACTTCCGTATACATATACTGAATCTAGTTCTGGTACTGGTGCCAGCAACATAAGAAAAAACTGGCCAAAACAATCCAGCTCGAGTTCTTGGGATGTGTTTTCATTAATTGCCTTTTTTACTAATTGAAAAACACTCCGTGGCGTTTCTTTTCCGACTTCAACTCCCCAGTACTTTCTAACGGGTTCGCTGGCAGCATTTGCGTAAGTTACAATTCCATTTCCAGCTATTTTTAGCACAGGGTTAGATGTTTCTTCCGGAAAACGGGCTAATTCCATTATTTGTTCTTCAGCTCTTACCCGTTCAGTAATATCTTGTACAATAGCTAGATACATTGGATTAATTTGGTCTTCGATCATCTGCAATCGAATTTCAACGGGATATGTTGATCCATTTTTACGTTGATGAAGGGTTTTAAATGTCAGTTGTTTTGCAATGCCAAAAACTAACCGAGTTAACATCTCTCTTAGTTGTTCTTTACTAAATTCTGGCTTGATATCATAAGCAGTGAGATTATAAAGTTCTTCTTTACTGTAACCTGTATTTAGTACTGCCCCATAACTTACTTGTGTGAACTTAAAGGAAGTGGCGTCAAATATGTAAATCTCATTCCACGAGTGGTCAAGTATGCGGCCAAACTTCATTAAATCTTGTTCGATGTATTTAAGTTCGCTAATGTCACGCACAATACCATTGAATAGTCGTCTATTATTTAGCGTCATTTCGCTTAGCGCTATATCCATTGGGAATATGCTGCCATCCTTACGTTTTCCTTGTACTTCTCGACTAAAGCCAGTGACTTGACTATGATGTGACATTTTATTTCGGTGTAAATATTTATCGTGTTGATCTGCGTGGTGATTTGGCATTAGCATGCTGACATTATTTCCAATAACCTCACTTGCACTGTAACCAAATATTTTTTCAGCAGCGGGATTGAATGTCTCCAGGATGCCTTGGTCATTAATTGTTATAATGCCATCGACGGCTGTTTCCAGTATTTCCTCTGTTATTTTCGATGCGTTTTCTAGGGTGTCTAATAAATGATTAGTCGCCCGGCAAATATCACCAACTTCATCTGTCGAGGAAATACTTAAACGATTGGTAAAGTTTCCATTCGAAATATCTTCCACTTCTTTGGCCGCTCTTCGCATAGGAAGCGTTAATTCACGTGCAAATCTGTGTGCAAGAAAAATGGATATTAGTAACATAACACTAGCAATTAATATGCTTGTTAATATCTGGTTGTTAAGCATGATCTTTTCACGATTCAGATCCATATAGATCAAGGCGATAGAGGTATTTTTACCGTGTACACCTTTAAACGGAAATAGTCCTACCACGTGATCTTCACCATCGACTGATACATGCAATACCTTATCAATGGTGGTTGAAATTTGCGTAGAAACCTGCTCCATAATGACGTTATGATTACTGGAGTCAGGGGGCACAATATTGTGCCAGCCATTAAACTCATGAATCTCTTCTGGATGAATTTGATTTTTAAGGTTATTTGATGATACCCATAAGCTGACATTGCTATTGGTAAGTGCCTTTAGTTCAGAAATATGGTGCGCAAGATCTTCACCCAGTTCAAAATAGCCAATAACTTGGTTATTTTCTTTTACAGGTAGAACAATTCGTTGGGAATAACGATTTGGACCCGCTTCTATGCCTGTTGCCATTTCGCCAGTGGTTTTAGCCTGTAGGAATGTGGTGCGATTGATTTGATCACCAAATGTGCCTGGATCATGTGCACGAAGAATTACTCTCCCTTGTGTGTCGATAAAATAAAAGTGATTCAAATTAAATCTGGATTTTAGTTTTTTATACAAAGGTGTTGTTTGTTGTAATAGCGCCTTTCGGTTACCTTGTTTTAAAGATGTAACTATTGATGTATTTATGGCTAGCGTGTGTAAAACCCCTTCCATAGCAATTGCATCTTCGTCTAGATGATTCCAGAAGATTTTACTGTGTGATATAACCCTTTCTTCACTCAGCGTGTTGAGTGTTTGCACCTGTTCGATATAGTTAATCGTATTCATCAGTAATAGTAACAAGCAGATACTAGTGACGAGTAAAATCGTAACTTTTCGTACAAATGTTGGTTTTTTAGGGAACCATAAATATGTTATGTTTTTTAAAAAAAATAAACTCACATTAATTGCCGTTTCTGTCACTGTTTTTTTTGTCGGCACGCTGGGGTAACTCTTGAGTAATGTTTGGGAAACTGAAGGTTTTAAATTATATTTTTTTCGGTGAAGGGCTTATTTTATTGTTTGTTCGAAGAATATTTCGTGACATATTTTCGGGAATAGGATTAGTTAATTACTGCTGATGAGTGAGAAGCATCTACTGGGCTGTGTTTGCCTTTGTTTTTGCTCACAAATATTAACCCAAGTAAATACTGCGGTATTAATTTCGAAGCCATATACGCGATAAGATCTCTATAAGAATTCAAAATATGGCTGATAATAAATAGTAATACTAAAAAAGTCCTGTTTTTAATGGGTATTGTGCCATTTCAATAATTTTAGGGTAGGCGTTCGCTGACAATGCAGAAAATTATAGAAAATCTACAACTATCTTGAAGAATACCGATCCTCAAAATAATCAGTGTAATAAACCTAGATTCCGCAGTTAGATAGCGATTTCTAGGATAAACGAAAGCGAGTTCCAAAAGTTGTGCAATCACAATTGTTATGACGGGCAATTTATGTTGAATGAATATTGCGAATTGATTTTATCCAGTAATGGAGAATAGTATTGGAAAAAACAGCAAAAAACGATAAGAGCAGCATTTTGTACACCCATTTCCTTTCTACTTTTATATTTACATTCGCATCTAGGTAATTTTGTTTTTGTTTAATTAACTTTAACGTTGCAAGGCCTATTAGAATGGGCCAGAGTGCAGCTAGGCGTAGTCGTAAACAGTGGCGGGGGATTGATAATAGATAGGACTGAGCTGAATCAAAATACGTGTCAGCTTGTTGAAGCCACTTCAATATTACGGGTTGGAATTTTTTATTATTAGATTGATCAAATAACATGTTTGTATCGAGGTTATATTTATTTAGGTCTGATAAAGGTAAATAACAGCGACCAATTTTAGTATCTTTCGCAATATCTCTTAAAATATTGGTGAGCTGTAATGCTTTGCCGAATTCAACACCTAATTTTATCATCTGAGTTTGTTGCCAGTGCGTAAGTGATGTTGTATGTCGGATTGATAAGTTGGTCCAAAATTCCCCTACGCAGCCAGCAACATAGTAAGTATATTCATCCAGCGTTTCGGTATCGGGTAATGCTTTGATGTCTGATGTGTTGGTAAAATATTCCAGGTCTTTTTCCATTCCTATTGTTAAAGTTGTTACCACTTTTTTAACTGCATCAAGGTCGGCGGGTGTTTGTTCGTAATAGGTTTTGATAATAGCTGATAAATGTAAAAGTAATTCCCGTTCACCTACATGATCAATACTATTGATTAACGTATCACTGGCCTTGAATTGTTCGTTATTTATGCTGAGTAATGATTGCCTGAAATTAAGTAAGTACTGAAGGCGTTTTTTTTCATTTAAAATGGCTGTATCTGCAATCGCATCTGCGGCACGTGCGAGAAGATAAGCAATAGCAACAGGTTCTCGCATTGCGACGGGCAATACTCGAATAGACAGGTAGAAACTGCGGGAAACTGCTTTTAATATAGTATCGAATTGAGTGTTAGGCATTTGTCGGTAATTTAATAAATCAGGGTGGCTATTCAGAACACTTATCTTTTTTCAGCCCTTTAAATAAGATCGGGCGATATTTCGTGCTGTAATTTTAAAATGAAAAACGTAATTTAACGGTGATCTTAACAGAGAGCAGTGTTAAATTTACGTTTATTTAAACGAAGATTGACGATTTCGTATATCAATAACACTTAGTAGCTCTGAGGCGTCTAGGGGTTTTGCTAGACACTTTTCCGCACCGGCATCGAGTATTGATGTTACATTTTGATGAGAGTAATACCCCGTCATTGCAATAACACGAATGCTGCTTGTTTGTGGGTCTGCTTTTAATTGGCGGCATACCTCTATGCCATTTAATCCGGGCATCATAATATCGAGCAATACAATGTGCGGATTGAATGCCTGAACTTTTTTACCCGCTTGAAAACCATCGTTGGCTGTTTCAATTGCGATATTATTTAATTTGCTGGTAAATAATTCCACAAGATAGCTAACTAGTTTTTCTTCATCATCTACGATCATGATGCGCAAAATGTCTTCATCAACTTGGGGTAAATTAATGCCATGCTCACTTGCAAACCGAATCACTTCGTGGCGCATGAAGCGTCGGTGTCCGCCTGGTGTTGTCTCTGCGTTTAATATTCCCTTGTTAGCCCACATGCGTACGGTAACAGGTGCCACCATTAATAGCTCTGCGACCTCATTGGGTGTTAGATACGGTTTTATTTTATTGTTTTTTTTCATTTTTATTATTGTCTTTATTATATTTAACCGCGTTTTTATTAAACGTTGCAATATGCTTAGGAATCGACAACTGGCAGCTCCAGGAGTTGTTTTACCGTGTTAAGTAAGTCTGCTGCATCAACTGGTTTTGTAAAGAATGCGCTAATATGTAGTTCTTTTGCCTGGGTTTCGTCGACTTTTTCACTGTAGCCAGTACACAAAATAATGGGTAGCTCGGGCTGCAATGATAACATTTGTGTTGCCATTTCAGCTCCCTCTAAATGAGGCATGGTTTGATCAGTAATAACTAAGTCTATGGTTGATGAGTTTTCTTCAAAATATTTTAATGCGACAAGTGAATCCGTAATAACAGTGACTCTATAACCGCGATATCTCAGTAATTCTGCATAATAATTTGCGACGGAATTTTCATCATCAACTACCAGCAGATGACCGTGGCCTTCAGATTGAATTTGCCGTCTCATGGATGTTGGTGGGCCGGTATCCACTACTTCTTTCGTAGTAGGGAAGAGAATACGAAACAGAGTACCTCCATTGGGAGCATTTTCTACGATGATGTGCCCACCAGATTCATGTACGATCCCATGTACTACCGATAAACCCATACCGGTTCCGCTGCCGAATTCTTTGGTGGTGAAGAATGGATCAAATATCTGGTTGAGAACCTTTTCATCGATACCATTGCCGCTGTCTTGTACCGTTAATTCAACAAAATCACCTTGTATTGTAACATGGCACGATGTGCATTTGCATGACGCTATATTATGTTGTTGAACTCGCAATATTAATTGCCCTTGGCCCTTCATTGCATCTTTGGCGTTAATGCACAGGTTCATCACGATTTGATGGAGTTTTGTCGGGTCGATGCAGATGACAGGTATGTCTTTTTCGAAATTCTGGTCAATCTCAATGGATGATGGGAAGGTTGAGCTCAACATATTTACTACTTCGTTTATTACCGGTTCTATATAAATTGCCTGGGGCGAACTTTCTGCGCGACGGCTAAACGCTAACATTTGAGCGACTAAATCTCGTGCTCTTTCACCAGCAACTTTTATTTCTGATAGATATTTCCCGAGTTTTCCTTCGCCGTTATCAGTGAACCTATCCAGCGCCAGACCGGTATAACCCAGAATGCTGCCAAGTATGTTGTTAAAATCATGAGCAATTCCACCGGTTAGGTGACCGATTGCTTCCATTTTTCGAGCTTGCAATAATTGTTGCTGTAATTGCACCCGTTCCATTTCTGCTTTTTCTTTCTCTTCTATTTCCTTTAGCAGTAAATTGTTTTGATGATCTAGTGCCTTGGCTCGATCTTCAAGTACCTCCATCATTTTGTTAAAAGCTCTACTCATGAGTAGCACTTCTTTTGGGCCATGTGGTGTGGCCCGTACATTGGACTCACCATCCTCTGCTTGTTTCATTAAAGAGGCTAATGTATTTAAAGGTCGGGTAAGTTGAGATGTTAGCCATATTAACAGGCCCAGTAGTGCCACCGAAAATAAAAATGTACTAATTAAGTTACTGATGAAAGTTTCTTTTTGCCGGGTTTGCAGCTCCTCTTTGCTCATGACTAAATGTATGTAACCGAGATACTCAGGCTCTATGTCATTTAGTTCAAAAGGTGATATCTCTTGATCATCTTGAATATGGGTAAATACTGGTGCTAAAAAGTGCCAGTCCTGAGCTGTTTCATTTGCCATTACCGTTTCGTGTACTGGTGTGGAAGGGGCAACCCAATTAGGTTTCTCACCTTGTTGTAATATACTATTACCATGTACATCATAAATCGCGACAGACATAACACCCGGAAAATCGAGCATCACTTTTGCCTCATTCAAGGAATTTTCACCTGTTCCATACAGGAGTGAAAGCTTACTTTGCCGCGCAAAACTTGTTGTTATTTGTTTGCTCTGACTGAGAACGTTATCCTTGTCTCTATTACCCTCCATCCAGCTATTAAGTAGCGCACCTATAACCGCAAAACAAAGTACAGCCAGGCTGAATAGTATGGTTAGCTGCCGTTGGAATCGCCAGGTGCGCATTGATATTGAGTTTGCTATGTCCATTTAAATCAAGCCTATGTTATTTACGCGGAAATATAAGATCGACAAATGGATCATTACGTTTATTGATGCGAATATTTAGATGTGCCGCTGTTCTTATATTTATCGCAGTTTGCATATCTTGTAGCAACATAATTTTTGTTTTATCAAGGCATCCAACCGTAGCACATTTTTGGGTAACTTCACCAATACGGCGACCAAGACGAACATTGTCGGGATAGACTGAAAATAATACGCCATTTCTTGCGTGTCCGGCTTGGCTTGAAAAAAGGATGAAATGTTTATTCCAAGCTTGCTCCAATAAAAAAGGCAGTACTATCTTGTTATCGACAGTTAAACGATCCTGTAATAACCATAGCGCATTACTGCGTGGATCAGTATTATTTATAACATTTTTATACAGCGGTAATGCTTCGCGTAAATTTTTTGCTGTTAGCGGAATAAGTTTAATACCTTGTTGCTTTGCGGCCAAAAGTGCGGTTGATATTAATTGCTGATTGTTATCAGGGCTGTAAACCACCGTAACGGTTTTAATATTAGGAGAAAAATGTTTTAATCGTTTAAACAATTCAATAGGTGAGGGCATTAAGCTTAATGTTGGTATGGTTTCGCTTTCATTGGGCTGGGCGAGTACAGCGCCAGCAACTACCGCACCGGCAACGACGGGTAAATGTGTAATTGAAGATACCAGTTGCATTCCGCTTTTGCCTAATCCAATTGCGGCTTTACATTTTGATTGCTTAACGATTGATTCAAATTCATTTGGCGAGTATGTTTTCTGGATTGGATGTTGCCATACTGACCAGAGTGCAGTTTGTTCGATACCTGTCATAATTTCTTTTAATACTCGATCATACGGTTTTCGAACCTCCGGATAAAAAACTGCAATGCATTGCTCATCAGCCTGTGCAAAATTGTATGAGCTAATATTGAAAACAATAAAGCCCAGTAATAGCGGAGTGATAAATTGGCGCATCGTCTGTTTTTTAGAAAACATATAATTTCAAGTTATTATATTTAAAATAATTTAACATATTTTTAATAAATAGCCACGTAATGTGATTGATTTGGTTTTCTTGCTACTTGGTCTACAGTGCATGTCGAATCTCCAGATAAACACTGCGTCCAGAAAGTGGTAAGTCGTTAGGGATATAGCCTGGAGTTGGCGATGGCTCACGTGCGTCGGTATTAAATATATTTTTAGAGGTTAGCCCAAAATCCCAGTGCTTAAGCGCGGTTTGATAACGTAAGGAAAAATCCACAGTGGCATAATCATTAATCATGGAGCGTTCATCGCCGGCACCACGTAGTCTGTCTACCACCCAGTTTATTTGAGTTGTTGTCGCCCAGTGATTTGAAATATTCCAGTCGCTTCTTACATATACCTGATGTTGGGGAGCATAACCTATATTGCTATTTGATGTTTCGTCGTGAGATTTTTGAAAAGCATAATTTAGCATAACTTTGGCGGTGTTATTCCAGCGCCATTGTGTTTCCCATTCAAATCCGTAACCGGTTCGTTCTCCAAGGTTTTGTGCTGTATAACGGGTTGTTGATGCAGGATCTTTCACAAATTGGATAATATTTTTCATATTGTAATAGAAAAAGCCCATTCTGGAATTTAATCGCGCAATTGGGTGGTAGTCAACGATCCACTCATAGGTATTTATGGTTTCCGGTTGCAAGTCTTTATTGCCATACGTGGATGGATTATTTTTATTGTGTAATTCAGCAAATGAAGGTGGGCGAAAGGCTCTGCCATATAATAGTTTGGTTGTGGTATCGAAATTGATCTGGTGAACCAATGCTAATCGTGGATTGATGGTGGTGCCGAAATCACTGTAATTATCAAGTCGTAATCCCGCCGTTAAATTCCAGTCATTGTTAAAATTCCATTCGTCTTGCAAAAATCCATAAACAACACCTCTTCTAACCTCTGGGGTAAATACGTCGGCTGTATCGGTGACGTCTAATAATACCCGGTCGGGATTGATATTTTTTATTTCTTCTACACGATATTGATCACCATAATGTAGGCCTGTGCCAATTCGAAATAAATGATTAGTGAAGCCGGAATAAAAGCCGGAAACATTAAGGCGAACATGACGCTCATATGCACTCGGATTGGCAATCATGCCGTCTGGGTAGGTACCATCAAATGCGCCGGGCGGGAATAAAACTAATTTAAGTTTATTGCTAATATCTTGGTAATTTGTAGTTAATGTAACATCCCAAAACTCCGAAAGCCGAGGATCGTGATAAGTGACTTCCAAATTATATCGATCACTTTCAGCTTTGCCTACAGGATCCAGTGCTTGAGCCACGCCAGGCCCTGTGCCTAGATTTCGGCGTCCTTGGTAGTCCATATTTATAGCCATTTATTTTTTGACAGGTTTACAGAAGCATCAATCCTATCACTTTGGTTGTTTGTTGGGCCGGGTGCTAAGGATGCATTAGTGGGGGCTTCCGGATTAGAATCAATAAATGTTTGAAAATCTCCTTCTATGATTTCCCGGTGACCGTTTGTCGTTTGAATCTGCAAAGATGTTGCAACATCAAACCCGGCTAATTGCGTCTCGTTTAAAACCCATGCATCACGAGTATTAAAAGATCCGCCGCGAATACCAAATTCGGTTCCCTGAATATCATCCCCTGTTTTGGAAATAATATTAATTACACCAGCGAAAGCATCCGCACCATAAATCGCAGATCCTGGGCCACGGATTATTTCTATACGCGCGATGTTTTCCACTGGCATTCCACCCCATGCCTGTCCACGATTCCCAAATAATAAGCTTGTAATAGGTGTGCCATTAAACAACAACAAAACATGGGGGTTATAATCAGAGTGGATACCGCGTATTAAGTAGGTTGTGCCGTTGGTAATCGGAGATAACGATACGTGCAGACCTGGTATGGTTTCAAGCACATCGGTAAGCGTCCTTGCTCCCATTGCGCGAATATCAGATGACGAAACAATTGATGCCACTGCGGGTGCGTTGTGAATCGCCAGTGGTTTTCCCGTTGCGATACTGACAAAGTCTTCTCCTCCAAATGCCAGTGTAAAATCCTGTACATCATTATTAGCAAGGAGCGTAATATCTTGCTTTTCAGTAGCGACAGCGAATGTTGTTACTATGCTTAAATATAAAATCGAAAAAGAAAAGAACAGATATAACTTCAAATATTTGAGAATGCACTTATGGGTTGACATGGTTTAATCCTTTAACTGGAAAATTGAACGGGTAGTGGTTTACGATATAATCTGGAATATTTATTTCCAGTTACGTTGCTTTAATCCTTCGTATTGAATGCGATCACATCGAAGTGGAAAAAAAGTACCTTCCGTTTTTTCATTAGTGTCCTGAAAACAAGGCGGCATCCCTGCGATAAAGGCGGGTGTTACAAAGAGATGATATTCACGCACACTAAAACCCATGTCGGCAGCCAAGGCCGCATCCAATCCTGTGATGTTCATTTGAAAACGCCATCGGCCTTCTAATAATATCTTTTCAATATCAAAAGCGAGTGAAGTGAAATATCCTTTGTCCATCCCCATTTCTTTTATCAGTTTCACCATGTGCGGTATACGTTCATCTGAGCGAAACAGTGGGCGCCCATAACCACCTATCACTCTCCGTTCACGCAATTCACTCTTAATTAAGTCAAGAAGCTCTGCACCTTGGCCAATGGCTTCTCTTGCTCTAAAGAGAAAATCGATGGCATGTACATTGGGACGGTGACCATAAATTGTGGCCTCAGATAATGCCATTCCGGCACTGAGTGCAAGGGTAGGTGTGCTGCGAGCTGTGCCGGCCAGTGCTGTTACACGATTGTTCCATAACCTTGGTTCCGGATAGCTGGTAGATGTCCATATGGCGTTTAATACCTTTAACTGATTTTCTGTGAAGCGTCGACCAGTAATGCTGTATACGTATAACTCCATCCAGCTCATGTCTTTGAGATCAACGTGAAGATCCTGTCCGCGAAACACAACTCTTTCGCCAGCGAACCAGGCGCCCATTTTTGTAGTCCAGTTATCTTCGGTTTCTAATAGTTTTGATGGGCCGTTCATTTATTTCGCTCCTGCTGTTTTTTCATCTTGACGAATTGTTTTAGGACCAGGATCATTTTCAAGCGTCAACCCATCGCCAAAGAAAGGGTAGTTTCGCCAGCCCAACTCTTCTTGCTCCAGTGCATGTGCCGCTGCACCCGGTAGGCGGAGTAACAGAAAAAGCATTTCGCCTTGTTTGGGATCAAAGCCAACATCAATTAAAGCGGCGGCTGCAACGCCGGTAAATGCCAGGGGAGTCTTACTTACTGCTTCTAATTCAATTCGGTTTGTTTCTAACCACGGTAGTGCTACGCCGGTACTTAGTTGAGCAAGCTTTGTTAGTGTTTGGCGCACCGGTTGTGAGCAACTGCTTCCATGTGGATCAAAACCGGGCGGATGCTCCATAGGGCACCATATGTCGATATTTATTTCTGGTTGATTTAGTAAAATGTTTTTCCATTCATCTAAATCTTGACCGCATTTTTGCCAATACTCCATGCAAATTGCAACTTCATGAGCTCCACCATTTTGACCGGCACCTATAGCCAGTGCTGCTATTAGACTTGCAGCATGGGTAGATCCGCCTACGCCTGCATTCATTGCGGCTCGCACACTGTGGTCTCGTGGTCCAGGGTTGGCTAAGGCGACCGCGAGGGTTTCTAATAGACTAACCTGTTCAGGTGTAGGCCGCTGTTGTTTAAATAATAAGTACAAATATTCAAACCAGCTTGCGTTACCTAATATTTCCCCATACACATCGTAACCACTGCAATAACATGCTAACGCAGCAAACGGATTGTCCTGTTCTGGTGTTTCTTCCCAGATTCGTGTGCGAATAACTTCTTTATCTGAACTCATAAATGTTTCTCCAATACTTTTATACGCGTTGCCATTGGCGGTACTTCTTCTGGGTTTATATGAACGTCTAACACGGTTGGTCCGCCGTGTTGAGATATGGCTTCTATATCAAGAGACATTAAGTCTTCCATCGATTTTACTTGGTATCCGTCTGCCCCCATTGA
>Ga0224507_10000924_pt1 | contig 11661 bp, 10 predicted proteins | sample SF_Jan12_sed_USG_3_FD_170159 | JGI IMG/M metagenome (GOLD analysis project Ga0224507, IMG submission 170159) | Sediment microbial communities from San Francisco Bay, California, United States - SF_Jan12_sed_USGS_13 | ecosystem: Environmental > Aquatic > Marine > Sediment | place: USA...
ATTACCACGCAGGCGTGGGGCCCCTTGCCTTCGGGAATGTACATATCGCCAGTGCAACGGATGCCATGGCTGAGAAAGGTCTGGGTGATGGCTGTCATGCTGAGTTCCTGCTGATGCAGAGATCGCCGAAAGAGGTGGGCGACAGGATTAGTGTGCCTTAATTCTGCCTGTCAGCGCCAGTGCGTTACCGATCAGGACCAGGGCCACGCCAGCGGTGGAAATCGCGGTGAAGTGGTAGTTCTCAAAAAACGTCGACACCGTCAGAGCAACCAGCGGAATGATCACCGATGTGTAAGCTGCCCGGCCGGATCCAATTCGGCGTATCAATTCCAGGTAACAGACAAAAGCCACCGCCGTGCCCATCACCGACAGGTATAACAGGGAGCCCAGATACCGTGTGGTGTGTTCAATGATGAAAGGCTTGCCCTGGACAAGTGCGCTGAGGCCAAGGAACAAAGTACCGTAGGCCATGCCGTAAACGCTCATGATGGTTGGGCGGATTCCGCGGCGAGTGTTGCGAATGGCGATCATGTTGCCCAGGGAGGCCAGGTAGGTGCCCGCGATTACCAGGGCCATACCTATCAGCCTGTTGGACCCGCTGGCCAGGGAGGCCAGTTCCGGCATGAATATCAGCCCGACACCGGCCAGGCCGATAAATGAGGCGCTGAGGATGCGCCAGTCCGCTCGCAGTCCGAAGCAAAGCCGTTCGTTGGCCAGGTTCATAAATGTGAGGACGGTGAATAGCACGGCCACCAGTCCTGAACTGATGTACTGGGTGCCATAGTAGGTGAGGGCGTAGTTCAGGCTGAACATGCAAATGCCCAGCAGCACCGCGAACCCGTGATCGGCAAGAGAAATCTTCAGGGACCGTCGTGTACTCAGGGCATAGATCAGGAGGATCAGGGTTGCCCCGCCAAAGCGATATGTCAGGGATACCTCGGGTGCCACGACACCAAGTTGCATCGTGATGGCGTACCAAGTGGTTCCCCAGATCAGGACACAGGCGATGTAGAGAACAATATTGAGCACAGGCAGGGCCGCTGACAAAATCGAATGATACCCGCATTGATCCTTCAGCAAACTAAATATCTGCTATGCTTTTTTATCCGGTTCCCTCAAGAGACCCGCAGCAAGAACATGGCTTCGTGAGTAGCGTAACTGGTGGGCCTGGCGTTGGCCCGGTGATGAATCGGATCACATAGACAAATATGAGAAATCCATGCGCAAGACATTGACCTGTTTGATGGTGCTGCTACTGACCCTGGTCAGCGCCTGTGCTACCAGTCCTACCGGAAGAAGACAGCTGATGCTGGTCTCGGAGCAGCAGGCGATCAGCGCTTCCCGGGAAGCTTATTTGCAGACCATGGCTCCCTTAAAGAAAGAGGGGAAGCTCAATTCCGACCCCAGGATGAATGCCCGGGTTGAGCGTATCACCGGAAGGCTGGTCGCCCAGGCGGTTTCCATGCGCCCCGACAGCGGCAAGTGGGAATGGAGCGTTGGCATTATTGATGACCCGGAGACAGTGAACGCCTGGTGCATGGCGGGAGGACGGATGGCGATCTATACCGGACTGTTGTCCAAGATTGATCCCAGCGATGATGAGCTGGCCCAGGTCATGGGGCACGAAATTGCTCATGCGCTGGCTAACCATACGGCGGAAAAAATGAGCGTCGCCATGGCGACCCAAATGGGCATCATGGTTGCCGGCGCCGCCTCGGATCGACCGGGGGTGGCAATGAGTGCCGCCGCGGTTGCCGCCACCCTGGCAATTAAGTTGCCTAACAGTCGAACTGCCGAGACCGAGGCTGACAGGATAGGCATAGAGTTGGCTGCCCGGGCGGGTTATGACCCCTACGCATCGGTAAGCCTGTGGGAGAAAATGGCGAAGGTCGGCGGATCACGTTCACCGGAGTTCATGAGCACTCATCCTGATCCAGACAACAGAATGAAACGCCTGAATGCGCTGGCTCCGGAAATGATGGGCTACTACCAGGCGCCGGGCAAACGTCCCGTGTATCCGCTGCGCGATCCAGTCAGTTCTACTTCTCCCTGACTGGATCAGTGACAGATCACCACTGAACTCATGGTCTTGCGAAGCACAGTTGGAATCAGTTCGGGATACCTGGCGGCAAGTTCTGCGTTGATTACCAGGGCGCGCACCGCTTTTTGGCGCAACTGGTTTACAAGTTCCCTGGTGCCTGGCGAATCTGCGAGGTAGTCCACTGGCTGGTCAGGGGTTCCGGTGGCACCCGGATTTAACAATGCCTGATTTAACACTGTAAGTGGCAAAGCGGCGGCGCTGGCAATACGCGAGGCCGTTGCCAGTGCCTTGTCCCCGGTGTTGTCCGAACCTGTGACCGCCACCAGCGCGGCTCCCGTGGACCAATCGTCCTGGGCAAGGACAATGGTGCTTGGTCCGGATTGCAGGAGGTGTTCCAGCCGTGCGCCCATCCAGCTGGGCAAGCAGGTCAAGGGACCGGGGCGGCCCAATATCAGCACGTCATGCTCCCGGGCCTCCCTCAGCAGTTCGGACCCTGTCGGTCCGCGTATGGATCTGAATTGGTGCTCACGGGCCAGGGGACGCGCGCTGGCCAGGAAATGTCGTTTCAGTGTCTCCCGCCGCCACAGAATCTGGCGCTCCAGGGATTGGCGGTCCAGCGCCCGGGGAACCAGTTCCCGGTGGGAGACTTCCCTGGCGCAGGACAGGGAGGCTGACTCCAGCAGTCCCTGGTCCTCGAAAAAAGCCGCCTGGAGGCTGACTTGGGTTCCCAGTCCCAGTCCAGCCACTACCTCCAGCAGTCCACGACTTGGGGTGGCGGTGTCGATGGCCAGCAGAACCCGGATCAATGCGGTGTTCATGAATCCCCTCCGTTGCTGCCGGAGCCGTCTTTCGCCTTGGCGACGGGATTTTGCAGGCGGGCGAATTCCACAGCACGGTCGCGGAATCGGGCCAGGTTCTTGGCAACTGCCGCGTGCAGGGAACCCTCGGGAAATTCGCCATCCTCGCCGGCTTCTGCGGCGGGCAGTCCAAACATCAGGGAGGCGGCCTGGTCTACGTGAGCCACGGGGTAGACATGGAAGCGACCCTGGTCGATAGCCTCCACCACATCTTCACGCAACATCAGGTGCTTGACGTTGGAGGCTGGGATAAGAACGCCCTGGCTTCCGCTAAGCCCGCGGCCCGCGCAGACGTCGAAAAACCCCTCGATTTTCTCGTTAACCCCGCCGATGGATTGGATGTCTCCGTGCTGGTTCACGGATCCGGTGATGGCGAGGTCCTGGCGCACCGGGAGCTGGCCGATAGCCGATAGCAGTGCACAGAGTTCAGCCGCCGAGGCGGAGTCGCCCTCAATTCCACCGTAGTGTTGTTCAAACACAAGGCTTGCGCTCAGGGCGAAGGGCCAGTCCCGGGTGTATCGGGTGCCAAGGTAGGAGGACAGGATCATCACGCCCTTGGAATGTATGGAACCGCCCAGTTTGCTTTCCCGCTCGATGTCCAGGACCGTACCCTTGCCCAGGCGCACGGTGGCGGTGATACGCGCCGGCAGTCCGAAGCTGACATCGCTCAGGCGAAACACACTCAGGCCATTGACCTGGGCTGGCTTGCTGCCGGCGGTGTCAATGAGGATGTCGTTTCTTTGTATTGCTTCGAGAATCTGCTCGTACATCCGGCTATGGCGATCCCGGGCCCACCGGATTGCCTGTTGCACGTCCCCGGTTTCCACTTGTCGGCCCCCACGCTCCTGGCAGATGTGATCAGCCTCGGAGAGCAGGTCGGCGAGGCCCCGCAGGCGGGTGGACAGCTTTTCCGCGTCGCCGGCATATCGGGCGCCTTGTTCGATCACCCGGGCAACCGCGGCGGCACTGAAGGGTTTCAGGTCCCGTTGCCTGGCCAGGGAGGCGATTATGCGGCCGTATAGAGCCGTGTTTTCCGGCGTCCTGTCCAGTTGGTCGTCAAAGTCCGCCGCGACCTTGAACAGCTCGTTGAAATCGGGATCATATTCGCTGAGCAGGTAGTAAAGGAGCCGGCTGCCCACCATTACTACCTTGACCCTTAGCGGTACCGGCTCCGGCTCAAGGCCCTCGGTACTGGCCAGGCTCAACAGGGCGCCTGCCGACTCGATTTTTACGCAGTTGCGGAACAGGGCGCGCTTGAGGCTCTCCCAGGCCAGGGGCTGGGTAAGAACTCTTTCCGCGTCGACGATGATGTAGCCCCCGTTTGCCCGGTGCAGGGAGCCGGGGCGGATCAGCCGGTAATCGGTGACCAGGTTTCCGAATTCCACCCGGTGTTCGACATTGCCAATCAGGTTCTGGTGACTGGGCATGCTCTCGTAAACCACCGGAGCACCCTGTTCGGGCTGGTTTTCCACCATCAGGTTGACCGAATACCTGTGCAGGGCCGGTTGGGGCTCATGGCCGGTGAGCAGTCCCAGGCCCGGGCCGGGACCCTCGATGGGCTGGAATTGCTGGCTGTGTTCCAGGGCGTCGGCTTCCATGGCGTCCAGGTATTCAACGATGCCGGGTAATTCCTTGTAGCGTTCGCGCAGTTCCTGGATCAGACCCCCCACGCTGAGTATGATGACGTGCTTGTCCAGCTCCCGCATGCGTTCGCGCCGTTCCTTGTGCCAGGCGGGCAGGCCTTCCAGGTGTTTTTTCAATTTTTCGCTGAGCCGGGCGATGGCCTCTTCGGTCTTACGCCGGGTTTTTTCGGGCAAGGCCTGGAATTCCTTCTCGCTGATGACCTGCCCTTTACGTACCGGCGCGATGGCAAAGCCGTTGGGCGTGGGCATCAGGGTCAGCCCGTTTTCCTCGGCTTCCTCGCCAATCTCGGCCAGGGCTCTTTTGTGGCGCTCCTGGAGTTCCTGGTGGAGTTCCTCGACCTGGGCCTGGTAACTTTCAGATTCGAATGCGGCGGGTATGGACGCCTGCAAATCCTCCACCAGGCCGGCGATATCATCTCGAAACCTGGGACCCAGGCCGGGCGGGAGCAGCAGGTGTCGGGGCTTTCTTTCATCGCGAAAATTGTTGACGTAACAAAGATCGCCGGGGGCTTCCCGGCCGGCGCTTTCCTGTTCCAGGAACTGCTGGATGATCTCGTGGCGCAGCGATCCCGGTGTTCCCAGCACGTAGAGGTTGAAACCGGGTCCATCCACCCGGGAGCCGAATTCCAGTGCCGCCCCTGCCCGGTGCTGGGCAAGTAGCCTGGGGAGTTCCCTTGCCTGGTTGGTGTCGGTGAAGTCCAGCTCGCCCGGGTCACAGCGGCGTCTAGCCTGGTCCGGGGTGACAGTCCTGGGAGGAACATTCGTATTCATCGGTCACGCATCCCTGCGTATGCCGTCTGCCGGGCCGAGCTTCCTGGCCCGGGTGGCGGCTCGCGCGATCAAAGCGGCCGATGAGCCCTTGCTTGCCCTCGAGCCGCCTCGTGGCGACCCGAGGGCGGTGGTGTATCAGCCGCGGGCCTTTACATTGCCGGTGCGGCGGTCGCGGTAGGCTTCCAGCTGCCGCTGGGCAGCCTCGAAGGCATCGCGGATCGCCACGTAGGCATCTTCATGGGCGGCGTTGTCGTCGGGGCTTCTGTTCGCCACGATTTCCTTTTCCGGCACCATGATGTCAATCAATACGCGGTAGTGCTTGCCCTTGTGCTGGTGCTTGTGGGGAGCCTCCACAACCACCTGCATGGACATGATATCCGAGAAGAAGCGCTCCAGTTTGCTGGCGCGCTCACGGATGTTGTTTTCTATTGCGTCCGAGGGATCAAGTCCCCTGAAGGTGATTTCTAGCGGTTTTTCCATAGTAAATTGCTTTTAGTTTGTGGTCACAGTTATATCCTAACCCCACAGCGTCTTCTGGGCATTAGGTGATTTACCTAGGGCTCGTAATTGCCCTCAGGCGTTAGTCGATTCTAGACCAATGCTAGCTGTGAATCTGCGGCTTACGCGCTCCAGGGAGGCAAAAAAAAGGGCGCGAGCCAATTGGCACGCGCCCATGGGATGGTTCCCCGAGGAGCTTCCGTCAGTCTTCCAGGGATACCTCGTCGTCGGAGGTGTCCAGGGTCATGTTCACCGCATCCCAGCTTCCTCGCGCCTTCACGATGGTTTCCCCGACCACGATGCGGTCGACCATGCTGGCGCAGTCCAAGGGTTGCTCATCCAGTCCCTCACAGCTGGTTGCGCCGCTGTCAATGGAAACGGTCTTGCCCAAAATGGTCAGGGTGAATCCGCCCGCGCTGGTGTCCTTGCTGTCTACGATACCCTGCAGCAGTACCCTGGATTCCGGGTCGTCCTGCTCAATTCGGCTCGCCTCGACTGTGTTGCTTCCATCTGCTGTTTCAGTGCCGTTGACCATGACGAAGTCTCCGGTCACAAGCCCGCCTGTCCGCATTGTCTCCACGCGGGTGGTATCCGAAATATTTACCATGATGCCCGCGCTGGAGCCGGAGTCTCCCAGCAGGTAGATGGTGTCTCCTGCCACTTCGTCGATGGTCGCTTCGATACGTACCTCTGTACGGCTGCGGAATTCCATTTCGTCGGCAATCAGTATGCCGCTGCTGAAGCTACCCTCGACCTCGGCTTTTACGCCATCAATGATGTCGGCCTGGCTAAATCCGGTGGGCGTGTACTGCGTGCCCTGGTCCACCTGGACCTGGACGCCACCGATCATGAAGCTGGCACAATTGCCGGCTGGGCAGCCGCTGATATAGCCTTCCACCTCGGCCTCATCGTTATCTTCCGCATCATCGGATATACCCTGGGTTTTCAGCTCGACCCTGCTGGCCAGCATGCTGGAGCCGGCAAGGTTTACGTCCTGAAGATCGGCTTCTGCCTCGACAAACAGTCCGGCGGCGGGTTGTTCGCTGCCAAAATTCACCAGTTGGGCGGAGGAGTAGTCCACCGTGAGACCGCCTAGCACGAAGGTCTGGGCGCCGGTGTCGGCGGATTCAATCACGCCTTTGACTTCAACACGGGTGCAGTCTGTTTTCCTTTCGATTCGACTGGCGTCAATACTGCTAGTGAGGGGGTTTGGCAAACCATACACCTCAACGCAGTCGGTACCCGGAACCAGTAAATCCAGGCTGCTGAAATTATCCAGCGAGGTGCCGGCGGATACGATCACAGTCTGTCCCATAACATTCATGCTGCCGACCCGGGTATCGCCCGGTTCGGGGCTTACCGAGAAGACCAGCCCTTCCACTGCCTCTTCCAGTTCTACGCTTCGGGCCTCCCGGCTGCCATCGCTCATGATGTCTGCGGTGACGATGACGTAGTCACCTATCTTGAGCGAGTTTTCCGATACGGTGAGTCCGTCGGAAGTAATGGTCGCCGTGCTGATGTCGTAGTGCTGGCCATTTACGATGATGCTGCCGAAACCGGTGATGATTCCGACCGCGAATCCGGTTCCTGAAATACCTCCGGTTGGGGGTGGTGCGGTATTGCTGCTGCTACCGCCTCCGCCGCATGCCGCGACAAGGGCAAGGGTTGCAGCTGCAACGGTTGCGCGAAGTCGAGAATGATTCATGTCTGTTCTCCTGGATTGCGAGAATCCTTGATAAAATAGATGCCTGCACCCACCCTCACCGGGCGGTTCTTGCGGCCTGAGGGTCTGGGCTGGTCATGCTGGCTCAGCCAGGCATCCAGTTTTTCCAGAAACTGTTGTCCTTCTTTCTTAAGTAACTCGTGGAACTGTTCCGCTGTTTCCTCGGTTACATTCAAGTTACTTACCAGGCGCTCGAAACGCGGGCCGCCCTCGCGCTGGTTGTTCAGGTTGTGGGCCACGGTGGATGCGTGGTCGTGGAGTGCCAGGCCAGCCTGCCTGAGCAAGGAGGGGTCCGACAGGTCTGGCGTGAAAACACGGCTTAGTACGAGATATTTTCCGCCCTGTTCCTTGATGAGCTTGAGACGCAACAGCTCCTTGGTGAATGCCACCGGAGGAATGTCCCCCGCATAGCGCTTTAGCAGATCTCCAAATTCCCCGGCCTGGTCGGTTTTCAATAGTTCTCGAGGTTTTCCGTCCTGGTCCAGGAAGTCGGGATCCTGGTGCCACCCGGCAAGCAGCCTGGGAATCTGCGTTTCCCGGACCTCGGATTCTTCGCTGTCCTGGTCGGAGCTATGTGATTCGCGAATTCGGGCGACTTCCCGGCGGCTGATACCGGTGAGCAGCGCGACCCTGGAGGCGTTGGTTTGCCTGCCGGCGATTCCGTAGTCTTCGCTGGCGGCCTCGACAAAGGCGTATTTTCCCAGGTCTGCGAACTCTTTCCAGCTAATCCCTCCCCTGATGAGAATCCGGGCGATGGGCTTCAGGAGGTAGCGTACCGCTGCCCTCAGGGTTTTCTGAGATTGTTCTGATTTAATCATTTTCAAATATCCCATGCATATGTGCAAAATACGCACATATATGAATTTGTCAAGGGCTGAACGTTAAATCTTGGGGGGCTGGATTATCTGGCGAGTTAGGCGGCCCAGAGGGTCCACACTCCAATCAGGATGAATCCGGCGCCAGCCACGTAAGACAGGTAACGCGGCTGGATGAAATCTGCCACCAGTCCCCCGGCCAGCACGCCAAGGGCCGAGGTCAATACCAGTGCGAGGCTCGCACCGATAAATACGGTCATCCTGCTGACTTCCTGGTCGGCCGCAAACAGCAGGGTGGCCAACTGTGTCTTGTCCCCCAACTCGGCGATAAAAACGGTGGCAAACACGGTCAGCAGGAGTTTCAGGTCCATCGGCGGAATCCTCGGGCATTGGGGATTGAGTGAATACCGCGATGATATGGCTGGTGAGTGGCGTCGCGCCAGTCCCGGCAGGCGACCCGGATTCGGGAAACCACAAGATCCTGACCGGATTCCGGGAAGAATCCTGGACAAAAAAAGATCCGCCAGCGGCGGATCTAAATCAGGGGGAGTTCCAAATGTCTTGTAGGTATCGTAAATCATCGCTGACACTAGTCAAGAGAAATATTACGCATGTTATTGACAATAAAGGAATTTATTCGAGAATTCTCTTGGCTAAAATGCTACAGAATCGATTTCTGGGCCTAATTTGGCCTAAGTTTCTGTTGCGCGAATGAGACAGGCGATTTTTTGCCTGGCGGGGAATTTCCGGTCATGGGGGTGTCGGGTGGGCTAAGTCAGGGCTTTCAGCGCGAAACCCGGGCGCTGCCACGAAAAATAAAGGCGACCCGAAGGCCGCCTTTTATCGAGAGCCTCTGTGAGATTGGCCTATTTCGCCATGCTCGCCTGTATGGCTTCGCCAAGAATCTCCAGGGCGGTGGCGTCGCAGGGTGGCAATTGGGCGTCGCTTTGGGCAATCGGGGTAACACGCTTTCCCCATCGCAGGATACCGGCACCGCAGGTAAGTCCTGCGCCGAAGGCCGCAAGCAACAAGGTGGAACCGGGCTTTACTCGACCGGCCTCCAGGGCTTCGGTTAGTGCCACAGGCACGGTTGCCGCCGACGTGTTGCCGTAGCTGCCAATATTGACGACGACCTTTTCTGAGGGAACTCCCAGGAATTTGGAAAGGCTGTCGATAATCCGGACGTTTGCCTGGTGTGGCACCACCAGGTTCACCTCTTCCTTGGATATTCCGGACTTTTTCAAGACGTATTCACTGGCTTCCTGCATGCCCTTAACTGCGCGACGGAAGATTTCGCGTCCGTCAAACTGGATGGTCAAGTTGTGATAATCCGTTTGGAATCGGTTGCTTGCGGACCCGAAGTCGGCAATTTTCAGGGCTTCGGCTGCGGTGGCGTCGCAGGTTAGCTTGGAGGCAAGCAGGCCTACGGGTTCGTCAGTGGCTTCAAGGATGACCGCGCCCGCGCCGTCTCCAAACAGCACTGCAGTCTCGCGGTGGGTCCAGTTCAGATACCAGGTAATGCGCTCCGCTCCTATGACCAGGATGCGCCTGTGGTCTCCAGCCTTGATCATCGAGGTGGCGACACTCAGGCCATATATAAACCCGGTACAGCCGGCATTCAGGTCGAACACCCCTGCATTGCTGGCACCAATGGCGAGTTGGGCAGCCGCGGCGGCGCTGGGAATATTGGTATCGGGCGTGCAGGTGGCGAGGATAATCATATCCAGGTCTTCCGCATCCAACCCCGCAGCGGCAAGGGCGCGTAGGCCGGCCACTGCTGCCAGCTGGCTGGTTGGCACATGGGAGACACGGCGTTCGCGAATACCGGTCCGCGAGGTTATCCACTCATCGGTGGTGTCGATGACGGTGGCCATCTGGTCATTAGTGAGGACTGAGGGGGGCATGCATTTGCCCCAACCGGTGATTTCTGCGTGCATAGCTGCGCCTGCCAAATGATTTTTTGGAGTATCTCAGTAATTCAGGCGTGTAGCCAGATTCGCCCCGGGTGTTCTCGCGAGCCTCTCAGCCCTGGCTGCGCGCGTAGCGCTTGGGCTGGGTTTCGTAGCTTTTCATTCTAAGGCCGGCGCCGTTTTCCGAAACATGGGCAATGACAGCGTTCCGTCTATGTATCCGGGTCAGGGTGCCCAGGTCTACGGCGAAGATAAGCTCAACCTCCGTTCCCCGGGGGAGCGAGAACCTGCTTCCTTCAAGAAAAACCCCGGTTGAACTGACATTGCTGGCCTTGCAGCGCTGGATCGGTTGTCCTGGAACCGACACGTATACTTGCGTTCGCGCCGGGTGTCTCATGTGTATCCGTCGATCCATGGTCTTAATATGCCTTTCTTGTATACCGCGTTATCCCGGCTTTGGAGCCAGGCAATTGTGGGTCATGTCCTGGCTACCAAGCTGACTGTACCAAGAAATGCCCGGATATTGAAAAGACTTCTTCAAACGCCCCGACTCGACCTCCACTTTTGGCTTTAAGCGTCCTTCTCGGGAAGCCGGGAGCACCAGAGTGCCTCGCCGACGACCCGGATGGGGTGTGTTGAGAAAATAAGCCTCCGAAACCCCAAGTATTTCTTCCGGGGAGGTTTACCCGCGACCCGGCACACCTATATAATCGCCGGCTCGAGTCTCACCGGATGGGTAATCCGGTGAGGGTTCACTAATGTCTGGGCTGTTGACTTGGTTCTTCAATCCTTGCAAAATGGTGGGCTTGTGTTCGTGGAGGGATACCCAAGCGGTCAACGGGGGCAGACTGTAAATCTGCTGGCTCAGCCTTCGGAGGTTCGAATCCTTCTCCCTCCACCAGTTTATTGGGTTCAAGCCAGGTTTTTTCACTGGCCTAGCGGATCGGGAAACAGCTGGAATGCTCGCTTTTTGGGCTTTATCCAGTGGCGTGGCGGGTGTCGTATAATGGTCATTACCTCAGCCTTCCAAGCTGAAGATGTCGGTTCGATTCCGATCACCCGCTCCACTGACTTGAGATATTTCCCGGCGCTGGCCAATACGCGGGAAAGTTGAAATATTGATTTGGCCCACGTAGCTCAGTGGTAGAGCACTCCCTTGGTAAGGGAGAGGTCACCGGTTCAAATCCGGTCGTGGGCTCCAGTCCCTGTCCAGAGTTGGACAGGGTTGAAGAAACATAAAGGCTTACTACTTTTACAATCGCGGGGAGAACGGGCGATGTCGAAAGAGAAATTTCAACGTACAAAGCCCCATGTGAACGTGGGAACGATCGGTCACGTGGATCATGGCAAGACTACGCTGACAGCAGCGCTGACCAAGGTCATGGCTGAGAAGCATGGTGGTG